>WNFL01071334.1_pt1 | contig 19302 bp, 10 predicted proteins | sample 5400361 | NCBI WGS metagenome assembly WNFL01 (sample SAMN13153351, study PRJNA577476) | soil metagenome | isolation source: 40 cm soil on Douglas fir-dominated hillslope | place: USA:California | collected 2013-09-17
CGGAGTTTCTCCTTGCGCGGCGGGCCGCAGCTGCAGTCCGAAGCTGGATGCCACCAGGAGATTACGCGTGTACGTCAGCGCGGCCGGATGCAGCACCAGCAGCTTGTCATAGAGATCGGAGCCGAGGATGCCCACCGCCTCGACGCCCTTCGAATTGATTTGGCGCAGCTCGCTGTCGAGTTGCTGGATGCGGTCGCCGAGGCGCCTCAGGTAATCGAATTGTCCCTGTCCTTCGGCTCGCTCCTGCGGCTTGGCATCAGAAGAAGGCTTGGCGCTGTCTTTGCCCTCCTTGTCCTGCCTACTGGCCTTGGAAGCGCTACCCCCGCCCGGGGTTTCGCTGCCCGGCATCTGCCCGTCGAGACCGCGCAGATATTTGAAGCGATGCAGCCAGGGCTTGTTGATAAACGGGTCGGTGTCGGTTTGACGACATCCTTTCGTCCCCCCTGGGCCTTTGTTTTCGTCTTCGCCGAAACATCGCGCGATGGAGTCGGGCAGTGCCCGCCCGTAGAGGGTGTCCCATTCCGAGACCAGTGCGATGTGGCTGGCCTTGTCGTTAACTCCCCGCAGTCTCAGCTCAGCCCTGATGGTGAGCGCGAGCGCCTCGTCCGTGGCAATCATCCGGTAGAGCTTGATTCCGCGAGCGCCTCGTCCGTGGCAATCATCCGGTAGAGCTTGATTCCCTTGTTCGCAAAGAAGTCCTGCAGGCACGTGTCCGAGCTGAGGCAAGCGGGACCGCGCGAAACATAATCGGGGATCAGCGTCGGATCGTCGGCTGTGGCGCTGTTGATATAGAATTCAGGGCGCGCGGATTCGGGACAAAGGGACAATCCATCATTGCTGATTTCGTCCACCATTGCTTGCAGCGTGGTCGAGAAGCTCGGACCGAGAATCGTTGCTTTTGCCCAAGGCACGGATGATCCGCCAGCGACGAGAGATCGGCACAAAAAGCCCTCGAATTGCTTCAGGGGAGAGTTGTTCAAGGCGTCTTCGTCGAACCAAAGTAACAGAACGCCCTTGTACGGCACGCTCTCACGCCTTGACTTGGGCTCGAACCACTCGAACGGGACGGCCTTAGGCGACTGCAATTCTTGCGCGGGATCCGGTCGAGCGGCGCCGGGCCAATAAAAGCCGACATGTTCCGAGTCGACTGGCGCGAACCCCTCGGCATTCAAACCGGCGAGGATCGCATAACGTGTGCGTCGTCGCGATTCGTGTTGCTCCGAATAAGGCGCTCCGGAGACAGGCGCGACCATGACAAGCAGAGGTTTGGGTAACTGCCATCCCAGCGCCGATTCGCTCAACGGCGACTGACAATGACCCTTGATGCGGTCTTTGATCGCGTCCAGCTGGCAGTTCTCGGGCTTGAGCTCGGGAGATCGCGCCAAGACCTCGGCCACAGCCGCGAACGGGTCTTGCCATAACCGAGCATCCACATCCTGCACGCCGGTGCGCTGGCCTATGATGGCCTCTGTGGTCGGCGGCCGACTGCCCTCCAGCGGAAGCTGATGCGCCACAAAGTATGTGCCGGCTGCCGCCAGCAAGAGCCAGATAAAGCCGTTGCCTCCGATATTCGGGGTCGACTGCTTTGTGTCGGCTGCCATGGCCACTTCCCCGGGCGCAACGCAGGCCAGTCCCTCGAGCCGGACAGGATGAACGACAGGACAACCAGGGAGCTTCGCTAGCGGGCCCGTTTCGTCGATCCGGTGCGAAGTCAGTTCCGTGCAGGCACTTCGGCCTCCAACGGAAATTCGGATGTTACTCGTTATGAGTGCAATATCAAGTAATCACGCTACAGCAAGAGTGTTCGTGGATGGCGGGCGCCGATGAAGAAGACACAACATCCCCGCCATATCGAATAAATCTCGTGTCGACCGATTGCCTTGACGGCGCTGTACCGAAATTTGATTTGGTTTCGTCAGTCTTCGAACACAGCGGAAAATGGCACCCGCTTGAAACCAGGCGGCGTTGCCTCCCCGGCGCGCGCGACCCGCGGCTGCTTCTGTGTAGGATGCGCCGTGGCCAGCCGATTCCAGTCGTAGTCGAACACCTGCGCCAGATATTCCGCGATCTCCTGATCGTCGAAGATCAGGCTGGCGTCTCGGTTGGTTTTGACGCCCTCGTTCGACCAATTGTGACTACCGAACATGACGATCTTGCCATCCACGATGATCGTCTTGTTGTGGCAACACGGCTGGAAACGGAACACCTCGCGTGGGAATCCCATGGCTATCAGGACATCCAGGCTCTCCTGTTTCATCAAATCGCGGCATATGATGCGGACATCGCGTCCTTCGTCGATTTTCTTCTTCAGGGCGCCAACCAAGAGCCGGAACTCGTTGAAGTCTTCGTTGGTGCCGCGGAAATTGATGTATTGATTCTGGAACCACACACTCTCCTTTGCCGAGCCGATCAAGTTCAGCGCATGCTCGGCATAATTGTCCGGCGTCAGGAGCGGTTGCACGCTTACCACACGATTGACTCGTTTCGGCTTGAAAAACTGCGGGGGTGCCGCAAAGGCGACCGGTTCTTCCGGTTCTTCCTCCGGCACTAACAGGTCCGGCGCTGCAGCAGATTGCGCCTCCCCGGCCTGCGCTGAAGCGAGCTCGAAATCGCGCTTTATGTAGGTTTCGTAAATGGAGGCCAATCGATCATTGTTAATGATCGCGTGATAATCACGGTTGTATTTCCGCTGGAACCCGGACGGAAGCTTTCCGGGATTCGGTGCGAAGGGATGCACGTCTGGCTGGTTCGATGACTGCCAATTCCCGCTCGAAAGCCAGACCGCCGTGCCATCGCGCACCGCAACCTTGATGTGATAGGCGGAGGCCCAAAGACCGTCCGGGTGGGCCTTGGAGACCAGCGTTGCCCATGCCATCTCGAAGCGATTTTTGAGCTTCTTCTCGAGAGGCTCGATGACCTCGTCTTCTTCGGCGAGGTCGTCGGCCTTGACGCCCGATTTTGCCGGCGGCTCGGGGACGGGATGCAGGACCAACTCGAAATTGCGCCCAGCCGGTGCTACGGCAGCACTGACGGCCTCGAAGATATGTGGCGCCGTGAACTGATACATGGCCACAGTGAGCTGCTTCTCGGTCCCGGCGAGAAAGGTTTCCAGCTCGCTCCAGCCGGCTTCCGGGCTGACGCAGACGGTCAAGTCCATCGCCTCCTTCACGAGCGGCAAGTTTGGCGGGACCAAGTCCTCGTAGCTCCCGGTCTTGGGAGGCCCGAACTCCATCACCTCCTCGCCACCCAGCAATTTTTCAAAGGCTGAGACGGTGGGGCCCTCCGGCAAGCTAAAGGAAAGCGGCTTTGCTCCGATCGCGGCCTGCTGCTCCTCGACCGTGGCGTCGGTCACGGCGAATGCGACGCCAAATTTTGCTTGGAGCTCGGGCGCCTTCACCGGATCGGTGCCGGGAATTACCGCAACAACGACGGCCGGTATGGCGTTGCCAGTCGATGGATAAGCGTAGCCAGGGCGGACCGTGATGACGTCCTTGAGCGCCGACAGCTCCTGGCGGACCGGTCCAAGCGCTTTCATAATTGGCTCGAATGAGGCGCGGACTTGGTCGGAGATCCGAAGCGTGCCTGAGTCATTCATGAAGATGTCCTTACAAGCAGCAGCAATTCATCGGCAACAGCTTCGCAAACGTGAGTCGTGATCATGCGAAGGCGTCTTCTCGAATGCGCACGGCGGGATCTCCCAGGACGACATAGTTCTGCGCGTCGTTGCGTTCCAGCCAAAAAGTAACGAGATCCCGATCGCTTAGATGCTTGGCAGCTGGAGCCATCGGCGAGGTCGCGCTTGCCAGTACGGTTGAGAGCGCGGCGAAACGCGCGCCAAATTGGCCGCGCATCGCGTTGCCGACGCGGTCGCCGCTCAGCACGAATCCGAGAGTGTCGCGAAACGTGCCGATCTGAGCCTCCGGCACATTGGCAGTCTGGATCGAAAAGCTCCATGCCCGATCGATATGGCCTATGACGGCCAGTGCGCTGCCGTTGGGATGCGCGAGAAGGCGCCGCGGCAACGCTGCGACAAACGGCTTAGGCGCCAGCGGCGGCGTCGTGCCCGCCTGTGACAGGTCCATCGGGAATTGATCCGCATCGGGCGTGCCGTCGCCAAAACAGGCAAAGAAAAACGCAACCATCCCCCTTACGTTGGCGTCGTCGGCGATGTCGGCAGCGGCAAGGTAGTGCTCCGCACGCACGGTGCCGAAACCGGGCCAATCTTGGCAAAGCAACGCGCCTTGATCGGTAAGCTGCTTTGGATGGCCGGAGCGGACTGCCATGCCGTGAGAGGCGGTGAACAGCATGGCCGGCGGCTTGGCGGCATGGAGGCTGGTGAGCAGGGTGTCCTTTGTTGCATCGTCGCCGAGGTGCAGCTTTCGATCAAAGCCTACGTCGGAGTGGATCGGCCGCTTGAGTTTGCCAGCCGCCTGCGCAATGCCGTTGGCGAGCGGATCTATCAGGAAATCAGCACTCAAGTTGGTCGCGGGATCGCCGAGATGACGGGTTCCCCAATAGGCAATTTCCTTCGCATTCGGAATAGCATTTGCCTTTTCATAATCGGCTATCGAGCGCGCGTAACGTTCATATTCGGCCGCAGTGTCAAACGCCAGCCGGCCGACCGCATATTCGACGCCGAGCAGATATTGGAAATCGAACGGGATTAGATCCGGTGGACCGACCAACAGCAGATAGTACGGAACGATTTCCGGATCGAGGCCGCCCGCCGACATGTGATGGCGCTCGTACCAGGCGCGGGTCTGCTCCTCCTTCTTGTAATCGAGCGTTTTGAAAAGATTACCCGCCTGCTGCTCGCGTAACTTGATCAACGGCTGCAGAGCGACGCGCACGTCCTGCGGCGTATCTTCATGAAAGATGATGCCCCATCCGGCCTCCTCCAGTTTGGCTGCGTCCATGCCAAATGGCACGCTGAACGACCGCGGTCTTTCCGCATGCAATTCCGAGAAGGACCTGACGCTGGGATGGACGAGAACATGCCTCGCCAGGTCGTCAACCGAGCGGGGCGCGAAGGCGTAATTCCCCGTGTCGATGTCGATTCCATTGACATAAACAAGGTTGGGATCGGCAGCCGCTGGCGTTACCTCTACAGCTGCTGCATTGGTCGACATTTTCTCTACTCCTGCAATGGATGGGGGAGAAACGACCTGAATGTTCGCAGTCGCGGTTTTGTTTGCCGCGGCAAAGACGCTTGCTTGCGCAGGGGCGTCGGGACTGGGGGGAGCCAGGAGTCTGTCGCTGGCCCGCCCATAGTGTTGGTAGGCGCCCCAACTCGACGATTCCTTCTTGAAGTCGAATACATTTCGGCGTGCCTCGCGCAACGCCTCGCCGATGGTGGCCGGCGCTGACCTGCCGATGTCATCCGGCTTGAGAAGTCCGAAGACGCGGGCATAGAACCAGCGCGCGCATTCGTACGCACAGTCATCATCGACCGGCCATCCGGCGCCGATGAAGTTTGGGATCCCACGGCAAAAGAACGCCTGGGCCAGTCCTGCGAGCTGCTTGCGCTGTTCTTTCTGCTCGCCAACCGTGGCCGAAAAGCAGGCATTGGCGAACACCAGACGCGGAACCTGGCGCACTTGGAAAATGTCTTTGGCGGTCAGGAAGCAATCCGACGCGAAAACCCATCCCGCTCGATTCGCCTTCTTGTCGAAAAAAGCGTGCCCAGCGTAGTGTATCACGTCGTACTGCTCATTGACGATCAACATCGCAAGCTCGAGCGGATCGCACGGCTCGACGCTCTGCACCCAGCTGCCGCGGCTGCGCAATTGTTCAAGGAGCGGACCGAGCGTGTCGTCCCCGCGAAAGCCGATGCGGACCGTGGCCTTGAGATCGTATTCATCGCGCCATGCGCGGCGCGCCATTTCCAGCATATCGACTACTGCAAAACCCTCCTGGCGCGCTCCTGGCAGAGGGAGACCGGCCGCTGGATCGGCGATGATGAGCACCTTGAGCACCTTGTTCAGCGTCGGGGGCGAGCAGGGAGGCGGCGCAAACACGGAACGGAACTGGCGTGATACGCACACGTTCGTTCCCACGAATGACGTTCGCGAATATCTTTTGTGGGCCACCATCTCCCATGGATAGCTGGCGGTGCTTTCGTCGACCTCCAGCGTCACGTTTCCTGCACCTTCCGTCAGTTTCAGGAAGTCGTCCGGCATCACGAGATTTGCAAAGAACGTCCCGCAGACTTCTCGCTCCCTTGACGAAGCCGTGGTGATCATCCGATCCGGCAGCTGGTGCAGCAAAGACGCGTTGACTTGCACCTCGCGCACCGGAACTGCCGCGCGTTCGGACATTGCGGAGAATTGGAACGTTTCCGTTTGCAGGCCTGGCGCTATAGCAGCATGGGTCGAGCGGTTCCGGGTGACGCGCAACAGCGTCACCGGCGCCTCCTGCTCCGTGTCAGCGGCGCCGGATTCCGTTGTCGAGTCCGGGGCAACGTCATCCCCCCTGACCGCATCGAGCTTCAGTCCCCGTAGCGTCCGCTCGCGGCCGATGACTTCAAGCGCGTCCTGCATCTCCCGCAAGTTGTCCTCGTCGGAATCGACGAGGACGAGGTAAAGCGGCCGCTGGCCGGCCCGACGAAGGCGCTCCCTGTCATCGATCACAGAGTTGGCGATCGCGCGGAAGCGTTCGTAGCCGTCGAGGATTCCTTCCAGGAGACCGCGGATGGCGTCTCCGATCGGAACTTCGTTGCGCCGGGTGCCCAACAACGGGGTGGCGAATTGATCGCATCCCATCCCCTTCACCGCGACGGTGACGTTGGATAACAGGAACCGCAGACCGTCCTGGGCAAAACGGCCGGGCTCGCCCATTCCCGCCAGCAGCAGATGAGCCGCGTTCACCTTGCCGGCCGCCTGGCGCGCTTGCATGTTGACGGGAAAGAGCTGTCCGAGCCCCGATCCGATGATCCCCATGTCGATGGCCCGGGTAAGCCAGGAGTCGAGCAGCCGGTCGAACGCCTTGCTCGAGCCGGCGACCGGCAAGCCGTCATAGCGTCCAGCGATCGCAACCGGAACTCTGACGTTGGTGATTCCGCCGCGGATGAGAGTGGCGTGAACGACGACGTCCTCTGGCGCAACAGTGGAAACTGCTGGCTCGACTGTGGACGGCGCGGCGACATCAGAAGATACACGCGGCACCGTACCAGGAACAGGTGCGGCAGCGGTCAGCGACGCGGGCGCCGTCTCGAGTGCATTATCCCCGGCAAGCATCGGCGCCTGTGACAAAGCCCGATGCTTGGAGGCGGTCCCGACGGTCCGGCGAATGCCCGTGGCAGTACGACGGCGCGCCATGTCTCCTCACGACAGTCTGATGTGACGGATCCCTTGCGCTCGGTAATCCGTGCAGCTCGGATTGCCCCGAAAACCCTTTTGCGCTCCTGTTCGCGTGAGAGATCTGATGGGAACTGTAGAAACAAAATCAGCAGTTGTCCATGTTCATATTTTCAATCGGATAGTTATTCTCTATCGTCCGAACACTTAGCGGCGGCAAGTGCCCGCGACCAATACTTCAGCGAAAATGGACCGCAGCGCGACTGGCAGGGCGCGTGGTCGGAACGTTGCACATTCGTCTTAGATCATCAAAGGTCCGCCTGTTCGTCGCGTTATGATCTCCCCGGGTCGTCAGGTCGTCGGGAGTAACCTGGCAGAACAATTTGAACCCGGTTTGCAGGTCTTCGATCAGGTGATCGAAAATAAGCGTGTCGATCACTTTGCCGTTCCGAATTCCTTCCACGCGTCTCGACATCGTCTGATGGAGGTCGCGTACTCGCATTATGAACGGAGAACTGGCATCTGAAAGATTCAGCTGCCCATAGGTGAGATTGTATTTCTTGTAAAACTGGTTCTTCGTGCTGACCCAGGCTCCTCCAAATGTCGTGTCTTGCAACAAGAATACGGTCCGCTTGACGCGGCAGACCAGGATTGTCGTCGCGCACATTGGGCAGGGTTCAAGCGATGTATAGATGGTAGCGCCGCGTCGCAGAAAATCTGCATCTTCCGCGCGATCATCGTAGAACATTTGCGTTCGGTAATAGTCTTCGACAGTTGTTGCCGGCGCACGGGGTCTTTTTGCGCCGATTCGCGCGATAGCCATTCGCAATGCTCTTTGTTCGGCATGCTCGACTGGGCTTTGATGAGCGTGGATTTGATTGTGTTCCAGCGCCAAAACCTCGCCATCGACGTTGTCGATGATAAGCGCGTGAATATTTAATCCTTGAAAATGCGTCGGCTGAGTTGCGCTGTCGTCTCCGGGGCTGATCGGCGGATCGAAGCGCAAATAAAGCGAGGAAAGAAGCCCGAGAAAAGCGAGAGCATCGCGCTCTGCGCGGAACAGAGTGAGGTCTGCAGCGATATCCATTTGTAACCCCCAATGGTGCGGCATGCGACGCCGGAGCGAAAGCAGCTCAGACTTCTGGACTTGACAATTGAAGGTTGCAGCATCCAAGTTATCAGTGCAATTGGATTTGCGCCATGTATGCGTGGATGAGACGTATCGTCCTACGATTGGCGCCAGCATCGGATGGCTTTTATTTACATTTCCGCGCCGGCTTTGATTGGCTCATCCAGTTTTCACTCGCATTGAAATTCATTGCTTTGCCGGCACTTGCCGCGTGTGTGACAAATTATCACACATCGGTCAGCAACTACTGGGAGCGCGGCGCGACGATAGCCGTAGCCTATCCAGAAAGGCGACAACCATGAAAACTAAGCGCTCGCTTGCGGTCGGAGTGATCGGCATTTTGGCGATTGTTGGATTGTTGGGTCGGACGGCCTCCGCGCAAGCGCCGTCGCCGGCGGCGGCACCCGCACCAGCGACGCTTGCATGCGATAACGATCCGCCCCCGGATACTAACCAACCGAGGAATCCGAATCTCCCACCGGTGCAGAACCCGACGGCCACCCCGATCAATGCTTCGCTGCTAACCAAGGGGCTGCCGTGCGCGGAAAACGTCAGCCCCCTCGGGCTGTTCGGCGACGATGGCCTGGCCAACCTGCAACGCGGCTTCGATTTCTATTCGTGGCTGACGTTCCTCGCCCTGAATGCTCCCGCCGACGGCAGCCGCATCGATCAGGCCAAGCCGAACACACCGACAAAATGGGCGCAGCCCAGCAATTTCAAGCAGCTGCTCGACGTGATGCGTGAGGACGGAAAAGCATCCAAATGGGAGGACAAAAAGATCGTCCCGCCGGAATGCCTCGATCAATACAACAAGTTAAAAGGCCAAGTGATGGTCATCGAGATGATCGAAGAAAGCTTCAACGAGCCGTTCAAGACCGGCCCCTTGATCGACCAGCAAGGCAATTACGCGATCTTCGACATTCTGATGAACAAGTCGATGTTCGACTACATTCAGCAACACAACCTGCAGAGCAAAGCCGGGCAACAGAGCAAAGAAAACGCTTCGTTGAAAATCGATTTCCCAGCGGGAGCGAATAAGGGCCCACCGGCGCAAGCGAATAGGCCTCCCGACGATCCCGGTGCGGTCATGGTCAAGGTGTCCTGGAAGGTCCTCGACGCGCCCGCCGAGAGGCAAAATTTTCACACGGTCGACGCTCTGGTGCTGATGCCGCGTCATCCGAACGAGACGGCCAAGCCGCCCTGTTTACGCAAGACGCTTGGGCTTGTCGGGTTTCACGTGGGGCACAAGACGGTCGGCCGTCGGCAGTGGATCTGGACCTCGTTCGAGCACAAACAGAATGTGCCCGAGCAGCAGGAAGTGGATCGGCAAGAGGCGAAGGCGAAAGGACCGTACAATTTTTACAATCCAGACTGCGTTGCGTGTCCGGTGAATCAGACACCGCCGACCCCATGGCAGCCAACATATAAGAACGGCCTGAAATTCCACGACAGCAAGTTCAGGAGTCACATCACGCGCGTGATCCCGCTCACCGATGAAACAAAGAAGATGAACAAGCAATTTCAGGACATTCTCGTCAACACGGTGTGGAAGAATTACATGTTGCTGAGCACGCAGTGGCCGAGCAATTTTAATTGCGCCAGACAGAAAGACGCCAGCACCCCGCCCGTCCCGGAACCGGCTACTGACTTTAAAAAAGAGCCGGACATGAATTGCGCGCCGGCGCCGACATTCCTCGCGAACTCCACGCTGGAAACCTACAGCCAGGGCACCGATCCGCTCGCGTCGTCGAGCTGCGTGGCCTGTCACGGCAACGCGGTGAGCCAGCAGGTGCGCCCGCCGAACATGACAGCTGAAGACTTCTTCAACCAATCGGACTTCACCTTCATGCTGGAAAAGGCGCGCGGTGGCCCCAAGCCATAGCGGTGCTGGAACTGGAGTAAGGGAGGAACCAATCATGAGTGGTTCGCTGCCGCACAAACTTCCGATCGCGCCAAACACAATGGAGGACGAGCCGGCCGGCGCGGTCACGCGCCGGACCGTGCTGACCGGCGCCGCAGCCGCCACCGCGGCGGCGACCGTCGGCGCCACGCTGGACACGCCGGCGCACGCCGACAGCGTCGACGTGAATTCCCAAGAGCACATGGTTCTTTTTGTTTTGCTTTCGAGCGCGCTGACCGGAATTCCCCCAGAGAAACTTTCGCCACAATTCAAGCTCCAGTCGTCAAATCCGCCGACCGTCCCTCCGCCGCCGACTGACTTGTCCAAATCAATTCCCGGCTCCGACCCGGCCGACGTAAAGCGGGAGTACTTGACAAGAGTCAACGAGAGATGTCCCGCGGCGCTTGAGAACCTGCTACGGCTGGTCAGAAAACATCGCGATGCGCCCAATCGCGACCAGGCGATCATCGATGCGTTGAAATTCGATGACGACGATAAAAGCAAGACACCGTACGATATCGAAGCAAAATATCTGGCGCGCAGTATTGTTCTGATGTGGTACCTGGGCGCCTGGTACGAGCCGGCCGAACTCAGGGCTCTCCGCAAAGACCCGATGCGGTTTCCCACATTCCAAGTCATTTCGCCGAAAGCCTATACCCAAGCCTGGGCGCTGCGGGTGGCTCAGGCCCACCCCATGGGCTTCAGCGAAATGCAGTTCGGTTACTGGACGCGCCCGCCGAACGAGCTTCGCGATTTCATGTGATCGTCAGTGAATTCTTGAGGGAGCCAGATCATGGCCGGGGAAGCTGACAAAGTGTGGGATGTCGCCATCGTCGGCTCAGGCTTTGCCGGCGCATTAATTGCGAACGAACTCGGCAAAGGCCGCAGAAGCGTCATCATCCTCGAAGCGGGCGCCGGTATCCCTCCTAACATCAACGAGTATATGAGGCGGTTCTATTCGGCCCGCGCCAAGGTACCGGAAAGCCCTTACACGCCCGCGATTTTCGGCCCGGACGGCAAATTGAGTGATCCGAGCGCCGTGAATGCCGGCCGGCCGACAGTATTGAGTGTAAGCGCGAACGCATGGACCGACCCGAAGCAGTCCTATTTGATCCAGAAAGGGTCGCGGCCATTTGCCAGCACTTACGATCGTGTCGCGGGAGGCACCTCGCATTGGCTCGGCACTTGCCTGCGGTTTGTGCCGAACGATTTCCGGATGAAGTCGCAGTACGGTCAATTCGTGGACTGGCCGATCGAATATAAGGACCTGAATTCCTGCTACGAGGAAGCCGAGAGAGAGCTCGGCGTTTCCGCAGATGTGGACGAGCAGAGGTATTGTGACATCGAATTTTCGCCTGGCTACACCTATCAGATGCCCAAAATTCCAAATTCGACCACGGATCAGTACGTCAACGACTCCCTCAACAAGGACCCACTGACCGAGGCCGAGACCGGATTCTTGGGAATGCGAACGCCGCCCACCCGGATTCCGGTCAGGGGCGTTCCTGCCGCAAGAAATTCCGCGCCATATCGGAATCGCCGCGCCTGCGCCGGCAACACGAATTGCATTCCGATCTGCCCGATCCAGGCAAAATACGACCCCACCATCACGCTGAACGACGCGAGGAATACCGGCTTCGTGACATTTAAGGAACGGACCGTCGTCTACGATATCGTCGTCGGCGCAAACGAACTGGTCAGCGAGATCAAGTACAAACGATATGAAAGCGATACGGGGAAGGAGACCGAAAGAGGCTCTGTCAAAGCCAGGATCTACGTCATCGCGGCGAACGCAATCGAGACCCCACGGCTGCTGCTGATGTCGAACAACGGCGGCCGGACCGCCAGGGGTGTGGCCAACAGAAGCGATATGGTTGGCCGAAACCTGATGGATCATCCCTATTACGTCGTCTGGGGCATGTCGCCGAAGAAGATCTATCCCTATCGCGGCCCGCTGATCACGTCCGGTATAGGCGACCTCTGCGATGGAGCGTTTCGTCGCGAGCGCGCCGCGTTCCGCGTCGATATCGGCAATGAGGGCTGGAATTTCGTGGTCGGCGGCGACCCCAATGTGACGACCCTCGATTTCGTCAATGGCCTGAACAAGAGCCGCCTTAACGCGCCACCCGAGAAACGCGATAGCCTACTCGGCGACGAGGCGTTGTTCGGCAAGCCGTTGGTCGACAGACTGAATGAAAAGTTCACCCGCCAGTTTCGTTGCGGATTCCTCATCGAGCAAACACCGGACCGCGAAAATCGCGTCACGTTGTCGTCGGACTTCAAGGACGGCCTCGGCCTACCGCGCCCGCAAATTTCCTACAATCTCTCGGACTATACCAGAAGGGGATTCATCGCCGCGCACCGAATGAAGAATCTCCTGTTTGCAAAAATGGGCCTCGACGACTTCACTAGGATCGAGAACGACGATCCGACCCGGTTCGAGGAGGAAATCGACGGCAAGCCAGTCAGCATGAACTACATCGGCGCCGGCCACATCATGGGAACTTCCAAAATGGGGGACGATCCCAAACAGTCCGTGGTAGACAAGTTCCAGCGTTCGCACGACCACAAGAATCTTTATCTGGTCGGCAGCAGCACGTTCCCCACTGGCGCGACCGCCAACCCGACGCTGACGATCGCGGCGTTAAGTTTGCGGACGGCGAAACACATCCTCGATACCGACTTCCGAAGATGAGCATCCGGAGCCTTCAGCGCACAGCCGCCGCGGCTCGGAGCCGCTGTCCCCTAGCCGCGCTGGGCCGGCCGGCTCTGGCCTTATCGCCGCTTTGCAATGGGGTCGTGCTCCAGACGGCCTAGCAAGTTACGCATATGCAGACCGACTCCGGACTGGCCCATATCGTCCTGGATTTTGACGGAACCTGCACGCAGATCCCGCCGATTTTTGAGGCGTATCTGGACCTGTATTGCAAAGGCCTTAATGAGTCGGGACTGAATGTGACGCTGTCAGAATGGCGCGACGCGCAGGCGATCGTTCGCCAGCATTCGCCAAAGGCAGGATGGACGCTGGCTGGATGCCCATCCGCGCCTGCAGCCGGAGATCCATATGTCCTGGCTGACGAAGCGGCCAGGCTAATACTCCGGCGGCGGGGCGCAACGACTCCCGTTCCTCCCACGGTGCATGCACAGGCTTACGAGGCCGCGCTCGCCCCCTGGCGAGAAGAAGCAGGCGATACGTTTTCGCGGCTCGTCGAGCATGGCGTCCACCTGCATTTTGTTTCGAATTCCAGCACGACATTCATTAGCCGGCGACTGCGGGACCTGTTTGGCGATGGGAATCCAGTGACAGCCAAGATCTCCGTGCAAAGTGACGCCGGAAAATTCCGGATATGCGAGTTGAATTGGGATGACCAGGCGGCTTTGTCAGTCGAAGCAAAACGAAGATTTCAGGCGCTGCCGGTCGCTTACGGCGAAAAACTCCTCACGGAAACCGAGCGACCAATCTACTTAAGGAGGGGGGCCTACTTTGAGGCGATCAACCGCGTGTTGGCCGGCGATTTCAGCGCACTGACAAATATGATATTTTGCGGAGACACTTGGGAGATGGACCTGGCTATGCCATATGCGCTCGGAGCCAAAGTTCATCTTTTGGATCGGGCAGCTCCGTTCGAAACTTACTCTTACGAGAGGCAGGCGCTTGTAGGATACGGAGACCGCGGCAAAACGAGTGTTGATCTCTCCGGCCTGCTTGATTGGCTTTGATCGAATGAAACGTGTGTCGTCGGTGTGACAACGCATCACGCGAGGCGCGTCGTCGTGCCACGATTTGGCCGCTGCGCACCACGCGACTAAGCGGACCACCGAGACGGTCTGTTATTTGTCCGCTTTCGAGGGATTGTGTTGCAAAACTCGGCTTTTCTTTGCGAATGGGGTCGCCGGTAAGTTTTGATCGTCCGTTTGTCCCGCGCTCCGTTTGAGGGAGCTGCGGCATCGTCAGCAATGCCTGACATGACGCTTACGCCGGGCAAGCAACCGCCAGCGGTGGCGGGGCACGGCAGAGCAGCTTGGCAAGGCGCCTCAGGTTCTCAAACTCCGCAACACGTCAGAGCGGCAGTGGCCCGACCGCGCGCTCTATCGCTTTGATCGCTTGCGCCGAGATGGTCAAAGTCGGATTCGCTGCGAGCGCGCCCGGCATGGTCGAGCCATCCACGATGAAGAAACCGGGATGGACCGCCAACGGGTTAGTTGTCTTCTTGCTGCCGTCATAGACTTGACCGAACTCGTTGACGACCCCTTCCGCCATGGTCGGACCGATGCGGCACCCGCCGAGCGGATGCGTGACGATCAGCGTCTTCTTGTCGAACACAGGGGGCAGGCCTTCCCATGTCGGCAATGGCGTGTACGCCCCTCCCATCGCTTGGCTCAGCTTCTGCATCATCTCCTCGATCTTGGCAAAGCAGGCATTATTGGCGATCGGCTTGTCCGCGGGCCAGTCAAGATCGAGCTCATCGCCCTTCAACGAGAAAATCCCGTTGGCCTCGTCCTCGCCCATCGCGTTGAAGAAGAAAACATCATCGATTAGTTCGGCTTCGGTCGAATGGCGATCCTTGCTCGCATCTCGATCTTTTTTGCCGAATATCCGCTCCCTGAGCGTGGCGAACAGCGCACCGATATTCGAGGAGGTCTGACCGCCGACGAAGGCCGCCGGATCGGCCAAGGCCAGCAGCGCCCTGCGATCGTCCAAGCCGGTGCGCACGACACGCGCGAACATAGAGGGAATCCCGCAATCCTCGATCGTGTAGTGCCGGCCATCGATCTCAAAGCGGACGTCGGCGGTGTTGATCGGCCCGCGCGTCGGGTAGACGCTCGCCTTGGCGGCCGTCCCGTCGGGACGGCGGACCGGCTGGCCGTCGGCGCCGATCATTTTCGTTCCGACCGCGAGCGCGCCGAAATCGCCGTTCGTCGAGAACCCGAGTCCGAGCTTATCGCTGAGCGCGAGACCCGCATTTCGCGAGCGCAACAGGATCTCGGTCGTGCCGAGCACACCGGCGGCCAAGAAGACCTGCGACGCGCGCACAGTCTTCGTCTGGCCTTCCGAATTGTTCTCTCCGCGCCGATCGATGTACGTCACCTCGTACGCATCGCCGACGCGTTTGATCGTGCGCACCTCGGATTCGGGGGATAGCGTCACTTGCGGGTTCTTGGAGAACACGAATTTGACCAGCGTCTTGTTCAACGTGTGCCGCGCCGCTGGCAGGCAACCGAGCATGCAGCGTCCCTGGCGCTCGCAGAAGGTGTGTACCGTGTCGGACCCACCGGCCGGATCGGTTGCCGCATTGTTTCCGTCCATGTATTCGCTGACCGACAGGTCGAGCGGAGTCCACGGCATGGCGACGCCGATCTGTTTGGCCACGAGATCGGAGGCGTCGCGCAGCGCGCGGCTGCGATCGAGCAGCAGATAGTCCTTGCTCGCCTGCGCGGGATCGAGCTTTTTGCTGAGCTGCTCCAGGGTCACGCCGGCCGGAAGGGGGATCTTGGTGACCACCTTGTTGAACTTGCCGCGAAACTTTTCCATGAATTTCTGGGTGCGGTTGTAATCGATGCCCTTCAATCCGATGCGGTCGAGCACCGCCGGCCGGGCCTGCAAATTCACGTTCGAGTAGATCAACGATCCGCCGCCGACGCCGCTCGCCGTCAGAATATGGGCGTGACGGAACATGCGATAATTGTGCAGCCCGTAGGGGTTGGCATCGTGATACCGATTGGCCAGCAGGTCGAGAATGCCGAGGGCGTGGTCCGGCCGCGACCAGAATTGCACCCGCATCTTGTTGCGATTGGCGAAGTCGATGACCGCGTTGGTGGGAGCCGTCGGCGCGCCCAGCGTTTCCGGCGTCACCCAGAAAGTGCCGCGCTCGATCACCAGTGTCTTCTTTCCATGCGCGCTCAGTGCGATCGTCGCGACGGCGCCGCCGAAACCCGTGCCGATGACGATGGCGTCAAAGGCTTCCTGCGCCGCTGCCTCTCTCGAGGCGAACGCCCCTAGTCCCGCGGCGACTGCGCCCACCGCTGCACCCTTCACTGCGTCGCGCCGTGTTACCGATATGCGATCGTTTCTCGTCATCGTCGCCTCCTACTGCTTGGTTTCTGTACTCTCTCCATTGTGGCGCACGTCCTTCATGGTCTCTGTGTGCCGATTCATACGGTTGCGCTCAATTCGATTGGTTTTTCGACGAGACGCGGTAACAGCTCACCGTCGTCGGAGCGGGGGACGCGCTCAACGGTGATCGGGTATACGGTCAGATTTCCGCGCTGATCGATCTTGAGCCGAAGAAATCCTTTGTAGTCTTCGATCCGCAACGAAGAAAACGCTTCGTTCCAGTGAAAGCCGAACCCGTTGAGTGCGATGAGAAGGTATGTCCCGAAGATCGTCGGATTGACGAGCCCGCAGAGCGCTCCCGTGAGCACCACGACCCAGAAATCGTTAGCCAACATTCCCGGCAAGTGGCGCGCCAGAACGAACAAGATGATCAGAAATGCGAGGACGTGCGCCAGCGCGTGCGCGACGCCGGTCGAGATACGTTTGGTCCAGTTTTTATGATCGGCGAAATAGACGAAAGCGCCGCCGATGCCGACAATGACCAGTAGCGGCCACGGCGTCACGACCAACAACTGAAGAAATGCGTAGACTGCCCTGCCGAGCGGAAGCGCGCGAAGATCGGCGAGCGTGGTCTCGAGCACGAGGCTGCCGAAGTGCAACAGCCAGGCTGAAAATATCGCAAGACCGGCTACGAACAGCGCGAACTGAGGGTTGATCGCGGCGAAGGCGAGATTGCGCCACGTCATGGCAGCCGAGGCCGGCTTGTCCGGAAATACGGCTGTCGCGGATTCCCGGCCTGTCCGCGCGTCGCGCTCAATCCGGAATTCGCGCCGGTAGCGGCTGGCGCCATCGGGCGACGTGCCGATCGGAGTCTGGACGAGCGGCTGCGCCGCCTTCCATTCCACCTCGATTGTCGTATCTCTCAGCCAATGGGTCGGGTGCAGAAACGCACCGCCTTGGCCGCAGGCCAGATAATGGACGCGCACGTTCGGATCGCTCCCCTGCTCGATGAAGTGCGAGTAATTATGGGTATCGCCGGTCAGGACGAGGCGCACGTTGTGATGTCGCGCCGGCCTGCCATCGAGGCGGCGGAAGCCTCCCGATACGATCAACGATGCAAATGCGAAGTTCAGGAATTCGGGGATGGCTCCGTCCTGGCAATAGGCCCAGACGGGCTGGCCGACACAGAGGATGACGTTAGAGCCGTCCTCCATGATCTCCTGCGCGACGTACTCGAAGAAGCTGATCTGGGTTTGGTCGACATAGCCATCGAGCTGCACATCCCAGGCGCACAGCCACCAATTGTGCGGGAGCTTCAGCGCGAAGTAACTGCGTGTCTGGCGCGTCTCGCGCCCGCACACGCTCCGTCCCGGACTTGCTGCGCTTCCGCTTCGACTCGGATGTCGCCTGCAAAAGAGACGCGCGAAGGCGGTCAGATCATCGTACCAGTCGTGATTGCCCGGCAATGCGAAGAGGAAGCGGTCGTGCCACTTGCGAACTCCGGCTTCCCGTTGGTTCGCCTCGGCAAACGGCGCGCACAGCTTGGCGTCGTAGTCTTCCTTGGAGGGGGTCGGATAGACTTCGTCGCCGCCGAACACCAGCACGCGGCCTTGCAACAAAGGGCCAGCCGGCGGCTCGCCTTGCGGACTTTGCGCCGGGCGCAGCTCCGATCGCGCGAGCAAGCGGGCCACCGCATGGGTGGATCGCCAGCCGTCGCCCGTGTCGGCGCAGAAATCGAGCCAAAAGTTGTCGTCGGATCCGAAATGTGATGGTGAGGAAAAATCAAAATTGAGTTCAAAATCGGATCCGTCGAATGGATCGAGCGAGGCAATGAGCTCGCGCCGATCGAACATCTTTCCGAATACAGTAGCCTCGGCGACTCGGATGCCAATCGCCACGAGCCGCCTAGGATCATACCAACCGGTCATCCCCTGACGTGATGGCATGACCTCCTCTCGTCATGCGCCGGCCAGTGCAACGAGATACGCTCGAAAAGTAACGGCCCGCCAGATTGCGAACGATCGAACCAACTTCTGCGTCTTACGCATGAGATCCTCCTAGCCCCTTTTTATTGACGCTACCGCTCAATCACCTTATCCGAAAGAGGACAAATGCTATGTGAGCCGCCTCACAAGCATGCGGCTTGCCCGGTCGCCCACTGTGGAGCCTGCAATTGGCAATAAAGAATGTTGCAGCTTAGCACGCCTGTGTAGAACTTGGGTTGATTTAAATGAAAAAGATTGTGGCAATCCCTCCTTGCACTTTTACCTCGATTTTAAAGGCTTACGGTTGGGAATTTGTGCGCTAAACCAGCGAGAGAAGGGTCATGGCTGGAGGCCAGGGACGAGCTAGGCCGTCGCGCACATCCGTTTTGCAGGCCTGAGTGGAGTGCCCTCCGCGGCTTAAAACTGTCTTAAACTTCCCATGTCGTCCAACAATAGCCGGTGTCGCCATTCAACCGAAGCTAGGCCGATAGTCGCCGTCAAAAGGCCCCTACATGCGTCTTCTGGTCGTTGAAGATGAGCCGCGAATTTCGGAACTCATCAAAGCTGCGCTGGAACGAGCCGAATTCGTCGTAGACACCGTTCGCCTGCGGGCCGACGCGCGGGAAGCGTTGGCAAACTCCCCCTATGATGCCGCAATCCTAGATCTTGGGCTGCCCGATGGCGATGGTCTGAAGTTGCTCGCTGAGCTGCGCCCTGCCGGAAATCACATCCCGATCTTGATCCTCACCGCACGCGACGCCGTCGAGCAGCGGGTTCTCGGCCTTGATGCGGGGGCCGACGACTATCTCGTGAAACCCTTTGCCATGAGCGAATTGATCGCTCGGACAAAGGCGCTACTGCGCCGTCCGGGAGCGGCGCTCGGTACCACGCTGAGGGCGGGCAATGTCGTCTTCGATACGATTGGCCGGGATGTCAAC
>WNFL01261596.1_pt1 | contig 19299 bp, 17 predicted proteins | sample 5400361 | NCBI WGS metagenome assembly WNFL01 (sample SAMN13153351, study PRJNA577476) | soil metagenome | isolation source: 40 cm soil on Douglas fir-dominated hillslope | place: USA:California | collected 2013-09-17
GGCGAAGAGGCTCGCATCGCGATCGACCGCATCCACTTCGAATCCCATGCGCGCGAGCAGGCGCGCGTGCCGGCCCGCGCCCGCGGCCACGTCGAGCACCGCCGCGCCCGGGCGGATGAGCGTCATCCATCGCTGCACCCACGGCGACGGCGCGAGATCGAAATGCGGATCGGCCATGGGACGGATGATAGAGTTCACCCATGAAAAAAGTCATCCGCCGCGCGGGAATCGCGCTCATCGCATTGTTGATCGTCATCGCCGCGATCGCCGGCGCTGCCGTGTGGATGGGCCAGCGCAAACTCGTGCGCCAGGTCGATGTGCGCGTGGTGCCCGTCGCATATACACGGGATCGCGCCGCGCTCCCGCAGGGAAAGTACCTCTTCGAATCGCGCGGCTGCGCCGAGTGCCACGGATCCGACGGCCGCGGCGTCGCCTTCATCGACAAGCCCGAGATGCGGGTGAAATCGCCCAACATCACGACTGGGCCAGGCGGTGTCGTGTCCAGCTACAACGAAGGCGACTGGGTACGCGCCATCCGGCACGGCGTGTCGCCGGGCGGCCATGCGCTCTTCCTCATGCCGAGCGAGGACTACAACCGCATGAGCGATCCGGACTTCGCGGCGTTGGTCGCGTACGTTCGCAGCCTTCCGCCCGCGAAGGGAGAGCCCGCCGAGGTGCGCCTGCCGTTCATCGTGAGGGCGCTCTACGGCGCCGGCGTGATCAAGGACGCTTCGGAGAAGATCGACCACAAGCGCGCGCCTCCCGCGCCGGTCCCCGTCGGCGCGACCGTGGAGCATGGCGCCTACGTGGCCGCGATCTGCCAGGGCTGCCATCGCGACCATTTGGAAGGCGGTCTCGTCGGCGGCGCGCCGCCCGAATGGCCGCCCGCGGCGAACCTCACGCCTTCCGGCGGCGTGATGGCGCGCTACGACAGCGCCGAGAAATTCGTGGCGATGATGCGCACCGGCAACCGGCCCGACGGCAGCAAGGTGAACGACGCGATGCCCTTCATGAGCCTGCGCAACATGAACGACACCGACCTGAACGCCGTCTACGCGTACCTGCGGTCGCTGCCCGCGCGCTAGACGTGAAGCCGAGGTTCTTCGCCGCGCAGGGATCGTTCCGGCAGTGGCTCGAGAAGAACCACGCGAAGGCAGCCGAGCTCTGGGTGGGCTTCCACAAGGTCCACACTCACCACGAAATACGCTAAGCGCTAGGAGCGGCCCCGAGCCACCGGTCGAGGCGCAGGCGGTCGGCGAGGAGCTGCGCCGCCGCACCGTCGTGCACGACACGCCCGCGTTCCATCACGACACCGCGCCGCGCGAGCGAAAGTGCCAGCTCGGCATGCTGCTCGACGATGAGAACCGCCATCGTGCCCGCGACGACCAGTCCGCGCAGCACATCGGCCAGCTCCTCGACCACGATGGGCGCGAGACCCTCCATGGGCTCGTCCAGGAGCAGCAGGCGCGGGTTGGTGACCAGCGCGCGCGCGATCGCGAGCATCTGCTGCTCGCCGCCCGACAGCTGCGATCCGCGATGCTGCGAGCGCTCCGCCAGGCGCGAGAAGAGCTTGTGTACGCGCGCCACGTCCCACTCGCCGGGACGCGCCACGGACGACAGGTGCTCCTCGACCGTGAGCGAGGGCCACATGCGCCGCTCCTGCGGCACCCAGCCGATGCCGGCCCGCGCGCGCCGATGCGTGGGCCAGCGGGCCATGTCGGCGCCATTCCAGCCGATGGCGCCATGATGCAGGTGCGTGAGCCCCAGGATCGTCGCGAGCAGCGTCGTCTTTCCCACGCCGTTGCGCCCCAGCAGCGCCACGCTCTCGCCCTCGGCGATGCCGAGCGAGAGGTCCTCGACCACCACGGCCCCGCCATAGCCCGCGCTCACGCCCCGCAGCGATAGGATCTCAGCCACGGCGCTCGCGTCCGAGGTAGACCGCCTGCACACGCTCGTCGGAAGCGATCTCGCCGGGCGTGCCTTCGGTGAGGATCTTCCCGCCGACGAGGACCGTGATGCGCTCGGCGAAGCGGAACACGAGGCTCATGTCGTGCTCGATGAAGAGCACGGTCACCTCCTTCGGCAACGCGGCGATGGCGCCCAGCACGGCGACGCTCTGCGTCGAAGGAATCCCGGCGGCGGGCTCGTCGAGCAGCAGGATCCGCGGCCGCGTGGCCAGCGCGAGCGCGATTTCGAGCAGTCGCTGCTGGCCGTAAGGAAGATGGCTGCTCCGCCGCCCCGCCTCGTCGGCGAGGCCCACCTGCTCGAGGAGGGACATCGCCTCGTCTGTCTCTGCGCGGAATGCGGCGAAGTCGCGAGCGAAGCTCGCGCCGTTGCCGGTGCGTTCGAGGATCGCAAGCATCACCGACTCGATGACCGTGAGGTTCGGGAAGAGCTGGCTGATCTGGAAGGTGCGCGTGAGGCCGAGCTTCACGCGCCGGTGCTGGCGCAACGACGTGACGCGATCCTCGCCGATGTAGACCTCTCCACGGCTGGGCGCGAGCGCGCCGGCGAGCAGGTTGATGAAGGTGGTCTTGCCGGCGCCGTTGGGCCCGATGAGCGCGTGGCGCGCGCCCTGCGGGAGCGAGAAGCTCACGTCGCTCACGGCGGCGAGCGCGCCAAAGCTGCGCGAGAGGCTCTCGGTGCGCAACGCGGCCGTCATCGACGGATCCTCTCGATCGCGCCCATGATCCCGCCACGCGCGAAGAACACGAAGACGACCAGCAGCAGGCCCAGCCAGAACTGCCAGTACACCGGATTGATGCCCGACAGGAAGTCCTGCGCGATCATGAACACGGCCGTGCCGATGAGCGCGCCGTAGAGTCGCCCGGTCCCTCCCAGCACCAGCATGATCACGGTGTCCGCCGAGCGGCCGAAGCCCAGGGTGTCGAGCCCCACGAATTGCGTCGTCTGCGCGAGCAGCGCTCCCGCGATGCCCGCGATGCCCGCGCCCAGCGTGAACGCTGCCACGAGCCTGCGACGCACCGGCACGCCGATCGCCGGCATCCGCGCGCGGTTCTCGCGGATGCCGCGCAGCGACAATCCGAACGGCGAGCGCGAGAGCCGCCGAAGGAAGAGAAAGACGACGAACAGCACGGCCAGGCTGTAGGGGTAAGCCGTGCGTCCGGCGAGGTCGAACGGAAAGACGCCGAAGAGTTTCCACATCGTCACGCCCGACAGCCCGTCCACGCCGCCCGTGACGAAGGCCGCCTTGTTCGCCGCCTCGTAGAGAAGGAAGCCCAGGCCCAGGGTCACCATGAGGCGCGTGAGATCCTCGCCGCGCACCACGAGGAAGCTGGTCGCGAATCCCACGGTCGCGGCGACCGCGGCGCCTGCCAGCAATCCCGTGAGCGGCTCGCCCCATCCGTGGACCGCGAGCAGGCCCGCGGTGTACGCGCCCAGCCCGAGGAACGCGGCGTGGCCGAGCGTGAGGATGCCCGCGTAGCCCAGCACGAGGTCGAGTGACAGCGCGAAGAGCGCGACGATGAGGATCTGGCTGCCCAGCACACGGTAGCCCGGCAACAGGAAGTACGCGGCCAGGAGCGCCGCCCAGAACGCCGCCTCGAAGATCGTCTCCCTGCGCAACCCGCCGGTGAATCCCTTCATCGGCGCCTTCCGTAGAGTCCCGCGGGAAATGCGATGAGCAGCAGCACCATCGCCGCGTAGATGACGAACGCACCCACCTGCGGCACGTAGTACTTGCCCGCCACGTCGAGCACGCCCAGCACGATCGCCGCCGCGAGCGGCCCCCGGATCGTCCCCGCGCCCCCGACGACGACCACGAGGAGGAAATACACCATGAACTTGAGCGGGAAGCCGGCGTCGAGTCCCAAAACCTCGATGCCGAGCGCGCCGCCCAGTCCCGCGAGCCCGGAGCCGAGCGCGAACGACACGCTGAAGACGCGATCCACATCGATGCCGAGCCCGCGAGCGGCCTGCGCATCGTCGACGGAAGCGCGCATCTGCGCGCCGAAGCGCGTGCGCGTGACGAGCGCCCCCAGGAGCGTCGTGAGCGCCGCCACGGCGCCGATGAGGAAGAGGCGATATACGCCGAAGTCCGCGCCGAGGAACCGCACCTGGCCTCGCAGGTAGTCCGGCAACCGCACCGGCTGTTGCGACGAGCCGAAGAAATACGTCGCGGTCGCGATCGACATGAACGTGAGGCCGATGGAAAAGAGCACCTGGTCCAGGTGGCTCGCCGCGTAGAGTCGGCGATAAAGGAGCCGCTCGAGGATCGCGCCGACAACGGCGCTCGCGACGAAAGCCAGCGGCAACGCCGCGAGGAACGGCACGCCGAAGCGCGTCATCGCGACCACGCATACGAACCCGCCCGCCATGGCAAATGCACCGTGGGCGAGGTTCACGAAATTCATGAGGCCCATCGTCACCGACAGGCCGAGGCTCACGAGGAAGAGCAGGCTTCCGTACGCGATGCCGTCGAACAGGACGCCGAGCATCGCGCGATGATATATGGAGGCGCTACGCCGTCACGGCCGCCTTCGCCGGAGAGACCTGCTTGATCCCCATCTCCTTCAGCGTTTCGGCCACGGCCGAGGCGACATTGCGCATCTCGTTGAAGTCGATGGCTCCGATGCAGCCCACGCGGAACGTCTCGACCCTGGTGAGCTTGCCCGGGTAGAGGATGTAGCCGCGCGCGCGCACCTTCTCGTAGAACGACTTGAACTCGTACGCCGGATCGCCCGGCGCGTGGAACGTCACGATGACGGGCGCCTGCACCGCGCGCGGCAGGAACGTGCGCAAGCCCAGCGCGGTCATCCCTTCGATCAGCGTGTCGCAGTTGCGCCGGTAGCGCGCGCCGCGCGCCGCAGTGCCGCCCTCGGCCTTGAACTGGTCGAGCGCCGAACGAAAAGCGGCGACCACGTGCGTGGGCGGCGTGAAGCGCCACTGCGTGGTCTTCTGCATGTACGTCCACTGGTCGTGCAGGTCCATCGCAAGGGAATGCGAGTTGCCCTGCGAGCCCTCGAGGATTTCCTTGCGCGCGATGACGAAGCCCATCCCGGGCGCGCCCTCGATGCACTTGCCCGAGGCGCCGACCACCGCGTCGATCGGGTGCTTCGACACGTCGATGTCCACCGCGCCGAACGAGCTCATGGCATCCACGATGAGGCCCTTGCCCTGGCGCGCGCACGCCGCCGCGATCTCGGGCAGCGGGTTCAGGATCCCGGTGCCGGTCTCGCAATGCACCTGCGCCACGTGCGTGATGCGCGGATCCATCTTGATCGCGCCTTCGACGATCGCCGCGGTGGACTGCCTGTCCTCGCCCAGATCGATCACCGAATGCTCGCGCCCGAGGTATTTCAGGATCTTCGCGATGCGCGCGCAGTAGGCGCCGTTGTTGGGCACCAGCACCTTGCCGTCGCGCGGGACGAGGTTGGCGAGCGCCGCCTCGACGGCGAACGTCCCGCTGCCCTGCAGCGGCACGCACACGTGGCTGCCTTTGCCGTTCACCACCTCCACCACATCCTTGCAGATGGACGTCGTGATGGCGTTGAACGATTCGTCCCACGATCCCCAGTCGCGCAGCATCGCCTGCTTGGTTTCCAGCGAGGTGGTGAGCGGTCCGGGCGTGAGCAGGATGGGGTCGTTGCCCTTGATCATGACTGCCTCCAGGCTTGGGTCCTGCGATCGAGCCAGCGCTGGATCGCGAAATAGATGCCGCAAACGAGCGCGGACGTGACGACGATCAAGCTTGCCATGGCCGCGGCCGGACCGATATCCCCCGCCTCGTCGAGATTCACGATCGCGACCGAGGCGGGCACGGTGTTGGGCGAATAGAGGAACACCACCGCGGAAACCGTCGTCATGGCGTTCACGAAGAGATAGCGGCTGATGTCGAGCACCGCCGGGAGGCAGACCGGCACAGTCACGCGGAAGAACGTGCGCCAGAAAGGCACCTTGAGCGAGGCGGACACCGCCTCGAACTCCGCGTCGATCTGCTTCAGGGCCGTCAGCGCCGTGAGATGCGACGACGAGTAGTAGTGCACCACCGTGTTGATCACGAGGATTCCGAGCGAGCCATAGAGGAAGTGCAGCGGGTTGCCGTCGCGCACGAAGAAGAAGATGTAGCCCAGCCCCAGCACCATGCCCGGGACGCCCATGGGCAGCACCGCCATCAACCGCACGAACGGACGAAATCCGTCGATGCCACGCGTCTTTTCCAGGAGATAGGCCGTCGCGAAGATGAATACCGTTCCCAGCGTGGCCACCCAGAACGCCATCTTCAGGCTGTTGAGATACGCGCCGAAGATGCCGGCGTCGACGATTCCCATCCGGTAGTGATCGAGCGAGAGGCTGAAGTTGTACGGCCAGAGCTTCACGAAGGACGCGTAGATCGCCATGCCCAGGACGGCGAGCATCAGGACTGCGAGGAGCGCGCAGAAAGCCAGCATCGCGGCGTCGAATGCGCGCGAGGGGCGCGGCACGTAGGGCACCGATCGCGCCGAGAGGAGCGCCGACTGGCGCTTCTGAACGTAGCCGTCCACCACGTAGGTCACCGCGACCGGGACGAGCAGGATGATCGCGACCACCGCGCCCTTGGCGAAGTCCTGCTGGCCGATCACCAGCTTGAAGATGTCGGTGGCGAGCATGTTGAAGTTGCCGCCGATCACCTTGGGGATGCCGAAATCGGAGAGCGCGTACGTGAACACCACCATCGCCGCGCTGATGAGGCCGTACTTCGCGCCCGGCACCGTGATGGTGAGGAATTTGCGCCATGCGGGTGTGGCGAGCGAGTCGGCTGCTTCGTAAAGCCGCGCGTCCGTGAGCGAGAGCGCCGTGACGAGGATCATCAGCGCGTGCGGGAAGGTGGCGAAGATCATCGAGATCACGATCCCCGGCGCGCCGTAGATCTGGCCGCTGCCCATGAGGGGCTTGAACACGCCCTGGTTCCCGAACCAGAAGATGAACGAGATCGCCGCCAGCAGCGACGGGGCGAGGATCGGCACCAGCGCCAGGTTGCGCAGCAGCGCCTTGAACGGCATGCAGCTGCGCGTGAGGGCGTACGCGAACGTGAAGGCGAGCGGCAACGTGATCGCGGTGACCAGGGCGGAGACCCAGAGGCTGTTCCAGATCGAGGTCAGCAGCGCCGGCGTGCGCAAGTACGTGTCGAAGTTCGCGAGGCCCACGAAATCGCCGGCGCGATTCTCGATGCTCTTGGCGAGGATCGTGGCCATGGGCGCCACGAGGAAGATCGCGAGTGCCACGCCCGCTACGAGGAGAAGCGCGTTGCCGATGCGATCGGTCCAGTGCACGCGCAGCCTGCGCGCGCGCGCTGTCGCGCGCGTAGCGGACGCCAGCGATGCGTCGGCGATCTGGCTCACGGCGCCTCGAAGACGCGAAGTCGTTCGGGCGGCACTGAGACCCGCAACGTGTCGCCGGGTTTCAGCCGGAACCAGCTCATGTCGTTCACCGAAAGGTCGGCGTAGAGCGGCTGGTCGATTCCGCCCAGCCGGAACGTGACGCGCGAATAGGCGCCGAGGAATTCCACCTTCTCGATCACCGCATCGGCCGAATTCGGCGTCGAGCCGTTCACGCCACGCATCTGCACGGCCTCCGGCCGGAAGAAGACGCGCAGCGCGCCACCGCCTGGCGCTGCACGGGTGTCGCACTCGAAGTGTTGACCGCCCACCAGCACGCGCCCGTCGCCGGCGGCCTGCGCGGGCAGCAGGTTCGTCTTGCCGACGAAATCCGCGACGAATGGCGTGGCCGGATCGAGATACACCTCGGAGGGAGCGCCGATCTGCTCGATCGCGCCTTCCTTCATCACCACGATGCGATCGGCCATGGAAAGCGCCTCCTCCTGGTCGTGCGTGACGAGGATGGTGGTGATGCCCAGGCGTTGCTGCAACGCGCGAATCTCGCCGCGCAGGCGCACGCGCACGCGCGCGTCGAGGGCCGAGAGCGGCTCATCGAGGAGGAGGAGGCCGGGCGAGGTCGCCAGCGCCCGCGCGATGGCGATGCGCTGCTGCTGCCCGCCCGAGAGCTGGCCGGGGAACTTCGCTCCCGCGTCGGGAAGACCCACGAGCGCCAGCAGCTCGCGCACGCGCTCCTCGCGCCGGGCGCGAGGCATGCGCCGGTTCACCAGCCCGTAGGCGACGTTGGCGGTGACATCGAGGTTCGGGAACAGCGCGTACGACTGGAAGACGATGCCGTAGTCGCGCTCCATGGGCGGCAGCCGCGAGATGTCGCGGCCCGCCTGGACGATGGTGCCGGCGCTCTGGACTTCGAGCCCGGCGACGATGCGAAGCAGCGTGGTCTTGCCGCAGCCCGACGGCCCGAGGAAGCAGACGAGCTCGCCTTGCCGAACTCCGAGCGAGACGCCCTTCAGCGCGACGAACTCTCCGAATTCCTTGCGGATTCCGGAGAGCTCGAGGAAGTCAGCTGCCATGCCCCGTTGAACGGCGCCTGGCGTCCGTTCCAACGGGCGCCCCGCTATTTTTCCGTCTTCGCTGCATACCTCTTCTGCCATTCGGCGAGGATGCGGTCGCGGTTCTTCGCGGCGAACGCGAAATCGTTCTTGATGAGGCGCCTGTCGAGGTCGGCCGGCAGGTGCGCGAGCACGGGCTTCACGTCGGGATGCGCCACCAGCGCGAAGTTCTTCGCGAAATGCTCGTTGGCCTCCTTGGTCGCGACCCAGTCCATGAGCTTCTTCGCCGCATCCATCTTCTTCGTGTTCTTCATGATGCCCGCGGCCTCGATATCCCAGCCCAGGCCCTCCTTCGGGAACACGAGCTCGACCGGCGCGCCCTTCTGCTTCACGTCGTTGCCACGAAAGTCGAACGAGATGCCGACCACGAACTCGCCCGCGCCCGCCTGGCGGCAGGGCTTCGAGCCGGAGTGCGTGTATTGCGCGATGTTCTCGTGCAGGCCATCCATGTACTTCCAGCCGCCCTGCTCGCCGTACATCTGCAGCCAGGCGCTCACATCGAAGTACCCCGTGCCGCTTGAAGCGGGGTTGGGCATCGTGATCTGCCCCTTGTAGACGGGCTTGAGCAGGTCCTGCCACGACTCGGGCTTCGGGATGCCTTTCTTCTGTCCCTCGACGGTGTTGTAGCAAACCACCGCGGCGAAAACGTCCTGCCCCACCCATGCCGGCGGATTGCCGTTTTCGCTGTAGTTGCGCGTGAGCTTGGCGAAGCCGTTGGGCGCGTAGGGCGCGAGCATGCCCTCGGCCTTGAAGATCTCCATCGACGATGCCGCCACGCCGAGGATCGCGTCGGCCTGGGGGTTGGCCTTTTCCGCCAGCAGCTTGGCGGTGATGACGCCGGTGGAATCGCGCACGAATTTCAGCTCGATGTCGGGGTACATCTTGTTGAACGACTCGGTATACGCCTTGAGTTGGTCGGTCTCCAGCGCGGTGTAGACGAGGAGCTCGGTCTTCTGTGCCGACGCGGAAGCGGCGGCGAGTGCGAATGCGATTGCGGCGGCAATGCGGGCGCGGGCCTTCATGCGGGGTCTCTCCCTGGGGTGGATTGTTGACAATCTACAAAGCGCGGCCTTCTAATGTCAAGGTACTCCACCGGCATTTCACTATGGTTTCCGCGACCGCCCACGCATCGGCCATCGAGCTGCTGCAAAGCCACTCCCTCACGACGCTGGTGCAGCGCGAATTGGAGCGGCGCATCCTCGCCGGCGACCTGGCTCCCGGCGACAAGCTGAACGAGGAGGCGCTCGCTGCCCAGTTCAACGTCTCGCGCGGTCCGGTGCGCGAAGCCTTCCGTGCGCTCGAGTCCTCGGGACTCCTGCGAACGGAGAAGAACCGCGGCGTCTTCGTGCGCCAGGTCTCCATCGACGAAGCCGACGAGATCTACGAGGTGCGCGCCGGACTGGACGAGCTCATCGGCAGGCTGCTCGCTTCGCGCATCCAGCCCGGGCAGCTCACGCAGCTGCGCGAGCTGCTGAAGAAGATGCAGCACGCCGCGCGCGGGCGAAGCGTGGAACACTACTACCCGCTCAACGTCCAGTTCCACGACATGCTCGCGCAATTCACCGGCAACGGCACGCTCCTCAACCACTACCGGCGCCTGGTGAACGAGCTGCACCTCTACCGGCGCGAGACCCTCGCGCGCGGCCCCGACAGCTTCCCGATCTCCACGCGCGAGCACGCGGCCATCGTCGACGCGCTGGCGCGCCGCGACGGCGACCGCGCCGGCGAGCTCATGTACGAACACGCGATGGAGAGCCGCGAAAGGCTCCACGCCGCACTCAAGGGACGCAGGCAATGAAGACGATCGAGGTGAACGGACGCCGCTACGGCTGGATGCGCGAGTCCCTGGTGGTGGTATGCGTGGACGGCTGCGAGTACGACTACCTCACGGAGGCGGCGCGCGCCGGTGTCGCGCCCTTCATCGGGCGCATGCTCGGGACCTCTGCATTCCGTGGCGACTGCGTCGTGCCTTCCTTCACCAACCCGAACAACCTGTCCATCGTCACCGGCGCGCCGCCCTCGGTCCACGGCATCTGCGGCAACTACTTCTACGACCGCGAAGCGGACGCGGAAGTGATGATGAACGACCCGAAATACCTGCGCGCCGGCACCATCCTCGCCGCGTTCGCCGACGCGGGCGCAAGCGTGGCCGTCGTGACGGCCAAGGACAAGCTGCGTAAGCTCCTCGGCCATCGCATGAAGGGCATCTGCTTTTCCTCGGAGAAGGCGGCCGAGGCGACGGCTGCGGAAAACGGCATCGAGGACGTGGTGAAGCTGGTGGGCATGCCGGTGCCGTCGGTGTACAGCGCGCAACTCTCGGAGTTCGTATTCGCCGCGGGCGTGAAGCTCCTCGAGACGCGACGGCCGGACCTCATTTACCTCTCGACAACCGATTACATCCAGCACAAGTTCGCGCCGGGCACCGAGGGTGCGAACCGCTTCTACGCGATGATGGACCGCTACCTCGCGCGCATGGACGCCATGGGCGCGGCGATCGCGCTCACCGCCGACCACGGGATGAACGCCAAGACAAAACCGGACGGTTCGCCGAACGTGATCTACCTCCAGGACACGATCGACGGGTGGATCGGCGCCGGGCAGTCGCGCGTGATCCTGCCCATCACGGATCCCTACGTCGTCCACCATGGCGCGCTGGGCTCCTTCGCCACCATCTACATCGGCCCGGCGCTGCGCGAGACCGTCGCGGCGAAGCTGCGTGGGATCGAAGGCATCGAGGTCGTGCTCGGCAATGCCGATGCCTGCCGCCGCTTCGAGCTGCCGCCCGACCGCGTGGGCGACCTCGTGGTCGTCTCGACGAAGCACGTGGTGCTGGGCACGAGCGCCGCGCGCCACGACCTCTCGGGACTCGACGCGCCGCTGCGCTCCCACGGCGGGATCTCCGAGCAGGTGGTGCCGCTCCTCTTCAATCGCCCAGTCACAGGGATGGACGCCGGCAAGCGGCTTCGCAACTTCGACATCCTCGACATCGCGTTGAACCACCTCGAGGCACGAGAAACCAAGCGCGAGATGCGGGAAGGCACCGCGTCATGAACGACCGCGCAGGCAAGCAACGTGTGATCGAGGTTCGCAGCCCCTACGACCGCGAGGTCGTGGGCACGGTGCCGAAAGCGACCGTCGCCGAGGTGCGCAAGGCGATCGCCATGGCGCACGCCTACCGATCGCGCCTCACCCGCTACGAGCGCGCATCGCTCCTGCAGCGCGCGGGAGCCCTCTTGCGCGAGCGCACCGTGCAGGCATCCGACCTCATCACCCGCGAGTCGGGCCTGTCGAAGAAGGATTCGATGTACGAGGTGGGCCGGGTCTGCGACGTGCTCACCTTCAGCGCCATGGAGGCGTTGAAGGACGACGGACAGTCGTTTGCCTGCGACCTCACGCCTCATGGGAAGAACCGGCGCGTCTTCACGCGCCGCGAACCGCTGCTGGGCGTGATTCTGGCCATCACGCCCTTCAACCACCCGATGAACCAGGTGGCGCACAAGGTGGCGCCGTCGATCGCGACCAACAATCGCATGGTGCTGAAGCCCTCGGAGAAGACGCCGCTCTCGGCGCTCTACTTCGCGGAGCTTCTCTACGAAGCGGGCCTGCCGCGCGAGATGCTGCAGGTGGTGACGGGCGACCCGGGCGAAATCGCCGACGAGCTCATCACCAACGAGCATGTGGGCCTCGTCACCTTCACCGGCGGCGTGGCGGTGGGCAAGTCCATTGCCGCGAAAGCGGGCTATCGCCGCCTGGTGCTGGAGCTGGGCGGCAACGATCCGCTCATCGTGATGGAGGACGCGGACCTCGACGAGGCCGCCATCCTCGCCGCGCAGGGCTCCTACAAGAACAGCGGCCAGAGATGCACGGCCGTGAAGCGCATCCTCGTCCACGAAAGCGTCCACAACCGGTTCGTGGACCTGCTGGTCGCGCGCACGGAAGCCTGGACGTATGGCGATCCCATGGCGCCCGTCGAGATGGGGACGGTCATCGACGAGAGCGCGGCGAAGCTCTTCGAGTCGCGCGTGAACGATGCGATCGCGCAGGGCGCGAAGCTCCTTTCCGGCAATCGCCGCGACGGCGCGCTCTACTCTCCCACGGTGATCGACCGCGTCCTGCCCTCGATGACGGTGGTGAAGCAGGAGACATTCGGGCCGGTCTCGCCCGTGATGACCTTCCGCAACATCGACGAGGCCATCGCGATCTCGAACGGCACCGCCTACGGCCTGTCGTCGGCCGTTTGCACCAATCGCCTCGATTACATCAACCGCTTCGTGGCCGAGCTGCAGGTGGGGACGGTGAACGTGCGCGAGGTGCCGGGCTACCGCCTCGAGCTCACGCCCTTCGGCGGCATCAAGGATTCGGGGCTCGGCTACAAGGAAGGCGTGCAGGAGGCCATGAAGAGCTTCACCCACCTCAAGACATTCAGCATTCCCACAGGGTAGATTAGCCCGGTGCTCACGCTCCTCAACCTGCTCGCAGCCGTCGCGCTCCTCGTCTGGGGCACGCACATCGTACGCACCGGCATCCTGCGCGTGTACGGCGCGGACCTGCGCCGACTCCTCGCGAAGAGCACGTCCAACCGCTTCTCCGCCTGGCTCGCGGGACTCGCGGTGACCGGGCTCGTGCAATCGTCGAGCGCGACTTCCATGATCGCAGCCTCATTCGTCTCGCAGAACCTGATCGCGCTTCCGGCGGCGCTCGCGATCATGCTGGGCGCGGACGTGGGCACGGCGCTCCTCGCGCAGGTGTTCTCGCTGGACCTGCGCTGGCTCTCGCCGCTCGCGATCCTCTTCGGCGTGATCTTCTTCCTCTCGCGGCGCAGCACGAAGGCGGGGCAGATCGGACGGATCGCCATCGGCCTGGGCCTCATGCTGCTGGCACTCCAGCTCGTCGTGCTGGCGACCAGGCCGATCGCCGAGGCGCAGGGCGTGCGCGTGATCTTCGCGTCGCTGTCGGGCGACCCGATGCTCGACATGCTGATCGGGGCGATCTTCGCGGTCCTCTGCTGGTCGAGCCTCGCCGCGGTGTTGCTCGCCGCGACGTTCGCCGCTTCGCACGTCGTTTCCCCACCGGTCGCGTTCTGCCTCGTGCTGGGCGCGAACCTGGGCAGCGCGTTCCTCGCCCTCATCGTCAATGCGAGGACGCCCGGCGGCGGACGCCGAGTTGCGTTCGGCAACCTGCTCTTCAAGGTCGCGGGCTGCATCGTCTTCCTTCTCGCGTTGTCGCCGGTGATGGATCTCATCGCGGCCTTCGATCCCGACACGCGCCGCCAGGTCCTGGATTTCCACGTGATGTACAACGTCGCGCTGTCGGTGGTGTTCCTGGGCTGCACCGAGGTGATCGCGGCCGTCGTCGTCACGTGGGTGCCCGATACGAAGGATCGCGTGCCGCAGACCGAGCCACGCTTCCTCGACCCGGCCGCGCTCTCCACGCCCGCCCTCGCCCTGGCCAACGCGGCGCGCGAGACGCTTCGCATCGGCGACACCGTCGAGCAGATGCTGAACGGCATGCTGCAGGTCATCCGCGCCAACGACTCGGCGCTCGCCGACGAGGTGATCAAGCTCGACGACGACGTCGATCGCCTCTACACCGCGGTCAAGCTCTACCTCACGCAGATCACCAAGGAGATGCTCGACGAGAAGGACGTGGGCGACATCCTCGAGCGCATCATGCAGGACCTGCGCGACAAGAAGATCGCCCACCGCCTGTCGTTCTCGGAGGCGGGCATGAGCGAGATCGAGGAGCTGCACGCGAGGCTCATCGTGAACCTTCGCCTGGGAATGTCGGTCTTCCTGAACGGCGACCTGAAGAGCGCCCAGGACCTGCTGGTCGAGAAGGAACGCTTCCGCGACCTCGAGCGCCGATTCCACGATTCCCACCTCGACCGCCTCGCGGGCCAGACCGTGCAATCCATCGAGACGAGCTCCCTGCACCTGGACATCATCAGCGACATGCGCCGCATCAACTCCTTCTTCTGCTCCACGGCCTACCCGATCCTCGAGAAGGCGGGACAGTTGCGCAAGAGCCGCCTGAAGGACGCGACAGGCATCTACCAGGCGCGGTCCGACCTCGCCGCCACGAAGTGACGCCATGGGACTCGCGCTCGGCGACATCGAGAAGCTCTTCCGCGACCACGGCCACATCGAGTACAGCGGCGAGGGCGTCACGCAGCTCCAGCACGCGCTGCAGACCGCGCAGCTCGCCGAGGGCGAGAAAGCCGGCGACCTCCTCGTGACCGCCGCGTTGCTCCACGACCTGGGCCACATCCTGAACGTCCAGGGAGAGACGCCCACGGCGCGCGGCATCGACGACCAGCACCAGTACTACGCGATTCCCTTCCTGCGCCCGCTCTTCGCGCCCGCGGTGATCGAACCCATCCGCCTCCACGTGGACGCGAAGCGCGCGCTGTGCGCGATGGAGCCCGAGTACTACGAGGCGCTCTCGGACGATTCGAAGCGAAGCCTCACGCTGCAGGGCGGGATCTTCGCCAAGGGCGAGGCCGACGCGTTCATGGCCAGGCCCCACGCCGCGGAGGCGGTGCGCGTGCGCCGCTGGGACGACGCGGCCAAGTCGCCCGGCCTCGCCACGCCACCCCTTTCCCACTACCTCGCGATCGTCGCGCGCTGCGCCCATGGCTAAGAAGACCGCCTCCAGGAAGACCAGGACCGACACGCGCGCGAACGCGGATGTCGTCGAGAAGATCCGCAGGTCGGATATCGGCAAGGTGAAGGTCGCCGTCTCCGACATCGACGGCATCCTGCGCGGCAAGTACATCCACCGCGACAAGTTCTTCTCGGCCGTCGAGGGCGGCTTCGGTTTCTGCGACGTGGTGTTCGGCTGGGACGCGATGGACCACTGCTACGACAACACGAAGCTCACCGGCTGGCACCACGGCTTCCCCGACGCCATGGCGCGCCTGGACCTCGGCACCTATCGCACCGTGCCGTGGGACAACAACGTGCCGTTCTTCCTCGGCAATTTCGTGACGCGCGAGGGCAAGCCCCATCCCCTTTGCCCGCGGCAGGTGCTGAAGCGCGTGCTGGCGCGCGCCGGGAAGATGGGCTACATGGCGATGGTCGGCGCCGAGTTCGAATTCTTCAACTTCGCCGAGACGCCGCAGTCGTGGGCCGCGAAGAAAGGCATTGCGCCCGAGCCGATCTCGCCGGGCATGTTCGGCTATTCGCTCCTGCGCGCGAACCTGAATCGCGAGTACTTCAACGCGCTGATGGACGAGACTGCGCTCTTCAGGATCCCGATCGAAGGGTTGCACACGGAGACGGGACCCGGCGTTTACGAGGCCGCGATCCAGTTCTCCGAGGCGCTCGAGGCCGCCGATCGCGCGATCCTCTTCAAGACGGCGGCCAAGGAAATCGGCGCGCGCTACGGGATCATGCCGAGCTTCATGGCGAAGTGGAGCTCGCAGTATCCCGGCTGCTCCGGGCACCTGCACCAGAGCCTCACCGACGGCTCGAAGAACCTTTTCCACGACCCGAAGGGCCGCCACGGCGGCATGTCGAAGCTCTTCGAGAGCTACCTGCAGGGGCAGCTCGACAACCTGCTCGGCATGGCGCCGATGATCTGGCCCACGATCAATTCGTACAAGCGGCTCGTGGATGGATTCTGGGCGCCCGTGAAACCCACGTGGGGCGTGGACAACCGCACCGCCACGTTCCGCGTGTTGCCGGGTTCGCCGAAGGCCACGCGGCTGGAGACGCGCGCTCCGGGCGCGGACATGAACCCCTATCTCGCCGTGGCCGCGGTGCTCGCCGCGGGGCTCGACGGGATCGAGAAGGGCAGGAAGCTCACCGCGAAGCCCATCACGGGAACGAACGTCGGAGCCGAGAAGATCGCGCGCGCGCCACGCACGCTGATCGAGACCACGCGCATCTTCCGCGAGTCGCAGGTCGCCCGCGACTGGTTCGGCGACGACTTCGTCGAGCATTTCGCCGCCACGCGCGAGTGGGAATGGCGCCAGTGGCTCGACGCCGTGACCGACTGGGAACTGAAGCGCTACTTCGAGATCATTTGAGCGTCGGCTTCTGGACCGAGGTCGTCGACCGCGCCGATGCAGCGCTCGCTGCCGGTGCCATGCACAGCTTCGAGTGCGTCCTCGAGTTCGTGGAGGATGCGGGAGTCGAATTCGTGCTGCGAGTGGCGACGAAATTCCCGGCCGGCGAAACCGCCGCCGGGCGCACGCAGGCCGCGCCGCGGTTGCCGTCCAATCCCTTCGCATCCCCGGAGCCGGCGCTGGTCGTGCGCGATCGCCTCACGCCAACGCACCGCGCGCTCCTCAACAAGTTCAGCGTCCTGCGCGAGCACCTGCTGGTCGTCACGCGCGAGTTCGTGGACCAGGGGCAACCGCTCGATGAGCGTGATTTCGAGGCGCTCGCGACCTGCATGGAGGACGCCGAGGTGCTCGCGTTCTACAACGGCGGGACCGAAGCCGGCGCGAGCCAGCGCCACAAGCACCTGCAGGTCGTGACACTGCCGCTTTCGCCGCGGCACTCGGTCCCGATGGATGTGGCCCTCGAGAAGCCCGCGCCCGCCCTGCCGTTCCGGTGCGCGTTCACGCGCCTGCATGCGGGCCAGGTCTCGCAGCCCGCCTCGATGGTCTCCACGTACCGGGAACTGCACCGCGCGGCGCGCCTCGAATTCCCGCGGCCCTACAACCTGCTGCTGACCCACGAATGGATGCTGGTCGTACCGCGATCGCGCGACCGCTTCCAGGACATCTCGATCAATTCGCTCGCTTTCGCAGGCTCATACTTCGTACGCGACGCAAGCCACGCCCACGTCATCGCGTCATCCAGGCCGATGTCGGTGCTCGCATCCGTCGCGATTCCCTGAAACCCCGGAGCTGTCATGGCCATCACGAAATTCTCGTTCCCCACCGCGATCACCTTCGGGCCGGGCGCGCGCAGGGAAGTCGCCGCGCACCTGAAGAACCAGGGCGTGAAGCGCCCGCTCATCGTTACCGACAAGGGACTCGCGAGCTTGCCGATCCTCAAGCAGTTCGCTTCGTCGCTGGCGGGCCTTGCCGTGAGCACCTATTCCGGTGTCTTCGGCAATCCCGTGAAGCAGCAGGTGGCCGACGGCGTGAAAGCGTTCAAGTCGCACGATGCCGATGCCGTGATCGGCTTCGGCGGTGGCGCGGCGCTCGACGTCGCCAAGGCGGTGGCGCTCATGGCGGTGCACGAGGGCGACGTCCTGGAATACGCGTGGGACCACCCGAAGGTGCGCCCGATCCGCAACCCGCTTCCCTATTTCGTCGCGCTCCCGACGACCAGCGGCACGGGCAGCGAGGTGGGCCGCTCTTCCGTGATTTCCGACGACGCGACGCACGTGAAGAAGATCATCTTCAATCCCGTGCTGCTGGCAAGGGCCGTGTTCGCCGATCCGGAGCTCACGCTCGACCTTCCGCCGAACGTCACGGCGGCCACCGGCATGGACGCCCTCACCCACAACGTCGAGAGCTATCTTTCGCCCGCGTACCACCCGCTTTGCGACGGCATCGCGCTCGAGGGCGCGAGGATCGCCGCGCATTCGCTCGAGCGCGCCGTGCGCTCGCCGCAGGACCTCGCCGCGCGCTCGGACATGATGATGTCCTCGATGATGGGCGCCATCGCCTTCCAGAAGGACCTGGGCGCCGTGCACTCGTGCGCGCACGCGCTGGGCACCGTGAACGACATGCATCACGGTCTTGCCAACGGGATCATGATCGACCACGTGATGCGGTTCAATCTCGATGCTGCCCGGGAGAAGCTGGCGGAGCTCGCGCGCGTCTGCGGCGCAGGGACGAGCGCGGAATCCTTCGTGGAATGGCTTGGGGGCCTCAAGGCGCGCATCGGCATCCCGGCGAAGCTCGGCGAGCGCGGAGTGAAGAAGGAGCACATCGCGAAGCTCGTCCAGATTGCGGTGGCCGACACGTGCCACCAGACCAACCCGCGCCCCGTCTCGGCCGCCGACTTCGAAAGGATCTTCGCCGGCGCGATCTGACGCTACGGGACGATCGACACCATGAGATACACGGCGAAGAGCACGAGGTGCACGGCGCCCTGCATCACCGTGGTGCGGCCGGTGGACAGGGAGAGCGCGGAGATGAAGAGCGAAAGCATGAGCAGGGCCGTGCTCTTCGGGTCGAGCCCGAGGGTGAGCGTCCAGCCGTAGACGAGGGAGAGCGTCGCGACGGCCGGAATGCTGAGCCCGATGCTCGCGACCGCCGAGCCGAGCGCGAGGTTGAGGCTCGTCTGCAGGCGGTTCGCCCGGGCGGCGCGCACCGCGGCGAAACCCTCGGGCATCATCACCACGAGCGCGATGATCACGCCCACGGACGCGGGCGGCGCGCCCATCGCGCCCAGCGCCTTCTCGACGGTGGGCGCCAGCGCCTTGGCGCTCAGCACGACCGCCGCAAGCGCCACGACCATCAGCACGCCGCTCACCGCTGTGGCGCGATTGCCCGGCGGCGCCGCGTGTTGCTCCTGCGCGTTCGCGGGCAGGAAAAAGTCGCGGTGGCGCACCGTCTGCACCACCACGAAGACGGCGTAGAGCAGCAGCGTCACGACCGCCACGAACGCGAGCTGCGTCGCGCTGTAGTACGGGCCGGGCGTCGTCTCCGTGTAGTTGGGCAGGATCATCGTGAGCACGGCGATGGCGGTGAGCGTCGTGAGCGCGGCGCTCGTCCCCTGCAGGTGGAATTCCTGCTCGCGGTAGCGCATCCCGCCCACCAGCAGGCACACGCCCACGATGCCATTCAGGATGATCATCACCGCGGCGAACACGGTGTCGCGTGCGATGGCGGACGCTTCGGGGCCGCCCGCGCGCATGAGCGTCACGATGAGCGCGACCTCGATCAC
>WNFL01219745.1_pt3 | contig 19284 bp, 18 predicted proteins | sample 5400361 | NCBI WGS metagenome assembly WNFL01 (sample SAMN13153351, study PRJNA577476) | soil metagenome | isolation source: 40 cm soil on Douglas fir-dominated hillslope | place: USA:California | collected 2013-09-17
CTGGCAAATCCTGGCCACTTATTACGAGGCCCAGGTAGGAACCTGGACGCCTCTGGCCGTGGTCTCGCCGCTGAGTCCGCCGGTAGCGACCCCGATTCCCGCGGTCGAGGAGCGCGGGGTGTTTCTGACCTTTCGTTATCGACGTGCCTCCGGATCGCACTTCGCTCCGCTCGGCGGTGCGCCCGGCGCCGGTTCCGGTGAAATCGCGGGAAGCGTCTTTCTCGATGCGAACAACAACGGACGCTCCGACGCCGGCGAGGCCGGTGTTCCGAACGTCACGGTGGTGCTGGATGGGCGCTTCTCCGTGCAGACGGACGCCAGCGGCCGATTCGCCTTCCCGGTGGTGGCGACGGGCCATCACGTCATTACGGTCATCCCCGACAATTTGCCGCTGCCATGGACCCTGGTGAATGAGGGCCGCGCCGAGGTCGGAGTCACGACCCGAGATCGCACGGAAATCAACATTGCTGCGCAGCGCGCGCGCTAGCGCCGCAGTCCGCGCTAGCTTCACGATCCGCGCCGGCCCGGCGCTAGCCCTGCGCTAAGGCTGCGCGAACTTGTCGGACTGAAACACCACGTGGCCGCCGACCACCGTCTGCAAAACCTTGATGTCGGCGATCTCAACGGCGGGAATCTCGAAAAAATTGCGGTCGAGGACGATCAAATCCGCAAGCTTGCCTACCTCGAGCGAGCCGGTCGCTTGCTCCTGGTGCAGCTCATACGAGGAATTCATGGTGATCGCGCGCAGCACCTCACGGCGCGTCAGACCCGGGTCCTTGCTCAAGCGCCCGGCATATTGGTGCCCGGGTTGTGGAGCATTGGTGCGCGTGACGCCCACTTTGAGCGCAAACCATTCGTCGAGCGGATCTACGGGCCAATCGCTGCCGTAGGCGATGCGCGCGCCCGCGGCCGATAGAAAGCCGGCCGGCTCCATATACTTGAAGCGCGCCGGCCCCAAATACTCGCGCGCGCCCTCCATCGTGTCCGGCGCCTGCTTCTCCCATTGAAACGACAACACCGGAATCACATTCAGCTGCTGGTAGCGCGCGAAATCCGCCGGATCGACGATCTCATCATGAGCGATGGCGGCGCGGAGGTCGCGGTCCGGGAACTTCCGCCGCAGCGCACCGATGCCGTCCAAGCCCTCGCGCACGGCGCGATCGCCGTCCGCGTGCATGTGCGGCTCGAAACCCGCGGCCGCCGCCTCGATCAGCAGTGCGCTCAAGATGGGCGCCGGAAAATAAACCTCGGGTCCGCGGCTCGAAGACGGCGCCCAATGCCCGTCTTGCAAGCTCAAGTAAGGCGTCAACATGGCGCCCGTGGACGCGGGGGCGCTGATCACTCCATCGAGAAACAATTTCACGTTGCGCACCGTGAGCCGCGGATCAGGTTCTAGCTCGCCCTGGTCGAAACGCTGCGCCAGCGCCCTGACCGTCGCCAGCGCCCGCTTCGGGTCGCGACCCTCCGGCGGGGTGATGAGGACGGCGAAGTGCGCGCGCGCCGTGAGTTTTCCCTCGCGCTGCACCGTGGCAAAGGCTTCGAGCGACGGCGCTTGCGCCATCGCATCCAAGAACGTGGTCACGCCCTGCTTGCTGAGCGCGTCGAGCGCGGCCCTCGCCCCTTTGACATTCTCAGCGGGCGTCGGCGCCGGGATTTGCTTGGCGACGGTTTCCTGCGCGGCATCCTCGAGTATCCCCGTGGGGTTGCCGGATGAATCCCTGGCCACCTTGCCGCCCAGGGGATCGGGGGTTCGTGCCGTGATGCCCGCGAGTTGCAAGGCCCGCGAATTGACGAGCGCCGTATGACCAAACGACGACATGACGAAGATCGGACGCTTGGTTCTCAGCGCATCCAGATCACCTCGGTTGGTGACGGTTCCCGCCGGCAACATGCCTTCTTGAAACCAATTCACGACCTCGAACCAGGCGTCAGGTTCTTGCGCCTGCGCTTGATCGAGACAGGTCTGAATGCGGGCCTGCATCTGCACGACGCTGAGCTGCTCATAGTTCAAGTTGCACTTGAGCAGCGAGCCGCCGCCTTGCAACGGGTGCATGTGACCGTCGACCAGCCCGGGCATCAACATCCGTCCGTGCAAATCGATCACGGTGGTCGTCGGACTCATGAACGGAGCGAGTCCGGCGTCGCCGCCCACGTAGACGATGCGGCCCGCGCGAATCGCCAGCGCCGTTTGCACGCTGTCGTGGGCGTCGACGGTGTACACGTAGCCGTGCCGGTACACCATGTCCGCCGCGCCGGCCGGCGCGGCGTGCGCCGCGGCCGGAACGGTAAAACTCGCAGCCGCCACCAGCGCCGCAGCGCGCAATCCCTTAAATCGCATCGAGAGCCGCAGCCAAATCCGCAATGAGGTCGTCGGCGTCTTCGATGCCGACTGAAATGCGGATCAGTGCATCGTTGATGCCGATCCGATCCCGCGTCTGTTTGGACACGCCGGAGTGAGTGGTGCTTGCGGGGTGCGACATCAGGGTTTCGGTGCCGCCGAGACTCACCGCGAGCTTGATCACCTGCAGCGCGTCGAGCAGGCGAAACGCCTCTGCCTCGCCGCCCTTGACCGCAAATCCGAAGGTGGAGCCCGCGCTCTGACACTGCCGGCGGAAAACCGGGTAGCGCGGGTCATCCGCCGCCAAGAAGCCGAGATAATTGACGCTCGCGATCTTCGGGTGGCTGCGCAGAAAGTTGGCCACCAATGCGGCATTTTCCGCCGACTTGTGCATGCGCAGCGACAGCGTCTCCATGGAACGCATGATCATCCACGCAGTGTTGGGATCCAGTTGGGTGCCGAGAGCACCGCGCAATTTCTTCACCGGACCCACGGCTTCTCGCGAGCCGACCACACCGCCCGCGACCAAATCCGAGTGTCCACCCACGTATTTCGTCAGCGAATACATCACGAGGTCCGCGCCAAAGCCGAGGGGGCGCTGAAATACCGGCCCCAAGAACGTGTTGTCGACCGCCACGGGCGGTCGTCCGCCGCCCTGCCGCCCGCCGATTTGCAGTGAAACTTCGCGCATGAGCTCGAGATCGACCAGGCTGTTGGTGGGATTCGCCGGCGTTTCCACGATGATGAGACACACCCGGCCGCCCGTCTCGGCGGCCCTTTGGTGCGCGCGCTCCGCGGCTTCGGTGACCGCGTTCCTATCGTGACCCAGAGTGAAGCTCACCGCGCTCACCCCGAAAGCGGGCAAGGTTTTCTCGATGAGAGTTTCCGTGCCGCCGTACAGGGGCTGGCTCATGAGAACCACGTCGCCCGGCCGCACGTGAGTCCAGAGCACGGTGGAAATCGCCGACATGCCGCTGGAGAACACCGCCGCCGCTTCACCCTCTTCCCACAATGCCAGACGATCCTCGAGCACTTCGAGGTTGGGATTGTTGAAGCGTGAATAAACGAGGCCGGAAGATTGACCGGCGCCCGGCTCGCGCCGGCCTGAGGTGAAATCGAAAAAATCCTTGCCGTCCTGCGCCGTCTTGAAGACGAACGTCGACGTCAGGAAGATCGGCGGTTTGAGCGACCCTTCCGAAAGACTCGGATCATAGCCGTACCCCATCATCTGGGTTTCGGGCTTGAGCAGGTGTTTGCCGATTTTACGTTTATGATAGGAGTCGTAACTCACGCTTCCCCCAACCTGGTCGATTTTGTGAGCACAATATAACCTGTCGGCCGGAAGGCGTGGAGCGAATCAACGTGTTACTCGTAATCATCGCCGGTGCGGCATTCTTGAGCACCCTGGCCGGCGGCCTGCTGGCGCTCAAGCTGCAGGATAAATTGCATTTGATCTTGGGCTTCAGCGCCGGCGCGGTCATCGGGGTCGCCTTCTTCGATCTGCTGCCCGAAGCCATCGTGTTCGGCGAGAAATTTCACAGCCCGGCGTTCATTCTTGCGTGCACCGCGCTCGGCTTCTTGTCCTACCTGGTATTGGACCGAATTTTGCTGTTCCACCGCGACGCGGCGGCCCGCGGCCCTTTCGCCGCGGGCGTTCTGTGCATTCACAGCCTGCTCGACGGCGTCGCCATCGGGCTCGCGTTCCAAACCTCGCATGAGGTGGGCATCGTGGTCGCGATTGCGGTGCTCACCCACGATTTCTCCGACGGCATCAACACCATGAACATCGTGCTGAAGAACCACGGGCGCCGCGCCCAGGGCTTTCGCTGGCTCTTGGTCGATGCGCTGGCGCCGGTTCTGGGAGTGGCCGCGACGTATTTTTTCACTCTCCCCGGCGATGGATTCGGCACTGCGCTCGCGCTGTTTGCCGGATTCTTTCTGTACATCGGCGCCAGCGACCTCATCCCGGAGAGCTACCACGCGCATCCGAAATTTCTCACCACCGCCATGACCCTGGCGGGCGCTGCGGTCCTCTATCTGGCAATCACCCTGGTTGGGCAGTAGCTGCTAGTCGGGCAGAGTCGCTGCTATTCGGGCAATAGCTGGCAGTCGGGCAGTATCTACTACTCGGGCAATAGCTGCGGCGTGCCGGTTCGGCTGGTTGCGGCGCTCCCGGCGGACGCCGCCATGATGCTGGCGATTGCCGCCCACTGAATCCAACTCAAGTGTTCCCCCAGAAAGCAGAGACCCGACAGGGCGCCGAACGCCGGGTCCAGGCTCATGAGAACGCCCACGGTCCGGGTCGGCAGCCGCGGCATCGCCAGCATTTCGAGCGAATAGGGCAGCGCGCTCGACAGCACCGCCACGGCGAGCGCAGTCGGCAAGATGGCGGGCGAGAAGAGTTGCCAGCCGGCCTGTGCGGCCCCGAAGGGCACGATCACGACGGCGCCGATCACCATGCCCAGCGCGGTGGTTTGGCCGCCGTGCGCGGCCCCCGCCTTGCGTCCGAAATAAATATACAGAGCCCAGCACAGGCCGGCCGCCAGCGCACAGCCGACCCCCTGAACATCCAGCGCCTTCGATCCCAGGCCCAGCGGCAGTAATGCCAGCAATCCCAACACCGCCATCAGGATCCAGAGGAAATCGATGGCGCGGCGCGACGACGCCATGGCCAGCCCGAGCGGCCCGGTGAATTCCAGAGCAACCGCGATTCCGAGCGGAATGGAGCGCAGCGACAAATAGAAAAAGAAATTCATCCAGCCCAACGCCAGGCCGTAGATGACGATCACGCGGACTTCGCGCGGGCTCAAGCGCATTCGCCAGGGACGCCAGACGGCCAATAACATGATCGCCGCCAGCGCCAGCCGCAGTGCGGCGGCGCCGGAGGCGCCCACGGCCGGAAACAACCCCTTGGCCAGCGCCGCGCCGGCTTGAAAACACACGATCGCGACGATCAGCACCGCGATCGGCACGACCACCGTGTCGGTCTCGAGTTTCAAGCGTCGGGACTGTCGGCGGAAGCCTTGTCGAGAAGATGCAAATGCCTCATCACACGATTGAGATTCCTGCGAATCTCATTGAGGTGCCCGATGTTGGCGATGGTCTTCATGGCCTCTTTCAGGGGCTGCAGCGGATAGCCGCCGTAGGAACCGGCATCGGGCACGTCGCAGGTGACCGAGGATCGGCCGGCCAGGATTACGTTGTCTCCCAGCGTGATATGCGCCGTCACCACGGAATTGCCGCCGGTGACGAATTGCCGGCCGATCTTCGTCGATCCGCCCATCATGAATCCGGCCGTGAAGAAGCCGTTCTCGCCCAGGTCGCAGTTGTGCGCAATATGGCAAATATTATCCAGCTTGGTGCCGGATCGGATGTAGGTGGACGTCAACGTGGCGCGGTCGACGGCGCAATTGCTGCCGATTTCGACGCCGTTGCCGATGATCACATTGCCGAGGTGCGGGATTTTGCGCGGCCGACCGTCGGGGTCCACGGCATAGCCGAAGCCATCGCTGCCGATGCTGGTATGCGGATGTATTTCGCAATCGTCGCCGATCTGGCAGCCGGCGCCCACGAAAACATGCGGGTGCAGCACGGTACGTGCGCCGATCCGGGCATCGTTTTCGATGACTACGTGAGCGCCGATCATGCAGTCGCTGCCGATGTTCGCACCCGCCCCGATCACGCAATAGGGCCCGAGAAAGCACCGTTCGCCGATCGTGGCATCCGAGTGCACCACCGCGGTTGGATGGCGTTCGCCCCATTGAGTGAATCGGTAGCACTTCTGATCGAAGTATTTCAATAGAACGGCCATGCCCATGGGTATGCTTTGCACCGAAAAGCAGCAGCTATCGGCATCCATCGAAGCATCGATGCAGGCGCTCATTTTTGCCGTAACGATCAGAATCGCAGGCTTGTGTCGCCGCGCCTCGTCGAGCTGTGCTGCATCGCTCACGTACACCAAGCTTCCCAGCAGAGCCTCTTCCGGGATGTGGCAATGGCTCGCCCCGATTTCCAGATTTCCGTGCAGAAATGTGAAAATATCCGAATGCTGGTTCTTGATGGTGTGAGCGGTGAGCATGATGCAGTCTCTTGCAAATCTGCGGGCGAACGCCCGCCGGAGTATGATCGTAAATCGCCGCCGGCGCGAACATTCATGCGTGACCCAATAGACAGTTTCCTTGCGCAGCGCCCCTTGCTGATTCTGGACGGCGCCTTGGCGACGGAACTCGAACGGCGCGGCGCGAACCTAAAGGATCCGCTCTGGTCCGCGAAATGCCTGATCGAACGGCCGGACCTGATCCGCGCGGTGCATCTCGATTACTTCAACGCCGGGGCCGATGTTGCGACCACCGCGACCTATCAAGCGACCTTCGAGGCCTTCGCACGCCGCAGCATCGAGGGTGCGCGGGCTGAGCAGTTGATGCGCGGCGCCGTGGCGCTCGCGGCGGCCGCGCGCGATGATTTTTGGGCCGTTGCAGAGAATCGCGCCGGGCGGCTGCGGCCTCTCGTCGCGGCATCGATCGGCCCCTATGGTGCGATGCTGGCGGACGGCTCCGAATATCGCGGCCACTACGGGCTCGACGACACCGCTCTGACGGAATTTCACCGCCCGCGTCTGCGGGTGCTGGCGGACGCCGGCGCCGATGTGCTGGCCTGCGAAACCATTCCGTCGCTGCGCGAGGCGCTGGTATTGGCGCGCCTGTTGCGGGAATTTCCTAACGCCTGCGCGTGGATCAGCTTTTCCTGCAAAGACGGCGCGCACACCTGCGAGGGGGATCCCATCGGCGAGTGCGCTGCGGCGTTAGGCCGCTTTTCACAAGTCGCCGCGTTGGGCGTGAACTGCACGCCGCCGCAGTACGTCACGCCGCTGCTGCGGCGAATGCACGCACAGACCGATAAGCCGCTCGTCGCCTATCCGAATTCGGGTGAGGTCTATGAAGCTTCGTCCGGGCAGTGGAACGGCGGTTCCGCCGCACTCGATTTCGGCGAACAGGCGCGCCATTGGCAGGCCGAAGGAGCACGCCTGATCGGCGGCTGCTGCCGCACCGGCCCCGACGACATTCGCAACCTGAAACGATGCGCGCACCCCGGGCACTAGGCTTATTGACCGGCCTCGCCGCGGGATTTGCGAATCTCGCCGCTGCCGCGCCCCCCCAGGCTCCGGAGGCGCGCGCCGTCGTCGCGGACACGGGCGGCGTCGCCGCGGAGACGGGCGGCATCGCCGCGCGCAATCGCTGTCCGGCGCCGTCCGCCGCGCTCGCCGTTCAAGACTCGATCCTGTGCGTGTCGATCGACGACCCGGTGAATGCGCTCCGGCAGCGGCTATTGCGCGACTGGATCGAGCGATCGGCGCGCATCGTCGCAGACTACTACGCGCGTTTCCCGGCTCCGCTCGTGATACTGCGCATCCGGACCGCGCCGGGCGGCGGTGTCAGCGGCGGCCGCACGACCAATGAGTCGGGGCTCGCGATCCAGGTCAGCGTGGGGCGCGATGCCACATCGAGTGAGTTGGCGGCGGACTGGGTGCTCGTGCACGAAATGGTGCACCTCGCGCTGCCCGAGGTCGGACGCCGGCACAATTGGCTGGCGGAAGGCCTGGCTACCTATGTTGAAGGGATAGCGCGCGCGCAATTCGGCAACCGCGCGGTCAGCGATGTCTGGGCGGAATACCGGCACTCCATGCCGTTCGGCCTGCCGCGCGCCGGGGAAGGCGGAATGGATCAGACGCCGACGTGGGCGCGCACTTACTGGGGCGGAGCGCTGTATTGCCTGCAGGCCGACGTGGGGCTGCGCGAACACACCGGCAATCGGGCCGGACTGCAAACGGCCTTGCGGGCCATATTGCGGGAAACCGGGGGATATCGCGCCGAGCGCGACATTGACGACGTCCTGCGCATCGGCGATGCCGCCACGGGCACGCGAGTGCTGCAGGATCTCTACGGTGAGACCAAGGCAACGGCGGTAGCGCCCGATCTCGAGCGGCTGTGGAGCCGCCTCGGCGTTCCGGATGACCCGAAATCAGAGCCCTTTGACGATCATGCGCCTCTCGCGGCCATCCGCCTCGCCATTACCGCGGGGCAACGGGAAAGCCGCTGACGCGCAGCCTAATGCTCCGAAAAATTCGGTTCGCGCTTCTCGAAAAAGGCGCGCACGCCCTCCACACAATCGTGGGTCTCCAGCGTCATCTCCTGCGCGCTGCGCTCGGCGCGCAATTGTTCCTGCAGGGAATTGTCGAAGGTCGAGGTGTGCAAGGAGCGAATTTGACCGAGAACCGCGCACGGTCCGGTGGCAAGTCGATGCGCCACTGCTTGCGCGCGCATCACGACCTCGGCGGCCGGTACCACCGCGTAGGCAAGGCCCCAGTCGAGCGCGGTCTTGGCATCGATGCGTTCCGCGAGCATCAACGACGACAATGAGCGGCCCGCGCCGATGCGCCGCGCCAGGTGAAACGTGATCCCCGCATCCGGGACCAGACCCAGACGGGCAAACGACGGCAGGAAGTACGCGTTGTCGCCGGCAATGATGATATCGCTGGCAAGTGCCAGGCTCATGCCCGCGCCGACCGCCGCGCCATTGACCGCCGCTACGATGGGAAAGCGGAAACCGCTCAAGCGCAGAATCAAGGGATCCATGAAGCGGCGCATTTCGAAATGCGCCCGCTGCCGCGCCTCCTGGGTCTTCAGATCGACGGAATGCAAATCCAAGCCGCTGCAGAAGACGTCATTGCTGCCGGTGATGACGACGGCACGGGCGCCGCTTTCGCCTTTTTGTATTTGATCGAGCGCCAGGTGCATCGCGCGGATAATCGTGATATCGATCGCGTTGCTTACCGCCGATCGCTGTATCGCCAGAGTCGCAACTCCGTCGGAAACCGTGAAGGATAAATTGTTCATGCGCCTGCACTCCTCACTTAGTCGCCAGCCACCCCTCGACTTCCAGCCCGCCTGAGTCACCCTTATTGTCAAACCGTTTTCTCGTCGGAGACCCTTGACGGATCATGCCCCCTGGCAATCGCCGCCGCAAGGAGTGGATTAGCGATGCGCCAGGGGATGCCCGCTGCTTGGGGCCGAAGAAACGAGGTAAAATACGCGATTGACGCCTGAGCGGCCCAACTTCCGGAGAGTAGCGATGTCGACGATTCATGGGCGCGCATGCGCCGGTGTGCTGATGCTGGCCGCCGTTTGTTGGCCGGCGGCGGACCGGCCGGCGATCGCCGCCGACGCCCTCCCGAGCGAGACACCGGCCGCCTTCCTCGCACGCGTCGACAGTTTCGACTACGTGAAGCGCGAAGTGATGATCCCGATGCGCGACGGCGTCAAACTGCAAACACTCATCCTCATTCCGCGAGGCGCGAAGCGCGCGCCGATATTACTTACGCGGACCCCCTACGGAGCGACGGAGCGCATCACGAAGAACAGCAGCGCGCACTTGACCGCGCTGATCGACAGCACCGATGTCGCGGATGATGCCGTCGTCAACGGCGGCTATATTCGGGTGGTGCAGGATGTCCGCGGCAAGCATGGGTCGGAAGGCGGCTATGTCATGACCCGGCCCCTGCGCGGACCGCTGAATCCGGGCGACGTCGATCATTCGACCGACACCTACGACACCATCGATTGGCTGGTCAAGAATCTTCCCGAATCCAACGGCAAAGTGGGGATTCTGGGTATTTCGTACGACGGCTTCACATCGCTCATGGCGTTGGTGAACCCGCATCCGGCGCTGCGCGCAGCGGTTCCCATCAACGCCATGGTCGACGGCTGGCGGGGCGATGATTGGTTTCACAACGGCGCGTTTCGTCTCGACAGCCTGAGGTATTTTCATGACCAGGAAGCGACCCGCCTCAGCGATCTTTCCTGGTGGACCGATCACTATGACGACTATGACACCTGGTTGAGCGTGGGCGCGGCCGGCGACATGGCGCGGCTGCACGGTCTCGAGCAAGTCGGCTTCACCGCCAAGGTTATGAACCATCCAGCCTATGACGGCTTCTGGCAAGGGCAAGCGTTGGATAAAATCCTCGTCCAACAAGGTGTCGCGGTGCCCGTCATGCTCGTGCACAGCCTGTGGGACCAAGAGGATATTTACGGCAATATCGCTCTCTACAAAGCGCTCAAGGCGCGGCAGCCCGCGAATCCCGATCTCTATCTGGTCATCGGACCCTGGTTCCATCACCAGGAACGGCTCGACGGCAGCGCCATCGGGCAGATCCGCTTCGGCAGCGACACGGCCCAGTACTTCAGGCTGCACGTGCTGCGCCCGTTCTTGGATCATTATCTCAAAGACGATGCCGCGCCTGCGCTGATAACGCCCGTCACTGCTTTCGAGACCGGCACGAATCGTTGGCTCGCGCTGCCGGGTTGGCCGAGCGGCTGCGCGGCCGGATGCCGAATCGATCATCAAAATCTTTATCTGCAAGCCGGCGGCGACTTACGCCTGGGTTCATCCGTCGCCGCGCCTGTCGCCGCGCCTTTCGCGTTCGAATCCTACGTATCCGATCCGGCCAAGCCGGTCCCGTATCTGCCGCGCCCCATCCATATCGAGGGCGACGAGGGCGAGACGAACTGGCAAACCTGGCTGGTGAGCGACCAGCGAGACGCGGCCGCGCGTACGGACGTCTTGAGCTTCGCCACATCGGCGCTGAAGGACGCCGTGAAAATCAGCGGCGAACCGGTTGCCAACCTCGTCGCCTCGACCAGCGGGACCGACGGCGATTTCGTGGTGAAATTGATTGACGTGTATCCGGACGAAGTCGGTCGCGAGCCCAAGATGGGCGGCTATCAGCTGATGATTTCCTCCGACATTCTGCGCGGGCGATATCGCGATTCCTTCAGCAATCCGAAGGCCATTCCGGCCGATCAGAAGCAGGTCTATCGCTTTGCCCTGCCGACCGCCAATCACGTGTTCTTACCCGGTCACCGCATCATGGTTCAGGTGCAATCGAGCTGGTTTCCGGTGTACGACCGAAACCCGCAGAGCTATGTCGAGAATATCTTTTTTGCAAAACCGGCCGACTACAAGAAGGCCACGATCAAGATATTCGACGGCGGATCGAACGCGAGCTTCGTCGATTTGCCGGTCGTGCGTGCAGCGGTTGCCGCGCCCTGAAGGCAGCCTAGCCGCGGCCCCGAGCCCCAGTCGCCGCTGTGAACGAGCGAGCCGGCTTCAACGCCGACTCGCTCGCATCGCCGCTACTGATTGCGGCCTTCGGGTTCGTGCTTCTCGTTCTTCGGCGCGTTGGGATGCTGCTGCTTCGGCGGCTGCGCCTTCGTCTTCGGCGGCGGGGCATTCGCGCCGGGCGGCCTCGCGCCGGCAGCCTGCGGATGCATGGCCGCATTCGGCGGCGCGTGACTCACGTTCGGCTGAGCGCCGCCTCCGGGGTACCCACCGTTGTTGCCATGCGGCGCTCCTGATGCCGGCGACCCGGGCGCCCGCGGCGGCGGCGCGGCCGCGCCGTGCGCACCGACGACTCCCGGTGCATTGAAGGCGGCGGGCCTGGGCGTGGCCGCAATCGCGGGATGGCCGCCGTTGGCCCTCGCGGCCAGCGCGGGATTTCGCACAGCCTCCTGAACGTGCTGCCGCTGCATCGGGGTTGCCGCAACATGTGTTTCCTGCGCGGCCGCTCTTTCCTGCGGGGACGGCGCAGCAGCGACGCCACCCGCGCCGCCGTTGTAGCTCACCTTATTGATGGTGACATTGTTGATGACGGTTTCGTTGTACGTGTTGTGCACATTGGTCACGTTCACGTTGTTGACGGTCCGGTTATAGGCGAATGAATTGCCCGCCCAGCGGCCGCCGACGAAGCCCGTGCCCACGTATCCGAATCCGTAGTTCACGCCGCCGTAGAATCCGACGTGCGGTCCCCAATAACCGGCGTGGAATACATACGCTCCGCCGACGAAGCCCCAGTAGCCGGGGGTCCAGAGCACTCCGACTCGCGGCGGCTGCACCCAGGTGCCGGGCACCCAGTAATATCCGCCTCCCGCCCAGGCCCAATAGCCGGGCGTCCACAGATACCCATCCTCGGGACAGGGCGGCTGCTCGTAGTCCGGTAAGGGCGGCGGGGCGTCAGTTGCGCGTACCTCGACATCGACCGCCGGCTGCGCATAGGTCGGGGGCGGAGGCGGCGGCGCATAAACACGTGGTGGCGGCGTGGCGACCACGCAACCGCCGAGCAGGGTGGCCGTCGACAACGCCAGCGCGACGCCCGTCGCCGGCAAGTGGGTGCGAATGGGACTTTTCTGTGATGTGCTCATAGTGACCCGCTGAATTAATGTGATACCCACAGCGTACCCAGGCGTACGCCGTCCATAGACACATAACGTCACACTATGAGGAGCGGCTAGTTCCGTGAAGCGATTGTAACGCGCGCGTTGTCTGCGCTCGGCGACAGCACCGTCCGGTATCGCGAAGTGACACCGGACGGTGCCGTCGGCTAGGCGTCGATGGTGCGCTTGAAAGTTTCGGGCAGGAAGAATAGACCCACGACCAAGGTCGCACCCGCCACGACGATGGGATACCAGAGTCCATAGTAGATATCGCCGGTCGCAGCCACCATCGCGAACGCGGTGGTCGGGAGGAAGCCTCCGAACCAGCCGTTGCCGATGTGATATGGCAGCGACATGGCGCTGTAGCGAATTCGCGCCGGGAACAATTCGACCAAGAGCGCGGCGATCGGCCCGTACACCATGGTCACATACAGCACCAGAATGAACAAAATCAAAACCACCATCGGCTTGTTGATGGCCGCCGGGTCGGCCTTGTCCGGGTAACCGGCCGCCGACAGCACCGCCTTCGTTTCCTTTTGGAAAGCCGCAATCGCCGCCTTGCGCTCCGCGCCCGTCACGACCTTCGGATCGGGTGCGGTCAAGGTGCTCGTGCCGCTGCGAATTTGCGCCACCGTTCCCGCTGGCGCATCCACTCGGCGATACGAGACTCCAGCCTTGGCCAGAAAGCTCTTCGCGATGTCGCACGAGGTCGAATCGAATTTGTTCTTGCCGATGGGATCGAACTGGAACGAGCACTGCTTTGGATCGGCAATCACCTCGACGGGCGCCGCGGATTGCGCCGCGAACAGAGCCGGATTCGCATACCGCGTGAGCGATTGAAAGAGCGGGAAATAAGTCAGCAAGGCCAGCAGACAGCCCGCCAATATGATGGGCTTCCTGCCGATCTTGTCCGACAGCCAACCGAAGAATATGAACCCGGGAGTGGCCAGCACCAGCGCAATCGCGGTGAGGATGTTGGTGGTCGCACCGTCGACGCGCAGCATTCTCTCCAGGAAGAACAAGGCATAGAACTGTCCCGTGTACCACACGACGGCTTGGCCCATCACCGCTCCGAGCAGGCAGATGATCACGATCTTGAGGTTGCCCCACCGGGCGAAGGCTTCCGTGAGCGGCGCCTTCGAAGTGCTACCGGTGCCTTTCATCTTGAGAAACACAGGGCTCTCGGACAGCTGCATGCGAATCCACAGGGAAACGCCGAGCAGCACCACGGATAGCAGGAAGGGTACGCGCCAGCCCCATACTTTGAACGCGTCCTCGCCGACCAGCGTGCGGGTACCGATGACCACCAACAACGCGGCAAACAGACCGAGCGTTGCCGTGGTCTGAATCCAGCTGGTGAATAGCCCGCGCTTACCCTGCGGCGCATGTTCCGCAACATAGGTTGCGGCTCCGCCGTATTCCCCGCCCAGCGCCAGCCCCTGAAGCAAGCGCAATACCACCAGCATGACCGGCGCCGCAACGCCGGCGGTCGCGTAACTCGGCAGCAGACCGACCAAAAAAGTGGCGCCGCCCATGATGCTCATGGTGATCAAGAAAGTGTACTTGCGCCCCACCAGATCGCCCAGCCGTCCGAAGACCAGCGCGCCGAACGGCCGCACCGCGAAGCCGGCGGCGAAAGCCGCCAAGGCGAAAATGAAGCCGGTGGTGTCGTTGACGCCGGAGAAGAATTGGGCACTGATGATGGCCGCCAGCAGGCCGTACAGATAAAAATCGTACCATTCGAACACAGTGCCGAGCGATGATGCCCCAATCACCAACCATGCATCGCGGGCCGCCCCCAGATCGTCGGGCAAAGCTGCGGTCGCAGACGTGCTAGCCATACACTCCCCCCTTTCAAGATCGATTACGTCAAACCCCGAGTCTATCGTTTCGGCGGCGCAGCTGTGACGGCCGCGCGCAGCTCGCCGAGCTTCGCTTTGATCACCGCGGCGTTGTCCGGTCCCATTCGGATCAGCAATTTCTGCCCCGCGGGACGCGACTCGAGCGCCGGATCGGCAAAGAGATACATGACGTTCGGTCGAACCAGCGCGATGGGCCCCGTGGGCTGCGGCGTCTCCAACAAGTTGTCGATCACCTGCACCAGCCGGTCGTTGAAATAGCCGTTCGGATATCCGAGATCTTGATACGCTTGCTGAAACAGCGGATAGAAGCGGATATAGACGGCGGCGAGCTGCTGCATGTCGAGTTTGCCGATCACCGCCACCATGGGCTGATAGCGCGCAAAGTTTTGCGCGTCGAGGGTCGCGTGCAACTCATCGCCCTTGGCAGCGAACGATCCGGCAACCCCGCCGGTCGGCCGCTTGGCCGCCGCCACCTTTTGCCGCGGTAAGTTGTCGATCGTCACCACCAAGCGGCGGATGATGCCGTCCGGCAGCAAATAGTCCTTGACCGCGACTGACCCAACGAGCTGACCGAGAGCGTCGCTCAATGCGGCATCGCTGTCGGCGAGCGGCGGCAAGGGGGCCTGCGCGGCCGAGTCCTGGCTGCCCGCCAACGGATGTTGGATGGCGGGTTCCGCCGGCGGCTCGGCAGGCGGCGGCGTTTGCGCCGCCACCGGCGCGCGCGGGGGCGCCGCATGGCGGCTTTGCAGGTAGTACCAAGTTCCCGCGGCGACCACGATCACCGCGGCCGCCACTCCGACTACCGGCTTATTGATCATCGGTGCTCCATAGAGCTAGCCCGCTCCCGCCCTCGGCATGCGCATTTGCAGTTCGTGTCGGCGATAGTCGATGACCAGCGTGTCGAGCAGCCCGAGGGCGTCCATGCCGATCAATATCGCGGGCTCGTTCAACAGTTTCCATTGCTTGAAGATGTACAAGTCGGCGAATGTGACACCGGAATCGCGGATTTGAATGGAGCCGAATTCTATCGCGGGCATGGCGATGATTTCACCATCCTGAATGTCCTTGGTCGCTCCGATGATTTGGTCGGGCTTGCCCCTGAACTGCGGGTTGCGCCGATTCAGCGCAACCCGTAGCGCAAGATTCGCAACGGTGGTCTGACCGCCCGTATCGATGATGGCCTTGGTAGACACATCGCCGATCCGCGCATTGACGACGACCAGCGTACCGTGTACCGCGTGAAACGGAATATCCACGAAATCCCGAGTGGATCTCTCGTTGCGCGAAAAAGTAATGACGATCTTGTCGTGCCGAAAGTCGATGAAAATGCGTTTGCCCGCCAGGCCTTCGGCGCCGAGTATCCCCTGTGCGCCGCCCAATGCGTCCGGCACGATGGGCAAGAGCGGGGAATCCACCGAAAGATCGCCGACGGTGAGCGTATCGACGCGAATGGTCGGCACCGTGGCGAAGCCCGTCACTCCGTGCAGCATCACCGGCGGCGACTGATCCGTCGGAATTCCGAGCGCCAGCGCGACGAGCGCGGTGACGGCGCTATGGCTCGCACCAGTGTCCAGCACCAGCCGGAACGGCCCATGGCCGTTGATCATCACCGGCGCCCAGATGCGTCCGATTTGATCGCGCCGCGTGGGCGAGACGTAGCGCGGCTCGGGCGCCTCGACCATGATTTCCGTGAGCTCTTCGATCGCCGTCGCCGTCGCCTTCGCGTCCGGCGGGGAGACCTCGGGGACCGTACCGCCTGCCCATTGCGGACCCAACACCATGGCGCCGATCAGCGCGACGCCGCAACCCCACCACCCCTTCCGGTGATGCCTTGGGTCGAGAAATCCGCCAGCCACCTTTTTCACTGCTGCATCCGCCTTGTGCTGCCAGCATAGCACCGGGCTCGAGCAGGCACCAACGCCCGATTACCGGTGGGTCGCGAACCCCGTCGCTTCAGCCGGGGCGCAAGATGGCGGCGAGCACGGTGACGTGATTCATCCACGGCAGCTTGGCCGCATGCAGCAGCGTTACGCGCTGAAATCGCATTCTTTCCCGGACTGTCTCGAGCGCGGCGGCCTGTTCGCGCATTTCCGCGGCGTAGCGCCGGCTGAACTCAGGCCACAGCTCCGGTTTGTTGCGGAACCATTTGAGCAGCGCTGCGCTCGGCGCCAGTGCGGGCATCCAGGCATCGGTAAACTTGTCGCGACGCGAGACTCGCGGCGGCAACACCCTGCCGACGTACAGGCGAAACCCGTCGGCAGGCCCCACTTCGTCGTATACGCCCTTGATCCTCAGCCTCTCGCCCGGGGATTGAACCTCGAACTCGTGCGCAAAGCACGCGGGCGAGGCGTGCGCGCGCGGCTCGAGAGATTCACGGGAGCCGGATGCTCCCGATGGCGGGCCTTTGCTGTTGATCATGCCGTCCCTGACTCCATTCCTGAAGGACATTCGTGGGACGTATAGTGGCTACATCATCGCTGCAAAGCTATGCGGAAAGGCGGCAAAGTCATGTGGAAAGTACCTATGGTAACGGGCCGTCCGCGGGCTATGCGATCATGGCGCGGCAATGACGGCAGCTTCCCATCCGCGCGAGGTCGGCGATGAACATCTATCAAAATCTATCTGAACTGCAGGCACTCATCGGTTCTACTTTGGGCACCAGTGACTGGATTCACATCGATCAAGCGCGCATCGATCGATTTGCGGCAGTCACCGGCGATGACCAGTGGATTCATGTCGATCCGGTGCGGGCCGCAGCCGGACCCTTCCATGCGACCGTGGCCCACGGTCATTTGACGCTCAGTTTGCTGCCCGTCATGGTCAGGACCGCATTCAACGTCGCCGACGTGCGCATGACCGTCAACTACGGCCTCAATCGCGTACGGTTTCCGGCTCCCGTGCCCGTGGGAAGCCGTGTTCGAGGCCACTTCAAACTCCTGACGTTCGAGCCCATTGCCGGCGGCGCCCAGGTTGTCGTTGAAGTGACGTCGGAACGTGAGGGCCACGCGAAACCGGTGTGCGTGGCCGAATCAGTGGCGAGACATTACGTCCGAACGTGACGAGCTTCGACGTCAGCGTTCCTCGCTGTCAGCGTTCTTCGCTGTCAGCGTTCTTCGCTGTCAGCCTTCGCTTAGGGACTTCACATGCGCCACGGCGCTGCGGCCCAGGGCCGACAAGTTGTAGCCGCCCTCGAGCATCGAGACGATGCGCCGCTGTGAATGCCGCGCCGCCAGCGCCATCAATTCTCGGGTGATCCACGCATAGTCGGCTTCGACCAGCGCCATTCCGCCCAGCAGATCCTCGCGGTGGGCGTCGAATCCCGCGGAGATGAAAATCAACTCCGGCTTGAAGTTCTCCAACGCCGGCAGCCATTGCGCCTCGATCGCCTGCCTCGCCGCGGCGCCGCCGCTGCCTTCGGCGAGCGGCACATTGATCATATTGGGCGCGGGATTGACCGTGCCGCTGTACGGGTAGAAAGGATGCTGGAAGAAACTCGTCATCAGCACGCGGTCGTGCCACTGCGGCGGGCTGAACATATCCTCCGTGCCATTGCCGTGGTGAACGTCGAAATCGACGACCGCAACCCGCTCGAGCCCCTTTTTCTCGAGCGCATAGGCCGCGGCGACGCCGATGTTGTTGAAAATGCAAAAGCCCATCGATCGCAGCTGAGTCGCATGGTGACCGCAGGGCCGCACCGCACAGAATGCATTCGCCGACCGTCCGGCCATCACCTCGTCGACCGCCAACAGCCCCGCACCTGCCGCGCGCCGCGCGGCGTTCAAGCTATGCGGATTCATCGCCGTATCGGGGTCGAGCTGCACGTATCCTTCGGCCGGCGCATTCTCAAAAATCAAATCGACATAGGCCGGACGATGCACTCGCTTGAGGTCGTCGGCATGCGCCAAGGGTGCCTCCAAGCAACGCAACTCGTCCAGCATTCCGGACGAGCGCATGTGTTCGTTGATGGCGTTCAAGCGGGCGGGGCTCTCAGGGTGGCCCGCGCCCATCTCATGGCGCAGACAATCAGGATGAGTGATATAGGCGGTTGTCATTGGGGAAATCCTAGGGGGTCAGGCGCGGTCGACACGCAATCCTACACTCAGCGCGCTCATCCGAGAGCAGCATACAATCCCGCGGCCCGGCCCCGCTCTTGAACCAGGGCCAAGACGGCATCGACCATGGGGGTCGAGACTCCCGTGAGGCGCCCGAGCTCCTGCACCGAGGTGACCAGCGCATCGATTTCCAAGCTGCGGCCCCGCTCCAGATCCTGCAGCATCGACATCTTATGGCCGGCCACCGACGCGGCGGCCGCGAGCCGCCGGTCCATCATCTCGAGGGGGATTTGGATGCCGAGAGCCTCGTTGACCGACTTGGCCTCGAGCATCATGGCCTTGCACAGCGCCAGCAGGCCGGGCTCGCCGGTCATCCGGTCGAGAGTGGCACCGGTCAGCGCGCTGATCGGATTGAAGCAGACGTTGCCCCAGAGCTTCAGCCAGATGTTCCAGCGGATGTTGTCGCGCACCGGCGCATCGAAACCTGCCTCGGTCAGCGCCTTGCTCAGCGCCAACACCCGGCTCGATCGGCTGCCGTCGGGTTCTCCGATCGTGAACCGGTTGAACTCGTGGTGGACGACGACCCCCGGTGCGACCACTTCGCAGGCCGGCTCGACCACACAGCCGATTGCGCGCTGCGGTCGAACATGCTCCCATTGGCGGCCGCCAGGGTCCACCGAGCGAAGATGATGTCCCTCGAAACGGCCGCCCGTACCGTAAAAGTACCACCAAGGGATGCCGTTCATCGCCGTGAGCACCGCGGT
>WNFL01108176.1_pt1 | contig 19281 bp, 13 predicted proteins | sample 5400361 | NCBI WGS metagenome assembly WNFL01 (sample SAMN13153351, study PRJNA577476) | soil metagenome | isolation source: 40 cm soil on Douglas fir-dominated hillslope | place: USA:California | collected 2013-09-17
TCGGTTGGCCCCCCGGCATCAGTGGCGTGAACCTGGTTCACTTCACCGCCCGTGCATGGAACCGCGCCCGGAGTCTCAAAGCTATCGGTGAGGGCTACAAAGCCGCTGGCTACGCCGCTGCTTACGTCCCCACGCCACAACCGGCAAGATGTTCCAATTATCATTTTCGTCGGTGTCTGCGGGTCGAGGATAAAGAACGGATAGAATGGTGCAATATCCCCACCAATGGTGGCATTTTGCGTGGTGTTGCTGAAATTATTGTCCAGGCACGAGGAGCCGGACGAGCAGCTGTAGATGTTGATGTTGAAGGGGATGTTGCTCTGGGTGTAGGGAGGGTTGGAGGTAAACCACTGACCCGTAGTTCCAGTGGTGGCGGGGTTGATCTCGTTGTAGCCACCATCGCCGCCTAAAACGTTGTGCCACTGCGAGTTGGTGCGCGCCGCGCTGGATGCCGGCGAGCCGTTGTCCTGAGTGCCTCCGAGAATAATGTTCTGGTCGGCGTTGTCCTGCGACATAGACACAAATTCGGTCATGGATCCGAGCGTTCCGTTGAGGCTGTCAAATTGGTTGGTGCTGCCGCAAACACCTGTGTGCAATCCAGTGAAGCCATTCACTGCACGGTAGACGCCGCCGTCGTTCGCGAAATACATGACGTCGCTGCCGCCCACGATCAGCGAATCGAGCCCGTGCTGGTCGGGGTGGACCTTCGCGATATTCAGGCACCCGTAGATATGGGTCAAGTTCATGAAGAAATTCGGTTCGGTGGTGCCGCTGCAAGAGGGGGAACTCGCCGTAATCGTGCATTTGTACAGGTTGCGCGCCCCGGCATACAGGTCGGTGTTTGCGCCGTTGGCCACGGCGGCAAGTTCGAGATCGTAGCCTCCCTGAGCGGTTCCGCAACCTCCGTCGCTATCTTGCGTTCCACAATTGGTAATGTCGCTATCATTGATGTGAGTCCACGAACCGCCACCATCGGTGCTTTTCCAGATACCTTGATCGCCATCGTTCGGGTCGGTGTACCAAACGTACATTTCGTTGCGTGCGGGAGTTGCGGAAACCACCGCGATCTCACCCCGATAAAACGGGCAAGTGATGGTGACACCTACTGTGGTGGGGCAAGCCGTGGTGCTGTTCAGGCCGGTTCCAGCGGCAGCTGGCTGAGCTGCCAGACGGGTCCAGTTTGCGCCATCCGTGGAGGAGTAAAAGCCGTGGTAGCGGAAGGCCGCATAAAACTTTCCAGCAGCAGCGTTGTAGACAACTGAGGTCACAGAATTCGTCAGCGGGCTAATTGAGGTCGAGCCATCCTTGACCGAGGTCTCGAAAGACCAACTTTGACCAGCATTGGTCGATACGTACACGCCACGCTGCTCGGCGCCCGTTCTTGAGCCGTTCAGCACGCCGAGGCTTGAGGTCGCCGCCGCTGCCACCACAGTGTTTGGACTCGCCGTGTTAAACGCGATCTTACTGAATGCTAGCCCGTGGAATGGATGGTTCTGGGAATCCTGTGTGACCAAGGTCCAAGTCTGCCCGGCGTCCGTGGAACGGAGGATGCCGAGGCCGTAATACGAGTCAGGGGAGCTGTTGGCCTCACCAGTGCCAACGAGAATCACCTTGCTCAACAGGTTGAGGCCGTCGCAATTGCTTAAGCTGACGCTGCACGGCTGGAGCGCAATGGTGCCTACGGCCAGCGTTCCCATCGTGTCAATTAGCGGGGTCCAGCTCACGCCGGATGGATTGCCGAAGCCGCCGCTGAGTCCGTTGCGCGTACGCCAGAGTCCACCGAAAGCCCCGCCCAGGAAGGCTGTATTGCCGGTCGAGTCCGCTCGGTCGATAACCACCGAGGTGGCACGACCGGAGACAAAGCCGTAATCCTGCGACGTTCCAGGATTGGATACTAGAGGAGCCGGGCCGAGTGCGGTCCAACCCGTGGAGGCTGCTCCGTTGGCAATAGCCGTGGGCTTCGCAGTGGCCTTGCGTGCGGCCATTAGACGTGTGGCCCGCATCTGAATCTTCTGCTGGTAGGCCTGCCAGCGCATCTCCGCTGGAGTTTTTCCCTTGGGAGCTACGCGGCCTTGCATGAACCATTGGTCGCGCGCGGCGGGGTTATCCATGTCAGCGGCATCGCCAGCGCCCGAAGGGTTAACGCGCGCACCTTGCGCCAGTACAGAAGAATTCAGACTGATCAGCAGACAACCCAGAGCCCACACGCGCGCGAAACGAGACTTGGACATGCTTCAACCTCGGAAAGTGGATGGCAGGGGAACTTCCCACCAGTATGCGAGGCTGGGCCGGGGGTGTCAATTCAAGTTCGGAACCCCCGCATCCCAGTCGTACACTGTCCAAATGGCCACGTTTGGTCCGTGAGTGGGCCGGAGCTACCCCAGGAGGCTCGTTGCAAGGCTGGCTCTGAAGCCGGGATTTTTCCCAGACGCTCCAGTCTCCTGGTAATCGCCCACTGGCTTCGGCCGTGAATCTCCGCGATTTCGCGCTCCGCCAAAGATTGATCGAACTCGCTCGCCAGTTGAGCATCCTCGCTGGGAGACCAAGGTTTGCCCTGGTTTGGCGGAAGATTTTGCTCGCGGGGCTTCTGGTTAGCAGCCCAAGCCAGCTGTTCGAGAGCCACTTCCAACGCTCTTTTGACGTCCTCCTCCAAGCAAATCGACCCCGGAGGTAGCGGTTCCTCAGTTTCCGGTGATTTTCCCAAATGCAAGGCCCGAACGATGTTCATTGCCGCGATCAGTTCCATGTTCTTCGCCTCCTAAGTAGCGAATAAAAAACGTAACTCCGAGCCTCTTCGCTGCGTAAGTCCTCTTCCGTCCGCCCTTCTTTCGTTGGTACCACCTGTAGGCATCTCAGAGCCCAGGCCGCTACAATCCTGTTGGCGGAATTCGCATTTCTGCCAAACCCCATGGACCTCCAAGCCCTCTGGCTGACCATCCGTCTCGCAACCCTCGTTGCCCTGGCCCTCCTCGGCCTGGGTTTGCCCGTCGCCTACTGGATCACCTACTCGCGCTGGCGCTGGAAGTTCCTTGTCGAAGCTGTGGTCGCCCTGCCACTGGTGTTGCCGCCCACGGTGCTGGGGTTTTATGTCCTGATCGCCCTGGGCCCGCGCAGCCCCGTGGGACGTTGGTGGCAGGTTTTCACAGGGCACACCTTAGTCTTCACTTTCGAAGGACTGTTGCTGGGATCGATCCTGTATAGTCTGCCCTTTGCCGTGCAGCCTTTCGCGGCGGCATTTGCCGGAGTCGATAGCAGGCTGCTGGCCGCGTCGGCGACGCTCGGCGCGTCGCGCTGGCGAACCTTCCTCCGCGTCATTCTTCCTCTAAGCGTGACGGGGCTCGTGACCGGTGCGGCTCTGAGCTTCGCGCACACGCTGGGCGAATTCGGCCTCGTCCTGATGGTGGGAGGGAACATTCCCGGCGTGACACGAACGGTTTCCATCGATATTTACGACAAAGTGCAGGCCGTGGACTATGCGGGCGCGAATGAGACGGCGTTGCTGCTGCTCGCGATTTCGTTTGTTGTGCTCTCTTGCGTGTATGGCGTGAACCGCGGTGTTTGGACTCTGGGATTGACCCGGCAAAATATTCCAAAACAAGAGATGCATGATGGAGCCGCGGGTGCTTGAAGCTCGCATCCAGAAGCAATTCGCGCCCGCTGCCGGTTCTTTGGCAGATCCCTCGGCCCTCGATGTTGCCCTGGAGAGCCCCGCGGGGTTCACCATTCTCTTCGGCGCATCCGGCGCGGGGAAAACCACGCTCCTCAACTGTATCGCCGGTATCGTTCGCCCGGATTCTGGGCGTGTTACCGCCAGCGGAACGATCCTTTTCGACGCTGAGCGTCGTGTTTGCCTGCCGGCGGCCCAACGGCGCGTCGGCTATGTTTTCCAGGATCTAGCGCTCTTTCCCCACCTCACGGCGGAACAGAATATTGCCTATGGCCTGGGCAAGTTGGACCGGCAAGAACAGAAATCGCGCACCGGTTCGATTCTGTCTTCTTTCCGCATCGAGCACCTGCGCCTCCGCAAGCCAGCGCAAATCTCTGGTGGCGAGCGCCAGCGGATTGCCCTGGCCAGGGCGCTGGTCACGGATCCGCGCGTCCTGCTTCTCGATGAACCTCTGGCGGCCCTTGACCTTCCTACGAAATCACTCATTCTCGACGATCTACGACGCTGGAACGAAGAACATCGTGTCCCAATTCTCTACGTAACCCACAGCCGCGACGAAGTTTTCGCGCTGGGCGAGCGAGTGCTGGTGCTCGACCGTGGCCGCATCATTGCACAGGGCACGCCCCACGATGTCATGACCGCGCCGCGCCTGGAAACGGTGGCTCAGTTGTTGGGGTTCGAGAATATTTTCGACGCCCTGGTCGAGGTGGTTCATGAAGACCGAGGCACCATGACCTGCCGCCTTACATCCTCAGTCAATTCCACCGGTACTCTGTCTTTAGAAACTCCACTCGTCCGCGCGGCGATAGGTACCAGCCTCCGGATCGGCATCCGCGCCGGGGACGTTCTGCTCGCCACCCGCGAACCCAGTGAAATCAGCGCCCGCAACATATTTCCCGGTCGGGTTGTCTCTGTGGAAAGAAAAGATGTCATCATCGTAGCCCGAGTCCAGAGCATCGCCGACCCGCAAGTGCAAATTGCGGTTCAACTCACGCTCGCCGCGCGCGACTCCCTGCGTCTAACCGAGGGCCGCGAAGTCTGGCTCGTCATCAAGACGCATTCCTGTCATTTAATGGGGCGTTAATACATGCGCGCCAGAGTTTGGACTAAACTGGAGCGGTTTTACTCGCCGACGCTTAAATTGAAATCACGGAGACGGATCCATGGCTATCTATGAAGCTCTACTTCCCGAACTGGAGATGGAAGCGGAAACAACACGCAAGTTCTTCGAGCGTCTTCCGGAAGACAAACTGGACTTCAAGCCCCATGAAAAATCCATGCCGCTCGGCCGCCTGGCAGGTCACATCGCTGAGATGTTGGGTTGGGGAACCACGACGCTGGAAACGGACCAACTGGATTTCGCTCCGGTAGGCGCCCCGCCGTTTCAGCCTCTCTTCGCTTCCTCGCGCGAGCAGCTCCTGGGGGAATTTGACAAAGGCGTAGCCGCCTTTCGCACCGCGCTGCCCAAGGCCAGCGACCAGGACTTCATGAAGCCGTGGACCTTGCTCTCGGGCGGAAAGATCTTCTTTACCATGCCTCGCATTACGGTCATACGTTCCATGGTGTTCAATCACATCATCCACCACCGCGCGCAGCTGGGCGTTTACTACCGGTTGAATAATGTCCCCCTGCCGCCGTCGTACGGACCCTCGGCAGACGAACGCCCGTAGGATCTCAGGGGTACCCCGTCCTTGTCGCGTTCTTTAGCGACAGGACGGATTTGCCAGTTTCGCGTTCACGGGCTGTTCTATGGCAATTACAGCAATCCATTGCCCGCGCCGATGTTCCTGCATCACGATCCGCCCGCCCAGAATCTGCGCGATGACTTCGGGCGGCAGATCACGATGGTAGCCGAAAAATCTTGTCTTGAATCCTGACCACGGCGGCCAGTCGGTAATGTCGAATGGGGCCTGGAATTTTGTCGAGAACGCCAGAACCACGTCGTACGGAGTCAGGCTATTACGCGTCTCATTCGCAGCCGCCACCGCCCGAACCTCTTCCGCGGAGAAATTCTCGATGCGCACAATGCGCATAGGCTGGTGGACATAACCGAGCCACGGACGGTTCAACTCATCCGATGCAGTCCACGCCGTGAGTACGCGCGCATGGGCGAAATGCTGCTCCAAGTAGCGTGCTCCCGCTTGATGGAGCTGCACGTAGTCACGGTAAGCCAGGTTGTCCTCGAACGGAAAGCTGTACAGCGGATTCCAAAACCATCCCGCGACGAACAGCACCGCCAGCCCGCTAATAACCAGCTTCCAGGACGCAAGCCGCCGCCAAATTGTAGAGACGCCAATCAGAATCACCAGCGGCACCACGGGCAACATGTAGCGCGACAGCACCGCGCCGCCGATGAACGAGAGCGCCACAATGTAGGCCAGCATGACGACCGCGAATGTGATCTGGATCGGGATGGCAATGCGCGGCCGTTCCTCGCCATTCCCTCCGTGCCGTGCCGGCAACGTCATGGCGAAGACCGTGAGGATTGTCAACGCCCACAGGCCCATGTATACGAACGTTTGCCAGAGTCTCGATCCCAGGGCTAGCACGATCCGCAGCGGGTTCGCCGTGGCCTGCACGTTGTAGCGAAAGAATTCCGGATTGCCAAAAACGAATCCCGTCTTCGTGTAGTGATACGCGAACCAGAGAACCAGAGGCAACGTGGATGCCGCCAACGCCGCAAGGCGACCCAGGCTACGTCGCGGGAAGAGCGAGAGTTTGTTATGTTTTAGGAACACGACAGGCCCAACGATCTCCCACACTGCCAACGCGACCGGCGCGAGAATGGCGGTTTCCTTGGCCAAAGCGGCCAGCGCGAACCACGCGAACATGGCGAAACGGCGATCATCCAGATACAATCCAAATGCACCAGTGAACTCTGCGCAAAGAAGACGGGATACAGCGCGGTCAGCAGCGTGGTCCCCATCGCGACCGCAGCATTGTTAGAACGCTCCGCCAGCCGGTACACGCCGAGCAGCGCAAAAGCTGCCACCGCCAGCATTGCCGCCCGGGTGACTATCGCCCCGAAACCTAGCAGCCTCCACCATAGCGCCACCCAAGCCAATACCAGGGGAGGATGGGCATTGCTCACGGTCGACTGCGGGATCAAGCTTCCTGAGACGAAAATGTCATGCGCGGCAGGCACGTAGTAGCCCGCCTCGTCCCAAAAGTACGGCAGCCTCAGGAGGGGAGCGTGCAACGCGAGAAGCGTGGTGAAAAGCAAAAAGAACGCCAACGCTCCGCGACCCGCGCGAGAATCGAGTGTCAGGGGTTTGTCCTTAGTAATGGACTAGGGAACGAGCCTAGTTGACCGGCCCCGTCCCCATCATCCTGGGGTCGAGTTTAATCTCGCCAAACGTGCTCTCGTAGCCCGCAAGGTTCTGCTGCAAAATGGCCGACAACGCCTTCGCCTGTTGCGGGCTCAGATAAATCCCCTGAAAATTGCGCAGTTCGACTTCGTTCTCGCTCTGCTGCTGCAGCGTGCCGAAGACAAGGAAAAAGTCCCACACGTTGACGCGCACCTGCACGCTGTTGGCATAGGTTTCACGGTAGTCCTGCGTCGTTGTAAGCTTAATGTTCGGTTGCGTCGGATTGATCATGGCTCAGGTAGTGTAGCTGGTCGCGGCAGGGGAGGGAAGGGAATGGGCATGTCCAGGTGCTATCGCCGCTGCGCCCTGTGCCAGATCGTGGTGATGGTGACGCGTTTCCGGTGTAGGTTGTAGCCCACGACGTATGGCGTTCCACCGATTACCAACTCCCGGTTTCCCGCCTTAGAGCCTGCTCGTCCCAGGTGCGGATGATTTCGTAGCGTTTCGACAATTGCTACAATCCGCATGGCCAGACGCTCGGCGGCCTCCGGTTTGTCTTGAACGACGTAAGCCCGGATCTGCTGCAATCGCGAGATCGCCAATGGAGACCAGACAATCTCTACGGGCACAGCTTGTCGCCGTCGTGCTGTTTACCGCAGACGCATTTCGGCACCGGTAGCTCGTACTTGGTCCCCCAGGAGAGGAGCCATGCCTTCACGTCTTCGTTCCGAATGTAATGGCCCGATTTCACCTGGCGATCCGCCTGGCTCACTTCGGCCATCAGTCTCTCCTGGCCGGCGACGTAGGATTCAATGGCGTCCGAGATCAGAAAATTCGAGCTGCGCTCCGTGTGTTTGCCATGAACACATTTCATCACGCCGCGTATTGGACCGAAAAAAGGCGTCCGAGGTGTTTCCTCGGACGCCCTTTCAAAACGGAGAGACCTAATTCGTCTTCAACCGTAACGTCACAATCTGCCTTTGCTTAATCGGCGTGGTCACTACTCCAACGCTCACCGGCAGCGTCTTCAAGTCTGTTTCAATATGCGTGGACTGCTTGGCGCTCACGATGCCGCCCTTGCGTCCCGGAACTCCGACAGATACGCTTCCAGCTCCGCCCTGATTCCACATGCGGGCAATGATCCCGTTCGAAATCCCCTCCTCAGCAGGCTTCAACGCCCACAACAGCACATTCGGATTTGAAATGCTCAGGAAGGAATATGACGCGGCCGGAAATGGGCTCGTCGCGGGCCCTGTAACCAGTGCCGTCGTCAGCGGGTTCTGGTGCTCCATGGCGAATTTCATCGCCGTGGTCACGTTATAAGCCCCATGCACGCTCAGCGCAAACCGCTGCAGAAAATACGTATCGCCGCCCTGGTTGATTCCCCGGCCCAGGCTGTCGATCCTTCCACCAGCCAGAAAGCTGAACTGCGGCGTAACCGTGTCCAGGCTGGAAACCGTGCTGTGACCAATCTTCACGAACGAGCAATCCGCATTGGAAACGGTTACGCCCACGCCGCCATTGCTGCTGGTCATGTCTGCGAAATGGTTCACGCTGGACCAATCGTAACGGGCCTGCGTCGGGGAATAATCCCCTCCCTGTGTCGTCAGTTTGTCGTGAATCACCGCGCCGATCTCTTCAGTGTGCACATCGGGCTGGCTCAGGTTGAAGGTAAAAGCCCAGGTATGCGTGGTGCCAAAATTCTGAACAATCTCGTTCGTAATGTCTACGCGGTGCGATTGCCTGTACATCGTCACGTGCGTCTTGTGGTTGAGCCCAGCCGAACTGGTCACCAGCACAGTCACGGAAACCGGTCCTACGTTCTCCACGGCAATGCTGCCCGTTCCGCTGGCGCTAAAGTCATTCACCGCCAAGCCGCCAATGCTGGCGGCGAATTCTTTGTTCCCCTGGGTCTTGTCGACGAGGCTGACAATGGAGCCACGCATATTCAGCGTGAGTTTGTAGACCCCGTTATCGATCACCGTGTTCGATTGGCTCAAGGTGGCTGCCGGTGTAAACGTGGCGCCGGCTCCCTGAGCGATCTCGTAGATCTTGTAACCCACCGCCGGTATCCCCGAAGCGAGAACGCGGAGCGTCCTGACGCCGCCCACCGTAAGAATCTGTGAAGGTGTTTCAACTCCTGTGCTGACGTCAACCACATGCACCGGCAACGTCCCGCTGTAAGCAATGTCGGCGTAGTCGGTGCGCACCCAGCCCAGAGGATTGAACGCGTAGAAACGAGTTTTTCCTGACGCTGCCGGAATCATCCCGGCAAACGAGATGCTCGCCTTGGAGTAAAGACTATCCACATAGGATGTGATGCCAGTCGCCACTTTCCTTTGGAACGTCACCCGTTGTGCATCGGTCACTCCTGGGATGCTGTTGACCATATCGTGTTCCCAGTATTGGCCGAAATAAATCCAGGCTTGGTCCCGCGCCGCCGTAAAGCTGTTCATGAAGGTCGGCGTTTGCAGACTTACCAGCGTCGCCAAAGCCTCCGCGCTGCGCAGTTTTTCCGTCCCCCGCCGCACACTCGACGTGACTTCGGCGAGCGAAGCAATCGAAAGATCCCACTCGTTTCCAAACGTCGTGGCTACGGTCGGCAACGACGATGCGTAGGTTGCCTCGAAATCCTTGAAGAAATCGACCTCATTCGAAACAATGACTTGCCGGCTGGAATTGGACAGGACCTTGGCCACCGTCGGGAAACTGAAAATAAGGTCCGTCAACGGAGTCAGCGTTTCCAGATCGTCCCATCCCCGGCCGAACGCCCCGATCACGTTAAATGGATACTTGGTCTTAAACCCGCTGTTCGTGTCCACAAACGACGCTACATCCAGAGGGTAGCGCGCCTCGGCATATCCCCCGATCCCCTGGCTAGGGCGCGCGAGCAAGTTCACCGGCGGGAACATCGACTCCCACTTCATCAATACTTTGCTGCCGTCCGGTCCTCCGTAGTAATAAATTTCATGCGGACGGTTGCCGGCGTTCGGCACCTTGGTGGCGCAGTTGCAAATTCCGCGCCAGCTATACTTGGCCCCAGACCCGGCCCACAGCGAGCCCAATCCGTAGGGCAGCGTCTGGTTTTCCATGGCCAGGGCGAGAGGGAAGCGGACGTTGTAAGCACGCTCCATGTGGCCCGCGTAATACATGCCCCTGAGCACTGCCTCCGTGGGCTGGCCGCCATACACCGAAACCATAGTGTTCAGCGGTATGGTCAGGTGGCCATCCGCCACCCGGCTCATGAAGCGGCTGAACTGCGCCGCCGTCCTGTTTTTCTGGTAATTCCACATCCAAAAGCTGCCGTCCGCGTTCCATTTCATCTGGTACGCCGAGGGCTGGGTTGCGGTCGCATCCATCTCATTGAGATAGAGATCGCTCATGTCGCCTAATACCTTGGCGTACGCGGCTTCATTGCCGGACCACATATAGTCCGTGTGATCATCCGGCGCGATGTATATCCGCTTTTGTGCGAATACTGCGGTAGAAACGAGCGCGAGTAAACAGCCAGCTACAATCGAACGGGGCATACGGGGGGTGCTCCCAAGTCTTTTTCAATTTACTTTGCTTAGCCTGTCAAGGTCTTGAGCGTGCCCGAGGCCAAACAGCCAGTGCTACTTGTCGAACCAGTCCTGCTTGTCGAACCAGTCCTGCTTGTCGAACCAGTCCTGCTTGTCAAACAATGACCCTACGATGGACGACCCAGCTCTTCTAGGTCAAAATGAGGAGTACATCCTGCGAAAGACGCCTGATTCCGTGCCATAGCCAGTGGGAAGCGTGGTCAACTGCCGACTCCAGCGTCCGGAGCGGCCGGCGACTTTAGCCATGAATTCCTATCGGCACCCACGGCGTCTAGCGGATTGCGGCCTTCTGCTGCGCGTTCTGTTGTTCTTGCAGCTGACGGCGCAGTTCGAACAGGTTCTGCATCTGCGGAATAGCTTGCTCGGGATTGGCGACCGGCACGGGATGAGCATCCATCTCCGTGATGGAGAGCGGCAGTCGGGCTGAAAGGGCTGGGCTGGGCGTGCTCGTTGCTGGCGTATCTACCGCGGCCTGCTGCGCGTCGGCGGGGGAACTCGGCTGAGGGCTAGAGGCTGCCGCGTTCGAAACTCCCGCGTCCGAATCGGGGGTTCCTGTCGAAACGTCCGGCGCGCTCCCGTTGTCCGAATCCGAACTGTCTGCGGCGCCAAAACTCGGCCGAGTCCTGGATTGGCGATACCGGGAAGCAAAACTCTGGGTACCGCCACCGCTAGTGTCTCCTGTTTTTCCGCCCTTGTTCCGCGGCGTCAGCAATACACTCTGAATCTGAGTTTGGTCCGCATCCGATGCCTGGATGACGTAATCCAGGCTGGTACCACTCAGCAGCGCTGCCAGGATGGCTCGCGCCGGACCAGGTCCCAAGGTCACCCAGACCCGGTCGGCTCCGGCACCTGAGGGTACGTCCATCGTCGCTCCGGTGCGGGCGCTCACGGCGCTCAGAATGTCGGATAGGGTGGAATTCTCCGCCGAAATCGTCAACAGGCCGTCCTGGAAGGACACGTTGGGGGCATTGGCCGGCATCTGGCCCGGTGTGAGAGGCGGTGGAGGCGGAGGCGGCGCGAGCACGACCACGGGAGCGGGCTCAACCGGTGGAGCCGGGGTCGCCTTGCGGCCTTTCCGGTGGGTTCCATCGGCGCTAGGGTAGGCTTGTGCCATTCCGGAAAACAAGACCAACACCGCCAAACCGCAAACCGCCATGGGTAAACTGTAGCGTGCTCGAGCACTTACCTGCCGCACCATCGCTCCCAAGGGATTTTTCATAGTGTTGGTCCTTCCGCAACGTTGTTCCTTAAATAGTGCTGCATTGCCTAGTGCTGCATTGTTGGCGCTAGGGGCTGTTGCGGCGTTGGCACCATCATCGGTCGCCGACGCGGCATACCGCCTGGACCGGGACGCCCTCCGGGAGCCATTCCCGGATTCATTCCAGGCTGAGCCGGTCCGCGCAGGGACGGAGAAAGAAACAGCTCCGGCGCTTTCGGCAGCTCTAGATATGCCAGATTAAAATTCGCCGTCACATCCTTGGTCGCGTCCTTCATGATCAACTGCAGGTGGCCATTCGTCAGAGCGGACTTAATGTCCGCCCGCACTGCATCCAGCGGTACCGGTTTGACCGACACCAGCTTCAGAATCTCGAAAGCTCCCTGAGCATCGACAACGGGCGTGATCTCCCCAGGCTTCAGGTCGAATACAACGGATTCCGCCGGTGGAAGACCGTTGCGGCGAACCATTGCGATCTTGGTGGTGGGAACGGCTCCGCCCGGGTTGACAGCCTGCACCACTTCCTTCTGGAGCTGATCGAAGTCCTCGCCTTTGGCCGCACGAGCCTGGAACTCCGCCGCCTTGTTCCTGAGCATCACCAGATCCAACGGCGCGCCGGCCGGGGCCGATTTCGATAGCGAAATGCGCTGTACGTCGCCTTGGATGTAGTTGGCCGCGTGTTCCGCATAATAACTTTGTATTTCTGAATCCTGAACATCGTCCGCAAGCTTCTCGACCCGGTGATATAGGCTGCTCGCCATCACCTGCATCCGCGTAAACTGCATTCTTGCTTCCATCTCCTTGGCGACCGCGGGATCGTGGTCCAGCTTCTTTTCCAGCGCCACGCCCGAGGCAGCCAACGTGCGGATATAGTTCAGCGCGAACTGGCGGCGGGACTCCGGTGGCGCGCCCGGTATGAGGAGGTCGGCCATGGCATCCATCTGCGCCTTGGTGATGACGGTTTGGCAGGTCTTTGCCATGATTTTCGCTCCCGCCTTCGCCCCCGTCTTCGGGGCAGCGCTCTTCGCCACGGCAGTGCCAGCGCACACGCCCTGAAGCGTCGCAATCGGGGTGTTGGGCGCGAGATCCACCACCACCGGCACCGCCTTCTGCGGAACTAAGGCGGTCGATGCGGCCGTTGCCGGGGGAAGAGTGGCTTCTTTCGTCGTGGACACCGGCAATGGTGTTTGACCCAGCAAAGAGGAAACGAACATGAGAACGGAGGCAACGTGGAGAATGCGCATGAGACCTTTCCTACGAAGGACTTTGTTAGGTTCCAATCTTAACTCTGCTGCCCGGCGCTAAACCAGCCGGGCATCCCGGGTTGATCTGCACCGGGAGCCCGGACACCTAAATTATTCTGCTTTGCAAACTTCCATTAGACCGCTCAGGTTTGTGACGAGGACGTTTTCGCGGCGTGCGCTGACGATGCCGCGAGCTTCCCACTGGCTCAACAAACGGCTGACGGTGAAGATAGTGGTGCCGGTCAGTTGGGCCAACTCGGCGCGGGAAATGCGGACCTCTGTGTGCCCGTCCACCGGTTTCCCGACCTGCCCCAGCAGCCGCGCCAACTGACTGCCTAAGCGCGATGACACCTTCTCCGTGGAAATCTCGCGGTAGCGCTGCTCGATGTCCTGCAAGCTCTGTTCCGCAATCCCGGCGCTATTGCGCCACAGGGCAGGGAAGCGCTCGGCAAGAGCTTCGAACTTCGCCGCCTCCCAGGCCAGCACCGAGGAGGCCTGTAGAGTCTGCGCTCTCCCCGTACGGTCGCTGCGCGCATGCAGTCCCAGCGCGCCCACGATTTCGCCCGGTCCATGCAGGCGCAGGATGACCTCGCCGCCGTTTTGGCCGAACTGGGTAACTTTCACGCAACCCGTCACCAGCAACAGAACGTGCTTGATGGGATCGCCTTCGAAGAACATCGCTTGCCTGCGTTGGAATTGCCGTTCGTAGGCAAGGGAAACGATGGTTGCGCAATCCCCGTCCGATATACCTGAGAACAGCGGGAATTTCCGCACCAGACTCACTTTGTGGCTGAGCACGCCGTTGGTTAGTGGTACGGCTGCTCCTACCCGCGCCAAAGGCACTCGCACGGTTGAGCTACGGTCAATGGGTCCTAGATTCGCGCTATACATGGCACCTCGCCACCAAGTTCAGATTGAGTGAGTGCAGCCGATACGCCTTGCGGTATCTGCTAAAAAAAGCACTCAACTGCGCCCAGGAGAAACCTGCTTTCGCAAAGTGACCCCCAATCGCGCAGCGCTGACCCTGGGGGAGGGACGCTGTCGTATACGCCGGAAACAAGTTGGAATGAAAAAACTTTAGATCCTGGACAGGTCCGGCTGGTCTCTGTTCAGGTTTCCGTATTGGCCGTTAGTGCACGTTCTTTACCACTTAACAATCAACCGTAACCCAATCACAACAACCCCTCAGCAACATTGCTCCAGATCAAAGAGGTGCAACAAAATGCACAACATTGGCAATCTTGTACCTTAATGCTATGCCGAACTTCCGGCATTCTATACAAGAGGTCCCGCGGCCACCGCGGGCGCTTTCGGATCTTGCGGACTCGATGTTCCGGTCACTCCCTTGGCCGGTGCTCCTGGATTTGCTGCTGTAGATCCAGAGGAGCCGGGAGGAAGCTGGTAGCCGCGGCCGTCTCCGACATCGACGCGCCATGTGCCGTTGAGGTAGCAACCGATGGGATGCTCCGCAGTTGCCCCCTTGGGGCAAGAATCGGCCGGCCCGTCCACATTGGAAGCCTCGGTGGTTGCCTTGTTCGGATCAGCCTTGGTAGACATCTGAGGGGCTGGAGCCGCCGTGGCCGGTGCTGCGGTTGGTGCAGGTGCTGGCGCTGGCGGATTAGAGCCAACGGTTCGGGTCGGTTTCGGCTGGGTAGATCCCGGCGCGACGCGCGGAGCAGCCTTCGCGGAGGTGTTCGCCGGCGCATCGGGAGCAGGGCGGCGCATCTCCACCACGCTGCCCGTGCCGATGTCGACCGGACGGAGATTCTGCTCGTTCAAGTCCTGACCACGGATAATGTGAGGAGTAATGGCGAAGACGATTTCGTTCTCGCGCATCTCCTTATTCTCCTGGCCGAAGAAGTACTTCAAGATGGGAACCTTGAGCAAGCCTGGATATCCGCTCATCGACTGGGTTTCCGAATCCTCGAGAATTCCGCCCACCAGGTTGATGTCGCCGTCGTGCAGGCGCATTTCGTGCTCGATCCGGCGTTGGCCAATGATCGGCTGGGTTACGCCGCCCAGGTTCTGGGAGCCGGTGACGGAGGAAATTTCGAGCGTCATCTTGAGGGTGACTTCGCCATCCGGGTGGATATGCGGGGTCACATCGATGTTGACGCCCACATCAAGGTACTGGAACTGGGTGTTGACCAGCGGGCTGACCGAAGCACCGCCGCCACCGGAGAAGGAACCCGTAGCGATGGGCACGCGGTCGCCGATCTTTAAGGTTGCCTTTTCGCTGTCCAGAGCCCGAATTTCAGGATTCTGAATGATCTTTGTGTTGCCATCGGTCATGAGCGCCGACAAAGTTGCGCTCGGAATGCTGACCGTGAAGTTCGTAGCATTGATGTTGCGCAACGAGTTGATGGTGAAAGATCCGCTGCCGGCGCCGCTCGTAGCCCCGAGCCCGCCTCCCGGCACCAGGGCCACGGTGGTGGAAGTCGGCAGATTGATGCCCATGTTGCGCACCTTGTCGCGGCGGATTTGCATGACCACGATGTCGATGACGACTTCGGGCTTCGGCTTGTCGATATCGGAAAGCAGTTTCTGCGCCAGCACCAACTGGTCGGAGGTGCCGCGCATGACGATTGCGTTCTGCCGCGGGATGAGCTGAATTCGGCTCAAATCCAGAATGCCCTTGATGGTATTGGCGGCGTCCTGCAAATCGCTCGCGGTCGATACGTTCCTGAGATAGAACGTAGTCATGATGTTGTTCTGGCGGTCTTTGCGCTTTCCTGGCGTGTCGGCTGCGACCATAATGGTGTTGTTGGAAACCGGCTGCCAGAACGTTTTCGATTGCAGTGCGACCATGTCCAAAGCTTCGCGCGGCGTCACATCGTTGAGTTCCACGCTCAGGCGTTGCGCCTTGAATTCAGGATCGAACAGGACGTTGATGCCCGCCAGTTTTCCGACAATTTTGTAGGCGACATCGGCATTTTCGGAGAGCCGCAGAGTGATGGGAGAGTTCGATGTAAACTGCAATTCCGCCGGTCCGCCCGCTTGTTCCGCCATCTTAACAAGAGGCGATTGCAGCTGCGTAATTGGCGCCTCTTCCTTGCGTTCCTGCCGCTTCAGAAGATCGGTCGTCTGCCGGATTTCTTGCTGCGCCATAATGTTGGTTTGGTCGATGGTCGCGGCCTTCTGATACTCCACGAGCGCTTCCTGCAACTTGCCGCTGGCGCGCAGCGCCTGGCCGGCGCGCACGTGCTCTGCCGCGGCGTAAAAACGCATGCGGGTATAGGCGGCTAAGTACTCCGGGTCCCGAGGCTTCTGTTGTTGGGCTTCTTTAAAGGCTTCGTACGCCTCGTCATACTTGTTGTATTTCTCAGCTTGAACACCGCGCTTGTACGCCGAACGGGCTTGATCGGCATTCGCTGGCACGGTGAACGCCGCTAACAGAGCTGCGATCATCAGGAATCGTAGAAGTCTCATCGTTATATAGTCCTGGTAAAGCTTTCGACCAGAATGCTGTTGGCGCTTGGGGCGGCGCTCCACTCTAAGTAGAGAGTGGAAGAAATTTCAACAAACCTCTTAAAGTGATACTCCATCCCTTGGCCCGGTTCTTTGCTCAAGAGCAAAGAACCGCCCTTTTCTATCTAAGTAGTTTCCAACTTCGATGGCCCGAAAATGCCATCTCAATTTGACCTGCGCCTTGATCTGTATCAATGACCAAGGTACGAAAGTCTTAGCACCAATGGTAGCTGTTGCCCGCCTTGATTCCCACTACCCAAACGTGCCATGCGAGTAGGCCGAGCGTAATCCTTTCGTACTCAGTGGCGCTATCCCCCGCGCCCGGTCATCAGGTAACCTACTGAAAAACCTAGTGGTTACTGGTCAATTGGTTGGTCATCGTCTGCGCCAAATATCCGGCAAAACTGCCTAAGCGCCTGTCCCGGACGAAGCGGGCTCCGGAAAGTTGTCTGATTTTGAGAATTATTTTCGGTAACTTGCTTCGGAACAAACAAGCCTTCAGAATCGCGGTTAATTTGGCAACGTGACACTTTTGGGATCACCCCGGCCATAGGCAGAGGGCCCCAGGTGTTAGGAGGCCGCACAGTCATGCGCAAGCTCTATCAAATTTGGATGCCGATTTTCCTCGTCTGTCTTTTGGCGACAGCAGCGAACGCGCAGTCGTTCAAGCTGCAGTGTCCCGTCGCGACCCCCCTTCATACGCTCGGGGGCACCGCTCCCGGGGCTATCAAGTGCCAACAGATTTCCGGCGGCGATGGTTTCGCCACCATGGGAGACGGAACGCAGACCTATCTGTTCGCGTTCGGTCCCTTGTCCGGCTTGAAGGCCATCGCCAGCGGGCTGCCCGGAACGATGTCGCAGGCGACATTCATGACGCCCTACGATCCAGCCAATCCGGCCACGGCCAACGGAGCTGTGGGACTGGTTACAGATCCGGATTCGAGCAATCCCACCGCGTGCTCAACGAAGTTCGCTGTCACGCATATCTCGGAGACAGCGGCTTACTCTGTCACGGTGACCGCCTCCGCCAACTCTCTTGTGGTCGGTGACGTTATCACGTTCTCGGGCTTGGCCGTGACCCCTTGGTTGAACGGCGAAAGCTTCGTGATATTGCCCCCGACGCCGACGACCCCAGCTGGGACCGCGGCCGGCACTGTATTCACCGTTACAGATCCCACCTCAGAGGGATTCTTGGCCGTCCCGGCCGCGTTCTCAGCTGCGGAAACCGCCACTGTCATCAAGAGGAATTCCTGCTACACCGGTCACGTCGACCCGCGCCCAATCATGGATGTGGGCGTTCTGAACGGCAACATGCCGGCTCCGATGATGGCGATTGACGAAGATGACGAATTCTTCCTCACCCTGACCAACGTGGGCATGATCATGCGTCCGGACTTGTTCGAGCAGCACACGGTTCACTTCCACGGTTATCCGAACGCCTCTGGATACTATGACGGTGTGCCGGACGCCTCGGTCGCCATCAACATCGGTGGCAGCTTCACTTACTACTATCTGGCGCCCGACGCCGGCACCTACTTCTGGCATTGCCACATCACTCCCCCAGAGCACTTGCAGATGGGCATGGTCGGACAGCTTTATGTTCGTCCGCGCCAGAATCGGCTCGCGCCCGGCGCCGATCTTCGCGCCGGTCTTGTTGCTCAGCAAAGCGATCTGCGTACGGCATCGAACTGCACCGCAGACATTCTTTGCCCAAGCCCAGTGCCACCGGCCCCGGCGACCATGGCAACCCGAGCCAACACCGGCTTGTATGCGTATAACGACGGCGACGGTTCCACCCACTACGACGTCGAATACCCCATCCAGATCCACGGCTTCGATCCGAACTTCCACTTTGTCGGCATGACCTTCAACCCGGAATACTTCACTGACATGAAGGACAAGTACTTCCTGTTGAACGGCCGCAGCTACCCCGACACGATTAACGACACGGGATATTCGGATACCACGCTGGCTGGCGGCAACTCCCCGTTCGTGGGCCAGCCGCTCGCAGTTCCGTCAAGTGATCCGAAAAGTAAAGCGGTCAATCCTCCGGCAATGTATACGCAGTCTTCGGACGGGGTTCAGCGTCCGTCGCAACCGGTGAATACGGTGATCAACATTCCGGTCGGCGGCAAAGCCCTTCTCCGTATTTCCGATCTGGATGTCACCGAGTATCAGACCCTGGCCTCGCTGGGAATTCCGATGCACGTGATCGCCCTCAACGCGCGGCTGTTGCGCGACACGGGCGGCAACAACCTGGCCTACGACTCGAACTCAATCACCTTGGCGGGCGGAGAGTCGCTGGATGTGATTCTGGACGCTTCCGACACCACGAAGTACTCCGCTGGTCAGACTTTCTACCTCTACACCCCTCAACTGGATCACCTATCGAACGACGCTGAGAACTTCGGTGGTCTGATGACCGAAGTCCATGTTTGCAGCGCGGTCGACCCCCTTACCAAGGCATGCAGCTAATTAGGAGAGCAGCAATGAGCTCAATCAATTCAAAGAGGATTACTACGATGAAACGACTGCTTCCACTTCTGATGATGGCGCTAGCCTCGCTGGTCACGGCCACAGCGCATGCTGCTGCTCCGGGGATCACCGGTCCGGCCTTTGATCTCGTGGCTAGGCCCAACTACATTAGCCAGCCCGACGGGCAGATGATTTACTCGTGGGGATATGGGTGCAACCCATTGGTTGCCCCGGTTGGCTTTAACCCGCCAGCCTCGGTCATGCCGGGAGCCACTTGCCCCGACATGCAGGTGCCTGGGCCCACGTTGATCGTCACCGAAGG
>WNFL01204872.1_pt1 | contig 19281 bp, 18 predicted proteins | sample 5400361 | NCBI WGS metagenome assembly WNFL01 (sample SAMN13153351, study PRJNA577476) | soil metagenome | isolation source: 40 cm soil on Douglas fir-dominated hillslope | place: USA:California | collected 2013-09-17
CCGGCCGCCTCGCGCGTCTCCTCCAGCTTCGCCTTCAGCGTCGTGATCTGCGCGATCACGCCCTTCTCGCTCTCCCACTGCGCCTTGAGGCCGGCGATCTTCTCCTGCCGCTCGCCGATCTCGCTCTCGATCACCTTCCGGCGCTCGTCCGCGACCGGGTTGCGCTCCTTTGCCAGCGCCTTCTGCTCGATCTCGAGCTGGATCTTCCGCCGCTGCAGCTCGTCGATCTCCTGCGGCATCGACGTCAGCTCGATGCGCAGCCGCGAAGCCGCCTCGTCGACCAGGTCGATGGCCTTGTCCGGCAGGAAGCGGTCGGTGATGTAGCGGTGCGACAGCGTGGCCGCGGCCACGATGGCCGAGTCCTGGATCTTCACGCCGTGGTGCACCTCGTAGCGCTCCTTGAGGCCCCGGAGGATGGCCACCGTGTCCTCGACCGAGGGCTCGCCCACGAGCACCGGCTGGAACCGCCGCTCCAGCGCGGCGTCCTTTTCGATCCGCTTCCGGTATTCCTCGATGGTCGTGGCGCCCACGCAGTGAAGCTCCCCGCGCGCCAGCGCGGGCTTGAGGAGATTGGAAGCGTCGAGCGCGCCTTCGCTGGCGCCGGCGCCGACCAGCGTGTGGAGCTCGTCGATGAAGAGGATGACCGTGCCCTCGGAGCGGGTGACTTCCTTCAAGACCGCCTTGAGCCGTTCCTCGAACTGGCCGCGGTACTGCGCGCCGGCGAGGAGCGAGCCCAAGTCCAGCGCCACGACGCGCCGGTCCTTGAGCCCCTCGGGAACGTCCCCGCTCACGATGCGCTGCGCGAGTCCTTCCACGATCGCGGTCTTCCCCACGCCGGGCTCCCCGATCAGCACCGGGTTGTTCTTGGTGCGGCGCGAGAGCACCTGGATCACGCGGCGGATCTCCTCGTCGCGTCCGATCACCGGGTCCAGCTTCCCCTTGCGGGCGATGTCGGTCAGATCGCGGCCGTACTTGGCCAGCGACTGGTACTTTTCCTCGGGGTTGGGATCCGTGACCTGCTCGCCGCCGCGGACCTGGACCAGGGCTTCGTAGATCTTCTCGCGGGTTGCTCCGTGCTCGCGAAGGGTCTGCCCCGCGCCGTTCTCGATCGCCGGATCCAGCATCGCGAGGAGCAGGTGCTCCGTGCTCACGTATTGATCTTGGAGCCGCTCCGCCTCGCGCTCCGCGAGGTCCAGGATCTGGCGCAGCTCGTGGCTGGCCGCGGTCTGCTGCTTGGAGCCCGAGACCTTGGGGAGGGTCTTGAGGCGCGCTTCGAGGGCTTTCGTGAGGCGGTCGATCGAAACCTGCGCCGCCTCCAGCGCGGGTCGTACCGCGCCTTCCTTCTGCCCGATCAGCTCCGCGAGGAGATGCTCCGGCTGGATCTCCGGATTCCCCGCCCGGTCGGCGCGCTCCTGGGCCTGGGCCAGCGCTTCCTGGCTCTTGGTGGTGAGACGGTCGAATCTCATGAGAGAACGATTATACTCCCGGGATCGTGTCGCAATCCCCCTCCTATCAGCAGCCCGATCTCGTCGACGTCTGGGATCAGGTCTCCGAGCGTTACGGGGGCATCGATCTCGGCGCGCCCGACCATCAGGCGATGATGGTGCGTTTCTTGGAATTGATCGGGCCGCCGTCGGGGCGATCGTTCTGCGAGGTGGGATCGGGCTCCGGCACGACCAGCGGCGAGCTGGCCCGCCTCGGGGGCCGCATCACGCTCGTGGACATCTCTCCCAAGTCGCTCGCCTTCGCGCGGCGTCACTTCGAGGAGTCGAGCCTGCCGGCGTCCTACGCGATGCAGGATGGGCTTCGCCTGGGATTTCGCGACGGGGCGTTCGTGGTTCGTTCGACGTGGTCTGGAACGGCGGTGTGATCGAGCATTTCACGGATGAGGGAAAGATCACGCTGATCCGAGAGATGTATCGTGTGGTGAAGCCGGGCGGGCTCCTGCTCATCATCGTGCCGAACGCGCACGACTGGCCGTTCCGTCTGGGGAAGTGGATCGCGGAGCGCCGCGGGAAGTGGATCTTCGGCTTCGAGGACGATCTGCACGCGGCGCGTTTTCGGAAGCTGGCCTTAGCCGCCGGGCTCGGCGAGGTCCAGTTCACGGCTTTTAACCCCATCGTGGGATGGTGGTTTCTTCCCTACGGCCGAAAGCTGATGGACCTGCTGCGGCTCAACACCGTGGCGTGGCACTCCAAGAAGAACCGCTTCGGTCACGCGCTCGCGATGACCGCACGCAAGAGCTAGGAATTACCCCGCGCGCTTTTTCGCGGGCGCCATGGCCTCGCGCGCGGCGGCCGCTTCGCTGCTTTTAGGATAACGGGTGATCACGGTCCGGTAGTACTTCCGGGCCTCTTCCATGTTGCTCAAGCGCGCGTACGCGACACCGGTCTTGTAGAGCGCGCCCGGGACCCGGTCCCCGTCGGGGTATTTCTCGACGACCTTCTTGTACGCCTCGATTGCGCCGTTGAAGTCACCGGTCAGGAACGCGCACTCGCCGATCTTGAACTGGGCGTCGTCGGAGACGACGGTGTCCGGGTAGCGCTGGACGTACGAGGTGAACGCGTCCTTGGCCAGCCCGTACCGACCGTTGGCGAAGTCCGAGGAGGCGGCGTGATAGGCCTGATCGGGATCCATCACCGCGGCCGCGCTCCGGACGCTGTCGCTGGACGAGATCCTCGCCTTCACCGTCTCGACCTTCTGGGAGAGCTGCGTGAACCGCGCGCCGGATTCCTCGAGCTTCCCCTGCAGCATGTCCATCCGCTGGCTCAGCTCGCCGAGCCGCGAGTCCGAGCTGGCCCGCGAGGCCTGGACCTGCTCGCGCGTGCCCGCGATCTCACGCTCCAGCGCCGCGATCCTCCGCTGCTGCTGCGCCTGCAGCGTGAGCAGGCTATCCAGCGAGGAGGACGTGGAGCGGTAATAGCCGGACGGCGCGCAACCGACCGCCGAGAGCGCGAGGGAGAGGGCGAGCGCGGCGCCCGCGAGCGCCGCGCCCTTCACCCGGCCGGTCCTCACTTCGAGACGACGTGAGCGCGGCGATTCTGGGACCAGGCCGATTCGTCATGCCCTTGGTCGAACGGGCGCTCCTTGCCGTAGGAGATCGTGGTGAGACGCGCGCTGGGGATGCCGTAGCTCACGAGGTAGTCCTTCGCCGCGTGGGCGCGCTTCTCGCCCAGCGCCAGGTTGTACTCCACCGAGCCGCGCTCGTCGCAGTGCCCTTCGATGACGATGCGCGCAGCCGATTTCGACTGGAGGAACTTGCCGTCGTTCTCCAGGGCGGACTTCGCGTCGGTGCGGAGCGAGAAGTCATCGAAGTCGAAGAACGCGTCCTCGAGACTGCTCACGCGCTCTCCCGAATTGTCGGTGCTGGGAGGCGGCGGAATCTCGGACTGGTTGGTTGGAGCCGGGGTGGATTCGGCAGGCGGCGGCTCGACCGCGGGCCCTCCTGCGACCTTCTTTCGCGAAGAGCAACCTGGAGCGAGGGCGAGCACGACGGCCAGCCCGATCAGCGCAACGGATACAAACCGTGGTTTCAGGCTCATGATGTGATCTCCCATCGGGTTCAGTTTATTGGACCGCAACAACTTCCAGAACTTTTCCCAACCTATCACACCCCCCGCGGAGCGTCAACCCCGGGAGGGGAAGTCGGGTGCCCGATCCCCCACCACCGGGGGTAGCAAAGGCCGGGCCCCCGGAGGGCGGATGGCCCAACATCGCCTCACCATCTCGCGGGGCTCGATCCGACCCATCCCGAGCTACCCTTTCACGGCCAGACCCTTCTTGGGCCGCGGACCCCAGTTGGGGTTGAAGCACTCGCCGCCCCCGTTCGTCAGCTTCACCACGTCGCTGCCGTCGGCGTTCATCATGAAGATCTGGCGCTTTCCCTCCCGGCTGGAGCTGAACACGATCTTCCTTCCATCCGCGGACCAGTGGGGGTTCTCGTTGTGACCGGCGTTGCTCGTGATCTGGGTCGGGTTCGATCCGTTCGAGTCCATCACGATCACGTCGAAGATGCCGTCATGACGCGCGGCATAGCAGATCTTGTCTCCCTTGGGGGACCACTGCGGCGAATCGTTGTAGCTCCCCTCGATGGTGAGGAGCCGCTGGTTCAGTCCTTCCGCGTCCATCACGAATACTTGCGGCGACCCGGTGCGGTTCGACGTGAAGGCGATCTCCCGCCCCGTGGGACTGAACGAAGGCGACGTATCGATGACCGTGTTCCGCGTCAGGCGCCTCGCGGTCTGCGCGTCGCGGCTGATGAGGTAGATCTCGGCGTTTCCGTCGCGCGAGAGCGTGCAGGCGATCCACTTTCCGTCCGGCGAGTAGCAGGGCGCCGTGTTCAACCCCGGACGCGTCGAGAAGGGATACGAAGCGCCCCGCGACATGTCGAAGAGATACAGGTCCGGATTCCCGCGCTTGAAGGTGGTGAACGCCACCTCGCTCCCCCATGGGGCGAACGTCGGCGAGAGCGCCAGGCTCCTGTCGTGCGTGATCTGCCGCGCGTTCTCGCCGTCGTAGTCCATCATCCAGATCTCCTTCACCCGGCCGTCCTGCCGCACGTAGGCGACCCTGGTCTCCGCGATACCCCGCTCGCCGGTCAGCGCCTCCAGCACGTCGTCCACGAATCGGTGCATGGTTTCCCGCAGGGTGCCTCCGCTGAAGGGATACGTCCGGTCCAGCGCCACCTCGCCCGTCCCCGCGTCGATGGCCTGCCCGTGGAACTTGAGGACGGCGGCGCCCTCCCCGGGCTCCACGGTTCCCTCCACGCGCACGGTTCCCGCCAGATTCGGATCCGGCACGGGCTTCCCCTCGAGCGGCTCCACGTCCGCCACCTGGAATACGCCGGAAAGCTCGAAATCCTTCCGCGCGACCGCACGGCCCTGCTGGTGGGCGTTCCCCACCGGGCCCACGCTCTGGAACCGCGCGAGCATCAGCGGGGACTTCATCGTGGAGTTCGCCCCGACGCCGGTGTGGACCTGGGTCTGGGCCACGATCGGGCAGGAATGGAAGATCGCGCTCGAGAAGAGCGCCACCACGGTGGTGACCGCATAGAGGAGGAATCGCCTACTGGAGCTCGAACGCAAAGTGGACCCCCAGGTATTCGTCCGTGTACCCCGCCGGCAGCGGCGGAAGGGGCGTCGCGCTCAAGAGCGCGCGAAGCGTGGTCTGGTCATAGAACGCATAGCCCGAGGAAGCTTCGACCTCGGTCAGGGAAACCTGTCCGTCGCGGCCGATGCGAAAGTGCAGGACCGCCTTCACGGGACCGCTCATTCCCTGAGGCGGTACCCATCGGGAGCCGATCTTGTTCCGGAGCGCGGCCAGGTAGTACGCGAACCGGAAATCCCCGTCCGTCTGGACGCTGGCGGCGCGGGAGCCGTCCGCGGACTGCCACTTGGGCGTGGTGTCGGCGGCGGGCCCCGGCGTGACCTCGCGCTCCACGGGCTTCTGGCTCTCGCTCTTCCCCGGCTTCTTGGGCTGCACGCGCTCGGGCTTCACCACGATCTTGGCGCCCGGCGTGTAGCGCTTCACGAGGGCCGGCCGGGGACGCGCCTTGGGCGCTTCCTCGGCGGGCGCTTCCGGGGAGGGAAAACTCCGAAGCGGGGTGATGCGGATGATCCGCGCGCGCGTTTGCGGGCCCAGGCCGCCCGCCACCGCGTAGTCTTTCGGCGGCTTCACCTTGATCCAGAGCGCGCTCAACCCCGCGATGTGGAACACGCATGCCCAGGTGAGAAACCAGAGGCATGACCGCGTGGAAGGCGGGGCCGCGCCGCGCCGGAGAATGCCCGGCCGATCACGAGTCTCCATGATTCGTGCATCCTCGCGTCAGAGCTCCTGCTCCAGCTCGAGCGCTTCGTGGAGCGACCGGACCGCGCGCTCCGCGTCGGCCTGGCGGACCACACAGGTGATCGTGATCGAAGAGGTGCTGATCAGGTCGATGTTCACGCCCGCAGCGGCCAGGGCGTGGAACACGCGGCCCGCGGTGCCGGGCGAGGTGGCGAGCCCTTCCCCCACCACCGAGAGCATGGCGACGTCGGGATCGTACTGGAACGCGCGCGCACCGATCTTACGCCGGACTTCCTCCAGCACCGGCAGCACCGTGTTCACGTCGTGCGCGCCCACGGTGAACGTGACGTCGTTCTTTCCGTCCGCGCCGCTGGCCTGCACGATCATGCGCACGTTCACGCCGTGCCCGCCCACCGCCTGGAAGATCTCCGAGGCGACGCCGGGACGGTCCGGCACGCCGACGAGGGCCACCTTGGCCACATCGGTGTCGTGCGCGATGCCGCGGATGATGACCTGTTCCATGGAGCTCCCTTTCACCACACGGGACCCTTCGTTCCAGTTGAAGCTGGACCGCACGTGGATCGGAACGTTGAAGCGGCGCGCGATCTCGACCGAGCGGTTGTGCAGCACCTTGGCGCCCAGGGACGCCAGCTCCAGCATCTCGTCATAGGAGAGCCGGGGAATCTTGCGGGCCCCGGGCACGAGCCGGGGGTCCGATGTATATACCCCGTCGACGTCGGTATAGATCTCGCATTCCGTCGCCGCGAGGGCCGCGGCCAGCGCCACCGCGGTCGTATCCGACCCTCCGCGCCCGAGCGTCGTGACCTCGCGATCCTTGCTCACGCCCTGGAAGCCCGCCACGATCACCACGCGGCCGCGGCTCAGCTCGTCCTTGATGCGGTCCGCCTTCACCTCGAGGATCTTCGCCCTCGTGTGCGAGGTGTCGGTCACGATGCCGCTCTGCGATCCGGTGAAGGAGACCGCTTCCTGCCCCAGGTCGTTGACCGCCATGGAGACCAGGGCCATGGAGATCCGCTCTCCGGCCGTCAAGAGCATGTCCATCTCGCGCGGGTGGGAGCGCGTGGAAACCTGCCGCGCGAGCTGGATCAGATCGTCGGTCGCGTCCCCCATCGCCGAGACCACCACCACCAGGTCCGCGCCGCCCCGCCGGGTGCGCACGATCCGTTCGGCCACGTTCTGGATGCGCTCCGGCGAGCCGACGGACGTGCCGCCGTACTTTTGAACCAGCAACGGCATGAATGTGGAGATTCACTCCCAGGACTAGAGAAGCGTTCGAGCGACGGCGCCCTTCGTCGCGATGCGGCCCGCGAGGGACCGCGCCTCGACGCGTCGCCGCGCGAAGGCACGGACCATGGCGTTTCCGACACGGCTCCCGCGCCCCAGGGCGTGGAAGGCCAGCACCGTCGGCCCGCTCCCGCTGATCGTGACGCCGTAGGCTCCGGCGCGGCGCCCCGCCTCCACCACTCCATCGAACCCGGGAATCAGCCGCGCGCGGTACGGGACATGGTACACGTCCCGGAGCGCTTCGGCCAAGAGTTCGAAGCGACGGGTCTCTAGAATGTGCTCCAGGGCCATGGCCCGGGCCGTGTTCTCCACGGCGCGGCGGAGCGGAATGGTCTTCGGGAGGAGCGCCCGGGCGCGCCGGGTCGAGACCTGGATCGAGGGCACCGCGAGCGTGATCCCGAGGCCGCGCGGCATCGGAAGCCTCAGCGCTTCCACGCGGCCGTCGTGGAGCGGGAGCGAGAGCGTGAGGCCCCCGAAGATCGCGGGCGCCACGTTGTCGGGATGTCCCTCGAGGTGCCTTGCCTCGCGGAAGATATCCTCGTCGTCGAAGCGGCCCTTCATCCAGTGATTCGCGAGCACCCCCAGCCCGCGCGCGAGGGGAATTCTCGACCGGATCGTCAGCGCCACTGTCGGCACGGGCTTCCGGGCCAGGCGGAAGAGGTGCCGGAACGCGCCGAGCACCGCATCGTGATTCGGATCGACCGCGAGGTCCTTGCCCTCGCCGAGGCGGCGGATCGAGAACCCGTGGGGGATCCGCTCCGCGGTGACCGTCATGGGAATCCGCAGGGCGAGCCCGAGGCAATCGAACCCGGGACCGAGATTGGAGGTCGAGCCGGGCACCACGACTCGCCACCGGATCACCCGAGGATGACCTTTCGCAGCGCCCGGGGATCCGATTCGACCTTCTCGACGGTATTCGAGACGGCCACGGCGCGCTCGGGATCCTTGAGTCCGTGTCCGGTCACGGTGCAGACGATCGTCTTCAGTTGGTCGAGCTTCCTCATCGACGCGAGCTTCAGCACGCCGGCGATGCTCGCGGCCGACGCGGGCTCCACGAAGATGCCCTCGACCTCCGCCAGCGCGCGATAGGCCGCGAGGATCTCCTTGTCGGTCACGGTGTCGATCAATCCTCCCGACTTGTCGCGCGCCTCGACCGCGGGCTGCCAGGACGCGGGATTCCCGATCTTGATCGCCGTCGCGATGGTCCTGCGCCGCGCCCTCCGCCTGGAATCCCAGCATACGCGGGAGCTTCCGCGCCGGCGCGGCCGCGGCCGCCGAAGCGCCGCCCCGCGCGTGGGCCGCGCCCGCGGCGGCCGAGCGTTCTTCGTATCCCTTCCAGGTCGCGGTGATGTTTCCCGCGTTTCCGACCGGGAGCGCATGCGCGTCGGGGACGCGCCCCAAGGCCTGTGCCACCTCGTACGCTACCGTCTTCTGCCCCTCGATCCGGTCGGGGTTGATCGAGTTCACGACCGAGACCTGGCCCTCCGCCTCCATCGTGCGCACCAGCTCCAGCGCGCGGTCGAAGTTGCCCTGGATGGCGAGCACGCGCGCGCCGTAGATCATGGCCTGCGCGAGCTTCCCCGACGCGATCTGGCCTTCCGGGATCACCACCACGCACTTCATCCCCGCGCGCGCCGCGTACGCCGCGGCGGACGCCGACGTGTTCCCCGTCGACGCGCACAAGAGGATCTTGGCGCCTCGGGCCTTGGCCCGTGAGACCGCGACCGTCATGCCGCGGTCCTTGAAGGAACCGGTGGGATTCTGTCCCTCGATCTTCACGAAGAGCTCCACGTCCGGGCCGAGGCGGCGCGCGAGACCCGGCGTCGGCACGAGCGGCGTGCCGCCCTCGAGGAGGGTGACGATCGCCTCCTCGGGAATCTCCGGAAGGATGTCGCGGAATTCGCGCACCACGCCGCGCCACGCCGTAGCGCTCATACGTCGAAGATCCTCACGGCGCGGGGCGTCCGTCGCATGGACGGCAGCGCGGCGATCGCCTTCACCGCCTGGCGCGCGTCCCGGTCGAGCGTCTGATGGGTGAGGATCGTGATCGAGGCTTCCCCCCGCACGCCCTCCGCCTGGAAGATCTGGGCCACGCTCACGTTCGAGGAGCCCAGCGCCGCGGTCACCTGGGCCAGGACGCCGGGACGGTCCTCCACGGTGAGCCTCACGTAGTACTTGGTCCGCACGCGGTCCAGGGAAAGCCGCCGCTCCGGGTCGCCCGGAAGCGGGGACCCGAGCAGCTTCGCCCCGGAGGTAAGCTCCCGCGCCGTGACCAGCACGTCCCCCAGCACCGCCTGCGCGGTGGGATACGCGCCCGCTCCTTTTCCATAGAAGAGCATCGAGCCGGTGGCCTCCCCGCGGAGGTAGATCCCGTTGAACTCGTCCCGCACGGCGGCGAGAAGGTAGCGCTTGGGGATGAACGCCGGGTGAACGCGGACGTCGAGGCCCTCGGGGTGGCGAAGCGCGATCCCCAGGAGCTTCACCGTGTAGCCGAAGCGGTCCGCCTGGCGCAGGTCCTCGAGCTCCATCCCGATGATCCCCTCGGTGGGAATGGATTCCAGCGGCACGTCCATGCGGAAGGCGCGCCGAACCAGGATGGCGAGCTTCTGCGCGGTGTCCTGGCCGGAGAGGTCCAGCGTGGGGTCGGCCTCGGCGAAACCCAGGGTCTGGGCGGCGGTCAGCGCCTCGGCGAAATCGCGGCCGTCCCTCTCCATGGTGGAGAGGATGAAATTCGTCGTCCCGTTCAGGATGGCCACGAGGAGCTGGAAGTTCTCGGTGCGGAGACCGTGATCCAGCGCCTGGAGCACGGGAATGCCGCCGCCCGCCGAAGCCTCCCCGCGGATCGTGGTCTTGGCCTCGGCGGCCGCGCGCGCGAGCTCCGCGCCGTGCATCGCGAGGAGCGTCTTGTTCGCGGTCACCACGGGCACGCCGCGCCGGAGCGCCGCGGTCACGGGCTGGAGCATCGAGGCCCCGCCCACCAGCTCGACGACAAGGTCCACGTCCTCCGCCACGGCCACGGATTCCGGATCTGTCCCCATCGCGATGCCCTGGAGCTCGCACTCGCGGGATTTCGTCGTGTCACGCACGGCCATGCGCGTGACGCGGATGGGCGCCCCGACCGAGTCCCGGATCAGGCGCTCGCGCTGATGGAGAAGGCGGAGAAATCCCTGGCCGACAACGCCGCAGCCCAGGAGACCAATGCGAACGGCGGAGGGAGGCATACGCCGCAGGCTACCGAAGGGGTGATGGACTGTCTACGCGGAAAGCCGCCGGAGCTCGTCGTCGCGCCGGGAGATGTTCCAGCGCTCGCGGAACGCCTTGAGCGAGAAGGCCGGATCGATCCGGCGCAGCTCGCGCGCGGCGCGACCGATGCGGTGGAGCGCTTCCTTGCTGCGGGTCTTCTTCCACTCGACGTAGCTGTCCAGGAGCTGATCCCAGGAGCCGCTCTTGTACGCCTTCTCGAAGTGATCCTGGGTGTTTTGCTCCAGGTGATACATCTCGCCGTGACTGAGCTGATTCATGAGGTGCAGGTACTCGCCGCTCATCCACACCATCACCTTGGTGTACGCCTCGAAATTCCGCGAGAGCTTGTCCATCACCTCGGCGATCGCGGCGCCGCGCCCGAAGAGCCGCTCCGCGTAGGCCGAGGCGAACTGGTAGTAGGACTTGCCGCGTCCGGTGAAACGATTCTGCGCGTCCTCGTCCGTTTCCGGCGCGTCGCCCGCCAGCGACGTCTCGCCGAAGATGCCGAGCGACACGTAGAGGAAGTCCGCGTTGGCCTTGTACACACGGTAACGGAGCCTCTGATCCTTGCTCTCCTGCACGCGCGCGAACACGTCCGAGTCCCGCGTGGAAATGTAGTCGCACGAGAGCAGATCGTGCTGCCCCGTCACGACGCCCGCGAGGAGCGCCGCGGTATAGATGTTCACGTCCTCGTCGTATTCCTTGAGATCGGACGGCATATCCGAATCGATGCGCGAGAGGAGGAAATTGTTGATGAAGAAATAACCGACGTTCTCGCGCGCCGGCATCGTCGCCGGAACCGTCGCGAGATCCGTGGCCAGCTTGATGTATGACTTGCCGCTCATACGTTCGCTCTCGTTCATCCCGATGCCCCCATGGCATGGGCTCACAGGTGCTTTCTGCACGATCCATGCCATCACGTTCTCGATTTGCAGGGCCTGCCGCCCCCGCAGTTTCCGACGCGATACCTTCTTGATTCGAAGCGGGTTACCGTCCTCCATCACCCACCGCCCAGCTTCTTGCCGCACCGTCTCCTGCCATCACAGATGTTGCGGAAGCAGCATGTAGAGGAAACTCCGCACCACCACCGTGAAGTAGACGGCGAACACCGTGACCACCGCGCCGTGGATCCAGCGCACCTTCTTGCGATAGCGCCACAGCAGCACGCAGCCCAGCGTGGGAACGAGCGTCTTGTACATCCAGAAAACATAGGGGGAGTGGTCGAGCAGGAACGCCATCATGCGGTTCGCTTCCACCATGAAGCGCGCGTTGAGCAGATAGACCGTCTGCGCGGCATCGGTGAAATTGAGGATGCCGATCATCCAGAGGAGCCAGTACAGCCGCTCCTCGGCGCGGGCCTCCGCGCGGCGGTCCTTGCGCCGGCGCTGGAGTCCCCGCCGGTCCGATCCCTCGAAGCTGCCCATGACGTGCCCCCGGCCCCCATGTCTCAGCGCTGGTGTCCGCGGCAACTATCGGCAACGGGGAGGCGAACTTGCGCCCGATTTGACAGTGCCGGAACCCGATGCTACTGTGGGCGCTACTGAGCTTCAGGAGGGGCGTGTCCGCATGGAGGTTCTGATCGGCAGCGACGCCGTCCAGACCCGGGTCCGCGAGATCGGCAGGCAGATCGCGCGGGACCACCCGGAGGGGGCTCCGCTTTTGATCGGCGTCCTTCGCGGTTGCGTCATCTTCATGGCCGACCTCATGAAGTGCCTCCCGATTCCCCACGAGATCGACTTCATCAGCGTCTCCTCGTACGAGCTCTCCTCGCAGTCTTCCGGCGCACCCCGTCTGGTGAAGGACATCGGCCGCGACATCCGCGGACGCGATGTGATCATCGTGGAGGACATCGTGGACACGGGACATACTCTGGACTTCCTTCGCCGGACGTTCCTCGCGCGCGAGCCCAAGTCCCTCAAGACGGTGGCGCTCCTGGACAAGAAGTCCCGGCGCGAGTGCCCGGTGCCGATCGAGTACGTCGGCTTCGAGATCCCGGATCGATTCGTGGTCGGCTACGGGCTGGATTTCGCGGAGCGCTTCCGCCACCTGCCGTACATCGCGGCGCTCTCCCCCGAGGAGCTGACGCCCGGGCACACGCTGCGATCGCTGGGGGCCGTCTGAGCATGGTGCCCGATTCGGAGCGCAAGGGACTCCTGATCGGCATCGCCGGAGGGACCGGCGCGGGCAAGACCCTGGTCGCACAGTCCATCGCGCAGGATCTGGGCAGCGACTCCGTGCTCCTCATCGAGCAGGACTCCTATTACAAGGACCTCCACCACCTCCCCCTGGGCGAGCGCGAGAGCCGGAACTTCGACCATCCGGACGCCTTCGACCGCGATCTCCTGCGCCAGCATCTGGAGACGCTGCTGCGCGGCGGCGAGGTGGACATGCCGAGCTACGACATGCGCACGCACACGCGCGTGGGCCAGCCGCTGCGCGTTCGCGGGCGGCGGGTGATGCTGCTGGACGGACTGCTCGTTCTCGAGGATCCGGCGCTCCGGCATCTCATGGACATCAAGATCTACGTGGACGCGGATCCGGACATCCGCTTCATCCGCCGCCTGAAGCGGGATATCACGGAGCGCGGCCGCACCCTGGATCAGGTGATTCGCCAGTACGAGCAGAGCGTGCGCCCGATGCACCTCCAGTTCGTGGAGCCCTCCAAGCGGTACGCCGACCTCATCATCCCCGAAGGGGGCTACAACTTCGTCGCGATCGATCTCATGAAGACGAAGATCCGGTCGCTCCTGGCCGAGGAGACGGCCTCCCGGGCGAACGGGTGACGCTCGACTCGCTCCAGTGGGGGCCGATCGTCTCGTTTCCCATCGAGTGGATCTCGCTTTGTCTCCTGGTTGCGGGCGCGATCTACTGGGAGCGCGCCGCGCTGAGCGGGATCGGAATCGAGGGGTGTCTCCTCGCCTCGATGCTGGGGCTCTGCCTCGGATACGAGTGGACGGGGGACTACGGAATCGCCGTGGCCGCGGGGGTCGGCTTCGCCCTCGTGTTCGCGCTGGCCGGATCGACCCTCCTTCTCTCACTGCGGGCCGACCCGATCATTGGAAGTTTCGGTCTGAGCCTCATCCCCGCGGTGACGCTGGGCCTCCTGACGCGCCTCACGCCGCTCCGGCTGCTGCGTGAGACGCCCCCTCCCGGGCTCCTCACGGGCACGATCTTCGACGGCACCTATGCGGAAGACCTGGTTCTCTCTCCGTGGTTCTGGGCCGCGCTCGTCCTTCTCGCCCTCGCGGCTACGGTGATGCTCCGGACCCCGTTCGGGCTCAGGCTCCAGGGTTTCTCCGAGACGCCCGCGTTCGCGCGGCACGGACCCGGGCAGGTGATGCGGGTGCGGATTCTCGGCGCGACGCTCGGCGCCCTCTGGGTGACGCCCGCCGCGGCGCTCCTCCTCCGCGCGCATCCGACGTCGATTCCCATGGGCCTCGGGTTCATCGCGCTGGCCTGCGCGATCGGCGGACGCTGGGGTTTCCTGCCGGGAATCCTCCTCTGCGCCGGACCCGCGCTCCTCCGCGCGCTTCGCCCGTACGGCACCGGGGCCGCGGGGACGATGCTCGCGGCGGCGCCGTTCCTGGTTGCGCTCCTCTACCTGATCTTCCTCTCGAGACGCGCGCTCCGCGCGGCGGCCTCGCCGCAGTCCCGCCTCGATCCGGACGTGCTGTGACGCCGCTCAAGCTCCACTCCGCGCGCCGGGAGGAACCGGCCGAGTTCGACGTCAACGAAGCGGTCTCCGTGATCCGGAAGCGCACCGTGCTCGTGCCGCGCACGGCGCTGGTGCTGGGCAGCGGGCTGGGCGTCATGGCGGAAGGCGTGGCGTGGGACCGCTCGTTCCCGACGGAGGAGGTTCCGGGGCTGCCCCGCTCCACCGTGGCGGGCCACGTGGGAAGGCTCCTCTTCGGCCGCTGGTCCGGCCGGAACGTGGTGGTGGCGCAGGGACGCTCCCATCTCTACGAGGGCTACTCCCCCGAGGAGGTCACGCGCCTCGTGCGGCTCTTCGCGGCGCTCGGCGCCAAATCGCTGGTGCTCACGAACGCCTCCGGCGGCATCGCGCCCCGCATGGCGCCGGGCACGCTGATGCTGGTGGAGGATCAGGTAAGCCTCCAGTGGCGCGCGCCCCAGCTCGCGACGGCCGCGCCTCCGCGCGGGCTACGTTCGCGTCCCGTCTACTCGGCAGACCTTCTAGGCAAGGCGGCGCGCGCGGCCGTGAACGCCGGCGTCCGCGTGGAGCGGGGGATCCTGGGTGTCACCCTGGGGCCCTCCTACGAGACCCGCGCGGAGATCCGGATGCTCGAGCGGATGGGCGCCGACGCGGTCTGCATGTCGACCGGCGTCGAGGTCGCCGCGGCCAACGAGATCGGGCTCCCCGTCGCGTGCATCTCCTGCATCACCAACTGGGCCGCGGGCAAGAGCCGGGAGCCCCTACGCCACGAGGACGTGACCGCGGGCGTGGCCGCAGTCGCGCCGGCGATCCGCTCGGTCATCGAGCGGCTCCTCCTCGCCCTCTCCTAGAGCTCGCGTGCAGCCCTCCTTACTCTCGGTCTGGGGCCCCGTGACGCGCTCCTGGGACGGATGGCTCCTCACGCTGATCCTGGCCGGTCTGGTTCCCTTCCACGGCGTTCTCGCCTACGGCCGCCTGAAGATGGTGCGCGGCGTGATCCCCACGCGGCGGAAGCTCCGCCTGTACGGGACCATCGTCGCGATGGAGTGGGGGCTGGTCGCGGCGGCGCTGGCGGTGGGCCATCACCACGGTGTGGCGGCGCGCGACCTCGGGCAGACGATCGGCGATCCGCGCCGCTCCGTGGCGGTGGTCGTCTTTGGACTGCTCGGGCTCCTGGCGCTGACCGGGTTCAACCTGCGCCAGATCCGGAACGCGAGCCGCGAGGAGCTCGAGGCCACCGTGCGGCGCGCGAGGAAGTTCGTTCCGGTGGGCCGCGTCCAGGTCTTCGCGTTCACATTCGTGGCGGTCACGGCGGGAATCTGCGAGGAGATCCTCTACCGAGGCTGGCTCATCGCCTTCGCCGGCGCCTTGCTCGGCTCCGCCTGGGCCGGGATGGTCGTGGCGGCGGCGCTGTTCGGCATCGGCCACGCGTATCAGGGGCGTGCGGGCATCCTGGCGACCGGCGCACTGGGTCTTCTCTTCGGGACGATGTTCGTGATGGTGAAGAGCCTCGTGCCGGGGCAGATCATCCACGCGGCGATCGACATCGTGAACGGGACCCTGGCGGGGCGGGTGGTGAAGCGGCTGGGTCCGGAGGAGGGCGGCGTGGAGGGCACGGTGCACGCGGCTGATTTGGAGGGCGGCGGCACGGACGTCAGCGTTACTTCAGGGTGACGCGCAGAATGCGATCTCCGGGCATCAGCCGCTCCACGACGTCCATCCCCCGCGTGACCGTTCCAAAGACCGTGTAGCGCCCCTCGAGCCGCGGCTGCGGCGAGAGCGTCACGAACCACTGGCTCCCGCCGGTGTCCTTGCCCGCCAGCGCCATCCCCACCGTGCCGGTCTCGTAGGGGCGATCGCTGTACTCGCAGGGGATCATGTAGCCCGGTCCGCCCCATCCGTCGCCGCGCGGACAGCCGTCTTGCAGCACGAAATTCGGGACCACCCTGTGGAACGCGATCCCGTCGAAGTATTTCTTCCGCGCGAGGTCCACGAAATTCTCCACCGTGACCGGCGCGCGCGCGTGGTCGAAGGCGATGATGATCGTGCCCCGCTCCGTGAGGACCACGGCGGTGTGAGGCACCGCCTTTGCAGCGGTGGCGCGGAGGAGCGGGTTCTTCACGAGGCCGATCGAATCGGCCGGCAGGCCGAGCGCGGCGCAGGCCGCCTCGCGAATCCTGCGCTCCGGATCGCGGCGCACGGCCGCGAGGGCCGCGAGCGCCTCGCGGGTCTTGATCGCGGCCAGCGCGCCCACGGCGGAGGCGCGGACGTCGGCGTCCTCGGTCGTGCCGAGGCGGCTCAGGAGGCGAGCCAGGGCCGGCACCGAGCCCGAGTCGCCCAGCTGACCCAGGCCGTCGGCCGCGCTGCTCACCACGGTGAAGTCGCGCGCGTCGAGCAGCGCGCGAAGCGCGGGCACGACCACGGTGGAATCGGCGCGGCGCTGGACCAGTCCCGATACCGCGCCCGCGGCCTCGGGCGGATCGCTCGCGTCGCGGGCGCGCGACAGCAAGATCTCGAGCGCCATGGGCCCCGGAACCGTACCGAGCGCCTCGACCAACCCCGAGCGCAGGAACCCGGGGAGGAGATCCAGCTGCGGCGCGACGACGGGAATGGCGCGCTCCCCCTGGATCTTGAGGAGGGAGATCGCGGCCCCCTGCACCACCCCGGTGGCCGAATCGCCCAGGGCCAGGGTCAGCGGCCCGGCCGCGGCCGAATCCGCGAGGAGCCCTAGATCCAGGGCCGCTTCCCATCGCACGTGCGCGTTCCGGTCGGAGAGGAGCGGCCGGAGCGCTACCGCCTGGTCGCGCGCGCCGAGCATCCCCAGCGCGTGCGCGGCGTTCACGCGGACGCGCCAGGACTCGTCGCGGAGCATCGTCGCGAGGAGCGCCGCCGAGGAGGAATCCTTCACGTCCGCGATGCCGCGCGCCGCGGTCAACCGGACCAGCTCGGACTTGTCGCGGGCCAGGTTCCGGAGCGCGGGCGCGCCGGCGGGATCGCCTACGCGGCCCAGTGCGTACGCTACGCGCCAGCGCAATTCTTGACGTGGATCGTCCGCGGCGGCGGTGAGGGGCGTGGTGAGAGAGCGCGCGCGGATGCGCGCCGCGGCCAGCGCCGCGGCCCAGCGCTCGGGCTCCCGTTTCGCGGTGAGCGCGCGTGCGACGGCGGGAGCGCCGGCCTGCGCGCCCAGGTACCCCAGGGCGGTCACCATGGTCTCGCGCGCCCCGGCGTCCACCTCCTTCTCCCAGCGGGAGGCGACCGCGGGCACCGCTGTGGTGTCGCCCATGAGACCGAGCGCGAACGCCGCCTCGCGCCGCACCGTCGCCGAGCGATCGCCCAGGGCCTGGACCAGAGCGGGCACCGTGGCCCGCTCCTGCACCAGGCCGAGCGCGCGCGCGGCGGCGGCGCGGGTCGAGAGGGAGCGGTCGCGGAGGAGCGCCGGGACCAGTCCCGTGGTGTCCCGCTCCGAGGCGCGCTGCTCGATCCATTTCACGCGCGCCACCGCGGGCAGGAGCGGGCTCTGCGCGGGTGCCAGGACGGGCTTGGGAGGAGGAGCCGCGCCGAGCGTGACGAGCAAACCCAGGATCAACCCACGGCGCATCGTTCCTCCGCGAGGAGCGGGAGGGCCACGTCCAGCACGTCGCGCGGCGCGATCGACTCCAGCTTCCCGTCCGCCGCCCGCACGCTTCGCACGCAGCGTCCCACGGGACGCCACTCGGCCGGATCGGTCCAGCCGTACACGCCCACGGTCGGGCATCCGGTCGCGCCGGCGAGATGGAGCGGGCCGGTGTCGTTTCCGACGTAGAGGGCCGCGCGCGAAAAGCGCGCGGCGAGCGTTGGAATGGACTCCCCCCGCACCGTGGGAAGCGTCACGCCCAGCGAAGCCGTGGCCTCGTCCACGGTCCCGACGTCTTGCGGCCCCTCGAGCCACGAGACCGGGTGGCCGCGCCCCAAGAGCTCGCGCGCCACCGCCGCGAAGCGGTCCGCGGGCCACCGGTTCTTGTGCTTCCCCGCTCCGGGGTGGAGGTAGACGACGCTCTCGGGCACGCGCTCGCACAGCGCCGGGTCGGGGACGTAATACGGCGGCCCGGGACGGGCGCCGGCGCCCGCAGCGCGCGCCAGCATCAAGCCGAGGTCCGACTGGTGCGGCGCGTCCTGGGGATAGTCGACCGCGCGCGTCAGCCCCGCGCGGTCCCGCTCTTCGTAATGACCCGGATCGAATCCCACCCGTTTCCGCGCGCGCGACCAGCGGACCAAGAGGCCCGCGCTCCGCGAGTAGGAGACCGTGGTGAAGTAGACCGCGAGATCGGGCCGTTCATCGCGCAGGGAGCGAAGGCCCCCTCGCGCCACGCCCACGAAATTCCGCGTGTCCACCACGCGCACGGCATCGGCCCAGCGCTGCCCCAGCACGGCGTCGGCGTTCTGGAGTCCGACGATCAGGGTCACGTGGGCGCGGGGATATCGTTCGCGGATGGAACGGAGGGCGGGAACGTTGAGGAGGAGGTCGCCCAGCTGATTCTGCGGGCGGTAGAGATGGATGACGCGGGGTTCCGAGCCGCTCGGCTCGGCCGATGGCATTCTCTAGACCATCTTGGGCGGCGGAGCGCCCTTCGACCTCAGTTTCTCCAGCTCGAGCACCTTCACCAGACGGTCGTGGCACCCGACGGGCATGACCTTCACCTCGCCCGCCTCGTGCTTGTAGAGCTTCAGCGTCATCGTGAGGGTGTCGAATTCAGCGCGGCAGTCGGAGCAGGAACCGATGTGCTTCTTCATTTCGTTGACGATGTCTTCCTTCATGTCCGCGTCGAGGTAATCGGAGAGCGACTCGAGGACCTCTTTGCACGTCAGCATCAGTGGGCTCCCATGATACGGCGTTTCGGTTTCGCGCTGTCGCTGAAGTAGCCGGCGAGGCGGTTTCTCACTTTCAGGCGGGCGCGATGGAGGCGGGACTTCACGGCGGCCACGGAGAGATCCAGGATCTCAGCGACTTCGGCGTTCGATCGCTCCTCGACGTCGCGGAGGATGAAGACCTGCTGAAACTCCGGCGGCAAGGACTCGATGGCGGCGTCCATCTCCTGTTGCAACTCCTGGGTCATCAGCTGCTCCACCGGACCGGGCGTCCAATCCGCGATGTTGACCGGCGTCTCACGCTCGTCCTGGTCCTCGATGGAGATCGTGGGAAGCTGCTTCTTGCGCAAACGCATCAGCGCGGAGTTCGCGGTGATGCGGTAGATCCACGTCGAGAACGTCGAGGCGCCCTGGAACGACTTGATGCCGCGATA
>WNFL01168784.1_pt2 | contig 19277 bp, 12 predicted proteins | sample 5400361 | NCBI WGS metagenome assembly WNFL01 (sample SAMN13153351, study PRJNA577476) | soil metagenome | isolation source: 40 cm soil on Douglas fir-dominated hillslope | place: USA:California | collected 2013-09-17
GGTTCGTGTCGCGGGCTCGCCAGCCAGACAGAAAGGGAGGTCAGTATGAACAGTCCAACGAAGCGCATTGCGTGGATCACAGGAGGGGGAACCGGCATCGGACTAGCGGGGGCGACCAGCCTCGCGAAAGAGGGCTGGCAGGTCGTGATCTCCGGACGTCGCTCGGACGTATTGAGCAGGGCGGCCGATGCGATTCGCAGCCAAGGCGGAGCCGTGGACCAGATTGTCCTCGATGTAGAGAACGTCGAGCAAGTAAACGGCACCGCTGCCCAGATACTGAAGAAGCACAATCGGATCGACTTATTGATCAACAGCGCGGGCCTGAACGTTCCCAACCGAAGCTGGGAAAACGTTACCACCGACGCTTGGGACGCCGTCGTCGACGTCAACCTGAACGGTCTCGTATACTGCATAAAGGCAGTGCTGCCCGCAATGATCGATCAAAAGGATGGATGTATCATCAACGTCGCGTCATGGGCTGGGAGGCATGTCAGTGATCTGGTCGGGCCAGCCTACACGGCCACGAAAACCGCGGTCGTTGCGCTCACGCATTCGTTGAACATCGAGCAGTACAAGCACGGCATTCGGGCGTGCGCGCTATGCCCGGGTGAGGTCGCGACCGACATCATGAAGCAAAGGCCCGTACCGCCGAGCGAGGAGGTCATGGCGAGAATGCTTCAGTCGGAGGATCTAGGCCGGACGATTTCCTTCGTTGCGAACATGCCGCCGCATGTATGCGTCAACGAGATCCTGATCAGCCCTACCTGGAATCGGATCTTTCAATAAACTGCCGGATCGGCGGCCGGGGCGATGCCTGGACGACACTGGCTGCCCTCGGCCGGATCCATTGGCAGGGCGGCGGCCGAGTCAGTTGCACGCCGCGAACCGGAGATTTGGATGCGGACAATCAGCTTGCGCCCTATTCAGAGGGCGGGAATTCCAAGGAGGAATGCTTGAACGACAAAGTCAAACTCGATCGTCATGACGTCATTGGCATCATCACGGTTAACAGCCCTCCGGTGAATGCACTGAGCGCTGCAGTCCGGGGCGGTATTTTTGAGTGCATGAAGAGGGCGATTGCCGATCCGGAAGTGAAGGCGATCGTGCTGACTTGCGGCGGCCGCACTTTCATCGCCGGCGCCGACATCACCGAATTCGGCAAGCCGCCGAAGCCGCCCGGTCTGGACGAGGTGCTGACGGCGATGGAGAACTCGCCAAAACCGATCATTGCCGCGATTCACGGCACCGCGCTCGGCGGCGGTCTCGAAGTCGCGCTGGCATGCCACTATCGTGTCGCCACCAAGGACGCGCGGCTCGGCCTGCCTGAGGTGAAGCTCGGCCTGCTGCCGGGCGCCGGCGGCACCCAGCGGCTGCCGCGCGCGGTCGGTCCCGAGCTCGCGGTCAAGATGATCGTCGGCGGCGATCCGATCAGCGCCGCGGATGCGCTCAAGAACGGCCTGATCGAGGAGATCGTCGAAGGTCCGGCCTCGGGCGGCGAAGCCTTTGCCCGCAAAGTGCTGGCGGAGAAGCGCCTGCTGCGCAAGCTGCGCGACGATGACTCCAAGCTCGCGGCCGCCAAGGCGGACCGCTCGATCTTCACTAATGCGGTTGCAGCCCTGACCAAGAAGGCGCGCGGGCTCGAAGCGCCGTTCGCCGCGGCGGATGCCGTCGGCGCCGCGATCGATCTTCCCTTCGACGAAGGGCTGAAGAAGGAACGCGAAGGCTTTCTCAAGCTCGTCTCCAGCGACCAGTCCAAGGCGCAGCGTTACGCCTTCTTCTCCGAGCGCGAGGCGGCCAAGATCGCAGGCGTGCCGGACGGAACCAAGCCGCGCAATGTCGAGCGCGTCGCCATCATCGGCGCCGGAACCATGGGCGGCGGCATAGCGATGTCGTTTGCCAATGCCGGCATTCCGGTCACGCTGATCGAGACCGGCGAGGAGCAGCTCAAGCGCGGCATGGGCGTGATGCAGAAAAATTACGAAGCCACCGCCGCGCGCGGCGGCATTCCGGCGGACGCGCCCGCCAAGCGCATGGGCCTGATCAACGGGGTGGTCGGCATCGAGAACGTCAAGGACGCTGACCTGGTGATCGAGGCCGTGTTCGAGACCATGGCGATCAAGAGGGAAGTGTTCGAGAAGCTGGACAAATACGCAAAACCCGACGCGGTGCTGGCTTCCAACACCTCCTATCTCAACATCGACGAAATCGCGAAGTCAACCAAACGTCCGCAGGACGTGCTCGGCATGCACTTCTTCTCACCGGCCAACGTGATGAAGCTGTGCGAGATCGTGCGCGCCGAAAAGACCGCGCCTGATGCGCTGACGACAGCAGTCGCAGTCGCGCGCAAGATCGCAAAAGTGCCGGCCGTGGTTGGCGTCTGCGACGGCTTCGTAGGCAACCGCATGCTGGCGCAGCGTATTAAGGAATCGGACAAACTTCTGTTCGAGGGCGCGCTGCCGCAGCAGGTCGACGCGGTCGTGACCAAATTCGGTATGCCGATGGGGCCGTTCGCGATGGCCGATCTCGCCGGCCTCGATATCGGCTGGCGCTCGCGGAAGGATCGCGGCATCAAGTCGGAGATCGAAGACGCGCTGTGCGAAGCCGGGCGCTTCGGCCAGAAGACCGGCAAGGGCTACTACAAATATGAAGGCGGGTCGCGCGCGCCGCTGTCCGATCCGGAAGTCGAAAAACTGATCGACGAGACGCTGACCCGGCTCAGCCGCAAGCGGCGCACGGTAAGCGACGAGGAAATTCTCGAGCGCATGATGTATCCGATGATCAACGAGGGCGCGCGGATCCTCGAGGAAGGCATCGCGACGCGTCCGAGCGACATCGACGTGATCTGGCTCTATGGCTATGGCTGGCCGATCTATCGCGGCGGCCCGATGTTCTATGCCGACCAGGTCGGGCTGAAGCACATCGCCGACCGGCTGGCGTATTACGCCAAGGAGACCGGCGATCCGAGCCTCGAGCCGGCACCACTGCTGAAGCGGCTGGCGGCGGAAGGGGGCAGCTTTGCGTCGCTAACCCAACCCGCGAAAGCAGTTTGATGAGGCGTTGCTCTTACAGACCGTCATTCCGGGATACGCCGCGCGCTGAGCCGGATTCTCGAGATTCCGAGTTTGCTCGCAATGCGCGAGTGCCCCAGAATGCCGTCCGCCCCGTTCGAAGGTGCTCATGACCCATCCCGGCGAGCAATTTTATCCACAAGGCGTCCGTTGGGACGATCCGATTGCACAGGGAACGTTGCCTGACCTGTTATCGCAGGCGGCGGCCGACTTCGGCGCGCGTCCGGCGATCGAATTTCGCGACCGGCCGATCAGCTACGCCGAACTGGAGGACAGGGTCGAAATCGCAGCCGGCGCCTTCCTGCGCGCCGGCTATGGCAGGGATAGCACAGTCGCGTTGTTCCTCGGCAATACGCCGGATCACCCCGTCAATTTCTTTGGCGCGCTGAAGGCCGGCGCCCGTATCGTGCATCTGTCGCCGCTCGACGGCGAGATCGCGCTGTCGCACAAGCTCTCGGATTCCGGCGCGCGCGTGCTGGTCACCAGCAACCTCTCGGCGCTGTTGCCGACCGCGCTAAAGTTTCTCGACAAGGGCCTGCTCGATCGCCTGATCGTTTGCGAGGAGGACGATTGGGGCAAGGTCGGCACGCCGCAAACGCCGCTGCCGAACAATTCTGCGATCATCACGTTCCGCCAGTTCATCGACGGCGCGACGAAACCGGCGCAATGGCCCGCTATCGACATCGATGACGTCGCGCTGCTGCAATATACCGGCGGCACTACTGGGCTGCCGAAGGGCGCGATGCTCAGCCACGGCAACCTGACCTCGGCCGTCTCCATCTACGATGTCTGGGGCAAGAAGGCGCGCGCCGATCGCAACAACCCGATCGAGCGCGTGATCTGCGTGCTGCCGCTGTTCCACATCTTTGCGCTCACCGTGGTGCTCCTGAGCTCGATCCGGCGAGGCCATCTGATCTCGCTACATCAGCGTTTCGATGTCGAGGCCGTGATGCGCGACATTGAGGTCAAGCGCGCCACGGCTTTTCCCGGCGTGCCCACCATGTGGACCGCAATCGCCGCGCTCCCCGACCTCGACAAGCGCGATCTCTCCTCATTGATGAACGTTACTTCCGGCGGCGCGCCGCTGCCGGTCGAGGTGGCAAAGATCCTCGAGCACAAGGCCGGCATGAAGCTGAAGAGCGGCTGGGGCATGACCGAGACCTGCTCGCCCGGCACGGCACACCCTCAGGAAGGACCTGACAAGCCTGGCTCGATCGGATTGATGCTGCCTGGTATCGAACTTGAAGTGGTTTCGCTGGACGATCCGAAGAAGGTTTTGCCGGTCGGCGAAGTCGGCGAAATCGGCATCCGCGGGCCGAACGTGACAAAGGGCTACTGGAACCGACCGAAGGAAACCGCGCAAGCCTTTGTTGACGATCGGTTTTTGACTGGCGATATCGGCTACATGGACGCGGACGGCTATTTCTACCTGGTCGACCGCAAGAAGAACATGATCATCTCCGGCGGCTTCAACGTCTATCCGCAGATGATCGAGCAGGCGATCTACACGCATCCCTCCGTGCAAGAGGTGATCGTGATCGGCATTCCTGACGATTACCGCGGCGAAGTTGCCAAGGCTTTCATCAAGCTGCGCGCGGATGCCAAGCCGTTCACGATCGAGGAGCTTCGCGCGCTCCTCACCGGCAAGCTCGGCAAGCATGAACTCCCTGTCGCGCTGGAGTTCGTTGAAGAGCTGCCACGCACGTCGGTCGGCAAATTGTCCCATCAGGAGCTGCGCAATCAAGTGGCAAAACCGCAAACCGCGTAGCCCAAACCACAAATCGCAACAGGAGGTCGTTCATGCCCGATGTCGTCATCGTTTCCACCGCGCGCACGTCGATCGGGAAAACTTGTCGCATCTCGCCCGGAGAGTCTCCTAATCCGAATCCGCCATCGCGGTAGCAAAGCAGCTTGCCACGAGCTCAAGCGTATGAAGGCGATTGTGATCAGTTGAGCTTCTTGGTTCATTCGGCGACGCGTTCACCCAACGGCTTGGCAGTCACTGGCAAACTCATGCATCAAGAGCGCTGTTCGTTATGAAGGTACGAAATTCCCAAAAGATTGGAATCGACTGGGGAGAGCGGGGATGATCCGGCCGCTGAGTTTCTGAGGCTCGTGGTGGCGGCTCAGGACCGCGGTTCGACCGCGACCAAGTGTATTCTCGTCGCAAGCCGACTAAAAATCGGGGACGACAGTTCCTGGAAGGAGTTGAAGAAAATCGCGGATATTAGCCGCGAGAGGCAATTCCGTGCTCAGCCGCGGGAACGAGGCAACGGCTCGCGGCAACTGGCTTCGCGCAATTAACCAGTATTTGGCGGCAGTATTTCCTCTCGATTCTGGCGATAAGCGACGGCAGATCACGTTAGCCGCGATTACGCACGGATGCTCCGACACAAGAAGCGACATCAGGAAAAGAATGACTTCGCCGGGAATGTCGTTTGGTTGCGAGCCACCTCATTTGGCCAGTCCTACCAGAGGTGCTCGAGCCAAGTGCGAGCCTTCCGGCTCGATCTTTCTGACCGAGCAGGCAATGCCTCGCAGATGCGGTATTCCCTGTTCGCGATCCAGATAGTCCGGGTCGTCCGGACAAATCTGTGCGTCGGCGTGCAGCCAGGCGGAACTCAGGTGCTCCGCGCCTTGTGTTGTCTCCGGCTTCCACCAGCCGTGCGGAAAGCGCACCAAGCCCACCGGCAGGTCCGGCCTGACGGTCGCTTTCCCGATGCTGCTGCCTTGCGGTGTCTTGACTTCGACCCAGTCCCCGTCTTTCACGCCGCTCTTGAGCGCGTCATCCGGATTTAGAAACACACGTGGTTCAGGGTTTCGCGCGCGTAGCGATGAGATGTGACGTTGTCCGGTTTGAAAATATTCCGGCTCCCGAATGCCAGTGAAGACCATGAGCGGATACTCATCCGTTCGCGGCCCCGGTCCTCGATAATAGGGCAGGGGATCGAAGCCGAGAGATTCGAGAATGCTGGAATAGAGCTCCACCTTTCCCGAAGGCGTAGCGAAGCCGGTTTCTTCGTACTTCCGGTACCGTATATTGTCCATGTGCAGCGAGTGTTTGTCCGCAAAGTCTTCGAACGAGCGGCCGTGCCGGTCTAGACGATAATCCAGCAGCCCCTCGACATTCGGCCAAGGGAAATGCCCGCCCAAGCCCATTCGGTCAGCCAATCCTTTCCAAAGATCGTAGACGTTGCGGCACTCGCCCTGGGGTTTGGTTACCTGTTGCGAGGTCCGCATGATGGCAGTCCAGCCGAACCCGTCCGACAACGCGGGACGTTCGAGCCAGCTGTCTCCGGGAAGCACATAGTCCGCAAGCTGCGCGGTCGGGGTCATAATGTGCTCAAGTGCTACAACGAGCTCCTGGTTCATAAGGGCGCGGAAGATGAGCTGCATATTGGCGAAGCTCATAATCGTGTTGTTTCCGAGGCTGAAGAACGCCTTGACGGGATACGGTGTCCCATCCGCCATGGCTCGGAAAGTGGCAGAGGGGTTTGCCATATAGCTGCCTCCGATCAGATTAGCGTATTCGTGGCCCCAAACCCGCTTTGTCGGTTCAGCCAACGCGGCGGCGCCGCGATATGTAAATGCTGGGTGGGAATCAGCGCCGAGCTGCTTTGCCTTCTGCTCCTCGGAAAGAACATCGTGCAGCTCAAGTTCAGACTCGCTGACGATGGATGGGTGGAATCCGTGCAATATCTCGCCTCCGGGAACGTCGAGATTGCCGGTGAGGGCGCGCAACGTGGCTTGGAGGCGGATGGCGGAAGTGCTGTTACGTTGTTGGTCTGTGATCGGTGACCACGGAATCACGGCCGGTCCCGATGTGGCGTAAAGACGGGCGGCCGCAGCGATCGTTTCCGCATCCACGCCGGTAATTTCTGCAACTCGCTCAAGCGGAAATTCCTCAACACGCTTGCGAAGGGCATCGAAGCCCACTGTCCACTTCTCTACGAATTCACGGTCGTAGAGTCCTTCGTTGATAATCACATGGAGCCAGCCAAGACACATGGCGGCGTCCGTGCCCACCCGTAGCGGCAGCCAAATATCCGCCAGCTCCGCATTTTCGCTGCGACGCGGATCGAGGACGATCAACTTGGCGCCGCGCGCTTGCGCCTGGCGAATGGCGTTGTAGACGGGGGTCCAGCTATGCTTCCAGGGATTGTGGCCGAACAGTACGACGCAGTTTGTTTTGGTGTAGTCCGGGTAAGGAAACCAGCCATATACCATCCGGTTGATGGCCGCCGTGTTCCCGGCGCAAAGCGCCACACCGCTCAGCCAATTCGGTGATCCGACGAGATTCATGAAACGACGCGTCATACCGTTATCCGTCTGGATATTCCAAGGGCTTTCGGAAACGGCCAACGATTCGGGCCCGTACGTCGAAATGATATTTGTGAGGCGAGCGGCTATATCATCCAGCGCATCGTTCCAAGATACCTGCTGCCAACTGTTCGAGCCTCGAGGTCCCACGCGCTTAAGAGGATATCGAATTCTGTCCGGATGATCGAATCCCTCAGGAGCGTGAACACCTTTCATGCAAATGTTCGCACGACCGGGCCGTGGATCTTGGGCTTTGATATGTATCGATCCGGAATCGTCTTTCTCCGCAACGACCTGGCAATAGATGTCGCAGCTGGAACAAAGGACTTTCTTCTGGCTCATGCTGCCTCCTTCCATCGCTACTAAAACGCCTCGATGCCGGTGATAGCGCGGCCGAGAATCAGGGCGTGGACATCGTGGGTGCCCTCATAGGTGTTCACGGTTTCCAGGTTCGCGGCGTGGCGCATCACGTGATACTCGATCTGGATGCCGTTGCCGCCGTGCATGTCACGGGCAACACGGGCGATGTCGAGGGCCTTGCCGCAATTGTTGCGCTTGACGATCGAGATCATCTCAGGCGCCACCTTGCCCTCGTCCATCAGCCGGCCGACGCGAAGCGACGCCTGCAGGCCGAGCGCGATCTCGGTCTCCATGTCGGCGAGCTTCTTCTGCACCAGTTGCGTTGCCGCCAGCGGCCGGCCGAACTGCTTGCGGTCGAGCGTGTATTGCCGGGCGCGGTGCATGCAGTCTTCGGCGGCGCCCATCGCGCCCCAGGAGATGCCGTAGCGGGCGCGGTTGAGGCAGCCGAACGGGCCCTTCAGGCCGGAGACGTTGGGCAGCAGAGCGCTTTCCGGCACCACCACGCCGTCCATCACGATCTCGCCGGTGATCGAAGCACGCAGCGAAAGCTTGCCGCCGATTTTCGGCGCAGAGAGGCCCTTCATGCCCTTCTCGAGGACGAAGCCGCGGATCTGGTTGTCATGGGCGGCCGACTTGGCCCACACCACGAAGACGTCGGCGATCGGCGCGTTCGAGATCCACATCTTGCTGCCGGTCAGCCGGTATCCGTCCGACACTTTTTCGGCGCGGGTCTTCATGCCGTCGGGATCGGACCCGGCATCGGGCTCGGTCAGACCGAAGCAGCCGACCCATTCGCCGGTGGCGAGTTTCGGCAGGTATTTCTTGCGCTGGTTCTCGTCGCCATAGGCATAGATCGGATACATCACGAGCGACGACTGCACCGAGTTCATCGAGCGATAGCCGGAATCGACGCGCTCGATTTCGCGCGCGACGAGGCCGTAAGCGACGTAGCTCGTGTTCGCACAGCCATATTCCTCCGGCAGCGTGACGCCGATCAGGCCGAGCTCGCCCATCTCGTTGAATATCTCGCGGTCGGTCTTTTCCTCGAGATAGGCCTTGATGACGCGCGGCAACAGCTTGTCCTGCGCATAGGCGCGCGCGGTGTCGCGGATCATGCGTTCGTCTCCGGTAAGCTGATCGTCGAGCAGGAACGGATCATCCCAGCTAAATGCCGCTGGTGCCGGCTTGGAACTTTGGGCGGTCTGGCCAAGTACGGTCATCGCATTACCTCTCCACAGCTTCGGAATTCGAGTATAACTTCCGAAGATCGGCCTTCAGGACCTTTCCGGTTCCTGTCTTCGGAAGTTCGGATACGAAAACGATGCGATCGGGCAACCACCACTTGGCCAACCGCTCGCTGAGAAAATCCAACAGCTCATTCGCCTCGATCTCGGTCCCCTTTACGACGAGGAGGAGCGGACGCTCGCCCCAGCGTTCGTGGGGCATCGCGATTACAGCGGCTTCCCTCACGCCCGGGTAGGACCCGGCCGTGTTTTCGACGTCGATGGAAGAAATCCATTCGCCGCCAGATTTCACGAGGTCTTTCTCGCGATCGACGATTTTTAGATAGCCGTCGCTGTCGATCGAGGCGACATCGCCGGTACTGAACCATCCGTCGGCATCGACCGCCCCGGCACCGTCCTGCTTGAAGTAACCAGAAATGATGTATGGGCCTCGCACCTGCAACGCGCCTATATGCTCCTCGCCCCAAGGACAATGCTTGTGGCGATCGTTCGAGATACGTATCTGTACGCCGTACAAACCATGTCCCTGCTTGGACTTTTTCTCGATCGAACTTGCTGATGAGCCGGGCAGAACGGCGCCCGAAGTTCCGCACGGACCTGTCTCCGTCATTCCCCACACGTGGCAGACGTCGATATTATGGTCGCTTTCGAGCGACTTCAGCAGCGCCGGAGGGGGTGCCGAGCCAGCAATGACGACGCGCTTCAACGTGGAAAAGGTCTGTCCGACCGACGCAAGATGCGAAACTAATCCCTGCCAGATGGTTGGAACGCCGTTGGCCAACGTTACTCCAAAGGAGTTGAGGGTTTCCGCCAGTGCCGCACCGTCCAGCTGCAAACCGGGCAGTACTAGCGCGCAGCCGGTCATTGCCGATGCAAACGGCAAACCCCACGAGCCATGCGCGTGATAAAGGGGGACGATGGCGCACGCTGTCGCGGTTGGTCGAAGATCGAACAGATCTGACGTGCGAGCCGTCATCGCATGGAGCACCAAGGCCCTGTGAGTGCTCAGAACGCCTTTGGGATTTCCTGTTGTGCCTGAGGTATAACAAAGTGAAGCGGCCGTGCGTTCATCGAAAGTGCCGTAGACGGACGCGTCTTCATCAGCCGCCGCGATGAACTGCTCGTACGCCACGACGTCCGAAGGCGAGTCCGCTGGCAATTCGTCCTCTGCGCACAGCGCTACATTCACCCGAAGTGTCCCTAAAGCATCGGACACCGTAGCCGCCAACGCCTGATACTCCAGGTCGTAAAGAAGCCCCACGTCTTCCGCGTGCGCGGCGATATACGCGACCTGTTCGGGAAAAAGACGTGGATTGATCGGATGACAGACCGCACCGATTGCAGTAATGGCGAAATAGGCTTCGAGGTGGCGATGATTGTTCCATGCCAGAGTTGCCACGCGATCTCCGCGTCTCACGCCGGAAGCGCGTAAAGCGTTCGCAAGGCGGCGTACCCGGACCTCGATACCGGACCAAGTCGAGTGAAAGAACGATCCGTCGCGGCGTCGGGAAATCACAGGCGTGTTCGCGTGATAAAGCGCTGCGTGGGTCAAAACATCCGAGAGAAGAAGCGGTCTATCTTGAATCAGTCCCAGCATTGCCGGCCCTCTGGATCGTCTTTGCCTGTCGGGTTCACTTCACAAACGGACACTCGCTTTCGGCGAGCGGCCGGAAAGCTTCTTCGCCGGGAATGGTCTTTATGATCTTGTAGTAGTCCCACGGGTACCTGGATTCTTGCGGAGACTTCACTTGCATCACGTACATGTCGTGGACCATTCGGCCATCAGCGCGGATTTTGCCGTTTTCGGCGAACATGTCGCGAACCGGCGCCTCGTGCATCTTCACCATGACCGCCGTAGGATCGTCCGTGCCCGCCGCCTCGACCGCCTTGAGATAGTGCAGAACGGAGGAATAGACGCCCGCTTGAACCATGGTCGGCATTGATTTTCGACGCGCGAAAAAGCGTCTTGACCAGGCTCGCGCTTCGTCGGTCCGATCCCAATAGAAGCCCTCGGTCAGGATGATGCCCTGCGCCACGGGCAGGCCAATGCTGTGAATGTCGGTTAGATGCGGGAGCAGGGCGGCAAGCTTCTGACCACCCTCGATAATTCCGAACTCGTGCGCCTGCCGAACCGAGTTGATCATGTCCGCGCCGCCATTGGCGAGCGCGATCACCTTTGCCTTCGATCCTTGAGCCTGCAGTAGGAAAGACGAGAAATCCGACGTTGGGAAAGGATGGCGAACGGATCCGATCACCTTGCCTCCGGTGTCCTTGACGAACTTAGCTGTGTCGGCTTCGAGCGAATGTCCGAACGAATAGTCTACCGTGACAAAGAACCAAGTATCGCCGTCAGGCTGACTCGCGATGGCGCGCCCGGTGCCTGAGGCAAGAGCGTAGGTGTCGTATGTCCAGTGGACCCCGTAGGGAGAGCAATTTTTGCCCGTTAGAGCCGACGACGCGGCTCCGGACGCAATTGCGATCCTCTTCTTTTCCTTCGTCATCTCGAAGACAGCAATAGCCACGGAAGATGCGATCATTTCGAAAATCGCATCCACGCCTCCGACTTCATACCATTCTCGCGCCTTCGCCAATCCGATGTCGGCCTTGTTCTGATGGTCGGCCACGACCACCTCGATCGGCACGCCGAACATAGTTCCACCGAAATCCTCTACGGCCATTTTCGCCGCCTCCACGGCGCCAGGGCCGGAAATATCGGAGTAGCTTCCGGACATATCGGTCAGAATGCCCACTCTTACAACGTTGTTCGAAAGTTCGGCGGCATAAACCGGCGCGGAACCATCGCCGGCCGAGCACATCAGCAAAGCGGCGGCAATTCCAAGGCACGTGCTCGATAACCGGCGCATTATTCCTCACAAAGAAAACGAATTTGAAAATAAGGTGTATAGGCACCAAAGATAGTGTATAGGCACGTATCCTCTTGTCAAGAGATAAATGAGCAGGGTACCGTTGGGCTGGTCTTTGGAGCTTAGTCGTGTAGGATCGTGGCTATGAGGAAATATGAACGACCGGCGAAGCACGCGGGGCTGGAGGCATTGAGACACGCACCTGGCATTTGCGCTTGTCAGAAGTTGCGCAGCGCTTCGCGGGTTGCGACCCGAATGTATGACGATTACTTGCGCCCGACAGGTATCACGATCGGCCAATATTCGGTTCTTGCCGCGCTGTATTACGTTCCTTCAATGCCGTTGCGCAAACTTGCCAAGCGGCTGGAAATGGATCGAACAACCTTGACCCGTAGCCTCGCTCGGCTTGATCGCGACGGCTTGATCACCATCACACTCGATCCCGAAGACACGCGTGTGCGTTGCATATCGATTACTCAGGTCGGCCTGGAGAAGCTGACCAAGGCATACCCATATTGGAACAAGGCGCAGGAAGGCCTGCAGGAAGTGCTCGGATCGCGCGGTCTGAAGGAATTCCGGAAGTCCCTCGACAATGCCATTGAAGGGCTGAAGGACCCTCGATAAAATTGGGCTATCCGAAGTGGCGCGTTGAATCGCTTTTTTGAGTCCTACGGCTTAGGTCCAGAGCCCCGTACTCAAGCGAGGCCGGATGGGTCTTCTCAAGAGGGCCTCGAGATTGATGTCGTCGAGATCTAGGTGAAACCTGATCTGGGGTAGGGCGATGTGCTGGACGGTTGGAAGCTCATCTAAAAAGGGAGTTTGAGGCCTTGGTCCCGTTCCATGGTGGACGGCGGGCACCTCCACAATCACGACCGGATCCAGAACGTAAGTATGCGTACAAAGAGGTATGCGGAGAGGGATTGAACGAGAGTGAAGCGAACCAAATGGCAACGATCAATTGCGATAGCGCAATTGCCTCATTGGGAGCGCTTCATACTTGGCTCCCACCTGCGCCTTGATCATCGGATCGTCCGCAGTCAGAGCAGTAATATCAATATGGTCCTCGATTTCGAAAATCGACACGCCCCATCCGCCAGCCGGATCCAGAACCGGACCATGGGCGACAACCATGCCTTTCTCAAGCAAGGCTTGGAGGTAGCCGCCGTGCGCTTTCAGCATCTTTGCTTCGTCGTCCGACATCGTGGCCAGAAAGTCCGCCCGGGGGAGTAAAAAGCGGCAGAGAAAATACTTCATGGTCTCCTCACTTGAGCGACGTGTTCGCACATTGCCGGCCATGATCGCTATGACATACCGGCGCCTGTGCAACTGACAATGGCCACAAGCTCCTACCTTTTGCTGTAACTAGATACTCGAAGCGAGGCGGTCGCTGCGAGTACTGCGTACCGCCGTTTCCAGCGCCAAGAGTCGCGAAGAAAGAGAGGGACGACATCCCCGTCTGCTTGTGAATTCCGTCGAAACGGCGATTTCCAAGCGGACTTCTTCATCCTTCCGCCACCGTCGGCCGCAAGCTAAGCGAACCGAAGTACGATCTCGTAGGCGATGGCCAGCACAAGCGCGACCGCGATCGTCCGAAGTTGTCCAAGTCTCATCTCGAACCGTGAGCAGGACATACTCTGTTTCGAAGAAGCCAACCATCTGACCCCCAAGTTCAAGTTGCGGTCCCGGCGCCGTCGAGCAATGGCAAAATAGTACCGGCAAAACTGACGGTGCTATATGCTGGAAGCTCATATTTGTTTACGTAACGTAACGTAATATGGAGACTGAGTCAAGCGGGAGACAAGGCGCCGACCGACTGGCGCGTTGCATCATTAGCCACCTGCAAGCAACTGCTGTAGCCTGAGCTCGCACTGGTCGAAATCCATTACGGAGGGACGTCTGCCAGCAAGATGAATACGGCCCTTTCCTGGCTCGTGGGCGTCGATCTTGCACGAGATTCGCCGGTCGCCTGCCCGGGACGCATTAACACGCGCGCAGCGGCGCGCCGGATTTCAAGAAACCGGTTCCGAAAGCTTTCAGGTGCGACGGGATCTGATTGGCCTTCGGCGAGAATTTCCGCCATTAGCGGGCCCTGCTGCACCTGATGAATCTGTGCCTTCAGCGAGTCTGATCATATAGGCCGGTGGATAGTCCATGTGCGGCGACATCGTATCAAAAAAGGCGTCGATGACAGCCTTGTTGGGCCACCATCGGTAGATCGTCGGCTTACCGACGCCGACCTCTTTTGGGATGCTCTCGATCGTCAAATCCGTGACATTGGTCCGCTCCAGCATCCCGTTCGTTGCCAACAATGGCTCGGTGGGCTTCCTCACTTCTCGGTCGGCCCTCCCGGCGTTTCGTCAGCGCTGTCATTGCTCACCTTTATGGAAGCTAGTCCGTTTATCGAAGCTAGTCCGCTCGCGCTGAAAGCGTCCGCATTTTTGGCGTTTGCGACGGGCTGGCTCTCTCCGAGAAGGAGCCGCACAGGTTGCGGCCCTTTTATCTCGCCGTTGTCTCGTCCAGCCGGGGGAATGTCGTTCACGCAGCCTATGTGGCTTGACGCTGCAAGAAAATTGTAGTTATATTACGTTACGACACGTAATGTCAGGCATTACTGGCGCGGCTGTTCCAACGTTCGCCTTGGTAAGATCGCTAGCGAGACAGATAGGGAGGTCAGTATGAACAGTCCAACGAAACGCATTGCGTGGATCACCGGAGGGGGAACCGGCATCGGACTAGCGGGGGCGATCAGCCTCTCGAAAGAGGGCTGGCAGGTGGTTATCTCTGGACGTCGCTCGGACGTATTGAGCAGGGCCGCCGATGCAATTCGCAGCCAAGGGGGAGCCGTGGACCAGATTGTCCTCGATGTAGAGAACGTGGAGCAAGTAAACGACACCGCTGCTCAGATACTGAAGAAGCACAATCGGATCGACTTACTGATCAACAGCGCTGGCCTAAACGTTCCAAACCGGAGCTGGGAAAACGTGACGATCGACGGCTGGAATTCCGTCGTTAACATCAATCTGAATGGTCTCGTGTACTGTATAAAAGCAGTGTTGCCGGCCATGATCGACCAAAGGGATGGATGCATTATCAACGTCGCATCATGGGCGGGAAGGTACGTAACTGAACTCGTCGGGCCCGCCTACACTGCAACGAAAACCGGTGTGGTCGCACTCACGCATTCTCTTAACATCGAACAATATAAGCACGGTATTCGGGCTTGCGCCCTATGCCCCGGCGAGGTCGCGACCGACATTATGAAGCAGAGGCCCGTGCCTCCGAGCGAAGAGGTCATGGCGAGCATGCTTCAGTCGGAGGATATGGGCCGCACTATTTCCTTCATTGCGAACATGCCACCGCATGTATGCGTCAATGAGATACTGATCAGTCCTACCTGGAACCGGGTCTTCCAATGATGGGATGTCAGTTGACGTTAGGTGCGCGATGGCGGTCCGGCACACCGGATGCGTTTCGGTCAACCTGAGGTTTTGCAGTCGGCGGTAACCGAAGTCTAGGAAACAGGAGTGTCCCATGGATTTCACGATGTCAGACAAGCAGAAGGAATGGCTCGAGCGAGTTCAAGCCTTCATGAAAACCCATGTCCGTCCGGCGGTGCCGATCTACAACAAGCAGGACGCCGAGGGGCCGCGCTGGAAGGTCATTCCCATTCTCCAAGAGTTGAAAGAGAAGGCGAAGGCCGAGGGCCTCTGGAACATGTTCATGCCGCCGTCCTCGCATGAGGACGACGAATTCCACGGCGCGGGAGTGACCAACCTCGAATACGCGCTGCTCGCCGAGGAGATGGGCCGCATCAGCTGGGCCTCGGAGGTCTTCAACTGCTCCGCGCCCGATACCGGCAACATGGAAGTGTTGATCCGCTACGGCACCAAGGAGCAGAAGCGGCAGTGGCTGCTCCCGCTGATGGATGGCGAAATCCGCTCCGCCTTCCTGATGACCGAGCCCGCGGTGGCGTCATCGGATGCCACCAACATCGAGACGCGGATCCAGCGCGACGGCGATCACTACGTCATCAACGGCCGCAAATGGTGGTCGTCGGGCGTCGGCGATCCCGGCTGCAAAGTCGCGATCCTGATGGGCAAGACCGATCCGAACGCGGCCAGGCATCAGCAGCAGTCGCAGATCCTGGTGCCGCTGGGCAGCCCCGGCGTCACGGTGGAAAAGATGCTGCCGGTGTTCGGCTATGACGATGCTCCGCACGGCCATGCGCAGGTGCTGCTCGAGAATGTGCGCGTGCCTACCTCCAACCTCCTGCTCGGCGAGGGCCGCGGTTTCGAGATCGCGCAGGGCCGCCTGGGTCCCGGCCGTATTCATCACTGCATGCGCACGATCGGCAAGGCCGAGGAGGCGCTGGAGAAAATGGTCAAGCGCCTCGCCTCGCGCACGGCGTTCGGCAAGAAGCTCGTCGAGCAGTCGGTATGGGAGCAGCGGATCGGTGAGGCCCGTACCAACATCGAGATGACACGCCTGTTGTGCCTCAAGGCTGCCGACATGATGGACAAAGTCGGCAACAAGACCGCGCAGCGTGAGATCGCAATGATCAAGGTGGCCGGTCCAAGGGTCGCGCTCCAGGTGATCGACGATGCCATCCAGGCGTTTGGCGGCGCCGGCGTGTCCGACGAGGCCGGGCTGGCAAAGGATTACGCCGCCGTCCGCGCGCTGCGGCTGGCTGACGGTCCAGACGAGGTGCACAACCGCGCCATTGCTAGACTTGAACTTCGGAAATATGCAAACGCGGCACATTAGAGCGCGATCGGAAAAAAGGGGACACCGATCTCTGCGAGCTGTAAAAGCAAAGATAATTGGGCTGATCTGTCAGCCTGAAGAGCTTTGGGAGCGCCTGATTGCGCTCCCCAAGAAATAGCGAGGGAGCGTCATCGTGGCGGACGGCGTCAGGAAAGACGAGGAATTTTCCGGCACAAGGGAAGTCGAGGAGCGGCATCGCATCGATGAAGCGCGACTCGATACCTGGATGAAGGAGAACGTCGAGGGCTTTCAGGGGCCCTTGAAAGTCCTGCAGTTCAAGGGTGGCCAGTCCAACCCGACCTACAAGCTCGAGACGCCCACCCGGTCCTATGTGATGCGGCGCCGGCCGTTCGGTAAATTGTTGCCGTCGGCGCATGCGGTCGATCGCGAGTTTCGTGTCATCGCCGCACTCGGCAAGCAGAACTTTCCGGTCGCCAGGGCCTACGCACTGTGCACCGATGACGGCGTGATCGGCTCGGCCTTCTACATCATGTCGATGGAGGAGGGCCGGGTGTTCTGGGATCCGACGCTGCCGAACCAGCCGCCGGAAGCGCGGCGGAAAATCTTCACCAGTAAGATCGAGACGCTAGCGAAGCTCCACGTGTTCAATCCCGAGGAGATCGGGCTGGGCGACTTTGGCAAGCTCGGCAATTATTTCGCCCGCCAGATCGATCGTTGGACCAAGCAATACCGTGCGTCCGAGACGCAGCACATTCCGGAATTCGAAAAACTTGCCGAGTGGCTGCCGAACATGGTGCCGCCGCAGGAACGCGTCTCGATCGTCCACGGCGACTACCGCCTCGACAACATGATTTTCTGCTCCACAGAACCGCGCGTTCTTGCGGTACTGGACTGGGAACTGTCGACGCTCGGCGATCCGATGGCCGACTTCACCTATCTTCTGATGCAATGGACCATGCCGGGTCTCGCCGGAGCCGACCTCCAGGCGCTCAACATTCCGAGCATGGAAGAGGCCGCGCAGATCTATTGCAACGTCACCAACATGGCGGTGCCGGATCTGAACTGGTATTTTGCCTACAACTTGTTTCGCCTCGCGGGCATCGCGCAGGGTATCGCGGGGAGGATACGCGATGGCACCGCTGCGAATGCCAAAGCCATCGAATCGGCCAAGCGCAGCGTGCCGCTGTCAAAGACGGCCTGGGAATACGCGCAAAAGGCCGGCGCGACTTAAGAGAGAAGGTCGCGGTCTTTTGGGGATCGCGCCCTTTCTATTGCACCGGTCCTACGCCGGCAGTTCGAGCGGCGCGAATTCGTTGCCGATTTGCTCCGACAATTGTTCGGTGACGCGGCTCGATCATCTCGCGAGCGACGGCCACAGCGGCTGGCGCATCGCGATGGTCAATCAACAACCGAGGATCGCTGATGTCAGGCACGCGGCCATGCACCAGCCGGCCGGGCCCGAGCCTGCGGTCGAGCCGAAGCTCGCTTGAAGCGCGCTAACCGGGTCTTCCAACGCGATCAGCTCAAAGCCACAAATCAACTGCGAGAGAATTATGAGTTTGTTCGATCTGAACGGAAAAGTCGCCGTCACCTGTTGCCATTGAGCGAGCCGCCGTTAAGCAGCATCTGCGAAAAGCGCGCGTAGTCCATGATGGTCGCGACCAGCCCGCCGCCGCTGGATTCGATCGCGGAATTTTCCAGCACTTTGAAGAGCTGCACTTTCTCGCCATCGGCCGGAACCGCCTCGACCAGCCGGGCCGCGTTCTGTTCGGCGGTGTCGAAGGCGGTCTCGGTCATCCGCAGCGGCGCAAGGATACACTCAGCAAGGAACGCGCCGGGCGTCTTGCCGCTGACCACCTCGACGATGCGGCCCAGAATGTCGGTCGCGCAGCTGTAATTCCACTCCGGCCAGGCGAGTAGGGTCGCACACTCTGCATTGGTTATCTTGCGGCTGCGCACCCGCGACTGCTGCTAGAGCCGCTTCACCAGACCGTTGCCGGTGTGTTCGTACGTAAGACCAGAGGTGCCGCAGCAAAATCGCGGTCCTCATCTGACAGTTTGCGGGCACTAGCTCAAGCTTGCCCTTGTTCTCGACGTCGGGTTTGGTCTCGGAAAACTCCGAGGCCGACGACACGGGGAGATGTCCATCGGTAAGCGACCAGGTTAATCCGCTCAACCGAACCGATAGGCCGAGCGGAAGCCATGCAGCTGTAGGGGTAGACGTTTACATCGCCTTGACGACGTTCTCGGTCACCCTCTTGGCATCGCCGAGCAGCATCATGGTGTTGTCGCGATAGAACAGCGGATTGTCGATGCCGGCATAGCCTGACGCGAGCGAGCGCTTGATGAACATCACGGTGCCGGCCTTCCAGACCTGCAGCACCGGCATGCCGTAGATCGGCGATTTCGAATCATCCTCGGCGGCGGGATTGGTGACGTCGTTGGCGCCGATCACGAAGGCGACGTCGGCCTGGGCGAATTCGGAATTGATGTCCTCGAGTTCGAACACTTCGTCATAGGGCACGTTGGCTTCGGCGAGCAGCACGTTCATATGACCAGGCATGCGGCCGGCCACGGGGTGAATGGCGTATTTCACCTCGACGTCTTCCTTCTTGAGATTATCGGCCATCTCGCGCAACGCATGCTGCGCCTGCGCCACCGCCATGCCGTAGCCGGGCACGATGATGACCTTCTGC
>WNFL01015580.1_pt2 | contig 19266 bp, 20 predicted proteins | sample 5400361 | NCBI WGS metagenome assembly WNFL01 (sample SAMN13153351, study PRJNA577476) | soil metagenome | isolation source: 40 cm soil on Douglas fir-dominated hillslope | place: USA:California | collected 2013-09-17
TCCGTTGAACGGGCTATGGCACGGGTTAAACCAATTTCCCCCTCTGTCCGGCCGTATTCAGTAAAATACCAATTTTTGTATGTAAATTCGTTTACAGTTACGCTACCTGTATCGTTATAGCGGAAATGATTATCAATTACCCCTTCCTGCAAGGCAGCAACAGCTGTAACCGGCTTAAAAACAGACCCTGGGTGAAAAGTACCGCTTACAACCCTATCGAATAATGGAAGATTTTGATCAAGTAAGGCGGGAGCTATGTTATTAGGGTCAAAAGAAGGTGAAGAATAAAATGCAAGAACTTCACCATTTACATCGGTTACAATCGCGGACCCTTTAGCTATACCCATATCATTGGCCACTTCGGTTTGTAACCCAAAATTAATTGTTGTTTTAATATCTCGCCCTGGGGTTGGTTCGCGCCTTGCCAGCGTTCTAATTTTTACTCCTTGGGTATTAACTTCAATCAATTCTTCTCCGGGGATTCCCGAAAGAGCGCATTGATATTCTTCTTCGAGGCCAGTTCTCCCGACAAGAGACCCAGATAATATTGAGCCCCTTTCGGGGCACTGTGGATCAATTTTCCCAACTTCGCGGTCGCTGGCTTTTGTAAGATACCCAATTGCGTGAGCGGCCTTGTCACTGAGCGCGTAATATCTTTTGTAATCCGGGATAATTTCCTCAGGTTTTGCATCAGTCAGATCGTCCGTAATTTCAAAACCACCATTATCTTTGAACTTAATCCTTCTTTTTTGTTCAACGTTTCCTGCCAATATTTCCCCACCTCTGGCCAATATTTTTCCGCGTGGAGCGGGAAGAGGTATGTGACGAATCCTGTTTTCCTCGGAAAGAGCCCGGTAATAGTCTCCCTTTATTACCTGTACCTCAAATAATTTTGTAAAAAGAATCAAAAATCCTAAAATTAAAATTCCCCTCAAGAACCAGGAAAGCCAACTTTGTGGGTTTTGTGAAGCCAAAGAATTCATAGTGTAATACTAATCTACAAATGGATACGAATGCCACTAAAGCCCATTTGTTACTCTGATTTTTTTAAGAAGTCCGTTTGGCTCTAGGGCAATTCCACACCCACGTACTACACAAGTTAATGGGTCTTCCGCTATCCAAACCGGCATTTTGGTAGCTTCCGAAATCACCTCGTCTATCCCAGTAATTAAAGATCCTCCGCCGGCCAAAGTAATTCCCCGTTCCATAATATCGCTCGTGAGCTCTGGTGGAGTTTCTTCCAAGGTGTCAACAATATTGCCTATAATTTCCTGAATAATTGGGGCCAGAGCCTCCTGCACTTCGTTACTGGTAAGTTTTATTGATTTCGGAAGTCCTGTTTCCAAATCCCTGCCTCGTACAACTGCAAATCTGGTATTTTTTGCAGTCCCTTTTCCATTTGTTGCAGAACCAATTGTCATTTTTACAGATTCGGCTGTGGGTTGGCCCAAAAGAAGTGAATACTTAAGACGGACATAGCTTATTATTGCATCATCCATCTCATCTCCTGCAATTCGGACACTTCGGCCAAGTACTATTCCACCTAGTGAAATTACCGCAATTTCACTTGTGCCGCCTCCAATATCAACTATAAACGTTCCTTCAGGGCCCTCTACAGGCAGCCCGGCCCCGATTGCGGCGGCCATCGGTTCTTCTATTAAATGGGCTTCACGGGCTCCGGCATCGAGTGTAGCATCGGCAACGGCACGTCTTTCAACCTCAGTTACACCCGAAGGAATTCCAATAATTACTCTTGGGCGTGGGATTTTCGGCATAACAGTTCCTGATTCGTGAACCCTTCGTATGTAATGCTTGAGCATGGCGGCTGTAGCATCAAAATCTGCAATAACGCCGTCTTTTAGAGGACGGATTGCTTCTATTGTTATTGGAGCCCTTCCAATCATTTTTTTAGCGGAGCCTCCAATTGCCAATATCTCTTTCGATTTTTTATTGCGTGCCACCGCAGAAGGTTCCCTTATAACAATCCCCTTCCCTTTTACATAAACAAGTGTGTTTGCGGTTCCAAGGTCAATTCCGATGTCATGGGAGAACATACCCAAAAAACGGTCAATGGGATTAACAAATTTAAATCGTATGGGAAATTGCATCGCACCGCAGTATACCTATTTGAAAGAAAGTTGCAAAGGGTGTGTTAGAATTATTTTCGTGAAGCAATTAATTAAATGAAAAAAACAATCTTCGTACTTTTTGCCATTCTTCTTTTTTTCGTTCCACTAGCTCTTTGGCCCGTAACAAGTGAAGTTTTTGAATTTAACAAAATGGTCTTGGTTTATATTTTGACGGCTTTAATTGTTGGGGCTTGGTCAGTCAGAATGATTATTGAAAGAAAATTTATATTCCGCCCTACTACACTAGATACACCTCTCCTCATTTTTATCGGATCGCAATTTATTTCAACTATTCTTTCGATCGATCCGCTTACTTCATGGCTCGGATATTATTCCAGATTTAATGGAGGCTTACTTTCTACCATTTGTTATTCCTTACTCTATTGGGCGTGGGTTACAAATTTTGATTCAAAAGAAACTTTACAGCTACTAAAGATCTGGCTGGCTGGAGCCGCACTTGTTTCTCTTTACGGCGTATTAGAACATTTCGGAATCGATAAAAATGTCTGGGTTCAGGACGTACAGTCCCGTATTTTTTCAACTTTGGGCCAACCAAACTGGCTAGCAGCCTGGCTTGCCGCCCTTATTCCAATTACGTGGGCTCTGGCAATTAAAGAAAAACTCTACGGGAGAAATTTTTGGATTTACTTCTCCCTCTCAACTCTTTTCTTCTGGACTTTGATTTTTACAAAATCAAGATCGGGAATCTTGGGTTTCTTTATAGCGCTAGTCATATTCTGGATAGGAGCGACATGGAAAAATTGGAAAAATATTAGCACATACCTAAAGCCCTTTACATTTTTTGCCTCCTCTTTGTTAATTATTATTTTAATTTCCGGAACTCAATTTAGTCCAAGTGTCTGGCAACTCCTGAATAAAAGGCAGGCAGTCCCCGCTGAAGCCTTGGCGAAGGGGCCTGCACTCGAAGTTGGAGGGACCGAATCAGGAACCATCAGAAAAATTGTATGGACAGGGGCTTTGCAGATTTGGCTTCATTACCCAATTTTTGGAACAGGGGTAGAAACGTTTGCCTATTCATATTACAAATTCAGGCCAGCAGAACACAATTTGGTTTCTGAGTGGGATTTCATATACAACAAGGCCCACAACGAATTTTTGAATGTTGCAGCAAATAGCGGGACGGTTGGCCTAGTTTCATATCTGGTCCTGATAGGTTTCACTATTTATATTTTTATTCAAAAAATCGAAAATCCATTGGCAATTGCACTTTTGGCAGGTTATTCCGGCCTCCTTGCCACAAACTTTTTTGGGTTTTCAGTTGTTCCTACACAACTCCAATTTTTCTTATTTCCGGCTATAGCGATTGGCATCGCAGTGCAAAGTACAAAGTACGAAGTACAGAGTAGGAAAATCGTAACTACACAGAAACTTTTAATTTTCTTAGTAGTCTGCACTGTTTCCTATGTACTATTTTCCATAGGAAAATACTGGTTTGCCGATACACTTTATGCCAAAGGAAAATCTTACAATTCAATTAGTAGACCAGACGTTGCCACAAAATATCTGACTCAAGCCATAAATCTTGAACCCAATCAGGCTATTTTTCATAGCGAACTTGCAAATTCATACAAAAGTCTAGCCCTTTCTTTTTATCAGCAAAAAGACAAGGGTAATACCAAAAAATTTACAGATCTCACTATTTCTGAGTCTAATACTGCAATATCCCTTTCTCCCGCCAACGTAAACCTCAAAAGATCTCTCTTTGGTGTTTACATAACTCTTGCAACCACAAACCCCAATTTTCTCTTGAGTGCAAAAAACACTTTGGTTGACGCAATTTCTTCCGCCCCAACAGATGCCAAACTTTACTACAACCTTGGCCTCGTATATGCCAGAACCGGGCAGGAGGAGTCTGCTCTAGCCGCACTAAAAAAGACAATCGAACTCAAAGCTAATTATAAAGAGGCCCGTCTTGCTTACGCCATTCTTCTAATCGATAAAAAACAGACTTCCGAGGCTAAACTTCAACTCGAGTACATCTTGAAAAACATTGACCCTAACGACTCCTTGACCAAACAGACACTTGAGAGCATCAGATAGAGAGAATTGACCGATCTTCTGGTATAATTGGTTGGCCCGACAATGATACAAAAAGTAATTCAATCAAAAGACCCACTTTTACGTAAAACAGCAAAAGCCATCACTAAAGTAGACAAAAAGGTCCAGGCTGTAATAAAAGATTTAAAAGATACTCTTCATGTTCAAAAAGAACCTGAGGGAGTAGGATTGGCTGCTCCACAAATCGGAAAGTCCTTGCGGATTTTTATAGCTGATTACAAGGGGTTCCAAAGAGTCGTGATAAATCCAGAGGTACTTAAAGTTGAAAACTTGAAGGCCAAAAAACAAAAGCAAAAGCCCAAGAAGGAAATTCTCGAGGGTTGTCTTTCACTTCCGTATTATTATGGCCCATTAAAGCGTGCCGATAAGGTAACTATTAAATATTTAAGTGAAAAAGGCGAGGAAATAACAGAAACTTTTGAAGGGTTTAATGCTCAAATAATCCTCCACGAGATTGACCACTTAAATGGAATTCTATTTATTGATCATATTCTCGAAGAAAAGAAACCACTATACAAAGTTGACGGGGATGACTGGGAAGAGGTGGAATTAATCTGATTAATTCCACCCTGAACTAGTTTCAGGGTCTAAAACGAAGTTCCTGAAATGAATTCAGGATACGCAAGCTTATGAAAATAGTTTTTTTTGGTACACCGGATTACGTCTTGCCTATTTTAAAGGCGATTCATAAAAAGTTTGTAATGGGACCTGGAAAATCCCCAATTGTTGCTGTGGTCACAGCTTCTCCAAAGCTTGTTGGTAGAAAACAATATCTTAACTATTCAGCGGTAGATAAATGGGCCCACGAACACAAAATATTCACTTATTATTCAGCAGAGGAACTTAAGGAGGCTAACGTGGACATGGAAATGGGAATACTGGCTTCCTACGGGCAAATAATTAAAAAGGAAGTTATAGACATGTTCTCCAAGGGAATTCTTGTTGTTCACCCTTCGCTTCTTCCCAAATACCGCGGTGCCTCCCCTGTTCCTGAAGCAATAAAAACAGGCGATGCGGTAACCGGCGGAACGGTATTTAAAATGGATGAGAAGGTGGACCATGGCCCAATAGTTACCCAATTTAAAGAAGATATACTCCCGACAGATACCTCCGATATTTTGCGTGATAGGCTTTTTGCAAGAAGCGCAGATGTTCTGGTAGAAACACTTCCCGCATATATTCAAGGCAAGATAAAATTAAAGCCGCAAGACGAATCTGAAGCAACATACACACATTTGGCAAAGAAAGAGGATGGATTCATTAAACTTGGTCAAAAGACTCCGGAAGAAGCTGAGAGGTTTATCAGAGCCATGCTCCCCTGGCCCGGAGCCTGGACATATTTACCGAATGAAAAGAGATTAAAACTACTTAAAAGCCATGTTGAGGATGGAAAATTAGTTCTTGATGAAGTTCAATTGGAAGGCAAAGACCCGGTTTCTGCAAAACAATTTAAAGAAGCTTACCCAGACTTACTTCCCTGAATTTAGACTGAGGCGATTAACGAGGCTTTTCGGCTAATTGGAGCAAGTTTTCCCTCTTTTTTGAATCTTTTAATACAGTTGGTACAAAGTCTCATTTGAGTATCTTTACCACTAAGCATGACCGCAATCCTTTGAAGATTCGGCTTAAAGGTACGAAGGGTGGTTTGGGCACGTTTTCTCCATCTTTTTCCGGCTACACCTCTATGGTGCGTGCTTTGCCTTCCGTAAACCATTCCTTTTCCGCAATTGTCGCAAATTAATGACATATTTTTAGTATTTATGGATTATACTATTTTGTAGGCTTAAATTCAATGGATATCCTAATACTTATAGTCGCTTTCGCCCTAACCATCACTATTCACGAAATGTCGCATGCCTGGATGGCCGACAGACTAGGAGACCCAACTGCAAGGCTTGCAGGGAGGCTTTCCTTTAATCCGCTTGTACATTATGACCCAATAGGCTCTACTCTTTTGATAATAACTGTCATTTTAACGTCTCTTGGTACTCTTCCCTTTCCCTTTGGCTGGGCCAAGCCTGTCCCAATTGACCCCTATAACCTCAAAAACCCAAAAAAAGACTCTGCTCTTATTTCTCTTGCCGGCCCTTTTTCTAACATCCTTTTAGCGTCTGTGCTTTCCTTGGTAGCCCGTGTGTTTGCGGGTGGCATTATCTTTAATTTGCTATATCCCGTGATTCTTCTTAACATAGCTTTGGCCGTATTTAACTTGATCCCTATTCACCCCTTGGACGGCGGAAAAATCTTGGTTGGGCTTTTGCCGGATCCGGAAGCCCGGAAAGTTGATCTTTTCCTTGGACGCTACGGCACCCTTCTCTTATTCTTTGTAATATTTCCCACATTCGGAGGGGTATCTTTAGTCTCGATTATAATAGACCCGATTATGAGTTTCCTTATTCACCTGCTTCTTCCGGGCGCCGCCTTTATTTGACCTAAATGATACAATTATATTGACCCTGTTGAAGGGAGTCACGGTTTGTTTTCCTGATCAAGTATATTTACAATGGGAGGACGCCAGTTCGGTGGTCCCTTGGGATCATCGACAGTTCACCCACCTGGGTTTGCCAGGAAATATCACCGTACTTTTCTGAGGCAGGGTCAATTTCTTTTTGAAGATTTGGCCTCAATAGTATTATCCAAAACACAAACTGTGTGTGAAGCCGAATAAATTGTCCCATCCGGATAACTGATATTTATAACACCATCCCCATTTATTCTTCCACGGGAGGGGTCTAGGTGGTTTTTGTTTCTTGGCAATTTGTGTTCAGAAATATAATTATCAGCATCTTCTTTTGTCCAGTCTGCAATCGGATGCAAAACTACACCGTAGTCGTGCTCTGAAAGCCAATCAATGTTATCACGACCAGATATATCGGCATCTTGTCTAATTCCGCGAATCAAGAAAACACCGTTGGAAGAATTTTCTCGAATTATTTCTCTAAGTGCATTCCGGCAAGGGGTAATTTTAAGTGCACGCATAGCATTTTCATATTCGGTAGTTTCCGGATCACGCCAGCTTGAGCCATAAAATAGATCCAATTCAGATTTGGTTGGAGGCCTGTTACTTGAAGCGATTTTGCTAAAACGAGTTTGAACAGGAAGCCCCATTTTAAAAAATTCAGAAATCATGTTATGCCTTGTGTCATAGGTATAGCAAGCAGGTCCCATATCTATAAAAATAACCGGCATCTTAGTGCTGACTCTTACGAAGTTCATAAGTATAGCGCTATACTCCCCGCCGCTGGTTGTGGCTACCGGAGTTAAATTATTTTCTCTTGCAAAGGCAATGCCATATGCAAGCAGGATCTCTGCGTTTTTTGATTTTAAATTGGAGTTCAACCTCCCACTAATTTCTTTATTGAATATCTCTATCTCCCGCATTTGATGGAATTATACGCTCAAAATAAGCTATAATACAGGTCTAGTGCCGGGGTAAGCGAAGCTTGCCCCCGCACTGCGTGCCGGGGTAGCTCAACGGTGGAGCAACGCTTTTGTAAAGCGAAGGTTGAAGGTTCAAATCCTTTCCCCGGCTCAAAAGTCTATACTTTAAAGGATATAATGCTGAGGTGGCGGAGCGGTCAATCGCAAGAGACTGTAAATCTCTCGCCCGGAAGGGCTACATAGGTTCGAATCCTGTCCTCAGCACTCACTTCTTTCGTGCTTCTATCAGTCTTCGATAGTGCGTCTAAGGAATTGCACGGCGAATCCTGTCCTCAGCACTCGCGGATTGTGCGTTAATTAACAAATGTGCTAATGAAGTTGTTAACTGCTGTACGGACGTTTCTGAATCCCGAATAACTTTGTGTTTTATCAACTAATTTAAGGGCATCTATTTCAACTTGTGTTAAATGACCGCCTTTATTGTGCCCCCAAAACTTCTCTATCCATTGAGTAATTACATCTGCCTTAGAAATATTATTTTCGGGGTTCACCCAGTTGGTTCCAGATATAGCTTTTTCTACTTGGACTTTTAACTGAGATTCCGTGGTTTTGCTAGGGTCGATTTTTATTAAATCATTAAGAGAAGGTGTTTTTTCTGCAACTTGGTTTTGAGTCTCAGGGCTATCGTGATGAGCCGGTAAAGATTGTGGGTTTTCACTGATTGGTTTATGTTTTCCTAAACTCGGTTGATAAATAACTCCGTGCATCGCACTGACCGCAATTTCGGCACCAGCCATACCAACTGTCGCATAAAATACTTTGGTAGCCACTTTCTTAACTTCACGGACGGCATTACCAACTTTTGTACCTTCGGTAAATCTATTTTCTGCAATTTGTGCACCTTGAATAGCTATAAAACTCGCAAGTGATCCAAAAATTGTAAGGGCTTGAAGGGTGCCAGGGTCTCCGTGTATTACAAACTGATTTAAAAGAACTAAACTAGCACCTCCAAAGAATGCTAACAAATCGGAGTTTATCTTTTTTTCAACTTCAGGAATTCTTTCGTGTGTAGCTAGAACAGTTTCGGCATCTTTTCTAAAAGCTTTGCCTGAACGCACTTTGTAGTCAAAAACTTTACCCTTAGTATTCAGCTTTTTAAACTTTATTTTTCCTTCAAAATCTATACTTGTATGCTTTTTTAACTCTTCCTTGGCAGAATTAGCATCGACAACACCTAAAATTTCAAGTTGATGTTCAAGATATTTGTCTTTAATCCCGATTAAATCTTTCGAAACTTTTTCTGAAAAACTGGATAAATAAACTCTGTTATCCGAATCGTTGCAAGAATTTGTATCCAACCGGTTCTCCAGGTGTTTAATAAGGTCTTCGTCCGATTTAACAGTTTCCCATGTTTCACTGGCTTCATCCAATTTTTCGACAGAAAGTGATTTACCAAGACGTAAACCCAAATTACTAAATGTTCCAAAATCGGCGCTATGGAGAATTGACACATCCGGTTCAATTACGCTTTTTGTAACAACCAAATTGCTGGTCCGCAAATCGATATTAAATTCGTTTTGAAGAACAGACTCTAAAAGATTTTTAAATTGAGTGTCTTTAATCAAACTGGCCTCACGTTTTGCATCTTTTAAAGAAAAACTCTTTGGTTCTCTTTGAATTTCCTGATGTGGGCTAAATTCAATAGACATTATCTTTCTACCCCCTTTCTTGTGACATCAACAAGCGGACCAACTAGCTTTTCCGCTATCTTATGGGCGTTATCAACTAACTGTGGGTAAGTAACTCCAAGAGAAGGTCCATTTTCTACTCTTTTAACGTTTGGCCTAAGACTTTCATCTAAAATTACGTAGCCATTATATCTAACACCTAATTCATTTTCGACTATCTGACTTTTTGCTTTATCCGCAAACTCAGCAAGCCTTTTTTTCCTACTTTCAGGCCTTTGATCATCTTCCCTGAGATCTCCAAGTCCAAAAGATAAACCATTATCAGTTAGTAAACTTTTAACAAGTTCAGGAAAGCTATCTGGTTTCTTCGCGGCAAACCCCAGATTCTCATTTATTTCAGATATGCTTTTGGACAACTCTTTTCCGGCCAACTCCGTTTCTTCAGAAGTTAAAATGTCAAAAGACCTGTCCCGTAAATTTTCGTCAATTAGCAAACCACCATCTTGAGTACTAAATCTTCCAGACTGGATTAAAATTGCTTTTTTCAATAACCCAAATGTATTGTTCACTTGATTTTCCGGAATCTGATTTCCATCCATAATGGTCATATTAAGTTCTGCAGATATCTTTTGAAGCGCTTTTTGAAACCTAAACTTCATAAGATTATTTCCGTCTTCCGGGGGAATTTGTATTACTACATGGTTAGCATCAACAATCATTGTTTTTGTAAAACTTCCTGCAAGTCTGTCTTTAGAAACTTCAACATATTCAAAATTTTGTCTACCCATGATTTCTATAAATAACTCAGGATTTTTTTCTGCAAATTTTAATTGTAAAGAATAATCTGATAATAAGGCCTGTTTTAAACCCCGCTTGGCCGCTTCGGCAACTTGATCAACCTGTGACGGTATGGCCTTATTTTGATATTCAAACTCTCCAATACGAAGAAAGCCATCCATAACCAAAACAGCTTTTTCGCCATTTAGTGCCGCGGAAAAGTAATCTTTAAAAATATTCTCCATTGGTGGCGAGATGCCAACCAAAGTAGGTATGTAGTCACCAGCCAACATCATTCTTTTAATCTCACGCATTTGTAGTGTTAGATCTTCCTCTTTGGTCTTTATCACCTCTCTAAAAAAGTCTCCTGAGGCTGCGTAAAAAAACTTGATTTTGTGATGATCACAAAGATTCTTGATTTCTTTACTAACTTCCCCTTTTCCACCACCAGAAATTCCATGAAGAAAAATTACGCCTTGCGCGGCATCTTGAAGAAAATCGATATCGGGTATCATATTTTTGAAAGTATGCGATTATATCCCTAAAGTAAGGCCAAAATCAACTCTTTGTAAAAAGATTGCATTTCAAGAACAAGCTAAACTTTGATATAATTGACTTCGCGCCTGGGTAGCTCAGTGGCAGAGCACGTACTTGGTAAGTACGGGGTCGTGGGTCCGATTCCCACTTCAGGCTCAATTTGACTAGTTTGTAAAATATTTGTATACTCCACCCATGCTTGAAAGCCTTTACGGAAAAACAGAAGAATTTGGGCAGGTAACCAAAAGGTATAAAGAAATAAGAAATGTCCTTGAGCAATTTCTTATGAATGAACCTCCTTCCGATGAAGAAATGTTTGATGCAGTAGCCAAAACAGGAGTTCTTTATCAAGGTTCCCTGTTCGAAATCACGGTTTCGATACCTCTTTTTAGAACTAGACTAAACAAGATAGCAGAAGTGGCCGACATGACTATACATGTAACACTTGAAGACAAAAACTCAAAAATACAGGAAAGTCAGGAAATCCCAGCATTTAGATGTATTAACACTAATCCCAAAAAAGTTAGTGCAGGCACAATATCAATACCCGAAGCCAGCGACATTGTTAAAAACCTTGAAGGTATTACAAGATTACTTACTCTCCTTAAAACAAACTAATAGTTGTGCTTAAATCCCATTTAATATAAGCATAGCTTGTCACTACGCATAGCTTCGTGATAAACTACCCCTAATATGGCAAAAAAGGGCGCTCGTGAATTGGTAGCACTAGTATGTTCCGTCTGTAAAAATCAAAATTACATAACAGACAGGAACAAGATAAATATGGACTTAAAGGGTAAAGGCAAGCTCGCGGTTAAAAAATACTGTAGTTTCTGTAAGAAAGTTCAGCTTCACAAAGAGTCCTCAAAACTTAAATAACCAGTCTCGCCCATCGTCTTTCAATCCTGATATAATACAAACTAGTTAGGTCCGTAGGTTAATGGCAGACCAGGAGACTCCAAATCTCTTAATGGGGGTTCGATTCCCTCCGGACCTGCCACCTTAATAATGAACAAAATTGTCGCCATTGTGGATTGTGCTCTAGGAACGCTAGTTAAAGATCCAGATGATGCTCTGGCACTACACTATCTACTCACAGACAAAAATACCGAGATCGTAGGAATAATCACAACCTTTGGAAATGTATCGGAAAATACAAGTTTCTGGTCAGTAAATCAAATCTTAAGAAGACTTAATTATACGAAAATTTCTGTAATACACGGACCGAGATCAAGGAACGACATCCGAAGATCAATTGACGCAGCTCGATTTATATTTGAAGGGTTAAACGAGAATAAAAATGAAGTAACAATATTAAATCTTGGTCCGCTAACACTCCTAGCAACTCTTTTAAATAAATATCCAAACTCGTCAAAACTCTGGAAAAAGTTAATAATAATGGGAAGCTTGGGAAACTCAAAACATAAATTTTACCCCTTAATTAAAGAGGAATTTAATTTTAGTAAAGACCCAGAAGCTGTAAACACTGTCCTCGAGCTTACAAACCCAATACTTGTTACCTACGCTCAAACTTCAAAAGTTATTTTTGGAAAAAAAGAAATCATGACATATCCAACTTGGATGAGAGCGCATCTTTTTGTGTGGTATTTTTTAAACCGTTTAGTTGGGTCAAAAGGTTTTAGTCCTCATGATCTAATAGCAGCCCAAATAGCAAATAGATAAATAAGTTTTTACTTTTCCTCCGGATTTACAAAATAGCTTCAGCAATTTCTCAAAATTGGTTAAAATTATGCTAGTATTGAACTATGGAGTATGTAGTCATTTTGTTAATCTTATTTGGTGTCTCACTTTTCCTTGAACAAAAATTTAATTTACATCTTTACCAGTCAAGAAAGGAGCGGATACTAATCCCTTTGGCCTTCTTCCTTATTGGAGTTATTTGGGACTCGTATGCCGTTGTCAGAGGCCATTGGAATTTTAATACAGAGAAACTTTTAGGAATAAAGATTGGCGTCTTGCCTATTGAAGAATATTTATTCTTCTTGATTATCCCTTATACAGTATTAACCATATATCGTGTACTTAAGAAGAAAATTTAACGGTTTCTCTCTTTCCAGTTACCTAAAAATCCTTCAATTTGACCTTGTATTTTTACAACGTAAGCTATTGTTTCCGCACTTGTTAAACCAAGATATTCACCCAACCGAGAGGTATCTAATTTATTTAAATCAGGAAGCCCATACTGAGGTTTAGCATGCCATTTTGGCGGAGTGGTTGGAGGTAACTCAACAAAACCGAATTCGCTAATACAGTCACTAATTATTTTTTGAACTTTTCCCTCGTCACAACCGCTAAAGGCATGAAATTCATCGGTTGTAATTGGCCAGCCTGCAAAAAGCCTTCCGAACAAAAACTCCGCGAATAATGGTTTATGTTCCGCATTTATTTCCCAACTCATATGGGATTTTAAACAAATAAAAAAGAAATGACAACCTTTTTACTTCTTGGGATTAGGTGGCATCTTGGCGCCCATCTTACGCGCTTCTGAAAGCCCAATTGCGACAGCTTGTTTAAGCTTTTTAACTTTTAGTCTGCTTTTTCCACTTTTGAGTTCTCCTTTTTTATATTCTTTTACTGCCCTCTCAACTTTTTTTTGGGCTAGTTTTCCATACTTGGCCATAACTATCACCTCCTAATTTTATTTTAACATTTGATGTCTAGGTTTTAGAAGATTTCTACTTAACGGAAGGGGTTTATCTCTCGCCCCTTAGATGTCTTAGAGCCTCACCTGAATTGTTTCTCTTTTCCTTATCGTCACTTCCATATTTTAAGAAGTATTCAAATGCTCTTTTAAACTGCTTTGATGTAATTGCTTTTATACCCTCATTTTCGTCAAAACCGGAATTCACTACGGCACCATACAATCTAGCTAATTCACCGCTTGGACGAACAAAAACATCTTCCCAATCGATGTCTCCCGGTATTTCCATTTCTGTATGGAACCCAATTCCAATGAGTTCTCCCTCATTGTTATGAAAGATTGTCATTGTCCTACCCCTCTTGTTAGATTCCTTAGCAACAAATTCCAAAAGTTCCTTGCCATCAGTATTAAACTCTATTTTTGTTCTCTTTAGTTTTGCAGTTATATCCGGATAAATTGATGAACTTCCCAAACCATATTGCGAAACATCCAGTTTAACTCCAAGATCCTTTAGAGAAAGTAAAACAGTATCATTTTTGCTCATAAGTGTGGCTATATTATATAAACGAAGGATTATTGTCAAGCTTGTTGCGCCAAGGAATATGTTAGAAGGCTGATTCTTTTTTAACTCCGGGCCTTAGAATTTTGGAAGACATAAAGTAGCAGACTAAAACAAGGAAGGCTCCAACCAAAAATGGAAGTGGAACAGAAATGGTCGCAACTAGTCCTCCTAAAATTGGGCCAATGATCATGCCAATACTTTGGTACGAAGAATTAAGCCCCATTACAGACCCTTGTGAACTTGCATCTGCTTCGTTAGATAAAATTGTTGGAATCAAAGTTTGAACAACGCTATTAAACAAAGATAGGATTACCATAGCAACAATAAAAATAGGTAGTGCATGGGATAAATACATAATCACGAATGCTACAAACGTAAAAAGAATTGAGACAGTAAACGCTTTCTTCATCCCTAATTTTTTGGAAACCATCTCAACAAAGAAAGTTTGCGAGATAAGGCCAATTATGCCAAAAATAGTAAATAAAATCGCGTTAGTTGAGGCTGATATTTTTAAAACATTGATTAAGAAAGGTTGGAAGCCGTAAATAACGGCGCAGGAAAATGCTAAGAAAAAGACTAAAGAAATAAGAAAAGTCATTCCGACATTTGGATCAAATAATGTATGCCAAAGTTTTGGAAGGTCGATTAATTTACCATGTTTTACAACACCTTCGTTCATATGTTTGTTTGTCTCCGGCAAATAAATTGCAGTAAGAGTTGCCGCAATTACAGTTATTGTTCCTGCAATAATAAAGGGTACAGGAGTTCCAAAATGAATAGTTAAAGCAGCCGTTGCCGGCCCAAAAATGAATCCAAAATTAAATGCTGCGCTAATTAAGCCAAATGCTTTGGCACGTTCTTCGGGCTTGGTTGAATCAGAAATAACAGCAAAAATGACTGGTATATTGCCTGCCGTTAAGCCATCGATTGCACGGGCGATGAAAAGGAAAATTGCGCTAGGTGCAAATGCCATTACAAAGAATGAGACCGCGGTGCCAATTATTGAAATTAAAAGCATTGGGCGCCTGCCATACTTGTCTGAAAGCCTTCCAATAACCGGGGTTGAGATAAACTGACAAATGGAAAATAAGGCGAAAAGAAGGCCATTTTGAAAATCCGTTAAGCCAAACTTTTTGGAATAAGAATAAAGAATTGGAATAATAATTCCATATCCAAGCATGTTCACAAGTGCAATTAGGGCAATAATTAGTAAATTTCTGTTTTGTTTAAACATACGGGTAAATATTCCTCACGAAGTTTCCATTATACAGGAGAAGGGAGCGTCCAGTAAGTGGTGGAGTTCATTATTTCTCCATTGTCTTTTCTAACATTATGAAGAACTTCATGGAAATTTTTAAATCCACCAAACTTTTTAACAAAGTTAATTAGCTCTTCCCTTTTAAACAAATCCTGAGTTATTTCGTGGATTGTCTGGAACCAAAGCGGAACTTCTTGCGAAATTTCATCTTGTAAATAATATTCCGAGAAAGCAAAAATCACATTTTTGCCTGCAAATACTTCTGCAAGTCCTTTAAGTGTTCTTTCTGCCAAGCCTTTATTTTCATGAAGAATATAGCCAATATGAACTACCACTACTTTTCCATCAAGTTTATCGGCGGCTTTTTTTAGTTTTTTAGGGTCTCCCATGTCAACCTCCATTACTTCTAAATTCTTTTCAAACCCTTTCTCCTTAAATAAATCTATCGCAGTAATTTGTGTTTTGGGATTTAAATCTGTGGCTAATATTTTCGGTAAGGTAATTCCCTGCTCTTCAAAAGTTGTAAGAACAGCAGCTGAAAAACTTGCGTTCCCGCACCCTAATTCTAAAATGGCTACATCATGAAAATTGTTTTTTGTTACAAGCTTTGCAAATTCTTCTGCAATCCTCTTACTGGCACCTTTCATCATTTCCCCAGATGCAATTGAATTGAAAGGCTGCAGCCTATCTAACTCTTTCCCATAGCCATATTCTTTCTCACCGTGTGCAACTTCTTTAAGGTTTGCGAGAAGTGGAAGATAGGAATAAACCAATAAAGCCTGTGGGGCGTATGCAATCATTCTCGGATCAAACTTTCCTCTAGCCAAGTCTTTAACATCTTGGCCGGTTGAGAGAGTTTCAAATGCGCACTTACCTAGCTCTAAAACTAAATCTTTTTGATTTTTGAATTGCTCTTTTTTAGGCAGTGGATCCCCCTCTTCTATAAATGCATTAGACAAGGCAAGATGGCCAATTACACCTACAAGTATTTTGGGGTCTGACTTTTCTTGCAATAATCCTTTTTCGATAGCGTCCAGTATGAAGTAATTAACACAACCGTTAATAACCTCGTTTGGATGAATTTTCTCTTTGCTCACTAAGTGTTCGATAGCCATAAATTATTTGGCTATTTTACAGGTTGTAGCGCCTTGCGGCAAGTGAGATGATTTTCCCAATCATTTGGGTAAAATTTAAGCCTGCGGTACGTGCTGCAAGTGGAAAATATGAAATTCCGTCTAAACTTGGATTAATCCCAGGGAGCGTATTTATTTCAATAAAATAAAGTTTCCCCTTTTGATTCATTCTAAAGTCGAGTCTGGCACAGTCTTTTACATCCAAAACCGTATAGACCTCTTTTGTGACCCGTTCAATTTCTTTTTTCTGACTGGTTGATAGTTTCGCGGGACAATCGTAGGCTTCCGTCAGATCAGTCAGAGAGTCCTCGTAAAGCCATTTAAGCTCAAAGCTGGCAATTTTGTTCATTCCCTTAGGTAAAAAATCAAACTTTTGCTCAATAATTGGAAGGACCGTTATTTCTTCATTCCCCATCACAGCCACCGTAAATTCACGGCCATCAATGTATTCTTCAATTAAAACCTCTTTGGTGAACTTTTCGGAGATAATTTCCACACGTTTTTTTAAATCCTTTTCATTATCAACAACGTTGGCGTCTAGTACCCCTTTACTTGAACCTTCATTATTTGGTTTAACAATTAAAGGGAATTTAAGTCTAGATGGAAGAGTCCAGTTTTTTTCTTTAACTACGTGTGAGTCTGGAACATTTATTCTTTCTGCTCCTTTTAAAATCAAATTAGTAAAAGATTTATCCAAAGAAATTGTATGGGTGGTTGGGCCTGAGTGAGTATATGGAATTTTAAGTATCTCGCAGATTATTGGAATTTGAGTTTCCCGGGCTTCTCCCCACAAGCCCTCAGCGATATTAAAGACTAGGTCAACCTTTCCTTTTAGTTTCTTAAGTTTGATAAAAGCGTTTTCATCCGCTTCAACCCTGTAAACTTTATGTCCAAGTTCAGTAATAGATTTCTCTATTCCACTAATAACACTCGGCAAATCAAACTCCAGGTCTTTCTGTTTTTCAAGATCGGTGGAAGGCGTACTTTTCTTAACGTTATATGCAAAAGCAATATTCACTAGTAGAAATTATAAGTAATTATAAAGCTTTTACCATACCTAGTTTTTTAGGCCAGGTTTCGCCCTTGGGGGTTATTACGAACATTACACGTCTATCGTTAATTCTTCTTTTTTTTGAAGTGCCTGCAATACTAATATCGTTCTGGTCCCACCATCTCTTTAGAAAATCTTTAATTTTAAAACGCCTATCTACTCCCGCAAATTTACGGAATGGGTCCGCAATTCTCAGATAGCCCTTTTCCTTGTTTACCTGGGTTACTATTGCATAGTGCCCGTCATCCTCATCAGCATCTTCGTAAAATACACCTTGCCATTCAACGCCAACCGGAAACTTGTGTTTTTCGGTAATACTAATAAGGTCGCGGGTTGTAGCATTTGCCTTTTTCCAAAATATAAAACCGCCCTTTCCGGCTATTTTGACAGCCCTGGCCAAGTCTTTGGTGTTTAAACCAAAACGTTTAATTTTCTTTTGAGCCCTTAAAGAGGCTATCATGCCTTTTTGGGAAACTCGTACGCCCAGGAAGGAATACAGCATTGCAATAACAGCGGCACCACAGCTGTAATTATCAATTTGCTTCATTCTTGCCATTTTGGGTAACGCAACCCCGGTAACCTTATCTTGAAGAGCAAGAAGATTTCTGACTATTTTTCTGTAGGCCTTGTTTCCGTTGATTTCCACTTATGCCCTATTGTACGGCCATTACCTTTACTTGTCTACCCAATCTTTAGAGGTTTTTACCGTATTTTGAGATCAAAGAGGCAATGGTGTCGGGAAATTCAACTCCATTCATAGACATAACTTCGGTCATTGGTAGCCCCATATCAGGGCCAAAGGCAGTATTTGGGTTACTGTCCGTAAAATAAGGAATTCCCGTATCGCTATCTACCCTGATATCAAACTTGGCGTAGTCTTTATGCTGAAGCGCTCCAAAAGCCCGCACTGCCAGTTTTGTAATTTCATATTTCAAATTATCGTCGACAGGAACATATCTATAGGCCTTCATACTACTGTAAGATTCTATACTTGTAAATTCGTGCTTGCCATCCGGTTTAATACCAAATTTCTTTTTAGCCATAAATACATGCCTTTTCATTCCGTCGTCAAAGACCACTGCTGTAATTTCAGGGCCATTGATAAACTTTTCAACGATTACCGGGAATCTGTAAGTACTTATCATATTATTGGCACGCAGTTTCGCGGCCCTTATGGTCTCCTTGACCGCAGTATTGTTAATTCCTACACTCCCGCCGCCCTCATTTAGTTTAACTATCAAAGGAAGGCCTAGATCTTCGTCGATATTTGTTCCAACTCTTCTAATAAATTGGAAGGGAGGGGTCGGGATGTCGTAAGCGGTCAAAAGTCTCTTGGTTAAATTCCGGTTGTTTCCAACAATCAAACCCTCCATCCCAGCTCCCGTATAAGGAATATTGGCAAGTTCAAGCGCCGCCGGAACCGAAGGTTGAAGTTGATCACGCCCTTTTAGAGTATCCACTAGATTAATAACCAAGTCCGGTTTATCTACCAATAAATTTGTGTAAAAGTATTGATCCCCCGGAAGAGTGCGGACTGGAATGCCAAGTTTTCTGATCTCTTCCGCAACTTCTATTGCTCTTTGTTCAACTTCAATTTCTGCAAGATATGCATCTTTTGTAGCAAAATGCTCTCTTTGAACACTTGAGTATGCGACAACAACCAAACGGAATTTTTTGAGTAAGGATCTATCTATCGCAAGTTTTACTTGGGGTTTTGAAACGGGCTTTTTAACTTCAATTTCAGAATCGATTTTGGCAGTGGGCATATATCTAGTTATGATAACATACAAAAATGAAGAAGAAAAAAGTTTTGGTCGGCGGGCCTGCCCGCAATGCTAAACGCATAGTTTTGGCAGGCGGGGTTTTCGATATTCTCCACTACGGGCACATTCACTTTCTAAAACAGGCTAAAAAACTGGGTGACTATTTAATTGTCGCTATGGAATCAGACGCTAGCGTTGCACGGATAAAGGGCCCGGGTCGCCCGATTCACACTCAAAAACAGAGGA
>WNFL01372513.1_pt3 | contig 19256 bp, 14 predicted proteins | sample 5400361 | NCBI WGS metagenome assembly WNFL01 (sample SAMN13153351, study PRJNA577476) | soil metagenome | isolation source: 40 cm soil on Douglas fir-dominated hillslope | place: USA:California | collected 2013-09-17
TAGGCACAGCCTGAAGGAACAGTTCCCCAAGTTGGTGAACAATCTCTTGCATCTAAGTTGTGTCGCCTGAACCCCTTCAAGTCTGGCCGCGTGGGCCACAGTGGTAGGCAGCCGCACCGTGTCTCGACCCGTAACAACCTGCACGGCGGGCCTGTAGCTGCCTAGTGAAACAGTATTTTATAGCATCCGCCCCGCCGCACAGTCAATCCGGCTCAATTTGATTTAATAGGTCACAGTTTGAAATTTGGAGGATATTTACCGTTTGGGGCACTGATGGCGGAAGCATCGCAAAACGTAGCGTTAAAAGTCCCGCCAGGGCCGCCAGATGGGAACGCTCACGTAACGCACATCTGGGGCTTGGCTGAGCAACTCTCTGACCTTGTTGAGGATACGTTTCAACACGGTGAGTCTCAGAATCACGACCATGGCCGAAGAGTATCACCCAGCGCTGCCGCCGTAAAGAAAGTATCCGACCCACGACGTTCGCAGTCAGTTTTAAGTTTTCACGCTTCGCCTGGCGTCGCCGCTTAGCCGAATATCTCGCTGAAGAAATCTTGGATCGCAGTCGCGGAGCGAGCATCGGCCACCGCATGGTATGCCACGCCTGGCACCGCCGGTTCGGTGTCATGGGTAAAGCCATGCATCGCACCGCCATACACGATGAGCTGCCAGTCAGCGCCGGCTTCGTTCATTTCTTGCACGAACGCATTCACCTGCGTCATCGGGACGTGCGGATCCAGTGCGCCGTGGCAGACCAGAATTTTCGCCTTTACGGCGCCGGCCTGGGCTGGCCGCGCCGTGCTCAGGCTCCCATGAACACATCGGAATACAGAGTTTGTTCGAAGAGACTTGCTCTGCTCAGGGGAATTTACGCACGGCGTGCGTTAGGCGTTGTTTACTGACGAGTTCGTGGAGACTTCGCGACCTGCGCATTCGCTTGATCGTAGACATACCGAATGCTGACCTGCGAATTCGAGCGGCCCCGAGTAAGCTGGAGTGTTTCATATAGCTGCGTGCCGTCATACGAGAGCTCATATATCCGGCTCATCTTCTGTCCGCTAGGCGTCTTCTCATCCGTGATCAGCCGATTGCCGTTCCAACGCGCCGCAATCTCCTGGTTAGTAGCGTCTTTAGATTTCTGAACCTTACGCCCATCGGTAAAAATTGCTGTCTTACGTTGCTGGTCATCGAACACGTCCACTTCCACGTCCTTCTTCGCCTCCGCAAGGGTCAGCGACCGCGCGGGACTCAGCACTTCCTGCATCCGCTGCCGATCCTCGTCATTTCCACTTCCGCCGCCACCGCCCCTCCGTCCGCTGCCGCCCCAAGGGCCGCCGCCCATTCCGGGAATGCCCATGCGCACTCCTCCTCGTCCACCGCCTGCGCCCCGCGCATCCTGCATTTTCTTCCGAGCGTCGTCACTTTGATCCGGGTTCAGCGTCCAGGCGCCCATGATCGACGTCCGCGGCTTCACCGCGGGTGCACTCTGCTCTTGCGGCCGCGCGTCAGGTGACGATGGCGGCTGGGGCTGAGCCGCCGGCAGCGGACCTGCCGGCGCCTGCCCTCTTGCCCCGACCGGGCAGCCGACCAACACCATGCTCAGAATTTGGCCAGCGATAAAGATGTCTCGCCTCGTGAAAAACGTTGTGTTCATTTCTTCACTCGACTCGAACTATTCATTCCCGGCCAGCAGCCGGAAAGTTCCGCCGCATAGGCGGAATGAACGACCGACGCCAACCTCTCCGTGGTTAGAAGAGCCTCCGAGCAAATGGTTGCTTCCCAGGAAGGCCCGAAATTCCACAAAATCGTGCGCGCAGCATCGTTTTTGGAGTGCGGCGGTCTTGCCGACTCCTACCCAAGCAATACTCACTTCAGCCACAAGCTAACCTCCGCAGCCCGAGAAAGCAGCCCCAGCGCCCCCAATTCGCGAAACTGCGCCGCCCGCTGCCGATAACCATAAGTTCCCGCCGGCAGAATCGCGATAAAGGGCACACCAGCCGCCTGCGCCGCCAGCCCATCATCCACGTTGTCTCCCAAATACAGTGCGCTTCCCGGATCGCGCTTCCCCAAAATCTTCAGCAGCCCATCCGGATAAGGCTTCTTCCGCGCAACATCATCCATCGTTATCACTGTGCGAAAGTACCGCGTGCCCGCCCATCGCTCAAACGAGTAAGTAAATTCCCGCCGCGTCCGCCCGGTAAAAAGATTCAGCTCAAATCGCTGAGCCCACCGCTCCACCTGCCTCGGCGTGACCAACATCTTCTCTCTGCGCACGTTTCCCGGCCGCCCATCGCAATCCCAGTAAAACCGCTGAAAAGCGTCCCGCGCCTCCTCGTACGTAGTCGGCCTCCCCAGCGCCGTCGCCCAGTTCGAAACCATGCTCCAATCATCATTGTTCCCAGGCTTGTTCTTCCACTTATAAAGCTCTGCCCAAGTCACGCGCTTCCCAGTCAGAAACCGCATGGTTACACGCCATCCACATCAAAAATCAAAATTTCTGGAATTGGCTCAACTCGCTGCCGTCTGCGCAAAGTAGGCAAGAATCCTCGCTGCCGAATCCAAAAGTTTCGCCTGCCTCCGTCGAATGGTCAAGCAAATCGCGAGACCACAAATTTCCTTTAACGCGCACTCACTCGGTTCCGTTCGTCATTCTGACTCATTGCTTGTGTCGGCCATTTCGGACACCCACGTTTCATCCACATTTAAATCAGAATCCCCGAAGCCGGCTCAACTCCGTGGGCGGCGGTCCAAAAGTAATCGAAAACTAAATCGGCCATCGTCGTTATCCAGCCTTTATCTAAAGCCTCTCCCTGTCCTCCCGGCTTCCGCTCAGGTGACAAACATTTTAGCGGTCACTTGGGAAGCTTTTCTGCCCGCACTTCGTATCCACTAGGTGACCCAGATTGGGGTCCGCCGTTCGTTCGATGCGCCGGCAGGTGGTCGCCGCGAAACGCTCTCCTGCGAACGGTCTGTGGTGGTTGGCGTCTGGGCGGGAGAATGCGATGCGTTTCGCGCGCGCTCGTCAAGCAGCCGTCCTGCCAGCTGCCGCTCACACACTTTTGTCTGCCGCGCTCATGCTTTCGTCCAGTTCGCCTGCGCTGTCCCAAATTCGGACCCGCCGCCCCTCCGCGGCTGCGCAGTCGGCTACTGCGTTCCCTGGTGACTTCCCCGATAGCCTGGGTGAAACCAAGCGGCTCCCCACTCCATTTCGTTCCCCGGAAGCTCGCTACAACTCGCCCCCGTCAAGCGGCCTGCCCACCGGCCTGCAAGATCCCGTTCATCTCTCGCTTCTGACCCTGGGCACACGCGGTCTGCTCATCGAGCAAGCCCGCCAAGACGTCCTCGCCATCCTGACCACCGAAAACTCTTGTAGCGACTGGTTCCGCGAAGCGGACCCCGATGCCGCCGCCGTTTTCGAGTCCCTGGATTTCTCCCTCGATGATGGCCCTAAGGACGTCGTCCCATTTAAGTCCACGTCGGGAGAACTCTTCCTCAAGCATCCTTATTCCGCGCGTGTTCTGGAGAATGCCGGACACAACGCTACCGTCGTGCTCAATGCCAACGGTGGCCTTTTCGCGAGCGCCGCGGATATTCTGGGGCGTGATTCCGGCCGCGGTGTGGCGCGCTACGCCGGACGCCGTGAGCTGCGCGTAGGTCCCTATCCAGGCAACACCCTGCCCGCGCGGATCGCCACTCTCCTGCACGAGCTTGGGCACGTGATCGGGCGCATTCCCGACGACTCCGACGAGTTGAGTGGCTTATCAGCGCAAAATACGGAGCGCGTGCTACACGCCTGCCACACCGAGATCAAGGCAAGCGCGCGTCAACATCACAACAAAGGGAACGAAAAGTGAGACGCAGGCCCATTTCTTTGCAGGCGCGGACGCGATTTGCTCGATCACAACGCATGCGCGACCGATGCGAGCATCTGGCGGAGTAAGTAAGGCCTATTCATACCTCAGAGCAACCATAGGATCAACACGCATTGCGCGGCGAGCCGGAATGTAGCACGCAGCAAGCGCCACAATAATTAGCAGCACCGCAACGCCAATCATCGTCAGTGGATCGTTGGCGTGAACGTCGTATAGCATCGAGGCCAGGTAGCGCATCACGCCCACCGCCACTCCGATGCCAACACCGGCTCCCACAATCGCCAGCGCAATTCCCTGCCGTAAGACCAGCTTCAGCACCGTTCCCGGGTGCGCGCCCAGCGCCATGCGAATCCCGATTTCTCGCGTGCGCCGCGAAACTTCATACGAAAGCAGTCCGTACAATCCCACGCACGCCAGCACCAGCGCCAGCAAACCAAAGAAGCCCGATAGCCGCGCCACCAGCCGCTCCTGAAACAGCAACCGGTTGATTTGCTCCGATTCCGTTTTCACGTCAAAGAGCGGCAAATTCGTATTTACTTGGGCCACCACTTCCCGTATAGCCGGAAGAATCGCTTGCGGGTCCGCCGCCGTGCGCAGTTCAAAGGTCGCTCGCCCGGCGCCCTGCGGCGTGTACATCGTGGCGTTAATCTCCCGCCGCAGGTCGTTATATTTTGTATCGCGGACGACACCGACGATTTCGTAACCGGGGAGGGCCGGGTGGTCCTCGGCTGCGACTGCCTCCCCGAATTGCTTGCCCAGCGGATTTTCTTTTCCCAGATATTTCTGAACGAATGCCTGATTCACAATTACCGCGGTCCGCGCCGAAGTCGGAGTTACTCCGCTGTTCGCGGCGGACACCTTGAAATCAGACGCGCTAAAATCGCGACCAGCCAGAAAGGGAATGTGCATTGTCGCAAAGAAATTCGGTCCGACTGCGAGCGTGTCCGCCATGGATATCTGATCCTGCGCCGTTCCCGGCCAGTGGAAGCCGGTAATCCCCAACTGGTTGCTCAACAAAGGCAAGGTCGAGTAGCTCGCGGACTTCACTCCCGGCGTCTCAGCTAGGCGGCTCTGCAAGTCGCGATAGAAGGCGTCCACCTGCGCGCCTTTGTAACCGATCAACGTGGGATCGATTCCGAAAATCAAGATGTTGTGCGAATCGAATCCAACATCGATGCTGCGCAAATTCTGCAGCGTGCGCACCAACAGTCCCGCACCCACCAGCACAACGATGGCCAGCGCCACCTGCGCCACCACCAGCGCGTTGCCGATGCTGAACCATTTTCTGCCCGCATGTCCTGAACTACCCGAGCTTCTTTCGCCTTCCTTCAGCGTAGGCGTCAAATCCACCCGCGCGCCGCGAAAAGTTGGCGCGATACCGAAAAGAATTCCGGTGAGCAGCGAGATCGCCACGGTGAATCCGAGCACGCGCAGATCAACCCCGGTCGCGAATCCCAGTGGGCGGGTCTGATTGATGGACACAAACGAAATGATCGCGTGCGCCCCCCAATAAGCGAACAGAATCCCCAGGATCCCGCCAAGCACCGAGAGCATTACGCTTTCGGTCAAAAGCTGCCGCACCACCCGCGCCCGGCCCGCGCCCAAGGCCAGCCGCACGGCCATTTCTTTTTGCCGCGCGGTGGCGCGAGCCAGCATCAGCCCACCAACATTCGCGCATGCAATGAGCAGAATGATTCCGACCGCCAGCATCAGGACATACAGCGGATTGGAATACTCGCTGCGGGCGCCGGTCAGGCCGGTTTGCGCCGGCACTAGCGTCACTTGCGGATTATCGGCCACTGTGGAAATCGTCTTCGGACCGTCCCCCGGCGCTGCTCCCGGCGGCGCAGCAAGCGTGACCGGTGCCTTGCCGGCGGATTGCGGCATCGACGCGCGGGCACCCTCCCTGGGAACTGAAACCGCACTCCCTTTCCCCTGCTGCACTGGTGCGCGCGCACTCGTCGGACCGTTGCCGCCAGCCAGCGGCGGCATCGCTCCATGAAACATTGGGTCGCCGCCTGGGCCGCGCCCACCCGGTCGCACCGCACTCTCGCCGCCATGGAAAAGCGGCACTGAACCGTGAAGCATCTCATTTCGGAAAAGACCGCTCACCGCCGCTTGTGCCTGCGCGAGCTGAGTCTCCGGTTTGAGCCGGCCGATAATCGTGAGCCACCAATCACCCACGTCGCTAGAGCGGTCTCGCGAGAACATCGCATCGGTAATGCGTTGAGCATCAGAGAGCGGAAGCCAAACATCGTAATCGCTGCCCGGAGTAATCCCGGTGAACCTCTGTTCGGCGATGCCGATAACCGTGAACGGGACATTGTTCAGTTCAATCGTGCGGCCGACTACCTCGCGCGAGCCTCCGAAGGCGCTCTGCCAGTAGCCATAGTTCAGCACGGCAACAGGTGCGGCCGACGGTGTATCGTCCGCTGCCTCGAACAGCCGGCCGGCGGCGGCTTTGAGACCCATCGTGCGGAAGAATTCCCCCGAAACGAGCTGGCCGTTGATCACGGTCGCTGGGCCGTTCCCGGTCAAGTTCAACCGGCCAGAGTTGGCAAAGGCCGTAGTCGCCGCAAAGATATTTGCCTGTGCTATTTCGCGAAACATTGGCTCCGAGAACGAACAGCCGTAGGGATTTGCCGCCCCAGGCATTACATTCAGCGGACAATCTCCGGAATTCATGTATCCGTGAATGTTCGGTGCATTCCGCGCGCTCCACTTAAGCAACACCAATTGCGAGGGATTCTCCACCGGCAGCGCGCGCAGCATCACCGCGTCGATCAAGCTGAAAATAGCCGTGTTCGCGCCGATCCCCAGCGCCAGCGTAAGAATGGCCACGGCCGCAAACCCGGGAGATTTGCGCAGCATGCGCAACCCAAACTGAATATCCTGCAGCAGCTGCTCGAGCCAAACGAAACTCCACACCTCACGCGTGTCTTCCTTCACTCGCGTCACATTGCCAAACTTGCGCACCGCCGCGTACCGCGCCTCCTCCGGCGACATCCCGCGCTCGATGTTGTCCTGCGTCTCGCGCTCGATGTGCTCGTGAATGTCCTCGTCGAGCTCTTCCATCATTTGTTTGCCGCGTCTCATGATTCGTCCTCCCGCTCCGCTGAACGCAGAATCCGCGCGATCGCTCCTGCTAACTTGTCCCACTTGCTGGTCTCGACCGTCAGTTGCTTCCTGCCCTTGGCCGTCAATCGATAGAATTTTGCCCGGCGATTGTTCTCCGAGATGCCCGCCTCGACGGCAATCCACCCTCGCTTGATCAGCCTGTGCAGCGCGGGGTATAGCGACCCTTGCTCGATTTGCAACACATCGTCGGAGTTGAATTCAATGGCCTTGGCGATGGCGTGGCCGTGCGCAGGCCCCAGCAACAGCGTGCGCAGAATCAGCAGGTCCAAAGTGCCCTGCAGCAGCTCAATGCGTTCCCTCTGCTCTTTAGTAGACATCCTAGGTGAGCCTAATCAGCTTCCAGTAGAATGTCAAGGTGAGCGCGCAGCCAAATCTATGTAGCGGCCGCGGCGTTCTATCCGCGGGCGCCTTTGAATTTTCCTTGGCAGTTCATCGAAACGTTGCCAAACCTTACCGGGAGACAAGACCCAACGATTACCGCCGAACGGTTAAGGAGGGTAAGCAACCAAAATCAAAGCGTGAGTACAGAGTAGTTGGCGTTTTCGCCCCTATTGCGGTCGAGAATAATTCGCGATGTTCGCCGGCACGGGAATCTTCTCATTCCCTCGCGGGTCTCGCACGGGTTCCTGTGGCGCCCATCGAAACGGCAATATCCCTGTCCATGCGCCCGAGCCGTACTCCGCGTCACTGTCCACCGCAAATCCCGTGCGCACTTTCGCTGACGCTTCCACCAGCGGCACGGCTAGTACCATCGTTGCTTTGATCTCCTGTTCGGTCGGTGGACGCACCGTCTCCCACCTACCACGCACCACGTATTCCACAAAGTCGCGCATGGCCGCTAGTTTGGCCGCATGCCCTTCGACAATCTCCGCTTTCCCCATCACCACCACGGACCGGTAATTCACCGAATGACCCATCGCCGTCGGCGAAAACACGATCCCGTCCAGCAGCGTCACGCTCAGGCAAAACGGCCCGCTCGATAGCGCCTTCATCAGCCGGCTCGCCGGCGAGCCGTGCAAAAACAGCTTGCCGCCCACACGCACATAGTTCGTCGGCACCACAAACGGCATGCCGTCCGCCACAAATGCCACGTGGCACACAAACGCCTGATCCAGAATGCTGTAAATCAACTCGCGATCGTAAGACCCACGGTCCGGCTTCCGCCGCACCTTAGTCCGCTCAGTAGGAATGAATTGGCTCATGCCCGAAGCCTAGCCTCCGCCTCGACACCCGGCAAGCACCAATCTGGCCGCCGATTTTGATTGACAAGAGCTGCCTCTTTTTGTATAGTCATTTCTGGTTATTACTGCGCCTAGCGTCACTCCAATGTGGCGCTTTTTTATTTCCGCATGACCCCGGCTGGACCCCAACGATGAATACCCTGTGGCTCAGGGGCGCCTTTTGCCCCTGAGGCTTTTCCGTCACACGCTTGAGTCGCGCCACAGAGAGGGCAAGCCCAACCTAAATAGCTTTAGAATGAACACTTGCAAAAGTGTATCAAAACAAAGGACTTTAACTCCCTTTAGAATGAACACTTATGAAAAACCGGGGGGAGGGGGTTGATCAAATCGAGGCTTGGATGAACTGGTCCCGGGTCCAAAAGGGCACGCCGGGAGTGTGTCAGGCGGACCCTTGTCCCTCGTCCGCGCTATTTACCAACCCGGGCGCGCCTTCTCCGCGAACTCTGTCCCCTCTGCAGTCAAATGTTGCGTTTGCTCTTACTGCGCCACCGGCTTCGCCGCCCCGCGCACCACCCGAAACCCAATATACTCCGGCGCAGCCGTACAATTCGCCTTCGGATCGGCCGGGCAGTCCGCGCTGCCACCAATCACTTTGCCTTTACCGTCGCGCGTCAACACCCACTCCGCCACGTTGCCGCCCAGATCGTAAATCGACTCTTCGTCATCATTGCCCTTGCCGGCAAAGCTGCCCACTTCCTTCAGCAGCGGCGCAGTGCGGTTCAGTTCCTTGGCCTTTTCCCGCAGCTTCGCCGTATCTTCCGGATTGGGTGCATACCCGGCCCAGTAATCGAGCGTATTTTCATTCTCACGACTCGCGTACAGATCCTTGACTTCATCTTCATAGGGCAGTCGCCAGGTCTGGTTCGTTAAACGAGATAGCCAGACAACATAAGCTTTTGCATCATCGAGAGTGGTGCTTGCTTGCGGAAAGTTCTGAGTCGTGTCCACACGCACCTGGAACTCTTTACATTTTCCGTCAATTTGCTTTGTCTCGGCCACGCAGGTCAGAGTTTGAAATTGAGCGAACTGAGCTCGCGTGATCTCGAAACGCGCAATTTCCAGGTCTCGCCGCTTGGCAGTTTCCGGCGTAATTACGCCTAAAGCCATCGAGCCAATATTTAAATGAATCGTGTCGCCGTATGCGCTGGTGCCGTACTTCTTGGCGTGGCTCAGTGCCGCAGCCACTCCTAACGGCGAATCCTTCTTGAAGGCTTCGTTCTCCGGCTTTGCGGTCCTGAAGAAGTATTTGTCGAACCAGGCGGCCTCTTCCTCCACCTTGCGGACCTGGTGCGTCAGCTTGCGCGGGCCGTGCGGCTCGCCGGGGAACACCACATACTTCACGGTCTTATCAAAATGCTGCAGCGCACGGAAATAGGACCAACTCTGTGCCGGCGGCACGTTGCGGTCCGCCGTGCCGTGAAAAATCAGCACGGGCGCCTGCACCTTATCCATTTTGAAAAACGGAGATTTGTTGATGTAGAGCTGCGGATCCTCGAACGGCGACTTGCCAAAATAATACGCGTCAAACGATTGCCCGAAATCCACGTTGCCCCAGTCGCTCAGCCATTCGATGTCGCCGGCGCCAACGCTCGCCACCTTGTAACGCGCCGGATATGTCGTGATTAGGCTCGTTGACAAAATCGAACCGTTCGACCAGCCCATCGTCGCGATGCGGTCCGCATCCGCTTTGCCCTTCGCAATCAAATAATCGACGCCCGCGTTGATGTCCGGCGTTTCCAAATCGTAGTATTTTCCGCAGCAGATCGACTCCGCCCACCTCAGTCCGTAATTGTTGCTGCCATGATAATTCGGCCGCAGCACAAAAGCGCCGCGCTGCGTAAATAACTGAATCGGATACGCCCAGCTCTCGCCCCACAAATCCTTATCCGAGCCCATCGGTCCGCCGTGGATCGCGGTGATCAGCGCATACTTTTTTGCTTCCTCGTAATTCGTCGGATAGTAAAGAATGCCTTCCACTTCTTCATTGTTCGCGCCCTTCCAACGAATCACCTCGCTCTTCGCGTAAGCGCGCCCGTTCACCAATCCTTCATTCAACTTCGCAAGCTGCACCGGCGAAAGGATCTTCCCGCCCGTAAGCTGCGCCCGATACGGCTGTGACAATGTGCTAGCCGTCGAAGTTGAATACACAATCGCATTGCCGTCATCGCTGACGCGGAAGCCTTCTCTGCCGCTTCCAACTCCACCCAGCCGCGCCCTTCTCCGCAGAATAAAACGCCAGATCGTCATGGCTGCCCGCCGCAAGCGACGCCACAAATCCCCCCGGCACCGTCTGCAAATCGAACCCAAGCCCATCACCATTGTCCAGATTGACTTGCGTGGTTTTGCCGGCAGCCACGTCACAAAAATAAACGATGGTGATGCCCGCGGTCATAAATCGCGCATCCGTGGAAAACGGCGTTGGCATGTAAAATCCGGAACTATCGGGCGCCCACTCAAATCCCTCCGCGCGCACACGCAAATCCGCAAAAAGCTGCTTCTCCGGTCCGCCGCTCAAATCGTGCAAAATTATGACCGGCCGCACCTTCTGGTCGAACATGTAGTGCAAACTTTTCTCGTGCGACGCCACCGCATATTTTCGGTCGGGTGAAACTCCGAAATCGTCAATCCAGTCCGTGTTCGTAGTGAGCCGCGTAATTTTTCTGTCTTTCACATTGATTTTGTAAAGCCGCACCGGCGCCGCATGCTCCGCATCATCGACAACTTCGGAATCATCTTTCTTCTTTTTTAGTTCCTGCTCGTAGAGCGCCGGATCTTCCTCCGCGCTGTAAATCAGCGTGTCTTTGTCCAGCCACTCGATACGCTTCGGCGCGTGCGCAAGTTCTGTGAGCGCCCAAGGCTCGCCACCATGCGCGTTGATCAGCCAAATTTGCATCGGTGCCGTATCCGGTTTTGGCTTCGGACGTGCGCGCGTGCTCGTGAACGCGATCCATTCGCTGTCAGGAGACCAGCGCGGCTGCGTGCTGTTGTCGCTGCCGCGCGTCAGCGGAATTTCCCGGCTCTCGGTCAAACTGGATAGAACGAGATTGGAGACGCGCGCGTCTTTATCCTTGTCGCCGCTGGTTTTTACCCAGACCACCCATTTCGAATCCGGCGAAATGCGAAACTGCCCCGCCGTCTCTCCGTAAATGAAATCTTCCGCTTTCCACGGCTCCTTTTTTGCAGGCGCGGTTTTTTCATCGGCGGAAACGAGCGCAATAGTCGTAGGAAAAAAACATGTAGCGGCTGCGAGCAAGCACAATTGAGCGAAGGCGAATGTTCGTAACATCATCCTCTTCCCTGTGGCACCGAAATTTGTTGTGCCGCACAGGATAGACGAATTGACGAGTGAAAGGAATCGTGTAGGCTAGGTTGCCGCTGACACTTTCGAATGGATTGCAGTCATGGCTAACGCAAAATCGCCGATCAAAACACGGAGTAAGGCTCACGCAAAATCGCTGAGAGAGTCACCGAGTAACTCACTGATCGGGCGCGAAACGTTTCGCTTTTTTCGCGATCTCTCGCGCAATAATCGCACGGAGTGGATGGAAGCGAATCGCGACCGCTACAAACGGTGTGTGGTGCAGCCGCTGCGCGCTTTGTGCGAAGAACTTACACCCGAGCTTTTGCGGCTCGACGCGCGCTTCGATTGCCGCGGGCGCACGGGCGCGAACTTTTCGCGCATCAATCGCGACACGCGTTTCGCGAAAGACAAAACACCGTACCGCGCGCAGATGTATTTGAAATTCGCCGTGCCGTTTCCAGGTAAAGCCGAAAGCGGCCAGCTTTATGTCGGGATTTCCGCGAAAACCGTTACGGCCGGCTTCCGCATTTATTCCGGTTCGAAGCGCAAGGAATCCGCTCTCGCGCAGATTGCGGTGCCGCGCCTCGAAGCAAATCCCCGATGGCTTACGCAACAAGAGAAGCGTCTGAGCCGCCAGTACGAAAGCTATTGGTACAGCGTGGAAAAAGGGGAGTGGACCAAGCACTCCGGATGGCCGGCCGCGGAGAACTGGAAGAAAGCGCAAGGCTGGATTGTGCGGCAGGAACTCGGCACCGCTGCCGCCACGCGCAGAACATTTCGCGACGATCTCGTGAAGATCTTTCGCCAACTGCATCCATTGCTGCGGTTCACCTCTTTGCGCGATTAAAGAACGCAGAAGTTTCACCACAGAGGACGCCCTTCGAGGATCAGGGTAAACAGAGGACACAGAGACCAAGACAGCGCAGACACAACAGGAGAGCGAATGAAAACGGGAGCTGGTCAGAATTTGCTGCGAGGGTCTTTGCTCCTTGCGTCGTTCGCATCTGTTTTGTTGCTGTGGGCGCAGGCCCAGGAGAAGAGCTCGACAAAGGAATGGCCGCTAATACAGCCGAGTGCCGCCGGCTTTGACTCTGCGGCGTTGACCGCGCTCGACGCCGACGTTGCCGGCGGGAAGTACGGACTTGTCGACAGCATGTTGATTATTCGCGATGGCAAGCAAGTGTTTGCGCGGTCGTACTTACATGACTACGGCAAGATTTACCGCGAGCGTGCCCGGCACGAAGGGCCTCTCAACCATGACGTGAACGGTCCCTACAACTACTTCAGCGCGGAATTCCATCCTTACTACCAGATCAGCGATTTACACACCATGCAGTCGGTCTCGAAGACAGTGACTTCGATCACGATTGGGATCGCCATTGGCCGTAAGGAATTTCCAGCCGATCTGGACACGCCGATCCTGAAATATTTCGATGATTACAAGATCGCGAATTTGGATGACCGAAAGCGGCGCATTACGTTGCGTCATTTGCTTACCATGACGGCGGGGTTGGAATGGAATGAAGACCTGCCCTACAACGATCCGAAGAATTCCGCCGACATTATGGAATCGAAACGCGACTGGGTGGAGTATGTCATCAATCAACCGATGGCTGCGGAGCCCGGCAAGGTGTGGGTGTACAGCAGCGGGGTGACGCAGCTTCTTTCGCACATCTTCAAGAAGGCGACGGGAAAGAACGTCGACGAGTACGCTGCCGAATATCTTTTCCAGCCGCTCGGCATTTCGTATCACTGGAAGCATTCGCCTACGGGACTGCCGGACACGGAAGGCGGACTTTACATTTCGTCTTCAAGCTTGGCCAAGATTGGTTTCCTGTTTCTGAAAAACGGTATGTGGGAAGGGAAGCAAATCGTTCCTGCAGATTGGGTGAGGGCATCGGTCAAGCCGGCGATGAACGTAGAAGACGAAGGCCGGCACTGGGGTTATGGCTTTCAATGGTGGCTGCAGCCCTGGGGCAAATCGCCGGAGAAATTCGCGTGGGCGGCGCGCGGCTTTGGCGGGCAGGAGTTGCGCGTTGTGCCGGAATACGACTTGATCGTGGTGTTCACTGGCTGGGATATCCTGCCGTCCTCGCAAGAGCCGAGACACGATCAGCTCGAAAGAGTCATTGCCGCTGTGAGACCGCGGCCTGCAACATAAGGTAGACGCTTGAACTAATAAGCGTAATTAATTTTTTCATCAACAACGGGGTGTGGATATGTCGGGCTCACAAGACCAAAGCCTGCTTGAGGCTCTGCTGGACTCCTGGGACCGGAACAACACCATCCTGCTCAACCTGCTCCACGCCCTCCCGGAGGGCGGGCTGGAGGCCAGAGCAATGGAGGGCAGCCCATCCATCGCGCAGCTGTTCACACATATCCACTTTGTACGACTTGTGTTCGTATTCGAGGACGCCCCCGAGTTCGCCAGAAAGCTGCCCGAGGAAGAGTGGGTGGTTGAGCGTGACCCTGGTCGCATCGCGCAGATGCTGAACGAGAGCGCCAAGGCGGTGCGGGACGCGGTAAAGAGCAGGGTGGAGGCAGCACGGGACATGAACCTTCACTACGACCACCCGGTCCTCCTGCTCCAGCACATGGTCTGGCACGAGGGCTACCATCACGGTCAGATGAAGCTGGCGCTCAAGGTGGCGGGCCGCCCGATGACAGATGAGGAAGCCGGGCCGGTCACGTGGGACGTCTGGATGCGCAAGAAGTGAGCGTTCTTACGATTCGCGGAAGCAATCAACCTGTACCAATCTCCCGCATCAATTGACACCTTTCGTTTGAAGACGTCAGGTAAACGGAATTGACGCTTGCGCGGGGCTCGCATACGATGCGCGCGGGCGCAATAGTTGCTGAACAGTGACATGGTTTGAGGTTTGCGGCGTGACGCGAGTTGCACGGACTGTGATTTGGGTTGTGGTTGCTGTGTTGGGCGCTGGCGCGCTTGGCAAAATCGCGTTTGATCGCGGCGAGTCGCTCAATGCGATGTGGTTTGTGATCGCTGCGCTGTGCTGCTACCTGGTTGCCTACCGGCTGTACTCCGCATTTCTGGCGGCGCGGCTTCTGGCTTTGGACGATACGCGGGCGACTCCTTCCGAGCGCAATGATGACGGGCGCGATTTTGTGCCTACGAACAAGTGGGTTTTGTTTGGGCACCATTTCGCGGCGATTGCCGGGCCGGGGCCTCTTGTGGGCCCTACTTTGGCCGCGCAGTTTGGGTATTTGCCGGGGACGCTTTGGCTGATTGCCGGCGCGGCGTTTGCGGGGTGCGTGCAGGATTTTATCATTTTGTTTTGTTCGATTCGGCGGGACGGCAAATCCATAGGGCAGATGGCGCGCGAAGAGGTTAGCAAGCGCGGCGGATTTATCGCGCAGCTCGCGGTGCTGGCGATCATGGTGATTTTGCTCGGTGTGGTCGCGCTGGTGGTGGTGAACGCGTTGAAATCCTCGCCTTGGGCGACGTTCACGCTGGCCATGACGATTCCCATTGCGCTGCTAGTTGGTTTGTACTTGCGCTTTGTGCGCCCGGGGCGTGTGCTGGAAGCGTCGCTGATGGGCGTCGGACTGATTTTTTTCGTGGTCGTTGCCGGGCAGTGGGTGGCGGATTCGCCTTTGTGGGCGAGGATTTTCACGCTCGGCGGGGTGCCGCTGGCGTTTGCGATTATTGTGTACGCGTTCGCGGCGTCCGCCCTGCCGGTTTGGCTGCTGCTTGCTCCACGCGACTATCTGAGCGCTTTCATCAAGGCGGGAGCGATTTTCGCGCTGGCCGCGGGGATATTGTTTGTGCGGCCGCACGTGCTGATGCCGCCGCTTACGCGCTTTATTGATGGCAGCGGACCCGTTTTCGCCGGAAAGATCTTTCCATTTTGCTTCATCACCATTGCTTGCGGCGCGATCAGCGGATTTCATTCGCTGATTTCTTCGGGCACGACGCCGAAGATGATTTTGCGGGAAAGCCACGCGCGATTTATCGGCTATGGCGCGATGTTGCTGGAGTCGTTCGTGGGGGTGATGGCGATGGTCGCGGCGTGCGCGATGACGCCGGGCGTGTATTTTGCGATCAACAGCCCGCCGAGCATTGTGGGCGCAACGCCGGATGCGGCTGCCGCGACGATTAGCAGTTGGGGCTTTCCGCTGACCGCGCAAACGATGGCCGGGCTGGCGCATGCAGTTGGCGAGCAGACGCTTTGGAATCGTGCAGGTGGCGCGCCCTCGCTCGCGGTTGGAATGGCGCAGATTTTTTCGAATACGATCGGCGGCGAGCGGCTGCTGAGCATCTGGTATCACTTCGCGATCATGTTCGAGGCGCTGTTTATCTTGACGGTGCTGGATGCCGGTACGCGCGTGGGGCGCTTCATGGTGCAGGAACTAGGCGGCCGGGTGTGGAAGCCATTTGCACGCACGGGGTGGATGCCGAGCATTATTCTCTCGAGCGCGATTATCGTCGGCATGTGGGGATATTTTTTGTACCAGGGAGTGGTCGATCCGCTCGGCGGAATCAATTCGCTATGGCCGCTGTTTGGAATCTCGAACCAACTGCTGGCGGCGGTCGCGCTTGTGGTGGCGACTACGATTTTGCTGAAGATGGGCCGCACGCGCTGGATTTGGGTCACACTGCTACCGATGGCGTGGCTGGTGATCATTACGATGACGGCGAGCTATCAGAAGATCTTCGATACAAATCCGCGCATCGGATTCCTAGCGTATGCCAATGCGCTCGCGGCGCAAATTGCCGCGGGGAAAATTCCTGCGGCCAAGCTGGTGGACACGCAGCGGCTCATTTTCAATCAGCGGCTCGACGCTGCGGTGACCGCGGTCCTTGCGCTGATGGTTATCGTTTTGATCGCGGAGGCGCTGGTGCAGTGGTACGCGATCCTTAGCAGCCGGCGCGCTCCGGCGCTTCATGAATCGCCCTATGTGCAAACACAATGGGCAGCGGGGTATTCCGGCGTGGCGCAGGGAGACGACTGATGCAATACGCGACAAGGACCACAAGGACCATCAGACGCTTCGCACGTCGGCTTTGGCATGGCCTCCGCGAATGGTGCGGAGATGCGGCCTACGAACGTTACCTACGCTCTTCGGCGGCTCGAGGCGACGGATGCCAACGGCTAACCCCGCAGGAATTTTACGTGCAACAACTCAACCGCCGTTACTCACGACCGAACCGCTGTTGCTGAAACCCGCACAGGCAAGAGTGCCTGTGTTACCGAACCATGAAACAGCTGACGATGGCCTGTACGTTTGGCCGGGTAACTCTTAGCCAGCCATTAGAGCCACTTAACGAATCGACCGTTTCGCAAATGCTAAGCTCGATTTTTCAAGGAGCGGCCATGCGAAGAGTCCCTGTATTTGCAGTGCTTCTGTTGCTGACGAATCTTGTGGCATCTCGCATCGCAGCCGCCGTGCCGGATGCGCCCGATCCTTCGGCGGCAGCGGCGGCTGGGACCGCAGAGCCCGCAGTTCCCAAAAAACAATCGTCCGAGGGGCGCATTCCGATCGGCATCGGCGTGAAGGTGTCTACCCTTGGAATTGGTGGCGAGGTTGCCGTGGCTATTTCGCATCGATCGAATGTGCGCGTTGGGTTCAACGCTTTCAGTTATGGTGACACGTTCGATAAAGATGGCGTCACCTACAAGGGCAATCTGAACCTGAGATCCGCGCAAGCCACCTACGACATGTTTTTGGTGAAAGGACTTCACATCAGCCCGGGCGTGCTGTTCTACAACGGCAACCAGGTTAGCGCCAACGCTTCCGTGCCGGGCGGCAAGAGCTTCACTCTGAGCAACACGAATTACGTAAGCGACCCCACCGATCCCATCATGGGAACCGGCAAGCTAACGGTGTACAAGGCGGCGCCGATGCTTCTCTTCGGGATTGGCAATTTGGTTCCGCGCAGCCGGCACTTCAGCACTTCTTTTGAAATTGGGGCGGCATATCAGGGACCACCGCGACCGCGGGTAACGATGAACCTCAGCGGCAGCGCGTGCGACTCCACCGGCTTGTTTTGCCGGAGCACCAGCTCTGATCCTACGATTCAGAGCAATATTGCCGCGGAGCAGGCGAAGCTGAACAACAGCGCTTCCTCTTATAAGTTTTATCCGGTGCTATCGTTCGGCATCGGATATAAATTCTAGTCCTCTGCGATTGGCCTGCGCTGTTTGCCTGGTGCCTTGGGCGGGGTGTAGAATTTCCGCAAATCCCTAGGTATCCCTCCCTTTCAGTTCACAGGAGGTTCCATGAAAAGCAAGATCGTTTTAATTCTAACGCTGGGCTTAACCGGCGGGTTGACGCTTGCGCAATACAACTCAAGCTCGCAGGAAAAGCCGGCTGCGGCCAAACCTGATTTCGACATCACTGCTTCTTACATCGAAGCGTGCAGTTGCGACATGTTCTGCCCCTGCTATTTCAATCCTCGTTCGACGCATCATCACGATGGCGAGTATTGCCGGGCGAACCTCGTTCTTCGCACGGATAAAGGCTATTACAAAGACACCAAGCTGGACGGTGCCAAGGTTTGGGTGGCGAACGACCTCGGCGGCAGCGGCTGGAGTACCGGAAAGGATTCGTGGATGGTTATCCATTATGATCCCGCTGTAACCCCCGCGCAGAGGGCCGCCTTCAACGACATCCTCAGCCAGCTCTATTCGCCCGTCAAATGGCAGCATACCGACGTAGATACGCAAGGATTCCTGTGGAAGGTAGACACGAAGACCGGCGAAGCTCACGCCAAGATGGATAATGGAAAGGGCGAGGTTATCCTGGAGCGAGTGAAGGGTGACGATCCCGCCCACGAAGTTGTTGTGCACAATTTGAAATACTGGCTGGCGCAGTCCAACAACGGATTTCGCATGTGGAAGAGCAAGCACGAGGCTTTTGAAGGCCACGGCCACAATTTCTCTTACGATGGCACGAACGGCTTCCTGATTACGATTCATTTTTCAGGGCAGGCGAAAGCGGCGGCGGCGGATTAGCCTGCGAAGTGAATCAGAATTCTTCGTCTTCTTCGCTGTTACGCTGCACGTTTGTCCGGTGGTTGATTCGCACGCTGTGCTTGCGGATGCCGGCGATGATTGCGCGGCGCGTTTCGACGGGCAAAGCTTCCGGCGGAAACACCCCTGCCAAGTCATGCGGAAAAAACTTGATAAACAAGGCGGCGACGTGGGCTGTCGCGTAAGCCACGGGTGTGGTGTAAAGGCCCTGCTGGCGAATCTGGTACAGGGTGGGGAAGATGCAATCGGTGCGGATCAGCAAACGCTGTTCCTGCTTGGCGCGGCGTTTGATGCCGCTGGTCAGCACTACGGCCGCGAAACGCGCGTTCTGCAAAATGCCCTGGCGAATCAGGGTGGCGATTTTACGCGGCGATAAAGTTTGCGGAAATCGCTGGCGCACGATGCCGCGCGACTTCGAGAGTTTTCCCTGCTTGTACCAGCGGCGCAGGCGATCGAATTCGTTGCCGCCGATTTTTACGTCCATGCGTTGCATGGGGATGAAGTAGGGGAGCGTGGCCACTTCGTCCTGCGCGGCGAGAACCACATTCGCGTTGCCGACAGGGTCGGGGAAGCGAAATTTCTCGAGTTCGGCGAAACGCTTTCCCATGTGAAATCTTCCGGCGCGGTAGACTCGCGGATTGGAGATGGCTTCATCAAAGGTGCCTTCGGGGGACCATTGGGAGATCGGGTCGTCGCTTTCGCTGCTTTC
>WNFL01097733.1_pt3 | contig 19254 bp, 16 predicted proteins | sample 5400361 | NCBI WGS metagenome assembly WNFL01 (sample SAMN13153351, study PRJNA577476) | soil metagenome | isolation source: 40 cm soil on Douglas fir-dominated hillslope | place: USA:California | collected 2013-09-17
GACGTCGGCGACGTCGATCGTCCCGCTGGCGTTCACGTCTCCCGCCTGGCCCTTGCAGAGACGCTGTGCGAAGACGTCGTAATCGCTGCCCCCCTGGACGCCCGCAAAGACGACGACGAAATCGCCGGAAGGCGCGTAAGCGACGCTTTCGGTGACCTGGCCTCCGGTCGTGTATCTGTTGACGCGGAACTCGCCGCCGAGCGGGCTGCCGTCCACGGCGTAGCGCTGGCCGAAGACGCCGTAGCCGCTTCCGTCCCCGCCCTTCCAGACGACCACGAAGCCCCCGTCGGGGCCGAAGGCCGCCTTCGCGTACGACTGGTTGCCCGTCGTCGAGCCGTTGACGCGGAAGCTCCCGGTCAGCGGGGCTCCGCCGGCGGCGTAGCGGCGGGCGAGGACGTCGATCGAGGCCGCGCCCACGTTTTCCGCCCAGACCACGACGAAGGCGCCGGACGGCGACACCGCGACCGACGTCTGCTGCGTCGCCCCCGTCCCGTCGTCCACGCGGAAATCGGACGCGAGAGGCGCGCCCGCGGCGTCGAAGCGCCGTCCGTTCACGGTCCCGCCTCCGAGCTGGCCGTACTCCTGCCAGACCACCACGAACTCTCCCGTCGCGGCGCGCGCGACTGCGGGCCTCGTCTGCGTGCCCGTCGTGACCGCGTTGACGCGGAACTCGCCTCCGAGCGCGCTCCCGTCGGCCTGGAAGCGCTGGCCGAACACATCCACCGCGAGACCGAGGCTCTTCGCCCAGACGACCACGAAGTTGCCCGGGGCGTCCGCCGCGATCGCGGGGTAGACGTAGTACTCGGAGCCCGTGGTGTCGACGCGAAACTCTCCGCCCTGCGGGACGCCGCCGAGCAAGCGCTGCGCGTAGACGGCGGAGAAGCTCGACTGGTTTTCGCTCTCCCACGCTACGGTGAATGCGCCCGCCCCGCCCGCCACGACGCGCCCCGAGACCTGCCGGTGGGTCGTATAGGTGTTGACGCGGAACTCGGGTCCCGCCGGCGCGGACGCCGCGGTGTAGCGCTGCGCGTAGATCCCATTTGTGCTCCCGTCCTCGTTCGCGCTCAGCCACACGACGAGAAACGCTCCGCTCGCGTCGAACGCGATCGATGGGGTGTCCTGGTAGTTGCTCGTGTAAGTGTTCACGCGGAACGCGGCGCCGCCGGGGCCGAAGGGCTGGGCGGCGGCGCGGGCCGAGGGTAGGAAGGCCGCGACGGCGAGGAGCAGCAGGGTCTTTGTCCGCATGAGTCCTCCCGCGGGTCGTCGCGGGAAGGATATCGAACGGTGATGAGGGGCGTTTGGTAATCTTGCCGACAGACTTCTCGCCCCGCGCGGGCGCCCTCCTGGAGAAGCATGGCAACCGAGCTCTCGCCCCGCCTCGTCGACAGCCGCCACGGGCTCTCGCCCGAGGACCTCGTCCGCGCGTACAAGATCGTCTACGCCTCGCGGCGGATCGACGACAAGGAGATCCAGCTCAAGAGGCAGAACAAGATCTTCTTCCAGATCTCCGGTGCGGGGCACGAGGCTCTCCAGGCGGCGATCGCCGCGCAGATGCGCCCCGGCTCCGACTGGCTCTTCCCCTACTACCGCGACCGCGCGCTCTGCCTCGCGCTCGGCGTCACGCCGTACGAGATGTTCCTCGGGGCGTTCGGCGCGAAGGAGGGCGACGCCTCCGCGGGGCGGCAGATGCCGTCGCACTGGGGCTCGAGGAAGCTGAACATCTTCACGACGTCCTCGCCGACCGGCTCGGAATGCCTGCCCGGCGTCGGCGCGGCGGAGGCCGGGCGGTTCCTCGCACGCCCCGACGCGGCGGCCCTCCTGGAAAAGACGTCGGCCTTCACCTCCGACGAGGTCACCGTGATCACGATCGGCGAGGGCTCGACGGCCGAGGGCGAGTTCTGGGAAGCGCTCAACCTCTCGGCGACGCAGAGGCTCCCCGTCGTCTGGGTCGTCGAGGACAACGGCTACGCGATCTCCGTCCCCGTGGAGGTGAACACCCCGGGGGGCTCGATCTCGAAGCTCGTCCGGTCGTATCCCGGCCTCTTCGTCACGGAGGTCGACGGCTGCGACTTCCTCGCGTCGTTCGACGCGTTCCGCTACGCCTTCGCCTACGCGCGCGAGCGGAAGGGCCCGTCCTTCGTCCACGCACACGTCATCCGCCCCTACTCGCACTCGCTCTCCGACGACGAGAAGCTCTACCGCCCCGAGTCGGAGCGCCAGCGCGAGGCGGAGCGCGATCCGGTGGAGTCGATGGGACGCCTCCTCGTCTCCGAGGGAATCCTCTCGGCCGAGGACCTCACGGCGCTCAAGAAGGAGATCGAGGACGAGGTGAGCCGGGCCGCGGACGAAGCCGCGCCGAAGCCGCAGCCGCCTCCCGAGGAGGTCCTCCTCCACGTCTATTCGCCCGACGTCGATCCGGCGTCGAAGGCGTTCGACACGGAAGAGCAGCCTCGGTCTTCGGGCGAGCCGACCACGATGGTCGACCTGATCAACGCGTGCCTGAAGGACGAGATGGCGCGGGACGGCCGCGTCGTCGTCTTCGGCGAGGACGTCGCCGACGCGTCGCGCGTGCAGGTGCTCGGGGAGTGCAAGGGCAAGGGCGGCGTCTTCAAGGTGACGGCGGGGCTCCAGAAGGCGTACGGCGAGGCGCGGGTCTTCAACTCGCCGCTCGCGGAGGCCTCGATCGTCGGCCGCGCGGTCGGCTGGGCCGCCCGCGGGCTGAAGCCGGTCGTCGAGATCCAGTTCTTCGACTACATCTGGCCCGCGATGCAGCAGCTCCGCGACGAGCTCGCGACGACGCGCTGGCGCTCCGGAGGGACGTGGGCGAGCCCGGTCGTCATCCGCGCCGCGATCGGCGGATACCTGACGGGCGGCGGGCCCTACCACTCGCAGTCGGGTGAGGTGACGTTCACGCACATCCCCGGCCTCCGCGTCGCGATGCCCTCGAACGCGCTCGACGCGAACGGGCTTCTTCGGACCGCGATCCGGTGCGAGGACCCCGTCCTCTTCCTCGAGCACAAGCACCTCTACAGGCAGACGCACAACAAGGGCGCGTATCCCGGGGCCGATTACATGATCCCGTTCGGCAAGGCGAAGGTCGTCCGCGAGGGCACCGACGCGACGCTCGTGACGTACGGCGCGACGGTCTACCGGAGCCTCGTGGCGGTGAAGAGGATTGCCGAGGAGCGCGGCAAGAGCGTCGAGCTGATCGATCTCCGCTCGCTCGCCCCGTACGACTTCGAGCGTGTCGGCGAGAGCGTGAAGAAGACGAGCCGTCTCCTCGTCGTCCACGAGGACTGGGTGACGCACGGCTTCGGCGCGGAGATCGCGGCGCGCGCGGCGGACGAGCTCTTCGAGTGGCTCGACGCGCCGGTGAAGCGCATCGGCGCGAAGGACGTCTTCTGCGGCTATGCCCCGCGCCTCGAGGACGCCACGCTGCCGCAGGTCGAGGACGTCGAGAAGGCGCTCGTCAGTCTCCTGGAATATTGAGATGACCGGCCGGCGAGGCGGGGCTGCTCGGCGCGTTCGTCGCCGACCCGATGTGGGCGCTGCGCGTCGTGGACGGCGCCCTCCTCGCGCGCGAGGGCGCGCTCACGCAGCGGTTCCGAGCCCGGGACGGCTCGCTCCTCGCGGTCGTGCAGGTCGGGAGGCTCTCGGCGCCGGTGCCGGTCGTCCTGCTCCACGGCCTCGGCGCCACGGGCGACTATTGGACGGGAACCGCGCGGCGTCTCGCGCGCGGCGGGCGGACGGTGCTGATCCTCGACGCCCCCGGATCGGGCGCGAGCGAGGCGCCCCGGAGCCCCGACGGCTATTCGATCGACGCACGCGCGGCGGCGGTCTCCTCGCTCGTTTCCGCGCTCGGCCTCGAGAAGGTCGACCTCGTCGGACACTCACTGGGTGGGTGGACGGCCGGCCTCTATGCGATCGCCGAGCCGCACCACGTGAGACGCCTCGTCCTCGTCGACTCGGCCGGCTTCTTCCAGCCGAGCGCCGAGGAGGCGGAGGCGCTGAGAAGGACGCTCGCGACGACGACGCCCGACGAGGCGCCGCGCCTCGCGAAGCTCCTGTTCGAGCGGCCCCCATTCCCGCGCGCCGGGTTCCTCCTCGCCGCGCTCGCCCGCGCGTATCGCCAGCCGAACGTCGGCGAGACGGTCGCGCGCCTCTCCGAGAAGCGGCTCTTCACGGGACGCGAGCCGAGCCTGCCTCACGGCACCGTCCTGATCTGGGGCGAGCGGGATGCGTTCCTGCCGCTCGCCGACGCGCGCGCGGCGGCGGCGCGCATCCCGGGTGCGCGGCTCCTCGTCGTCACCGGCGTCGGGCACGACGGACCGATCGAGGCGCCGGCCGTCTTTCAGCAAGCGCTCGAGAGGGCGCTTTCTCCGGCTCGGCATCTCGCCGACTCTCGCGGGCCTGCGGCGTGAGGCGCTCGAGCCTCTCGCCGCGGCGCACGGGCTGCCGCTGCGCGTCTTCCCGCTCGAAGACTCCGCCCTCGTCGCGAAGGAGCTCGCGCCGTTCCAGGCGCTCCTCCTCGCCGCGGGCCCGTTCTCGGCGACGAGCGCGCAGGCGTTCGAGGCGTGCCTCGCCGCGAGGACCTCGTATCTCGACATCACGGGCGAGATCGAGGTCTTCGAGGCCCTCTTCGCTCGCGATGCCGAGGCGCGCGCGGCGGGAATCTCCGCAGTCCCCGGCGTCGGCTTCGACGTCGTGCCGACGGACTGCGTCGCGGCTCTCCTCGCGGAGACGCTGCCGGGCGGGACCCGCATCGAGCTCGCGTTCCGCGGCGGCAAGGTGTCGGCCGGCACGATGAAGACGATGATCGAGGGCCTTCCGAAGGGCGGGCGCGCGCGCGTGAACGGCGAGCTCGTCAAGGTGCCGCTCGCGTGGAAGACGCTGACCGTGCCGTTCCCGGACGAGCCGCGGACCGCGATGACGATCCCGTGGGGCGACCTGGCGACGGCCTATCGCTCGACCGGCATCCCGAACATCGAGACGTACGTCTCGGCCTCGCCGCGAGCGATCGCGGCCGCGCGGAGGGCGCGCCTCCTCGCGCCGCTCGCCGGCCTCTGGCCGGTACAGGCGTTCCTGAAGGCGCGCGCCGCGCGCACCGTGGGCCCGAACGAGGAGGAGAGGAAGGGCGGGTTCTCGTACGTCTGGGGCCGCGTCACCTCGGCCGACGGGCGGACCGTCGAGGCGACGCTCGAGACGATGGACGGCTACGCGCTCACCGCGGAGACGAGCGCGCGCGCCGCGCGGCACGTCCTCGCGGGCGAGGTCGCGCCCGGCGTCCTGACGCCTTCCCTCGCGTTCGGCACTCGATTCGTCGAGGAGGTGCCGGGGACGGTGATCAGGATCGGGGCGCCGCGCTGAGGCGGCGCCCCGATGAGTTCCTCACGCGGCGCGATCCTTCTCCGGACGCGCGAGCGCAGCGCGCTTCAGCTCCGTCTTGAGCGCCTCGATCTCCGGCGTCGCGGGCGCGGCGTCGGCGTCTCCGCCGACGCGCTCGGCGAGGAGGACCGACAGGAGCGACTCGAACGCGTTCGGCGCGCGCTCGGCCGAGCCGCCGATCACGACGCGCGGCACGAGCGCGATCCCCGACTTCTCGATCGCCTCGGCCAGGCGCGTCAGCACCTGCTGCGTGAGCTGGTATGACGGACCGCCGTAGGCGCGCACCTGCTCCTCCGTCGCGATCGCCTGCGCCACGCCGAGGCGCGTCACCTTCTCCGCCTCCGCCTCGGCGAGCGCGCGGATCTGCGCCGCCTGCTGCACGGCACGCTGGTACGCGGCCTTCCCCTGGTTCGACTCGACCGCGATCGCGATCTCCGACTCCGTGAGCGCCTGCTGCTTCTTCGCGCGCGCCTCCGCCTCGCGGAGCTTCCGCTCCTCCACCGCCGCCTTCTCCTGGCGCGCGTACGTCTCGATCGCCTCCTCCGCGATCTGTCGCGTGCGGAGCTGCGAAAGGATCTGCTCGATCCTCTGGTCCGAGCCGCCCGAAGGCGTGCCGATCAGGACCTCCTCGAGCTCCAGGTTGTAGTGCTGGAACTTCTCGCGCATCTCCGCGCCCGCGAGCTCCTGGATGCGGCTGCGGTCCTGGAGGAGCTGGATGAGCGTGCGCGTCTGGGCCACGTTCTTGAAGTACGCCGAGACCATCGGGTCGAGCGTCTGCTCGACGAGCTTCTTGATGTCGCCGAAGCGCTGGATGACGAGCGGCGCCTTCCGGTAGTCGATGTGGAGGACGACCGAGAGCGGGAGCGACGGCTCGAACGCGTCCTTCGTGATGAGCGAGACCTCGGCGAGGTTCTCGTCGAAGCGGTGGACGCCCGTCTCGCTCCGGATCCACTTCAGGATGAAGTTCGTGGTCGGCACCATGATTACCTTTCCGGCGTAGGCGTTGAACGCGTACTTGCCCGGCAGGAGCGGCGTCGACCAGACGCCGCGGCGCCCCTCGGCCACGAGCTCGCCGTGCTTGTACTCGACGCCCGAGAGATCCGCGCCGTCGCTTCCCGTGTACGAGACGACGACGCCGACGTGGCCCACCTCGACGATCGTCTTCGGGACCATCTCCACGGTCGCGAAGAGGCGGTTGATCGAGTACGTTCCCTCGACCAGCACCTGAAGCTGGCGCCCGCGCTGGCCGCCCCCGCGGAGGAAGCGCTCTGGGTCCTGGAAATTGTTGTGGTACGTCTCCGGCTTCTTCGGGTCGTCGCCGACGGTGGGCGCGATCACCTGCCCCTGCGCGAGCGACGGGCCGTCGTGAACCGTGACGATGCCGAGGAGGTCGTCCGTGCCCTTTATGACGATCGGGGAGAAGCCCTGGCGCTCGGCGATCACCTGCGCCATTCGCTTGAACGTCTCGGCCTCCGTCGGGTCGAGCGGCAGGTAGAGGACGCCGGCTTCGGTCGCGACGACGAACTGCGCGAGGTTGATCGCGTACGTGCCTTCTCTCAGGATCTGGCGCTGCGGCCCGCGCTGGCCGCCGTTTCGGAGGAACGCCGCCGCGTCCTGGAAGTCGTTCGCCGAGACGTTCGACGCGAGAGTCTGCGTCGGGCGGAGCTGCTCGCCGTCGCGCGCGAATACGTAGCCGATGCGCCCCTGCGGGATCGTGACGAGCGGCAGCGTGTGGACGCGGTACTGGAAGCGGCGGAGCACGTGCCAGCCGCCACGGAGGACGTGCGGCTGAAAGCCCGCCTCGCCGTGGAGCGCGATGAAGCCGGAGGCGACCGAGCCGCCGGCGGATGCCAGCTTCTCGACGACGCCGACGCGGTTGTTCGGAATGTAGCGGACGAAGAGCCACAGAAGCGTCAGGAGGAACGCCGCCGCGTAGACGGGCAGCGTGAAGAGACCGAACAGCGTGAGCACGGGACACCCTTCCTTTCTCGTCGGGAGACGGAGCGAGAGCGCGTTCGTCTTACGTGTCGCTCGTCTCTCTCTAGGGCGGAGGGAAGGCGAAGCCGCAGCGGGGAACGCTCGTGATGCTCATCTGTGCGCTTTCGACCTCTGAGGAAAATGTAGGGCGCCGCTCCGGCGATTTCAACCGCTCGCATCTGGCACGGGAGCTCTCCGACGCATCGAGCGTGCCGGGTTTTCCCTCACGAGCTCGAGGAGCGCAGCGAGCGTCTCGACGCGCTCGCCGTCGCCGTACCGGTAGCCGACGAAGCGGACCGGCGCCGCGCGCGCCGCGCCCTCGTCGTAGCGCGAGTCCCCGACGAAGAGCGCTTCGTGAAGCGGCACGCCGAGGCGCGCGGCCGCGAGGCGCACGACCGCGGGATCGGGCTTCCCGGCGCCCGCCTCGTCGGCGCACGCGAGGGCGTCGAGCGCGGAGAGGAGGCCCGCGTGCGCGAGGAGTCGTTCGGCGAGCGGCCGGTTCGTATTCGTCGCCGCGGCCACGCGGACGCCGCGCGCGTTCAGCTCGCGGAGGGCCGGGAGCGCTTCCGCGTTCGCGACGACGTGCGTGAGCCGGTCCTCGAAGAAACGGACGAACGCGTCCCTCACGTCCTCGACCGTGCGCTCGGGCATGTACGTGTCGCGGTCCCGCTTCGTGTCGCCGCCGTAGATCGCGGCGTACGCCTCGCGCGCGATCGGCGGATGGCCGAAATGCTCGAGCGTGTCGTTGTAGACGAGAAACCACGCCTCCTCGGAGAAGAGGAGAACGCCGTCCATGTCGAAGAGGACCGCGCGCACGCGATATCATCGCGCACCCCCGATGGGCAGCGCTCCCACGTACGTACCGAAGTTCGAGCACTACACGGTCACGCGGGTGCTCGGCGAAGGCGGGATGGGTGTCGTCTACGAGGGGCAGGACAGGCGGACCGAGCTGCCGGTCGCCATCAAGGTGATGTCGCGCCACCGCCTGAGCGACCCCGACCTCCAGAAGAGGTTCCTGAAGGAGAACGAGATCCTCTCGTCCCTGAACCACCGGAACATCGTGAGGTGCTACGAGATCACGCGGGCCCTCGAGGGGACGCCGTCGATCGTGATGGAGTACCTCGACGGCGTCGACTTCCGGGCGTTCGAGGGCCGCCCGTTCCCGGAGCTCCTGCCGCTGATGATCCAGGCGTGCATGGGCCTCTCGTACCTGAGGCTCCGTAACATCCTCCACCGCGACCTCTCCTCGAACAACATCCTCGTCGTCCTCGAGCGCGGCAAGCGGCTCGTGAAGATCGTCGACTTCGGCGTCGCGAAGATCCTCGACGAGGCGCGCCGCGACGGCGAGCTCGAGGAGCCATGTGCCCTCGCCGCGCCGGAGCTGTTCCTGACGCATGCCATCGACTGGCGCGCCGACGTCTACTCGCTCGGCGTCATCTTCCACCGCCTGCTGACGAAGCGGATGCCGCTGAGGGTGGAGCGCGCCGCGAACTACTACGAGTGGGTGATGGCGCACCAGCGTCCCATCGAGCTCGACATCTCCGCGCCCGAGGGCGCGCCGCCGCTGCCCGAGGACCTCCGGGCGATCGTGAAACGCATGCTCGCGAAGGACCCTGCGGAGAGGCCGCCCTCGTACGAGTGGATCATCGGCGCGCTGGACACGATCCATCGCGAGCTGACGCGCGCGGGCAAGGTGCCCGACCCCGACACGCTCGTCGAGCTCCCGCCCCCCCGCCCGCGTCCCTCGAGCGCCGCCTCGCCGAGCGTGCGGGAGGTCGAGGAGGCCGCGCTCGCGCCGCGCGCGGTGGCCGTCGCGTACGAGGCCACGATTCGCGTCCCGGAGGACGTGCCCGATCCGCCGTCCCCGTCCCCCGCGGTGCCGCGCGTCCCCGCCGCTCCCGCCCCCGCGGAGGCGCTGCCGCGGCGGCTCGTCTCCATCGCGCAGAGCCGCCTGGTCGGGTACGGGATCGCCCACTCCTCGGCCGGCTCCGCGACCGCGAAGTCCTCCGACACGAATCCGAAGGAGCGCGACGCGCGGCGGCGCATCATGGTCGTCCTCGTCTTCGCGAGCGTCGTCCTCGTCTTCGCGGCGACGTTCCTCCTCGTCTGGTTCTTCCTGGCGGGGCGCTGAGCGTCTACTCGACGACGCGGGCCTCGGCCTCGAACGAGAAACCCTCGCCCTCGAGCCGCACGAAGACGACGTCGCCGAGGGCGAGAGGAGGATCGAGGACGAAGGCGCCCTCGCCGCCCGGCAGAGAGCAGTCGAGCGCCCGCTCCTTGGAAGCGCACGTGAGCGCGTAGGAATCGCTCGCGGGAAGCGGCGTGTCGGGGCGGCTCACGAGGCGGAGGCCCGAGGCTCGTGCCGAGATCTCCTCCGAGGGACGGAGCCGCTCGTGGAACGCGAGCTCGAGGAGCCATGTGCCCTCGCCGCGCCGGAGGCTCGCGCTCTCGAGCGCCGCGCTCGCGAGGGGCGTCCCGTCGCGGGGCGGCTCGGGCGTGGAGGCGGCGGGCGGAGCGGGCGAGACTCGCACGTCGTGCGACGCGGGCTGCGGGACGCTCGGGGCGGGTGCCGGGCGGCGCGTCGGGCGAGGGCGCGGAGTCGGACGCGGCGGGGTGGGCGCGGCGACCGGGGCCTCGGGCGCGGGCTCGGGGGTCGGCGCCGCTTCCGCCGCCGGCGCGCCGGTACGCGGCGGCTCCGGAGCGGGCGCGGCGGGCGGGACGACGCGCCGTCCGCGCCCGAAGATCCCGAAGGCGGCGACCGCCGCCAGCGCCACGGCGCCCGCGAGGGCCGTCACCGCGCGCGCGGAGCGGCGCGGGGGCGCGCTCGGAGTCTCCGGCGGCCGCGCGCTCTCGGCGGGCGGCGCCGCGCCGAGCCGCGCGACGGGCCCGTACGAGAGGAGCGCGACCGAGATGTTGTCTCGCGAGCCCGCGGTGGAGGACGACTCGATCGCACGGAGAAAGCGGTCCGACTCGAGGACGTCGGTGACTCCGTCACTCGTGACGAGGACGACGTCCCCCTCCTCGAGCGTGACGTCTCCCCGCGAGTCGGGGAGCACCCTCGGCTCCTGGCCGAGGCTGCGCGTCAGAGCGTGCGCGAAGGGGCTGGAGATTTCCTCCTCGCGCGAGACCTCGTCGTCGCCGAGGGCGCGCCGGCGCTCGGCGAGCGCGGTGTGGTCGACGGAGAGCTGGGTGACGACGACGCCGCGCACGAGAAACACCTTGCTGTCCCCGACGTTCGCGACAGCGAGCCGGCCGTCCCTCGCGACGACCGCCACCGCGATCGTCGTCCCCATCCCCTTCAGCTCGACCTGCGTCTCGCTCCGGGCGAAGACCGAGCGGTTCGCCTCGGCGACCCAGGAGAGGAGTCTCTCCTCGAGGACCTCCGCGGGCAGTCCCGACGCCGCGGCTCGGATCCTCGAGGAGAGGAGCTCGGCCGTCATGGCGGAGGCGACCTCGCCCGCGTTGTGCCCGCCCATCCCGTCTGCCACGATCGCGAACGCCGCGATCGAGGGGCCTTCCAGGACTTCCGCCAGGGCCGTGTCCTCGTTCGCGGGCCGGCGCCCGGTCCTCGAGACGCAGGCGACGGAGAGGGCCGGACGCGCGGCGCCTTGCATCAGATCTCCCGGAAGGTCATCGCGACCTCCCCGATCTCGATCCGGTCGCGGTCGACGAGCCGGCGCGACGCGTTCTCCGAAAGAGGGTCGCCATTGACGCGCGTCGGGTTCGTGCGCGAGTAGTTGACGATCGTGTAGCCGCCCTTGTCGCAGACGAGCTTCGCGTGGCGCGTCGAGACGGAGGGCGCGCGGAGCTGCACGTGCCGGTAGAGCGGCCCGGGGTCGCGGCCGATCGTCGTCTCCTCGCGCTCGGAGGCCGACGTCCGCACGAGGCGCAGCTCGACGTCGGCCTCTCCCTCCTCCACGAGGAAGCGGCCCGGCAGGATCGTGAGCGTCCCCTCCATCTGCGGCTGTGCCTTCGAGCGCGCCGGCGCCGGGCTCCGCGGAAGGACCGTCAGGACGATCGCGAGCGCCGCCACGAGAACGAGGAGGCCGATGCCGAGGATGAGACTCACCTGCCGCGACAAGAGCGGGGGAGCGGTCGCCGCGAGCTGGGACACGCGCGGATTGTAAGAGCGCGGCCGCCGGGCTCTCCGGCGACCTGTCCCATGGGGCCGGCACTCTCCTGGCATTCGGGGCGAAGACAGAGGGCCTTTTCTTTCGCAATATTCCTGCGCAATGCGGAAGACCTCGCGTGCCGCCGCGCCGGTGATTTGCGTCCTTCTCGGTTTCGCGTCACCGCTCCTCGCCGCCGGCCCCGCGCGTGAGACCGCTCACGAGACGGCCTCCCCGGACCCCGCTGCCCTCGGACGGATCGAGATCCCACGGCTCGGCCTCTTCGCGCCGGTGCGCGAGGGCGCGGAGGGCGAGACGCTCCGCGTCGCTGTCGGGCACATCGGCGGCACCGCGCTGCCCGGAGAGAAGGGGAACGCGGGCCTCGCCGCGCACCGCAACACGTTCTTCCGCCCGCTCCGCGACGTGAAGGTCGGGGACCAGGTCGTCGTCACCACGGCCGGCAGCGCCTTCGAGTACCGCGTCGAGTCGATCGCCGTCGTCGATCCGACGGACGTCTCGGTCCTCGATCCGACACCGAAGGAAACGCTGACGCTCGTGACGTGCTATCCGTTCGACTGGGTCGGCGACGCGCCGCAGCGGCTCATCGTGAAGGCCGCGCGGCTTCCGTAGAGCCCGGCGCTAGGACTTCGTCCGCGCTCTATTCGTAACGGAGCGCATCTATGGGGTCCAGCCGTGCTGCCTTCAAAGCCGGATAGAGCCCGAAGAAGAGCCCGATCGAGATCGAGACGCCGAGGCCGAGGAGGATCGACCAGAGCGGCGTCTCCGTCCGGAGCGGCGAGATGTTCCTGACGAAGACCGCCGTCGCCAGTCCCAATGCCACGCCGATCGCGCCGCCGAGGCCCGTGAGCGTCATCGCCTCCGTCAGGAACTGGAGCGAGATGTCGCGCCGCAGCGCGCCGACGGCCTTCCTCAGGCCGATCTCCTTCGTCCGCTCCGTCACCGAGACGAGCATGATGTTCATGACGCCGACGCCGCCGACGACGAGCGCGATCGCGGCCACGAGAAGCATCACCCCCGAGATGCCGTTCGTGATCGCCTTCATCTGCGCGATCATCTTCTCGGCCGTGAAGATCGCGAAGTCGTTCGGCTTGTCGAACGGCACCTTCCGGCGGGCGCGCAGGACCGTCGTCCCCTCCTCCACGGCGCGGTCGATGAGGTCGGGGGTGCGCGGGATCGTTGCGATGTGGATCGTGTCCTCGTGCGAGTTCTTGATCTGCGGGAAGTGGCGGTCGAACGTCGAGATCGGAATCAGGAGGAACGCGTCGGGGTTCCCTCCGAAGCCCGAGGAGCCCTTCTTCTCGAAGACGCCCACGATGCTCGCGCGCTTGCCGTTGATCGAGATCCACTGGCCGAGCGGGTCCTTCCCCTTCCAGAGCGTGTCGGCGACGTCGGTGCCGATGATCGCGACGTCCGCCGCGTGGAGGACGTCGAGCTCGGTCAGGTTGCGGCCGTCCTTGACCGTCCAGTTGTTGCAGCGCGCGTAGTTCTGCGTGCCACCGGCGACGGACGGGGAGTTCGCCTCGTTGCCGTTCGCCGTCACCTTCGTCGCGCCCCAGAGGTAGCGCTCGGGCGAGACGGCGAGGATCGACGGGCAGTACGCGGCCAGCGCGTCCGCGTCCTCGATCGTCAGGTCCTTCCGCTTCCTCTCCTCCTCCGGCGGCCTGTGCCCGCCGCCGAAGAAGCGCGGCTCGAACTTCTGGAACTGGACGAGCGTCGTGCCGAACGAGGAGAACGACTCCGTCGTCGAGCGGTTGAAGCCGGAGACGAGCGCCACCATCGCGATCACGGTCCAGACGCCGATCACGATGCCGACGACCGTCAGGAACGCGCGCAGCTTGTGCGCGACGAGCGCCACGCGCGCGAATCGCAGGTTTTCCGCGAACGTCCGCCGGAGCGCGTCGAAGAAGCGCGAGAAGAACGCGGAGACGCGGCCCGGCGCCGCGACGCGGGGCGGGACGATCTCTTCGATGTTCAGCGTGCTCATCACTCGTACCTCAGCGCTTCGATCGGCGTCAGCCTCGCGGCTTTGATCGCCGGGAACACCCCCGCGACCAGCCCGGTTAGCGTCGCGACCGTCAGGCCCGAGATCACGAGCCCGGGCGTGACGAGCGTCGGCAGGAACGTGAACGAATCGACGCAGTACGCGATGAGCCAGCCGAAGAAGACGCCGATCGCCCCGCCGCCGAGCGCCAGCAGCGCGGCCTCGAGGAGGAACTGCCGGCGGATGTCGCGCTTCTTGGCGCCGAGCGCGAGGCGCAGCCCGATCTCCTTCGTCCTCTCGATGACGGAGACGAGCATGATGTTCGCAATGACGATCGCGCCGACGACGAGGGAGATGCCGCTGATGAAGACGAGGAGCGCGAACGCGCCGGCGGAGATGCCGCGCCAGACGTTCTGGATCGCCTCGCCCGTCACGAAGGAGACCGGGTCGGGCTGATCCGGCCGCGTGTGGCGGATCACGCGGAAGATCGAGCGCGCCTCGTCCATCGAGGCCGCGACGCCCGGCACGCCGCCCTTCGCCTTCACGTAGATCGAGACGTTGCGGTTCCCGCCGAACGCCTTGCAGAGGCTTTCGCGGGGCACGTAGACGACGTTGTCCTGGCTCTGCCCGAGGACGGAGCCCTGCTTCACGAGGAGCCCTGACGATCGTCTTGCCGACCGGGTCGACGCGCGGGAAGAGCTCCTCGCGCACCTCCGAGCCGATCACGGCCACGAACGAGCGGTGCTCGTTCTCCGTGTCGGTGAAGAAGCGCCCGAGCTCGATGTCGAGGTTCTGGAGGTCGGCCACTTTCGCGGTCGAGCCGGTGATCTGCACGTCGGAGATGCGGTGGCTCTGGTAGTGGACCGTCTTCTGCGTCCCGGACTGGAGCCCGATCATGAGCGCCGTCTTCGAGAGCCTCGCGAAGTCCTCGACCTCTCGCTTCTGGATCCGCTTCCTCTTCAGCGCGGCGAGGAACTCCTCGCGGGAGGTGATGATCCCCCAGCGCGTCACCGCGTAGACGTCGGGCGAGAGCGAGAAGAGCTTCGTCGCGACGTAGTTGTTGAGACCCGAGATGACGGCGACGACCGCCACGACCGTCATCACCCCGATGATGACGCCGAGGAGCGTCAGGGCCGAGCGAAGCTTGTGCGCGGAGATCGCGCGCCAGGAGACGGCGAGGAGCTCGCCGACCAGCATCGGCGTGGCCTCAGGACTTCTTTTCCGCGCCGGGCGGAGCGTTCGAGTTGTCGACCTTCACGCGGTCTCCGATCTTCAGGGCGCGGAGCGCCTTGAACGGGCCGGTCACGATCTCCTCGCCGCCCTCGAGGCCGTCGGTCACCTCCACCTCGAGCTCGGCGGTGATCCCCGTCTTCACCTTCTTGAACTGGACGGCGCCGTCCTTGCCGAGGAGGAAGACGCCCTCGACCTCCTTCTTCTTCTTGGAGGCGAGAGTCGTCGCGGGCGGCGGCGTCGGGGGCGGCCCCTTCTTCCCCTTCGCCGGCTTCTTCAGGAGCTCCTCGTCGGCGACGACGAGCGCGGGGACGGGGATCGCGACCGCGTTCTGCCGCTTGTCGGTCTCGATCTGCCCGGCCACGGAGAAGCCGGGGCGCAGGTTCGACGGCGGGTTCGTGATCCGGACCTTCACCTTGAAGTTCACCGCCGAGGAGTCGGTCCCGAGCGCCGACTTCGTGATCGGGCTGCCGCCGATCTCCGTGACGACGCCGTCGAACTTCTTGTCCGGGTAGGCGTCGATCGTCATCGTCGCCTTCTGGGCGACTTTCACGTGCGGGATGTCGGTCTCGTCGACCTCCATCTCCGCCTCCACGATCGACATGTCGGAGATCGTCAGGAGGACCGTGCCCGGGTTGTTCATCGTGCCGATCATGGCGTTCTCGCCCGCCTCGACCGGGCGCGCCGTGACGACGCCCGCGATCGGAGCGGTGAGCGTCGTCTTCGTGAGGGAGTCCCGGCTCCCGGCGAGCTGCGCGCGCGCCTGCTCGATGCGGCGCTCCGTGAGCTGCTCGTTCGCGACGGAGACGTCGAACGCCTGCTTCGCCTTCTGGAGCTCCTGCTCGGGGGAGATCTTCGCCTCGTAGTTCTTGCGCGTGCGGTCCCAGTCGCGCTGGGCCTGCGCCCGCGTCGCCCGGTCCGACTCGCGCTGCGCGAAGAGCGCGTCGAGGCCGGCCTGCTGCGCGCGCGTGGAGGCGTCGTACTGCGCCTTGTCGATCTGGAGCAGGAACTCGCCCTTCTTGACGACGTCCCCCTCGCGCACGGCGAGGTTCACGATCTGCCCCTGGACCTGCGAGGAGATGTCCACCTTCGTCTGCGCCTGGATGCGGCCGTTGCAGCTCACCGTCGAGACGAGGTCCGAGCGGCCGACCTTCGCGGTCGTCACGCGGACCATGTTCTTGTCGCGGGACGCGATCGACGCCACGAAGACGACGATCAGGACCGCCGCGACCCCTAAAGCCAGAACCAGCTTGAGCTTGCCGCTCATCGAAGCTCCTTGATCATGCCGCGGAAGAGCCCGCCCCGTTGATACGGTCTACACCCCTTCAAGGTTTTACTCCGCAGAGAGCGCCACGCGGTTGCGGCCCTCGGCCTTGGCGCGATAGAGGGCGTCGTCGGCTTCCTTCGTGAAGGCCGCGGCGCCCGAGGGATCTTCCCCCTTGAAGACGGACACGCCGATCGAGACCGTCACGGAGACGGGGAGCGTGCGGCCGACCGGTGAGGACTCGAGCGCGCGCCGGATCCGCTCGGCGACGAGGGCCGCCTGCGAGCGCGCCGTGTGCGGCAGGAGGACCGCGAACTCCTCGCCGCCGATCCGCGCCGCGAGGTCCCCGCGCCGCGCATGCCGGCGGAGGAGGTCCGCGAAGCCGACGAGCGCCTCGTCCCCGGCGGCGTGCCCGTGGAGGTCGTTGATCTCCTTGAAGCGGTCGAGGTCGAGGTAGAGGAGCGAGAGGGGCTTGCAGTGCCGCAACGCGCGCGCGATCTCGCTCGCGAGCGACTCCTCGTACGCGCGCCGGTTCGGAAGCGTCGTGAGGCTGTCGGTGAGCGCGAGCCTCTCGAGGAGCTCGTTCTTGGCGGCGAGCTCGAGGAGCGCGCGCCGCAGCCTGAGGCCCGAGCGGACGCGGGCGAGGAGCTCCGTCGTCTCGACCGGCTTCACGAGGTAGTCGTCCGCGCCCAGGTCGAGGCCCGTCACCTTCGCGGCCGTCTCGCTCTTCGTCGAGAGGATGATCACGTACGTCGAGCGAAGCTCCTCGTGCCCCTTCAGGAGGCGGCACAGCGTGACGCCGTCCATCCGCGGCATCACCCAGTCGGTGAGGACGACGTCGGGGCGCGACGCGAGGAGCTTCTCGAAGCCCTCCTGCCCGTCCCTCGCGGTCTCCACGAGGTGCCCCGCGGCGCGCAGGATCGCCTCGTGCGCGCGGAGCGTGACCGGGTCGTCCTCGATGACGATCACGCGGCCGGCCCCCTCGGGCGCGCGCCGCGCGGCCGCCTCGCTCTGCGGGCGAGGCCTGGCGGAGGAGGAGGGATTCGAACCCCCGGGACCTTGCAGTCCAGCGGTTTTCAAGACCGCCGCCTTAAACCACTCGGCCACTCCTCCGCGCGCACGCAAGAGATCGGTCCGATTTTCTGTCGGGGTGTTCTGCCTTTTCCGGCGGCGGCGGGGAGTGGCTGTTCTGCACCGGGCGGAACCAGCAGAATGCTGGTTCCCCCGGAACCCCCCTCCGAGCCTGCAGGCGCTGCGCGCCGCGATGTCGAAATCGCGCTCACGCGCGGGATAGCGCCCGAATCCCCCCCTGTCCGAGATAGATGGTGCATCTGCGTGAGGTCTTCGTTGGTGTCTGGTCGGTTCTCGTTGTCGGGGCCCGAATGGCGGACAGGGGGGGATTCGAACCCCCGGTAAGGCTTTAAGACCCTACAACGGTTTAGCAAACCGCCGCCTTAAGCCACTCGGCCACCTGTCCGCGGCAAGAGCGCGGATTTTAGCAGCGGAACGGCGTCCCGACGGGGTCGATCTCGGCTCGCGGTACGCTCTCGCGGTGCCGGCGACGGGAGGGGACTCGATGGCCGTCTCGGAGGGGAAGTCGCGGACCTTCATCGCACGGATCTTCACGGTCGTCGAGGACGTCGTCTATGTCGGCCTCGGGGTCCTCCTCGCCGCGAGCGCCGCCGCGCTCCTCGTCTCCGCGATCGCGAGCTGCGCGCAGAGTCTCGTGGGCGGCACGTTCGGGCGCGACGTCGTGCAGCTCCTCGACCGGATCCTTCTCGTGCTCCTGGTCGTCGAGCTCCTCTACACGGTGCAGGTCTCGTTCCGCGAGCACGTCATCGTTCCCGAGCCCTTCCTCCTGATCGGGCTGATCGCCGCGATCCGGCGCATCCTCGTCCTCACCGCGGAGCTCGGCCACGCGGGGGCCGAGGCAGCGAAGGGCGACGACGCGATCCGCCGTTTCGCCATGGAGCTGGGCGTCCTCGCTCTCCTCGTCGTGGCGCTGGCCGCCGCGCTCTACGTCCTCCGGAGGAAGGACACGACGAGCTCGGCGCAGCGGGCGTGAGGTCCGGGCGCCTACTTCGGTGCCGGGCCGCCCGCGAAGAGATAGTTGATCACGTAGAAAACGTCGTTCACGTTCGTGAAGCCGTCCCGGTTCGCGTCGGCGGCGACGGAGCAGCGGCCGAGCTTCTGCGAGCCGAACTCCGTGAACCAGAGCCCGCCGTCGGGTCCCGTGGTGACCCCGAACGGTGTCGAGCCCGAGGCGAGAGGGATCTCGGTGATCACGCCGTCCGTCGTGATCCTCCCGAGGCGGTCGTTCGCCTCTTCCGTGAACCAGAGGGCGCCGTCGGGGCCGGCGGCGATCTCCAGAGGGCCGCCGTTGCCATTCGGCAGCGGGAACTCCGTGATCGTGGTTCCGAGGATGCCCTGCGAGACGCGCCCGATCTTGTTCGTGTCGTGCTCGCAGAACCAGATCCTGCCGTCGGGTCCGAGCGCGATCCCCTTCAGGCTCGCCGCGGCCGTCGGGATGTCGTAGTCCGTGATCGTCCCCGTCGGCGTCGCACGGCCGATCTTGTTGGTGGCTGTCTCCGTGAACCAGAGTGCTCCGTCGGCTCCGAGCGCGATGTGCGTCGGCGACGAGTCGGTCGTCGGAATCGAATACGGTGTGATGACACCCGAGCTGGTGATCTTCGAGATGTTGTTCCCGACCGGGTCGGTGAACCAGATGCTGCCGTCGGGCCCCGCGCAGATTCCGTCGGCGGAAGCTGAGAACTCGACGAACGGCAGGAACAAAGCGTCCGGGTCGTAGCGGCCGATCTTCCCCCCCGAGTTCTCGGTGAACCAGATGGAACCGTCGAATGCGGCCGCGATCTTGTTGGGATGCGAGTTCGCGGTCGGGACCGTCACGTCGCCTATCGAGCCGCTGGCGCTCCGATAGCCGATCTTGTTCTCGTTGCCTTCGATCCAGTACAGGACACGAGAGTGCTATGAGCGTCGCGTGCGACGCGCGACGAGAATGCATGTCATCCCCTCTCTGGTTTTCGGAGATCTTATGGCAGCGGCTCGGCGGCATTGATCCTATGTGCTACATGTAGCACAATCAAACGATGAAGACGGCCGGCATTCGGGAAGCCCGACAGAACCTTTCCGTTCTGATCGACGAGGTGAAGAGGGGCCGCGAGGTCGTGATCACGGAGCGCGGCAAGCCGGTCGCGGTGTTGACCGCGTTTCGGAAGGCATCGACCTCGAAGCCGTTCCCCGACTTCAGCGCCTTCCGTCGGCGGATG
>WNFL01266810.1_pt4 | contig 19254 bp, 15 predicted proteins | sample 5400361 | NCBI WGS metagenome assembly WNFL01 (sample SAMN13153351, study PRJNA577476) | soil metagenome | isolation source: 40 cm soil on Douglas fir-dominated hillslope | place: USA:California | collected 2013-09-17
CTCTCCTGGCCCTTCACGACAATCCCACGGGTGCTTTGAACCCCATGCCGCCCGTGATGATCGATCCACGTTTCGCCCAGCACCTGGCGCCCGAACCCGCCGTCCCAGTCCTTGCTGTTCCAACTGTATCGCCGATAGGTCGGGCTGGTTTTCAAATCGAATGCGTGGGTGGCGGTGCGCATCCCGACCACCGGCCGTCCCGATTCCACGTAGTCGACGATGTGCTTCATCTGAGCGTCGGGCAGATTGCGGAATCTGGTGAACAGGATCATCAGGTCGGCTGAGTCCAGAGCCTCCAATCCCGGGATGTTGTCGTTCCGGTTGGGATCGATGGCGCCCGTCGCCGGGTCGATCGCGAATAGCACCGTGCAATCGAATCCGTGACGCTCAGAGAGGATCCGCGCCAGTTCCGGCAAGGCTTGTTCGGAGCGATATTCCTCGTCGCCGCTCACCAACACAATGCGCTTGCCTTTGCCCGGCCCGTTCTTGCCCTGGATCACCAGCCGGTCGCCGGCGCCGCGGCGCAGACCAGCATCACCGTAAGCAGGGCCGTCAGCCCAAGGCTCTTCGTCATTTTCGCGACTCAATACTCGCGATTCTTCTTGACGCCCGGTTCTGGAACCGGATACTTGCCGTCAGGACCGGCGCGCAGCGGGGCTGGACCATCCAGCGTCAGCTTGTCCACATCCGGCGCGAACTCATGATCGTGATTCAGCATCTGGTCGAACGTCACGATTTGGCCCGTGTGAGCCGCGAAACGGCCCATCGACGCAACCAGGCTCGCTTCCGCGCCGCGCTTCACTTCGTTGTACGGCTTGTCATCGCGGATAGCGGCGATCAGGTCCTCCCACTCCCAGTCATAAGGGGAACGCTCCGGCTGCGGGTACGCCCACACCAGGTTCTCCGGCGCGGGTTCCTTCTGACCGGTTTGCCACCGCGGAATGTTCTGGCCCGAGTAAATGCGCGTGCGGCCCGGCGTGTGCCCATTGGTTGAAACTACAGCCGAGCCTTTCGACCCGTGAATGTAGCTGGCGAACTCGTTGTGAACCGCCGGCATGTTACGGCCGTCGAAGAACAGGCGCGTGCCGTCCGCGTAGCTATACTGCACCGAGTAGACGTCGAAGTTCTGGTCCACCGAATTCCCGCGATAGTGACGGCCGCCCACCGCCATTGCTTCCACCGGCCACGCACCTTTCATCCACGAGAGCTCGTCGATCTGGTGGATGTAGTAATCGCTGAAGACGCCTCCGCTGGCCCACAGAAACGCATGGAACAGGCGAATCTGGTGCATCAGCTCCGTGACGCCGTCGGGCTTGACCGGCGCGGTGCCGCCGCCCGATCCCATGCGGTAGCCGCGCATCGCCACAATGTCGCCGATCTGCCCGTCACGGATGCGATTGAGCAACTCCTGCCGCGCCCGGCAGTGGCGCACCATCAGCCCGACTCCGACCTTCAGGTTCTTGCGGCTCGCCTCTTCAGCGAGTGCGATCATGCGCCGCGTGGTCGGGCCGTCCACGGAGATCGGCTTCTCCATGAACACGTTCAGGCCCTTGTCGATGGCGTATCGGAATTGCGCCCAGCGGAACGCAGGCGGCGTTCCCAGTATGACGACGTCGCCCGGCTTGAGAAAGTCCATGACCTGGCGATAAGCGTCGAACCCGATGGCCTGGCGCTCCTGGGGCACGTCCATCTGGGAAGCGAAGCGGCCGCGCAGCTTCCCGTGGCTGTCACTCAACTTGGACGGGAAGACGTCCGCCATGGCGACGAGTTTGATGGGTCCGTTCTTGATGCCGAGCGCATTTTCCACGGCGCCCGTGCCGCGTCCGCCGCATCCCACCAGTGCGAGCTGAATCGTATTGTTCTCCTGCCCATGCACGTACGGGAGAGTCATTCCGGCCAAGGTCGCAACCCCGGCAATGCGCCCGCTGCCCTTCAGGCTCTCCTTCAGGAATGTGCGGCGCGACGTCGCGTCTTTCGTTTTACTAATCACAGCATTGCCCTCGTCGATACATTACTCCATTTTCAAAGTCAATCGGAAAACCGTGAGCTACCGGATGCTGTGCTTGGGCGTAACGAGCCAACCGCCTGCCATCCGGACATATGCCACCATTCCGTAGAACGGCCGATAATGTCGCTAATGGGGCGAAGCTGCGAGAATCCAAGAGGAGAAAGTTCATGACCATCCGCAATCGCGTTTTTTCGGCGGCGCACGCTGCGCTGCTCTCCGCCGTAATTCTTTGCGCTCAACCGCCCGCACAGCCGGGCCGGGGAGCTGGACGAGGCGGGCCGCAAACCCCGGCTTTCGTTTCACCCGAAGTGCAGGCGGACCGGCACGTTGTGTTTCGCGTTTACGCTCCCCAGGCGCAGAATGTGCGCCTATCGGGCGGTGACATTCCGGGAAACACTTCCGGCGCCACCTTCACCAAAGGCGATAACGGAGTGTGGGAAAACTTCAACCTGGATGGAGTCGCCACCATCGATCCCCGCAATGCATCGATCAGCGAATCGAATAACAACGTGTGGAGCATGTTCTACGTCGCTGGCGCGGATTTCATGGATACGAAGGATGTGCCGCACGGCGCTGTCGCTGCGGTGACTTACTATTCCACGGTGTTGAAGAAGTTCCGCCGCATGCACGTCTATACGCCACCGGGGTACGAAATGGGCCAGGGCAAGTTCCCAGTGTTCTATCTCCTGCACGGTGCTGGCGATTGCGACGAGGCCTGGACCTCCGTGGGCCGCGCCGGATTCATCCTCGACAATCTGATTGCGGCGAAGAAGGCGAAACCGATGGTTATGGTGATGCCGGCCGGTCACACCGGCTCGGGAGCATTTCAGCCAGGCTCGCCGGACGCGTTTGTGCAGGAGTTTACGACCGACATCCAGCCCTACGCTGAATCACACTACCGCGTCTACTCGGATCGCGCGCATCGCGCCATTGCCGGGCTTTCGATGGGCGGAGCGCAGACGCTCAACATTGCTATTCCGCACCTTGAGAAGTTCGCCTACGTGGGCGTGTACAGCTCGGGCGTATTGGGAATTGTGCCGTTCTCCCGGCCTGGAGGCGCACCGCCGACCGCGCCTGCGCCGGGCCCGAGTTGGGAACAGCAGCACCTCGCGGAGCTTGACAACGCGGCTGCCAGAAAAGGCTTGAAGCTGGTATGGCTCAGTACCGGCAAAGACGACTTCCTGATGCCCACTACGATCGCCACCGTGGACCTGCTCAAGAAGCACGGTTTCGATCCGGTCTTCAAGGAAAGCCTCGGCGGCCACACCTGGATCAACTGGCGCAACTACTTAAATGAGTTCGCGCCGCAGTTGTTCCAATAGAGGAGTTCTCAGCGCTCGCCGCCGGGCGCTGGCATACAAGATCCTCTGGTTCGTGCAGCCAGATTTGTCGAAGGACAGACTGTCCGGAAGGCTTCTGGAGATCTCTTATTTGAGTGTCTTGACGTAAGCGACAACATCGTCGACGTTGGTGACGGTCTTGACGGGCTTCATTTTTCCTTTGCCGTCGGTGACGATTTTCTTGATGTCGTCCGCACTCATCTTCTGAACCTCAGCTGACTTCAGGTCCTGCATTTCGACCTTCATCATCTTGGCGATGGACGCGTTGGGTGCGCCGTCGGCGCCGTGACAAGACTTGCAGGACTTGTCGTAGGCTTCTTTGCCGGCCTTGGCGTCGGCTGCGAAGGCACCGGTCGCGGCGAGTGCGGCCGCGGCGAGAAACGTCAGCATGATTTTCATATCGAATAGCTCCTTGTTCGTAGTTAGGGATTTTGCCGGGAGTTGCCCCGGATAATGCCATACCGAGATCGGTGAGGATCTTGGAATTCTTTTCCTGCATGACGGGAATTTCGTGACAGGTAGCGCAGTCGTTGGCGATGACCCGGCCATCGGCGCTGGCGTGATTGCCGTCGTGACAACGAAAGCAGCCGGGCGCGTCGGTATGACCCAGGTTGCTCGGATAGGTTCCCCAGGTCACCTTCATCTTGGGGAAGACGTTGCGGGCATAGATCGCCTGAACGGTCGCGATGGCCGCTTGCACTTGCTGGGGATCGGACTGGGCGAGTTTTCCGGAAAGCTTGGCCGCGATCTCGCGCAGAGCGGTCGCGCGATCCGGATAGTTGCCCTTCAGCGCCGCCATAGCCTCACGTTTGACGAACGGCAACGCGGGGTTGATCTTGCCGGCTGCAAGCGCCGCGTTGAGCGCACGCTCGGGGACCTCGAAGTCGTGTCCCGGACGATTGTGGCAATCGACACAATCCATTCCGCGGCGATGCTCCGCCGCGAGCTGCGCTGGCGTTAGCTTGCTATCGGTGGAATTGTAGATGGTCGTTTTCCCGCTGGGATCAATGTGGACCACCTGCGGAATTTCATGGTTCACGTTCACGTATTCGATGCGCGCGCCCGGGCGCAAGTGCGCGCCGTGAATTCCCGTGCCGGCCTGGCCGCCGCCGACCTTCATGCGCAGCACTGTGCTGGTGAGCGAATTCTGCTCGTCCTCGGCGAACTCATGGCGGACGATCAAGCGGTCGCCGATCATGCGCTCGGCCGCGTGACAGTGCTGGCAGGTTTCCGCTACGTCCGGCCGTTTGTCGGGGGCGGGAATCGGACGCGGGTAGGTACCAAACGTGAGCGAAACCAGTTGGCGCGTACCAGCCAGCTTGGCCATCACGAATCCGCTGGCGCCTGCGCCAACGTGGCATGCCGAGCATTCCACGGCGGAGTGCGGCGATTGCTCGTGCGCGGTGAATTGCGGATTCATGACGTGGCACACCTGCCCGCAGAAGTGCGACGTCTCCATGTAGCGCACCGCGGAGTAAGAGAGCTGGCTGGCGATCACGATGTTGACGAAGGTCGCGAGCGCGATGAACAATACGAGCTTGCGGACTGCCGGCGCATGGAAGTCCAGCTTCGCGGGCTCGGCCTGGCCACCGGAGCGCACCTTGCGGCGCTCGAAAAATACACCCACGGGAATCAGCAGCAGCCCGCCGATGAATACGATCGGCAATCCGACGAACAGCAGGATGCCGATATACGGATTGGACGTGGGGCCGCGCAGCAACTGCGGCAGCAAGATGATCCAAGCGACGGTCGCCGCGGTCACCAGCACGATTCCGATGCGGCTGACGAGATTGTTCGAGAAATAGGCGATCGGCAGCAGCCACTCGCGGACCTTCAACACACTATTTCGCTCCTTTCTGATTCAGATAGGCGATCAGGTTCGACATGTCGCGCGCGTCAAAGCGAGGCCAGTCAAGCTTGCGGCTCTTCATCTGCTCCAGCATGCGCGGCCCGTGGTGCCATAATGCGGCGACCATTCCGGCGCCGCTGAACGCGCGCACGCCGCCCGTGATCTTGGGAGCGGCCGCCGAAGCCCCCTCATGACAAACTGCGCATTTCTTGGCGGCGAAAATACGCCGTCCTGCCACCGCGTCGCCCGCGTCCTCGAAAAATTGTCCAGCCCACAGGTAGCTGGTGATGTCGCGCATCTCGGCCAGCTCCAGACGCGGCGAATCTGTCCCCATGCGCGCTGCCATCCGGGGCGCGTGGTTCCACATACACGGCGATATCGGTCAGCGTCATGCCCTTGAGCCGCGAAGTCAGCGCGAGCTTCCCCACGTGACAGCCGCCGCAGCCTTTCGACTCGAACAGCGCCTGGCCGTTTTCGTCCGAGGTGATCTCCAGGCCAACACCGGCGGCGCGGCCGCCCGGCAGATTCCGCACGTAAACCAGAATGTCAGTGAGATCCTGCGCCGTGATTTCGGGATAGCTCAGTTTGCGCTTGGCGAATTCCTGGCGCATGGCTGTCCCGTGATTCCACATTGCATTGACCATGGCCATGGGGTGGCCGGTGGCTTCCCACTGCGCCACCGGCTTGGCCTCCGGGATTTTCGCGTCCGTCAGACCGTGGCACTCGGTGCAATGTTTCGCTTCGAAGATCCGCTTGCCGCGGCCTGCGTCGCCGGGTTTTTCGAAGAAGCGCGCGGAATAGAAGAACGCGAACAGATCCGCCGCGGCCTGTTCGTTGAGATCTCCCGCTTGAATGTCGCGGTCGCGCATAGCCGCCCACATAGCCGGCGCGTGATTCCACATAGTGCTCGCGACCGTCGACGGCGTAAAGTTACGATTCACGATACGGCCTAGATCGGGTGCGATTGTTCCACCCACGCCGTTGACGCTGTGGCATTGCACGCAGGAGAGCGTCTCGAAGAGCTTCGCCCCGCGCGCGGAATCCGCGGCCGGCGAGGCCGCCCAAGCGACTGCAGTGGCAATCAGCAAATGCACGGCCTGCCGTCTCATCGCGTCAACCTCAATCCGGTCGTGAACAGGTGTGTGCGGAACCCTTCGTAAAGATAGAAGGCTTCGCCATATCCGTAATAGCGCCACTCCGTGAAAAGGGCCGCGTGCTTCGACACCGGCAGCCACAGCTTCGCGACCGGCTGATAATAGCGCGTCGGCCGGCTCCCCGATGACACGAAGAACGACCCGCCCGCAGTCAACTTCGGCTTCAACCCCGAATACTGCGGCAGGTTCACATTAAAAAGAGCGCTTCCCGTATGCGCATTCTCGCGGTAGAGCGAACGCTGTGTGGCTAGATCCCCGGGCGAAAGATACGCCAGGTCGGAGCGCAGATCGGAGCGCGTGTAGCTGGCCTGCGCGTCGAACCGCTTCCCGCCTTTGGGCGACCACAGCAGCGAAAGCGACTCCTGCGTCGACAGAAAGTCGTAGCGAATCCCCGGCGTCGGATTCTGATTATTGAGCGCGCTAAAATCGCCACCGATACTCAGCGCTCCGGTCATTTGATAGCGCACCCGTGCGCGACCCTTCTGGTAGTTGAAGAGGCTGGTGCGGAAATAAGTGTCGGTGCTCCGCGCTGTTTCAAAGTCTCCCGAGAACGAGAGTTTCGCGTTGGCGCGAAAAGTGACCCCTCCGATCCCGACCTTGCGCCGCAGGCTGGTTTGATCCAGGCCCGCCAGCCCGGCTGCGGGGAGAACTACGTCGCGCGAATCGCCCCAGACATAGCGGAAGCCGCCGCGCAGCGTCAACCGCCGGCTCGCCTCGAAAATCACGTTCGTCTCGTTCTGGTTGTAGTTCGTCGCGAGCGAGGCGGCCAGAACCGCTGCCGTCGGTTGCGTTCCATTCGCGCCACTCGAGACCAGGTTCGACACCGCTGATCCCGAGTTGTGCAACCGGTCAGTCAGCCAGGATTCTAGAATCCGCACGCGCTTCCACGGCCGCACTTCCACGCCGAAACTGGCCGAAGTGTGCGGCAGCTTGGCCGCCGAGGCCACCAGATATTGCTGGCTGCTGAAAAACAGGATCTGGCTCTGGCTGAAAATGTTTCCTGCATCCGTCTGCTGGTAGTTGACCGTACTCTCCGGCTGGCTGAACAGAAACTGTGCATACACGTCCAGCCAGGGCAGGGGATTCGCCGTAAGAAGCCCCTTGGTGAACTTGCTGTTCCCGCTGATTCCGTAAAGGGCCAGCGCGTTGTTGATGAACAAGGTCTGCCCGAACACAGGATTCGAAACATTTCCGAAATTCTTCGTATTGCTGCCCGTAAACAAGCTTTGATCGTCGCTAAACGTCGTGCCGCCCTGTTCCAGCGTCACGTGGAAACGGCGCAGCTCGAGCCGCACGCCGCCGCGATACAGATTGGTTCGGTCGCTCAGACGATTCGGTAACGGATACTCATTCCCATCCGAAACGAAAACCGCGACGCCCGTGCCCGAACCGGAATCGCGGCTGTAAGCGATGTAGGGAACGATCCAGTTGCCCGGCAGCAGGTCCAGCGAGTAGCTCGAAACCCGCCGGTGCGTGTCGAAGGACTGCTCATTCAGCACGATGCCACGCGCCAGAAGTGGATCCGCGTAAGAGGGTAGAAAGTTGAAGTACGCCAGGTCGCGATAGTCGGCGTTGAACTCATAACGCTTCGCTTTTCTCGCATCCAGATGGAACGTCGAGTACGGCTCGTCACCCCAACTGGAGGACCGCACGCGAATGCTATCGAACAGGCGGCCTTTGGGATCAGTGAGCGCGAACTCGGCGCCTAGCAACTTCGGTCCCTCGCCGAGATTGACGAACGTGCGATAGGTATTGAAGCTGCCCGCGACGTCGGTGCGCCCGCGATATCCGAATTCGATCCAGCCAGTGAATCGCGATTCGGTGGCCGGCACTGGCGACGGCTCCGCTGCCTTTGGCTCCGCCGCTTTTGGATCGGGATTTTTTTGATCGGCCGGTTTCGGACCGGCGGTCTTCTGATCGATCGTCGCCGCCGGCGTCACCGGTTTCTGCGCGATCGGCGGGTCTTGTGCGACCAGCGGCAACACCACCAGCAAGATGTAGCCGAGCCTCATCGCAGCAAATTCCTGTCCGCATGACTGCCGTGGATCTTCTGATGACACACCGTGCAGTTCTGGAAGCGCGGCGAAATCAGGTTGTGAAACGCCGGTGGCACCACGCCCACCGTTCCCGCCTGATTGCGTGGCGCCGTGGGCAGGCTGGCGTGACACTCCAGACACACCAGGCGCACTTCCTGCCGGATCAGCATGCGCGGATTCGCCGACCCGTGCGGCTCATGGCACGTCGCGCAGCTCTCGAACCGCACCGGCGCGTGCTCGAAAGTGAACGGACCCCGCTTGTCGCCATGGCAGTTCAAACAACCCGGCTCATTGGACGCAAACACCTGCGTCATCTTGGGGCGCGCCGACCCGTGCGGATTGTGGCAATCCACGCACGACATCGCGCCTTCGGGCACCCGATGATGCGACGGCTTCTGGAATTGCGCCATCGCGTTCACGTGACAGCTCGCGCACTGCGCGTTAATCGCTTCGGTCTTGCGCGCCACCAGTCCAGCCGGTCCGTTGGCGTGAATCTTGTGACAGGAAGTGCATGCCACCTGATCTTTCGCGTGACTGCTTTCGAGGCGCCCCACATGCGTCGCCTGATTCAAGTGACAAGTCAGACACAGCTTGTCGACTTCGGCGGCGACTAGCTTCGACGGATTGCGAATATCCTCCGCCGACACAGATTCCGTATGCTTCTGAGCCGCGCCGTGGCAGGCTTCGCAGGCGTGTTCCTTGAGACCCTTGAATCTGGGCCCGGAGCCCGCGTCCACTCTTTTATGCGGGTTCTTCGCGAAGGTGTTCGAAATATCTTCGTGACAGGTCGCGCACGCCTCCGACCCCGCGAACGCCGGCGCATCCGGCTGCGCCACCGCCTTTTGCGGCTCGGGCAGAACCGCGGCCGCCCACAACCACAGCATCACCGCGCTACTGCGCATGCACCGAGCCGACCGAGAATGCCGACGTGGAACTGTGGCAGGTGGTGCAACTCTCACCCAGAATGGTAGTATTCGCGAGCGCGTGAGACGCCGTGGGAATGCTGAGATGGCATCCCGTGCAGGCCGATGCGATCGGCCCGATTGGATTCAGCGGACCCTGCGGATCGGTTACCAGGTTCTTGCCGAAGGGCAGATTCTGTTCACTGCCGTTCACATGACACAGGGTGCAGTTTCGTGTTTCGCCCACTGCGCCGCTCAAGGACATCGCAGGGAAACGCACATCGCTGAAATCGTTATGCGTGCCGCCGAAGCCGATCACCACATACGGGCGATCTTTCGGCAGATTCTCGCCAGTGTGGATGCGGTGCACCAGCAGGTTGAAGTTGATGCCTTGTGCAGGCAGGGCCCTGTCCGCGGCCACTACCGACAGGGGACGCCGAGCGATGTCGGTGTTCGACGGATTGTGGCACAGCACACAATACTCGGTCTGATTGCGCAGGCCGCCGTGCAATTGCAGCGATACGTGGCAGCCATTGCAATTAGCTGTCGCGACCACCGCACGCCGCGGTGCCACCGGCGAACTGTCTACCGTGAAATGGATCACGCTGTTCTTCGCCCCATAGGTGACGCTGGTTTGTTTGGTGGTGCTTGGCAACAGGATCTCGGTACGCCGCGCTTCGATACCGATGCTATAGCTCCCCGTCGCATTCGCCGGTACCACGTGCGTGAAGGTGTAAAGACACAGGCCGTCGTTGCCGCATTTCGCGGCGGTCAGTGCGCTCTCCGTCACATAGCCCGGCGTTGTAACGCCCGCGCCGAAATTGATATATCCGTAATCGCTGGTCGGTCCAGCCATGGTCAGGCTTAGCGAACCCAGCTTAGAAGGCGCCAGCGCGTTCCCGGCCGTGTCTTTCAACGTGAAGGCTACCGTGGGCGCTGTGCCCGCCGTGCCGCCGGTGACTTTCGTGAGCGCCACCTGCACACCCGATAGCATGGCGGAATCCGCCGGCACCACGTGCGCGCCTTTGATGGATGCGTCGAACTCGATTTCGCCTTGCGGAATATGACATGTCGCGCACAGATTGTCGCTTACCTGCGGACCGCCCGCGTGCTTGTCGCCGGTCAAGACTTGCTCAGATACGCGGTCGCCTGGGTGGCCTTGACGCTCTGCGAATGGCACGTTTCGCAGCGGCGCGGGTCCGCCGGGAACACCACCGTCGAGAAATCCGAAACGCCGCCGCGGGCCGACAAAATCTGATACGGCTTGCCGGCGATCACGCTGGGTAGCTGCGATCCCATGTGCAGCTTGTGAATGAATACCTTGAAATCCAGCGTGTTTCCAGTATTGGCGTTGCTGGTCTGCGCGGTGTGGCACAGGATGCAGAGTTCGAATACCCGCCGCGACCCGCCATGTGCCGCCAACTGATCGTGGCAGGTATTGCAGCTCGCGGTCTTGATGATGTCATGAATGTTGACTACGTTCGTGCCGTTCGGGACGAAGTTGAACGTCGTGCTGGCATAGTTGGTGCCCAGGTTGAACTCGGTCAGGTTGCGGCTGCCGTAAATGCCGATGGTGTGCGTCGCGCTCCGGTCATAACGCGCGGGCGCCTTGGTCGCGTATACATATTGATACTGGCCTGTCGCGATCGACGTCAGCTTACCACCCGAATCCGGACCCGCCTGGACCGTCGTCGGGAGCACCGCTCCTGGCAATCCGACCGAAACGCGCGTCGTATAGGACGTGTACGCGTTGGTGAGACTGTTAGGCAGCACCGCAGCCACATAGCTGAGGCTCACTGCGCCCGGTGTAATCACGCCAGTGTTGTCTAGCCCCACGCCCTTTGGGTCCGAAATGGTGAAAATCGTGGTAATCGTGCCGTCGGCCGCGATCGTCGCCGAGTTAATCGTGATGGCCAAGCCTGGCCGCACGAACGCGACCTGTGCCGCATCCGCGAAAAAAGCCTTCTCGCGCGGCGAAAATACCGCGGTATCGTCCGCCACCGCCGCCCCGGCGGCGATTGTCAGCACCGTCACAAAGAAGATAAGTCTGTGGAACCTCGAAATGTGCCCCATATGAGTTGAATGTCGAGCACAACATTGCACTTGCCGGGCCATCGCCGATCTAGTGGTGTTTCCGACACAAAGATCTCTGTGGAATACCCTCTGGTTGGGAATACTCGGAGTAACGCAGGTGCGGCGCCGGTTCCGCCATACCAGCCGAGATCCGGCGCCGCGCGCTTGCGGACACGACAGATGACCACCCGGCGTCATCATGGCGGGATTGCCACCGCCGTGACGCGGTAAGGCCCGTTGGCCTGCCCGGGAGGACCCCAAGTTACGGACAGCGGGAATCGTCGGGTAGCATCAAGTTGCCTTTATTAGTGCAATCGCCGTTCCAGCCGTAAATCGGTTGTAAGAAGCGTTCGCCGGGCGGCAACGCTGGGCGAAAAGCCCCAACTCTGGGTTTAGTCCCCCTCCAGTACCAGCGAAGCCTCCACCACGCCTTCTTCCACCGAATAACGCAGCTCAAACCCAGCCTGCCGCGCCAACTCCTGCATAGTCCGATTCTCGGAGAGAATGTGCCCCCACAAGCGGCTGATTTTCTCCTGGCGCGCAATCGAGACCACGCTGTGAATCAATTCAGTGCCCAGACCCTGATCCTGCCATGCGTCCGAAACCAGCACCGCGAACTCTCCGTCGGGCCGGCCGTGACCGCGGCTTAGCCGCCCCGCGGCGACAATGGCGCGATCCGCGGTTTCGGCGACGAGAATCATCTCCCGGTCGTAATCGATAAAGCAGATCCGCGTCAGCCGCTCATGCGCCACTCGCTGGCTCAGGCGCATGTGATGGAAGTAGCGCATGTAAACGCTCCGCTCGCTAAGCGTCTCGTGGAACTGCACCATCGCCGGCTCGTCTTCCGGACGAATCGGACGAATCGTAATCACGGCTCCATTACGTGCCATGTACGACGTTACGTATGCCGATGGATATGGCCGCACCGCGGTCCTCGGCAAATTCGCCACGTCGACGTCCCACTCGTGCAGCACCACGCGCGCGTCCAGTGCTAAGACGCCGGCTGGTGACGCCAGCAGCGGATTGATGTCGATTTCCTTGATCCTTGGTTGCTCGGCCACCAACTGGCTGAACCTGACCAGCGTCTGTTCGAGGTGCGCCTGATCCACTGCGGCGCGTCCGCGCACGCCCCCCAGCGCCTTGTAGATCTTGGTCCGCTCCATCAGCCGCCGCGCCAGCGTCGTAGTGAGAGGTGGCAAACCCAGCGCCCGATCTCGAAATACTTCCACCAGTTGACCGCCCGCACCGAACAGCAGCACCGGCCCAAACTGCGCATCGGTACTCGACCCCAGAATCAACTCGTACGCATCCCTCCAGCGAGCCATCGGCTGCACCGAGACACCCTGAAAATGTTCGGCGCCCTTGCGCGTCGTGACGCCTTCCCGAATCCGCTTCCACGCGGCTCGCACGTCGCTCTCATTTGCGATCCCTAGTTCGACTCCGCCGACGTCAGTCTTGTGCGTGACCGTCAGCGAGTGCAGCTTCACCACCACCGGGAACCCGATCCCGGTCGCGATCCGCACCGCGTCGTCTTCAGTTGCGGCCACCTCCGTCCGCGTCACCGGAATCCCGTACGCCGCGAGAAGCTGCTTCGATTCCACCTCGGTGAGCAGCGTCCGACCCGCTACTCGAGCCGTTTCCAGCAGCTCCGCGGCCCTCGCGCAATCGGGCGCCGACCCCGCCAGCTCCGGCGTCTCATACAGCGCCCGCAGATTGTCGCTGTACTGCCACATGTACACGAAGGCACGCGCCGCTCGATCCGGAAACGCGAACGTCGGAATCCCGGCCGCGTTCAGAATCTCGTTGCCACCTCCCACGCTATCTCCGCCCATCCAACTGGCGAGAAGTGGCTTGCCCGGCATCTTCGCCACACAGGTGATATGCATCGCGGCTTCCGACGGATCGGTCATGCCCTGCGGCGCCAAAGCGACCAATACTCCGTCCACCGCCGCATCCTTCGCAACTACCGCTCCGGCGGCGCGTCCCCGATAATGTCGACCGGATTCTGGCGACTCCAGTGCTTGGGCAGAACCAGATCCAGCGCCGCGATGGTCTCCGCCGAAAGTTCAGCCAGCTCGCCGCCTTGTCCGATAAGTGCATCCGTCGCCAGCACTCCCGGCCCGCCCGCATTGGTCACGATCGCCAGGCGCTTGCCCTTGGGGCGCGGCTGCTTGGCCAGCGCTTCGGTCATGTCGAACAGATCGCTGATCGAGTCGACGCGCAATACTCCGCAGCGGCGCAGCGCGGCGTCCAGCACATCGTCGCTGCCCGTCAGCGCGCCAGTGTGCGACGCGGCGGCTTTCGCAGCTTGCTCGGTGCGCCCGGCCTTAATGACGATAATCGGCTTGGTCAGCGCCACCTCGCGAGCTGCTGAAAGGAACGCCCGCGCGTCGCCGATCGATTCCATGTACATCAGAATTGCGGTCGTCGCTGGATCGTCGCCCAGATAATCGATCAGGTCGCCCCACCCGACGTCCAGCATCGAACCCGTGGACACGAACGCGCTGAACCCCACCATCTCGCGAAGACTCCAGTCCAGAATCGCCGTACACAACGCCCCGCTTTGCGAGAGGAAGGCGATCGAGCCCGGCCGCGCCATCGAGCCCGCGAACGTGGCATTCAACCCCGCATGCGGAGCCATCACGCCCAGGCAATTCGGTCCGATGATGCGCATCCCGCCCCGCGCCGCTTGAATTGCGCGCTCCCGCTCCCGCCCGCGTTCGCCGAGTTCCTTAAACCCCGCGGAGATGATGATTGCCGCCGGCACCTTCGCGGCCGCGCACTCCGCCACCACGCCCGGAACGATGGCTGCCTTGGTCACGATCACCGCCAGATCGACCGGCCCCGGCACTTCTTCGATCGAGTGATACGCTTTGCGTCCCAGCACCTGGTCATGCTTCGGATTGACGGGATAAACAGCTCCCGGAAATGTCGCGAGGTTTTCAAGCAGTGTGCGCCCGACGCTGGGATTGGCTTCGCTGGCGCCGATCACCGCCACCGAGGACGGCGCGAAGAAATGTTCGAGTGGGCGGCGATTGGCCGGTTTCATTCTGTCTGCCATCCCAGATTAGAGGATCGCCACACCTGCCAGTCACACCGCTTTTCGCCCACCAGACCAATCACTTACATAGGTTCGCTTGTGGCCGCATGCTAACTTCGAATCAGAATCCTGCGCAGGAACGTTGCATTGTAGTGGTACTGAACTCTTGGAGGCCCTTAGAAGCCTTGCGGCGGCAGCTCGTAGCATGCTTCCGACAGGAGACCCTTTGAGTCGACTCGAATAATACCGGTAGCAATGCCGGTCATCAGAGAGTGAGCGTCGAGAAAGGAGCAAAAACACGGGCCATTCAGCTTGTGAGGTCCTCCTTGAGACGCCGCTCAAATCATCGGCGGCCGGATACGCACGGCGATAAGTCCGCGAAGCCCCGGCCGCCCGCGACGAACATTTCTACACAACACCTCCGCCTGCGCCATTGATCTATGATCACTTTTCACGTCCATCAGCGGACGTGAAAGCTTATGTGGAAGCCGGAAATGAAGCCGCTCTACCATCGGAAAGCACGCGACATCGGGAGCGATCTAACCCACCCGATCCCTCCGCTGGTCCCTGGCAGTTCTTCGATTTGCCGACTTATCGGGAAGTTTCAACGTCCGAATGCGTACAGGTGGTCTTCGGTTCGCACGTAGATTTTCCCGTCGACGATCGCCGGCGTGGCCAGGATCTGCCCGTCGAGCTTGTTTCTGGCCAGGACCTTCAACTCCTCGCCGCCATCCAGCACCGTCACCACGCCGTCCTCCGACGCCACGTAGATCCGGTTGTCGGCGGCGACTGGTGACGAGTAGTAATATCCCATCGCGCCTGTCCGTCCGCTGTAGACCAACTCGCCGGTGGTTGCGACTCGAGAAAAAACGATGCCGCCGTTCAAGAAAGTATAGATGCGACCGTTGTAATACAGCGGCGAAGGAACGCCGGGTGTGCCCTTGTGCTCGGACCAGGCGACGTGAGTTTGGTTCACTTCACTCTTGCCGCCGGGTCGAATCGCCATGACGCGCGACGCGTTATTGGCGTAAATCTGCGCAGCTCGTTCCGGATTTCGTTGCTCCGCCTCGACATCCATGATGATGTCGGGTGCGGCCAGAAACACCATGCCGCCGCCGATCACTGGCGTACTCTTCCCGCAGGGTGGAAGTCCTGCCACCCACCAGCGCTCGGCTCCGTCCGCGGGATTGTAGGCGATCAGCCGCTGGTTTGGCCCAAAGTCGCCGCCGAGCACCAGGATTTCATCGATCCCGTCGTGCCGCCAATACACGGGCGTCGACCACCCATACTGAAACTGCGAGCGGTCGGTTTTCCAGACCGTCTTGCCGTCGCGGCGATTCACGCCCAGCAGGTAAGCGTCTTTCCCCTGATGGTTGAGCACCACCAACTCGCCGGCGACAATCGGTGACGCGACCGCGCCGTAAATGTTCTGCGGAATCGGGAGCCGCCGTTCCCACAGCAGCTTTCCCTCATAGTCGTAACTCAGCAACCCGTAAGACCCGAAGTAGACATACACGCGTTCTCCGTCGGTCGCGGGTGTGGGCGCTGCGGGACTGCCGATCTGGTGGACCTTTTCGATCTCGCCCGGCGCAAGCGTCCGCCGCCACAGAATCTTGCCCGTGCGCTGATCGATGCACAAGGTGGCCAGCTGCTTCGTCGCCCGATCGAATTCGGTCAGGAAAACGCGTCCTCTTGAAATAACGGGCGACGACAGTCCCGACCCTACGGGAGTTTTCCAAAGAACGTTCTGGTTCGGGTCAAATTCAACCGGCGGTTTGCCGTCGCCGATTCCCGAAGAATTCGTTCCCCTGAATTGCGGCCAGTCCGCCGCGCCCGCGAAGCTCGACAGCACGACGGTTGCGGCCACAATAATCCAAGGAGCTCGAGACATGGCGATCACCCTCAGGGGACTCTACCGGCACGATTGTACAGGGTTACCAGCGCTTGCTGCCAGACCACGATTACTTATATGCATTCCAATCGTGGAGCATCAGACCCATGGTGAGCATGTCGGCCTTGGGCAACGGGTCCTATAAAGAAATCGCCGGAGGCAGCTTTAATGCGATCGCTCAGCCCTCCTACCGGCGGCAGATCGCAAGAACGAGCGGCCGCCTCTTCGCCGTCGTCGGCAATCTGACAGCGGGGTGGGGATTACGGCGAAGGACGCGTCAGTACGCTCCGCGGGCCAGCAATACGGCGGTGACCGTGCGGGCGAGGATGTAGAGGTCGAGCCACGGCGACCAATTGCGGATGTAAAAGGTATCCAGCGCCTCCTGCACCTTGAGATCGCCATCGCTGCGTGCCGACACCTGCCACAGGCCGGTGAGCCCCGGGAGAACTCGCGTCCGCAGCATCCGAAACTCGTCTCTGAACTGCTCCAGGTGATAATCCGGTAGCGGACGTGGCCCGACCAGGCTCATCTCGCCACGGAGCACGCTCCATAGTTGCGGCAGTTCGTCCAGGCTGGTGCGGCGCAGCAGGCGTCCGATCACCGGAATCACGCGCGGATCATGCCGCAGCTTGAAGTATCTCCTCCACTCCGCACGATCCTCCGGGTTCCGCTCGAACCAATCGTGCAGCAGCCGGTCACCGTCAGCGTGCATGGTCCGCAGTTTCCAGACGCGAATGCGAAGCCCGTCGAGTCCTTCCCGCGTCTGCGAATAGAAGGCCGGTCCGCGACTCACCAGCTTGATCCACAAAGCGGCAACAGCCAGCACCGGGAGCGCTAGCAGGAACATCGGAAGGGCCACGGCCCGATCCATCGCCAGCTTGAGCGCATGATTGCGCCGCAACAGCAGGTTTTTCTTGATTTCGAGCCCGAGGCAGCCGCCCAGATCGCGCGCCGAGACCCACAGACTGGCGATGCCCGAGAGATCCGGGATCACGATGAGGCGCGGGAAATTGAGCTCCTGGAGAAGCGCGGAGACATCCTCCTTACAGAAGTCGGCGAGCGTGAGGATCGCGGCGTCCGCACGTCCTTCGAAATCGGACGCGAGCCCCAGCGGTCCAAGCACGGGCACTCCTTCGGCCGCAGTGCTCCAGGTCTCGGGCCGGTTATCGAGAAACGCGATCGGGTGGAGGCCGAGCTCCGGTTGAGCGATCAGTGTGCGCGCCAGCGCGCGTCCCGCGCTCCCGCAGCCGAGCATCACCACCGGGAGGCCCCAGTGTCCGCGCCGGACTAGGGCGCGGCGGGCGATCGTTTCAGCGATCGGCGGAAGAATCAGCGCGAAGCCGAAGGTTGCCAATAAGACGCCGCGGGAGAAGACTCCGCGCGCCACCAGGTTGTCCCAGGCCACCAAGGTGCCGAAGACCGCGAATGCCGCAAGTGTCCGGCGGCGCAGGCGTTCCACGGGACTGAGGAGGTAGCCGGGATATAAGCCAATCTGGTAGTGGACCAGCGGGAGTAGCAACAGGCCGGCCGCGACGCCGAGGTATTGAAGCGGCCCGATCTCGGCGTGCAGCCAGGAGGCCAGCAACAGGCGTACGCCGAGACCCAGGACGAAAGCCGCCTCGAGGGCCAGGACGTCCGTGGCGAAGATCACCCACGCCGTCCACGCGACGGTGGGGGCGGAGAGGACCGCGAGTCTAGGCCGTGCGGCGGTGCTCATTGAGCCGTGCGCGAAATAGCTGCGCAATCGCTAGCGCGATAAATCGAGGATTCTGTTTCAGGTAGCGCCGCCACAGCCGGCGAGGTTCTATCGCCAATCGGAATGCCCATTCCAGGCCGATACACCGCATCCAGCGGGGCGCCTGCGGCTTTGATCCGGCCAGGAAGTCGAATGCGGCCCCGACACCAAGCATCACGGCTTTGACCCTACCGCGGTGAGCATGCATCCAAAGATCCTGTTTGGAGCCTCCGAGACCCACAAACAGAATCCGAACGCCAGCTTCGTTGATCCGTCGAGTTGCGGCTTCATCTTCCGCTGGAGTTGGCGATCGAAACGGCGGCGCCTCAGCAAATGCGACCTCCAAACGAGGAAACCGCCGGCGAACTTTGCCTAACAGTCTCTGTAGCACTTCGTCCGTCGAACCGTAAAACCCTACTGGCATTCCGGCAGCTTGAGCCGCTGTCAAGACCCCTGGCGTCAGATCCGGCCCGTAGACTCGAGTGGCAGTGGGAACACCAAGGCGCCGGAGCATCCAGACCAGCGGCATTCCGTCGGGAGTGACGAGATCCGCCGCTTCGAGAGCGGCGCGGCAGGATTGAGAATCGAGTGCACCAACGATGCTGGCGACGACTCCGAGGCAGATGACTCTTGACTCGCTTCTAGCGGCCCAGTCAAAAACACGCCTCGTCGCGTCGGGATAGCTGGTTGCATCGACGCGGACGCCGAGGATTCTGCGAGCCTCAGGAGGCGGCACGCCGTCTGAAATGTCGCAGGAGATGGAGAACACTATTTTCGAAACGCTATCAACGACTTCGGCATCCCACAAAACCGTTCCGTGATAATGTTGCTGTCCGGGAATAGCGAGTGGAACTCGGTCCTCTGGATCAACCTGATCTCCGCGAGGCGTTCATCGACCTCTTGCTTTGTGGGACGGGTCACCAGCCCCCACAATGTGAAGTTGCGGACTAGTCGCCTCTGTATCGGTTTGGGCCACCAGTGTACGAATGGCGTAATGTAGTGGGGCTCTACGAAGAATCTTGGATCTGGCGTCTGCACCCAATACGATTTGGAAACTCTCCGGATTTCCGTTGCGAGCGCGCCCTGCTTTTCTCCCCTGCCTAAGTGCTCGATCACGGAGTTACAGAAGATGACGTCAAACTCCCGGCGGTCGAACGGCATTGCACAGCCATCGCCCAGGATCCAACGAATGTTTGAAGGCAGAGTAACCTCTGGATGCTGGTAAG
>WNFL01049027.1_pt2 | contig 19246 bp, 15 predicted proteins | sample 5400361 | NCBI WGS metagenome assembly WNFL01 (sample SAMN13153351, study PRJNA577476) | soil metagenome | isolation source: 40 cm soil on Douglas fir-dominated hillslope | place: USA:California | collected 2013-09-17
CGGTGCCGCCGAATAGCGTCGTGAAAATCGTGAGATCGACTAGCAGAATGTCGCCGGCGCGTGCGCCGTTTGGAGGCATCCAGAGGAAGGCATTGAACTCTCGATTTCCGGCATCGGTAAAGGGGTGCGGTCTCGACAAGTCGATTGGCTGGCGCGCTAGAACGCGAATTGATTTGTCGTCGTCCGAGGTCAGAGCGTAGTGCGGCAAGTGTGGGTGGAAATTGAACGTTGTGACACCCGTCAACCATCCTCTCGTATCGAGATCCCGCGCCGCGCTGAGGGGTGCTATCTGTCGGGTGCCGTCAACCACAGCGGGGCGAAGGCCCCAGCGGTTCTCGACCGGGACCCCGAGCCCCTTAATTAGAGTGCGGGTGTATCTTCCGAAGCGCTGCTGCCGGGGCACCAACGGATCACCGTGATGAGCGTATTCTTGGTCTCGCTGCTTCAAATCATCGGAAGAGCCGACATCATGGTGTGGTCCGATGATTAGGCAGGTGCCTTCGCGTCTCAGGAAATTACGAACGGCTTCGATCTCATCGGAGTCGGCTTCCTGCTCCGTAATCATGTGGTCGAGACCGAACACGAGCAGAGTATCAGTGTCCGCCAGCATCTGTTCACTTAAGGGCAACCGCCGCCCCGCCTGATCAATCCGCTGATACACAGGAACAGAATATCCGGTTGCTTCCGAGATCAGATTTTGGAAACGCAAGATGGAGAGATGGAATAATTCCAGTGTTCCGGCGATCCCCTGCAGAAATTCATGTTCGGACCACTCTGGTCTCTCATAACGAGGCCAAGCCACTCGACGAACCTCGGTCATCGTCGAGAACCGATTATCAAGCTCAGCTACATCGCGGTTGGCTTCCCACGGGTAGCTCCACGTCCAGTAAATACTGAAGCGTTTCCGGCCTGCGACATACTTACGGGGTTGGTTGACGTGGTTATAAGAGCGCGGAGAATTAGTGACGATAGTTTGCGGTTTTTCAGATGAATCGGGATTTTTTACTTCCTCGGCCGACATTTGGGCAAGCACCGATTTAGTGAGAAGGGGACTTAGCCCCATCCCTAAGGAAAGCCGGTGAAAATCTCGACGCTTCAAATTTCCCCCCATTTGACCATGCGAGTGCGTCTTCTTGATGGCTGGGGCGACGCGATGCCAATAAGCTGAGCGCTTTTAGCCAGACCGCGATTGATCTAAATCATCAGTGACTCGAGCAGAAGCGGCTCTGAGCCGAATTGCAGAAGCGGATGTGGGAGGATGTCCCGTTCATCCCGTTGCGAATACATAATTACCCGTAGGTAGTGTTCCGTATTTCGGCGGCCGCAAGCAGGCGTCATTGTCCCTCAGATGCTGGAAGCTTGGAGGGATGGATGTACAGACAATCTGGCACCGGCGGCTTCGCTAGCATTTTCGATCAGGCGGACACCTCCGGCGCAACCATCGCCGCCTCCAGCCAGCTGGACGCGCTCCTTGCGCTCGAGCAGATCGCAACTCACCGCAGCTTCGCGCGAGACCAAGACATCTACGCCGATGGTGACGTGTCGGATTGCTGGTATAGGGTGGTTTCCGGTGCCGTGCGGATTTGCAAATTGCTGGCCGACGGCCGCCGCCAAATCACGGAATTCTGTTTCGCTGGCGATTACTTTGGCCTTCCCCTTGCCGGCATCCGCGCCTTTTCGGCCGAAGCGGTCGGCGACGTGGTTGTCATGCGCTATCCGCAGCGGGCCGCTGATCGCTTGATGGACGAGAACCCCCGGCTAACGCGTGGTTTGTACGATCGGACGCTTCGCGAGCTTTCATCTGCACAGGCCCGCATGTTCCTGCTGGGCCGCATGACCGCGTCGGAGCGGGTGGCGAGCTTTCTACTCGAAATTTTCCGCCGGCGCGATGCGCGGCGGGCGCTCGATCTGCCGATGTCACGCAATGATATCGCCGACTATCTCGGCCTGACGATCGAAACCGTGTGTCGCGTACTGTCGGCCTTCAGGCGCGAGGATGTCATCGCCATTCCGGCACCGCACCGCATCGAACTCCGGAATCGCGAGGCGCTCGAGAGCCTCGTTGAAGCCTAAGTCGGCGACGCCCAACCGGTGTGTTCCGCTCCGTCCTGGTGAGGAGTTGGCAGCATCAGCTGCCGCTGTTCTTGCTGACGGTCGGGATCTTTGTCCTAGATATCGAAGGCAATCGCCTCGCCGACCCTGGCGCATGCGCGTGCGTATATGCACCCGCGAGCCGTCTCGGCCCCTGCAGCAGCTCGAGCCATCGGGGATGATGATTTTGTCGCTTTCTCCTAAAACTCAACCCAGGCTAGGCAACCGGTTTGATTCGGATCAAATGCGGGAGACGGCGAGCGCATCATGCTGGGCCGGATATCTCTAGGTATCGAACTAATGTTCGTTCGTAATTTGGGCAAACTATTCCCGCTTCGCCTGGTCGCCCGGATTGGCGGCAGCGACCGGTTCGGCTCGGCCGGAGCGGTAGTTCCGTCGCGGATGCCGAATTGCTCCTGGCCGAGGGGTTGTCCCAATCCTTCACCGCGACGAAAGAGAACGGCATGCCCCTCGGCCTGTCGATTTCCCACGAGATCGTCGGAACGCATGAGAGAGAGCCAAGCGCGGCACCGCGCTGCTCCGGCGACATATTTCGGATAGCCCTGCCGACCCCACTCAAGGAGGATGGGGGAGATGGCGGCTGAAACCTGTGTCTACGTCGTCGATGATGACGAGGCCGTGCGCGATTCGCTGTCAGTGCTGCTCGAAGTCAATGGTTACACGAGCCGCGCCTTTTCATCGGCGCAGGAATTTCTCGCGGCCGCACCGACCCTGCGCCCGGGCTGCCTGATTGCCGATATCCGCATGCCCCGGATGGATGGCCTCGAGATGCAGCAGCGGTTGATCGAGCGCGCGCTGCCTTTTCCGCTGATCGTCGTCACCGGTCATGGGGATGTCCCGTTGGCGGTGCGGGCCATGAAGGCAGGCGCGCTCGATTTCATTGAAAAACCGTTCACCGCAGAGACGATTCTGGACGGTGTGAAAGACGCGCTCGCCCGTCTCGCGGAACCGCGCGCACAGGATGCGGTGGCGTCAACGGCAGCAGCGCGGCTCGAAACTCTGTCACCCCGCGAGCGCGAAGTTATGGAGGGGCTTCTCGCCGGACTGCCCAACAAATCGATCGCCTATGATCTCGGGATCAGTCCGCGAACGGTGGAAATCCACCGCGCCCGAGTCATGGATAAGATGGGCGCGCGCAGCCTATCGGAACTGGTCCGCATGGGCCTCGCCGGCGGGCTCCAGCTCAGATTCAACGAATAAAGTTTCAACTCGCTAGGACCTAGGTACTCCGATCCTGCTTGAGTGGGCACCGTTCGATACTTGAGTTGCGCTGCGCGGTATCAGAAACCGGTACATCGAGTGCCCGTCTCCCGGACTTGTACAAACAGCATCTCACGCCTTTCCATCGCGCGGCTCTTCGCTCAGGGCGTGGGAGCCGAATTGATTGCGTTCGGCCCAAAGAAATGCGCAAACCGTGCCAGAAGCCGGTTTTTTCGGTTCTCGGACCTAGAATGCGACGCACCGCTAAGCCGGCCGGCGGATCCTGTCCTCTCTGAATCGCATCGCTCGCTGGCAAGGCTTTCGGTCAAATTTACGCACAGGCTGAGAGATCTGGGCAGAAGCAGCGTTTTCTCTCGCACTCAACGAACCCATAACGTCGGCATCGAAGGTTTGCGGAAATGCGGGTTATCCGTTCTCTATGCGGCGGTTTGAGCCTAGGCGCCCTTCTGGTCGGCACCGATGCCAGTCCAGCGTGCGCCAGCGTCCAATGTGTCGACAAAAGCGTCGTCGTTTGTCGGCACCGCGAATCAACTCCGCATGCCCCGGCGCGTGACATTGCAAGCAAGGAGGTACGGAGACAAGTTGGCCGAGACGCCGCGCCGAACCCGCGCAGAAACCAGAATGCACGCGTTCGGTCCTACTCCACGTCCTGCGATAGCCCGCCCAATAGCGGCCCAAAGGCTCCGGGCACGGCGTCCGTCAAGAATTGTTTCAGGGGCGTGGCGATCGCCGGCAGCAAACCATCGGATGAACCGTCGCTGACGCTGATCGCGCCCCCTATACTCAACCCGCAACGCGCCGGGATCGGTACCGCCTTCTCGATCAATGCAGCGGGCGAGTTTTTGACCAGCTACCATGTTCTAAGGGCCTGTGCTGGGGCGCCGCAGGTTCGGATCTCCGGAGAATGGCAAGGCAGCGATGCAATCGCCATTGACGAAACTAATGACCTGGCGGTGATCCGCGCGGGTTCCAGCACTTCTGTCCCGGCGCTGCGGTTTCGGGACGGGAAAGGTATTCGTCCGGCCGATCCCGTGGTCGTGCTCGGGTTCCCCTACGCGGGCCTCTTAACGAAAAGCCCGCAGATCACAACGGGTGTCGTTTCGGCCCTATCGGGCATTCGCGATGATCCGCGCTATATTCAACTCACAGCACCGGTTCAGCCTGGCAGCAGCGGAGGGCCATTGCTCGATCTGAGCGGCAACGTTGTCGCGATTGTGTCGGCGAAGCTGAACAACGTTGCGGCGGCAGAATGGACGGGAATGCTCGAACTAGCGGCCAACCTCCCCGAAGGCATCAACTTCGCAATCAAGAGTGCGAAGGCGCGCGAGTTCCTGGAGGCGCATCGCGTCCAGTACGATACGGGCGAATCGACAAATAAGCTCGACGCCGCGGACGTAGGAGAACTGGCGACGAAATCCGTAGTCATGGTGCGATGCAAGGCCTCCGATTAGGGCGGCGCATAGCAGCGCGTCGTCAGCAAGCCAAGTCCAACCGACCTCGGGGTCACACGGAAGCTCACGACCAACGGTTTGCACGTCTTGATCACCGAAGCGCCAATCCGCGATCGGCGACGGCGAAATAATAGAAAATTCCAAAACTGTCACGCGACATAGCCGCGGCGGAGGAGGACCATCATACACAACTCAACCATCTACCACTCCGTCGGCAAATGACAGGGCGGCAGCGGGGGACATTTCAACCTCAGCGGGCGTGCCCGTTTACCAGGGTCCGCAACGCTTAGGAGCAAACTGGAGAACAACCCGTCCTACACCAAGCCAAACATTTAGCGCTTGCATGACCTCGTGTCCCGCGCGAACTTGATCGGTGAATTGAGGCTGCATCAAAGATGCAGCCAAGCTCGTCGTCACGGAATCGCCAAGGGGGGAATTGAAATGGACTCGGACTTCGCCCGGCGAGCATGCTTGTTGAAGCGCAAGAGAATATGGTTCAAATAAGCTTTATCGAGAATCGCCGTAGGCCCGCCCGATCAGAGCAACCTCAGGCTGTTTCAGCCCTTCGGGCCTCGGCCCCTCTGGCGAGCGCAGTCCCAACGACGGCGCAAATTTCTGGGTGCCCGGCCCGCTTGCGCAGGGACCAACCAGCAGTGTGAATCTGTGGAAGGATTCGGGAGCGGTAAAATTGGTTCACGCTCCTGACGATAAGATGGTAGGGCAATTCGATCGCAAATGGACTGACCAGATCAACGCGACAGCGCACTCAGCAGCTAACCTGCGGCCATCACCGACAGCGGTCTTGGGCATCGCCCGTTGAGAGACCGCATCGCTCACCAAGAGTGCTGGTCGCGCGAATGGCGATCGGAGCGCGCTGCGAATGTTCGGCGGAAAAGGTGGCGACCTGGAAACAATGGCTAGCGGACACTTTGCTGATCTCGGAGGCAAAACGGTCGCTGTCGTTGATGATGACATTGCGGTCTGCGATTCGATACGCGCCCTGTTTGAAGTCTACAACATCAGTGTGCGTACTTATCAAAGCGGCAGCGATTTCCTCCACGAGAACCCCGACGTCGTTTGCATAATCATAGACTACCAGATGCCTGCTTTGAACGGCCTCGACCTTGTATCGGAACTGCGCAAGCACGGGGTAACGGCGCCCGTAATAATGATTACCGCCGCCAGCGACGCCAGCATCGAGCAGCGCGCGGCTGCATTGGGTGTCAGCCAGGTTCTGAGAAAACCGCTAGGAACCCAGGTTCTGCTCGACGCCATTCGGAAGGAAATGGCGTAGCGGTCGCCCATTCGCCGCGCCGTGTCTCACGAGATCCCTCGCAGTTCGCTTCTCGTAGATAGAAGCGACTGCGGGTCATCGGCACTCTGGACACGTATTCGACGAGCCATGTTCCTTTTTACGAATTTCCTCACTTCTTTTGTAGAATGCTTCGGATTCGGTGGCGCGGCCCTGCTTGCGGTAAAGATCGGCCAAGTTGTTCAAACTCTCCGCCACAGCGGGGTGATCAGGCCCGCGGGTCTTTTCCAAGATTGCCAGGCTGCGTTGGTAAAGCGGCTCGGCCTCGGTGTAGCGCGCCTGTCTATAGTAAAGCCGGGCCAAATTGTTGAGGGTGCTGGCGATGCTGTAATGCTCTGGGTCGAGCGCACTCTCGAGAATCTTCAGGCTGCGCCGATATAGCGGCTCGACTTCGGCATCGCGGCCTTGGCGCTCGTACAGAAGGGCCAAGTTGTGCAGCCCAACGGCCATCGCCAGATGATCCGGTCCATATGCCTTTTCCAAAACAGTCAGGCTGCGCTGACACAGCCGCTCGGCTTCGACGTATCTGCCCTCATCTTGATACAGCGACGCCAAGTTACCCAAGGTGGCGGCGACAGTAGGATGATTTGGTCCGAGTTTCTCCTCCAGGATCGCCAGGCTGCGCTGGTACAGCCGCTCGGCCTCAGCAAGATGACCCTGGTGTTGATACGCTAGCGCCAAGTCATTGAGTTGTCGGGCATCGGTTGTCTTATCTTGGCTGGTCTCGCTGTTGAAAGCCGTGACGCCATGCCTAGGAGCCGACCCGTTGAAGCCGAAACCACCCAAATGGTGATCTAAAGGATGTTGGCCGAAAAGCTCGCGATAGCGGGCCATCGCGCTCTCACAGCAGATTAGCGCAAGCCCAGTCGTGAAGATAACCGCTATAAGCCGCGCCGATCGGAGCTTCATAATTCTGCGTCTGAAACTAGGCGATCGTCAGATCGCCTCGATGATTCCCGGACACCCAGTTTTCTCTTATTTACGGGCGTTGCCTTGATTTAGGTCAAACGAACAAGCACGACCTAAACTCCGCGCTGGATTTCAGCTCCGCGGCGATTAAATCGGCTGCGCCATTATCTACGGTGCGGACGACAACCAGCGTTGCACGCCTGTGCGACGCCGGCGACCAGCTATGCGAGCGAGGCCATCAAGCGGTAGCCGAACCGAAGCTCACCACGCTAAGGTGATCCCCACTTCGCCCGGCTTTCCTCCTGGAAAATTGAGGATCTCGGCACGAAGTCTATAGCCGTGCGGTTGCAGTTCGATCTTATAAAATTCGTATGCCCGCTTAGCATAGCCTACCAAGGTGTCGGGCCAGTTCGGGGCACTGTTATTTATGGCACGGCCGCCATCGGTGCACAGTTCGCTTGGAAACGTAAATACTTGAAGATGATTGTCCCCCCGCTCTGCCGCCAATAACAGGGCCTTGCGTAAGCGATCCTTGGCGTCGCTTTGGAGCTCCCGGTTCATAAACGCGTCTTGGAGCTGGTGACGCTCATCAGCACGGCGCTTATCAGCATCGAAAATCTGCTGCGCTCTCTCGAGCTCTTTTGCCTGAGTGGTTTTGTGCAGCTGATCCGGCCTGATCACCTCGTCCATTTTGCCCTCCTTGCCAATTCAGGTCAGCGATATCGTCGGCCACTGCCGCGTTTTAGGAGCGCGACGCAGTGATCTAAATCAATTTGCCTTCCCTCTGCTGTCGCGGCCTACCAGTAATCCGCTCCAGTTCAATAAGTTTCCGGCACGAACCTTCTCCCGAGCAGTCCGGCTTCTGAATCGTGTGTGTCCTTCGCCGATCGCTTTGGGAGTTTGACCTTTTCTCGCGGCATATCTCCGATCGGAATGAGACTCAGAAAATGTGAAATGCAGTTAAGCCGCGCTTTCTTCTTGTCGTCCGATCGGACGATGTGCCAAGGGGCGTGAGGGGTATCCGTCGCCTGCAGCATACCGTCGCGCGCCCGCGTATAATCATCCCACCGGCGCCACGACTCGGTATCCATAGGACTGAGCTTCCACTGCCGTAATGGATCCTCGATGCGGGCTTCAAAGCGGCGTGCCTGTTCTTCTTTGCTGACTTCGAGCCAGTACTTGATCAAGATGAGATCGCCATCTGTCGCAATTTTTTCGATCAACGGCACCAGTCCAAGAAAGACGCGATACTGATCCTCGGTGCAAAAGCCCATAACGTGCTCGACGCCCGCACGGTTGTACCAGCTGCGATCGAAGATGACGATTTCACCGGCTGCAGGGAAATGCTGTATATATCGTTGGAGATACATTTGAGACTTCTCGCGGTCGGACGGCGCCGGTAATGCGACGACACGGAAAACCCGCGGGCTCACTCGTTCCGTTATCGCCTTGATCGTGCCCCCCTTCCCGGCGGCGTCGCGACCTTCGAACACGATGACCACCCGCAAGCCCCTGAATTTCACCCATTCCTGCAGCTTGCAGAGATCTGTTTGCAATCGGTGTATTTCGCGGTCGTAATCCTTGCGTTTCATGGCAATCCCTGGCTACCGATTGGACCTATGGTTCGGCATGCGTCGGCTTGATCGAAGCAAGCTAAAGATCCTCAGCGGGGAAGTGCGTGCATTGACTTGCGTCAACCTTCGTGCGGCGGAACCCCAATGGGTCAAACCGACCCCGGCGATCACCCGGCGAGTGGCTTGCGCAACTCGTGAGACTGGTCAGCGCGGCGCAGATCGCCGGCACGATCAAGGGGCGAAGCGACCGGCAAAGGGGAAGCTGCGGAGTGATGCCGTTCCCAGCGAAGCCGATTCGAGACCGGACTCCGAGGCGGCACTCGCAGTCGCTATGAACCAAAGGGCGCTGCCCCAGTGTTCACCGTACCTACCAACCAATAAGATTCGCCGCCGAACGCGCGCGAGATGATGAGGAGTTCTATAAGCGGCCTACCAAGTCATTGAAGCCCAGCCGGTTGACTGTTTGGTATGACCGTTAGTCGAATAATCGTTGATCCAGATCAATGCCCGGACACGGTGTTGTACCGTGAAGTCCTTTTTTTGAAAGTCTGGACGCCTAGATCGGCGCGGGCGGCGAAAGGAGCGACCGATGAAGTTCCGCAGTCCGATGGGCGGCGGCGCTGCCGTAGGTCCCGGCGGGGGCACCGCCGTGCGGGGGCCGGGAGGCAATGTCGCGGTCGGGAACGTCTATGGTGGTGCTTATCGCGGCGGGGCGGGTGCGGTTGCCGCTGGAGTAGTGGCCGGGGCGGCGGTCGGCGCGGCCGCGGCGGCACCCTATAAGCGTCCCTACTATCAGGCTCCATGCGGACCGCCCTATACCCCGAGCTGCTCAAACTAGGCAGCCAGAATGAGCAACGGTGGAGGAGCGACCGGCGGAGCCACCCGCGCCACGCTCAGCTCCGACTCCACGATCGCCCGGAATGCGCCGCCGATAATCGACCGTGCTGTTGCCACCGGGGCCGAGCAAGACGATGCCGCAAGGATCGCGCTGATCGAACGCAGCCTGCTCGTATTGCTCGTCATTGCCCTGATTATCGGTGTTATCGCGATCGTGAAGCCGTTCATCACGGCCATACTATTCGGCGCTTCCCTAGCAACAGCCGTTTGGCCAGCGCGTGAGGCACTCGTTAGTCGCGGACTTGGTCACGGCGCCGCCGCCACAGTGCTGCTGCTGGCGTCCATCGCGCTGATCGGTTTGCCAACACTCAGCGTTGCGCCGGATCTTGCCGCGCAACTCGGTGAGGGAGTACAGCGCGTGGAGTCGTATTTCGGTGCGTCGCCCGCGCCGCCAAGCTGGCTCGGAAGCGTACCCCTCGCCGGCGATCGCCTAGCACTTGCCTGGGACCGGCTTGTCGAGTCCGAAGGCAATCTTCGCGCCCTATCGGCGCCTTATGCTGAAACCATGCAGCAGACGATCATCACTGCTGCGCGATCTTTGGCAGACAGTGTCTTGCAAGTGATTTTGTCCCTGGTGATTGCGACAATGTTCTGGGCGCATGGTGACGCTCTTGCGATGGCATTGCACGACACCCTGCGGCGCCTTGGAGGCCCGACCGCGGAGCAGACGCTCGATATCGCGGGCTCAGCGATACGCGGCGTCGCCTATGGGGTGGTTGGAACTGCGGCGATCCAAGCGCTCCTACTCGCGGTCGGTCTCGCGATTGCGGGTGTTCCGGGAGCGGCAATGCTTGGCTTTGTCGGCCTGTTGCTCGCAATCAGCCAGATCGGAGCACCTCTGATCGTGGTGATTTGGGGCGGAGCGTCCTGGTGGCTGTTCGCGCTCGACCATCAGTTAATGGGCGGCTTCATGATCGCCTGGGGTGTCTTGGTCAGCACGATCGATAATTTTATCAAGCCTTGGTTTATCGGCTTCGGTATCCAGATGCCTCTATCGCTGACGATCCTCGGAGTCTTCGGGGGCTTTGTGGCATTCGGTTTCCTAGGTCTGTTCGTCGGCCCGACGCTGATCGCTGTCTTCTTTACGCTACTGCAGGCGTGGCGAGCTACAGCCCATGCCGCTCGCCAGCAAAGCCCGACGATCGCTGAAAACCCCGACTGAACTGCTCCGCGTATTGGATCGCGCAACGCTTAGAAGGTTGCGGGAGTGTCCGCGCGCCGCATCCGGCACCAGCGAGACACCCCTATCGCAGGCAAACGGGCGGCGAAATCGAGTTGAGATAGATCAATGCCGCAGTATTGGAAGGGCTCATTGTTCCCTCGCTTTTCGTCGGGCTAGTACGTGGCAAAGGTGTATCGAAGGGTGAGCACCGGCGAATTCCCCGTCCCAAAAAGCACAGGAGATTTTGCCAATGCAATCGATGAAATGCGTGCCGATTTGTGCATCGTTACTCGTCGCCCTGGTCGGCGGTGCGCATAGCGCCATCGCCCAAACTCAGAACCTGCCATGGATCCAGATGGAATCCATGTCCTTCAACTTGGGCATCGGCGGACAGTCGGGCGATGGCGTTCTGCACCTCCCCAATTTGGGAACGAACTGCGAGTATCCCTTCAAGGTCGAAGGGTTCGGTGCAGGCATCCAAGTCGGGATATCGAAAGTAAGCGCTTCCGGCCCGGTGGCGAACCTGGCCAGAGTCTCGGACCTCTCCGGCGATTACGGCGCGACGGAGGGTGAGGTGACGCTGCTAGCCGGGGCCGGCGGGAGCTCGTTGAAGAACCGCCGCAACAATGTGGTGATGAACCTCAAGTCGGAAACCCAGGGCATCGGCTTGGGCTTCGGCGCCAAGGGCCTCACCATTAAGGTCGCCGATAGCCCCGGCAATGCCCCCCGCGCCTATGTGGTGGAGTTCGGGTTCAACAAGACCTGGGTCAACCAGCAGAGCCGCGCTGCGCTCGACCAGCTCGTCAGGGCGTGGAAATGCCGCTACGCTAACATCTGGTTGTTCGGTCATACCGACTCGGTCGGCAAGGAAGATACCAATCTCGAGCTTTCCGACAAGCGCGCGGCGGCCGTACGCGATTATCTTCTCGGGACAGGCATTGTCCCGACGCGGGTGATGACCCGGGCCCAGGGCGAGGACCCCCAGCTGGCGCGGACCGCCGACAGCGTGCGGCTTCGTACGAACCGCGCGGTCGTTATCGTCGTGCAGGAATAAGACCGCCAGCAAGACGCGGGACGGATCAGGGCGGTTTCAGTGTGCCTGCGCACCGAGACCGCCCCTCTGTCTCGATTGGAAAACCTCAAATAAGCGCCGTGGGGAGATCCAGAAATGAATTTCCGGGCGTCGTCCATAGAGCCGCCTGTCACGATATCATGACTGAATGCTTGCGATTGAGACGCAGATCGTTCCTCCGGCTGGCCGCCTGCGCGCCGGCGATGTCGCTGGCCACCGGTTGCGCGGCATTGGAGCGAAATCCCCCAATGCCCGCAGCTCTCGCCGATCAGGTCACCGTGCTGGGCATTCAGAACGCGCGTTTCTGGCCGGATACGCAAGGCGCTGCACTGGCTCGTGAAGGCGCGCAGGCGTTTCAGCGGGAACGAGCTGCGGCGGATAACCCCGTAGGGCGTCTTCGGCCGGCGAATTTTCTGGCGATCTCGGGCGGTGGCGATGATGGCGCCTTTGGCGCTGGTCTGCTTTGCGGTTGGGCCGATACGGGCAAGATGCCGTCTTTCAAACTGGTGACCGGTGTCAGCACCGGTGCCATGATCGCGCCTTTCGTATTTCTTGAGGGTGCCTATAAGGATCACCTCCGAACACTATACACAACGATAAAACCGGATAACATTCTCGAAACACGAGGGCTTTATGGGGCGCTGTTCGGCGATGCGCTCGCCGACACCACACCTCTGTTCCAGCTGATCTCGCGCTACGTCGACGAGCAGATGCTCGCCGATATCGCACGCGAATACGCCAAGGGCCGTTTGCTGCTGATCGGCACGACCAGCCTCGATGAGCAACGCCCGATCATCTGGAACATCGGCGCGATTGCCGCTACCGGCCGGCGGGAGGCACTCGAACTGGTTCGAAAAATCGTGCTTGCGTCGGCTGCGATACCGGGTGCGTTCCCCCCGGTGATGATCGAGGTTGAAGCCGGTGGGCGGCGTTACCAGGAGATGAATGTCGATGGCGGCGCCGTGGTCCAAACGTTCCTCTACCCGCCGGATATCGGCCTCCGAGTAAACCTGCACTCCGGCAAATACGCCCGCGAACGTCATGCCTACATCGTTCGCAACGGAAGGCTCGATCCCGATTGGGCGTCGGTCGATCGCCGCTTTCTGACCATTGTTGGCCGTGCCATTGCGACAATGATCCACTACAGCGGCTACAACGACATCTTGCGGATCTATGCGACGACGAAGCGCGACGGTGTGGACTACAATCTCGCGTATATCGAAGAGGATTTCCCGAACACAAAACACGAAAATTTTGATCCCGGCTATCTGCGTGCGCTCTTCGACTATGGTTACGCCAAGGGAAATCGAGGCTCTCCCTGGCACAAGGCGCCACCACTCTTAGAAGCAAAACCCGCTTAGACAGATCTCGTTGATTTGAATCAAAGCGCGAGACTGGTGAAGGGCACAAAGATTGCTCCGGCGCGGCAACGCGCCCCTTGCATCGCGAGCCGAGAACGCCTGCGTTTGGCGCCCGCGACCCGCGGTACCTAATGCTCAAATTGGAATTGCGGCCAAGAACATTGTCCCTAGCCACGGCGGTCGCGTCTCAAGACATCTTCTGCGCGACGTAAGGGGTGTCCATTGTCCCCGATGACAGGTTCTGCAGTAAGCGAGCAGGTACGGCCGATCTCATCGCGTCGTCCTGGTTCGATCGCCTACGGAGCTATTGGAGAACCGCGATGCGCGTTTTGATCGCCGTTACCATAATGGTTTGCGGGCTTACTGCTTCGAGCTTAGCGCAGCAGCCCGGCCCCGCCGCGATACCAGTCGGTACGGTCACGGCCGCGCGGAAACCGATCACCAAGACGGTGGATTTCGTCGGGCGCATCCAAGCAATCGATCGCGTCGAGGTTCACGCACGTATCACCGGATATTTGGAGAACGTGAAGTTTATAGAGGGCGAGTTTGTCAAAGACGGCCGACCCCTCTACCAGATCGAGAAAGATTTGTTCCAGGCGGCGGTAGACCAGGCGCAAGGAGCCGTTGAGGCGAGCAAGGCAAAAAAGCTGCTTACGGCGATCCAATATGAACGAGCCGAACAGCTGATGAAAACAAGCGCCGGTACGGTTGCCGCGCGCGATCAAGCATTAACGTCGGATCGCGCTGCCGATGCACAAATACTGATCGATCAAGCGAATCTAGACACCGCAAAGACCAATCTCGGATACACGGAGATCGTGTCTCCGATTACCGGCAAGATTGGCCGGACCGCGATCACCAAGGGAAACGTCGTAAGCCCGCAAAGCGGCACGCTGACGACAATCGTCAGTCAGGATCCAATGTACGTGCTGTTTCCGGTAAGCCAGCGCCAGCTCTCGCGTGCTCGCGAGGCGGGTCACCTGACCAACCTTACCGGCGTCACAGCCAGATTACGGTTTCCCGACGGATCGACCTATGATCCCGTCGGGCAGATCGACTTCATCGATGTAACCGTCGATCGCGCGACCGATACCGTGCAGGTCCGTGCCGTTTTTCCCAACCCCTCGGGTGTCCTGATCGACGGGCAACTGGTTGCGGTTAATCTCGAGGCCGGTAAGCCGCAAGAGCAGGTCGTGGTCCCTCAGGCAGCCTTAATTACCGACCAGCAAGAAGGTGGCGATCCGGCGCGTCAAGACTGGCGGCCCCAGTGGCGATGACATGGTCGTCACAGAGGGCTTATCAGGCGGCGAGGAGGTCATTGTCGAAGGCCTGCAGACGGTCAGGGTTGGAGTAAGCGTGCAGCCCAAACCCGCGACGCCATCCTTGAACCGGAGCTAATCGATGTTGTCCGCGATTTTTGTCGACAGGCCGCGGCTGGCCATCGTCATCGCGCTGGTGACGACGATTGCCGGTCTCCTGTCGCTGTTTGTGATCCCGCTTGCGCAATATCCGGACATTGTTCCACCCCAGGTGCAGGTTACGACGATGTACCCGGGCGCCAATTCCGGGGTGGTTGATGCGACAGTTGCACAGGCGATCGAGGCCCAAGTCGTCGGCGTCGACAAAATGATATACATGAAGAGCGTCAGCGGTGACGACGGAAGTTACACGCTGATTTGCTCATTCGAGCTCGGCACCGATCCAGACATCAATGCCGTCAACGTCAATAACCGTGTGCAAATTGCACTCCCGAGCCTACCCGACGAAGTGCAGCGACAGGGTATAACCGTCAAGAAGAAGTCCTCTGCTTTGCTCGCGGTGGCTGCGGTCTATTCGCCAAAACGCACGTACGATCCGCTGTTCCTGTCGAATTATGTCACGATCAATATTCTCGATCAGATTAAGAGCACTGCGGGTGTCGGCGATGCGGTGTTGTGGGGTGCTCAGGACTATGCGATGCGCGCCTGGGTGCGAACCGACAGTTTGACCGGGCTCGACCTGACGACAGGCGACATCATCAAAGCCATTCAGTCGCAGAATGTGCAGGCAGCCGTGGGCCGTATCGGTGCCCGGCCGATCTCAAATGACCAACAATTGCAGCTGAACATTCAAACCAAAGGGCGGCTGACCTCAGTCGACGAGTTTTCAAATATCGTGATCCGGACCAACTCGGACGGTTCGGTTCTCCGGCTCGGCGACGTGGCGCGGCTGGAACTGGGCGCCGCGAATCTCGATCGTGAAACTCGGTTCAACGGCTCCCCTGCCGCGGCAATTGCCATTTACCAGACACCGGGCGCAAATGCGATCGCCACGCTTAAGGCAGTAAAGGGTCGGCTGGACGAACTGCAGAAGCGCTTCCCTGACGATCTGGCATGGAGAGTGACTTACGACCCGACGGCCTTTGTCACCGACACAATCCACGAAGTCCAGAAGACTCTCGTCGAGGCGTTCGTCCTGGTGGTGTTGGTGGTCTATCTGTTTCTCGGCAGTTTGCGGGCGACTCTGATCCCAACCCTGGCCGTTCCGGTCAGCCTGATCGGCACCTTCATCGTGCTCAACGCGATCGGATACTCCGCCAACACCGTTTCCCTGCTCGCCATCGTTCTCGCGATCGGCATTGTCGTCGATGATGCGATCGTCGTCGTCGAAAATGTCGAGCGCGTTATGGAGGAGCACCCAGAGTTGACGCCTGGGGATGCGGTCAAACGCGCAATGGCTGAGATCACAGCGCCGATCATCGCTATTACTCTGGTTCTCCTGTCGGTGTTCGTACCGGTGGCATTCATTCCGGGGATTTCCGGAGAGCTCTTTCGGCAATTCGCCGTCACCGTTGCGGTCTCGATGTTCCTGTCTGCGATCAACGCATTGACCCTGTCGCCGGCGCTGTGCGGCGTCCTTCTGAGGCCGCATCACGGACCGCGTCGAGGGCCGATCGGGATGGTGATGCGAACAATCGATCGCGTGCGTGACGCCTATGGGTCGACGGTCGCGCGCATCGTCCGGTTTTCGGTCATTGGCCTCGTCATGGTTGCCGTCGCCGGTTTCGGTACAGTCAGCCTATTGAAAGTGACCCCGACCGGCTTCTTGCCGGAGGATGATCAAGGGGCGTTTTTCGTCGTCATCCAACTGCCGGGCGGCGCTTCGGTCGGTCGGACGCTGGAGGTCGTTCACCAGACCGAGGAACTACTCACAATCGAATGCCGCCTTCATCGTCGTCACGCTGAAGCCTTTCGTGGAGCGCAAGGCCCCGGGTTCGGGCGCGGCCGCGATCATCGCCAGGCTAGGCACGGCGTTCCGTCAAATCGGCGGCGGTCTGGTTCTACCTCTCGCGCCGCCACCGATTATCGGCCTCGGCACGGGTGGGGGATTCACCTATGTCTTGGAGGATCTGCGTGGGGGCGATCCGAAGGCGCTCGCGCAGGTCGTTCGCGGTCTGACGGTGGCGGCCAACCAGGAGCCGCAGCTCTCCCGCATTTTCAGCACCTACTCGGCGACGAACCCTTCGATCTACCTCGACATAGATCGTGAGAAGGCGCAGATCCTCGGGGTGCCACTCAGTAGCGTTTTCCAGGCGCTGCAGGCCTCGCTTGGCGGGTACTTCGTCAACAACGTCAACCTGTTTGGGCGCACTTGGCAGGTCCAGGTTCAAACCGAGGCTCAGGACCGCACCGGCATAGATGACCTCTATCGCATCAATGTGCGGAGCGACGAGGGTAAGATGATCCCGCTCCGCAGCATTGTTGAGGCGCGTGTCGTCGTCGGTCCGCCGGCGCAGATCCGCTACAACAATCTAAAGGCGGTCACCATTCAGGGCGCTCCGGCGCCCGGCGTCTCTACGGGCCAGGCGTTGCAAGCGATGGAGGAAGTCGCCGCGCGAACGTTGCCGCCGGGCTATGCCGGTGAATGGACCGACACCGCCTTCCAGGAGAAGCGGGCGGAGGGCAAAACGGCAGTCATCCTCGGTTTTGCCATTCTGTTTGCGTATTTATTCCTGGTGGCGCTTTATGAAAGTTGGACCATACCCGTCCCTGTCCTTCTGTCGGTGGCGATTGGGATCGTCGGCTCAGTAGGAGCGATCGTCATCGGTCACCTGACGCTCGATCTGTATGCTCAAATCGGCATAGTCGTGCTGATCGGCCTCGCGGCAAAGAACGGCATTTTGATCGTCGAGTTCGCCAAGGAGCGGCGGGAGCACGGCGTACCATTGCTGCAAGCTGCCATCGACGGCGCTCGACCCGCTAGTCGTGGCTACCGGTGCTGCGCAACTCGCCCGGCGCGATGTTGGCACCCCGGTGTTCGGCGGGATGATACTCGCATCGTTCGTCGGCATCTTCGCGATCCCGCCGCTTTATGTTTCATTTCAGGCCATTCGCGAACGGCTGAGGCCAGGCGCTCGCCCGAAAGAGGCACTGAATAGCGAAGTCTTGAGCGATGAAAAGCAGCACGCCGCCGAATAACTGTAATTGCGTCGGGGATCGGATCCCGCGTCGCCCATTGCCGTCTTCATCTTTTTTCACTGGCCCCACTACACAGGAGGAACATCGATGTTCAGCACGATGCGCTTGGCCGCCGTTCTTCTCGTCATACTCAGCTGGATCTCGGCGCTCCCGGTGACTGCGCACGCGCAGGGAGGCGTCGTTGTCGGTACGTTAAGCTGCAATGTCGCCAGCGGCTTCGGCTTTGTCTTCGGCTCGAGCCGGGCGCTCAATTGCACTTTCGGAGGGCCCGGCGGCCGTTATGAACATTACGTCGGGAACATCTCGAGATTCGGAGTCGATATCGGCTACATCCAAGGCGGAATTCTGGTCTGGACCGTGTTCGCACCGTCGAACGCCGTTGCGCCCGGCGCGCTCGCCGGAACCTATGCGGGGGCAACGGCCAGTGCCACGGTTGGCGTCGGCGTGGGCGCCAATGCATTAGTCGGCGGCTTCAATAGCTCATTCGCGCTGCAACCTCTCAGTGTCGAAGCCAATCGCGGACTTAACGTCGCCGCCGGGATTGGAGCAATGACCCTCACATCCGCTCCCTGATCTGAGCTTTGTCTCCGGTGTTCGCTGTCCGGTCCTCGCCGGGTCGGGCAGCAACATCGCTCAGCGCTTGTCTTGTTGGATGGTGACGCTCGTAACATCGGGACGCTATCGGGCCCCACCATCTACAAGGCTGTTCGGCATACCCGGCTGGTGTAGAGGAAGTCGAATAGCGGGATTGACCTAAATCAATGCTCCCTCACTTAGCCGGCTTTTGTATTCACCGGGCATTTTGAGGGTCGGAAATGAATTTTCTACAGGCATTCCCTATCGCCGTCATAGATGAGGACTATGATGGAAAGCATGCCGCCGGGCGCGGAATGCGCCAACTTGCTGCTGCAATTGAGAAGGAAGGGTTCCGGGTGGTGGCGAACCTCACTTACGAGGACGCCCGCCGCCTTGTGAATGTCTTCAATACAGAATCGTGCTGGCTCGTCTCGGTAGATGGCGCCGAAGCCGACAAAACACGATGGCAGATTCTCGAAGAAGTGCTGATGGCAAAACGGCATCGCAACGATCGGATCCCCATCTTCCTGTTCGGCGACCAACTCACGGCCGAGATGGTCCCTTCGAGCATTCTGAAGCACGCAAACGCCTTTATGAAGTTGTTCGAGGACTCGTTCGAGTTCATGGCCCGCGCCATAGCCCGGTCCGCGGAGCTGTATCTCGAACGGCTCCCGCCACCGATGTTCAAGGCGCTGATGGACTACACCCTGCACGCCAGTTATTCCTGGCATACCCCGGGCCATGGCGGCGGGGTCGCCTTCCGAAAGAGCCCGGTAGGTCAGCTTTTCTATCAATTTTTTGGCGAGAACACGTTGCGATCCGACATTTCCGTTTCGGTGGGACAGCTTGGATCGCTGCTCGATCACACCGGGCCGATTGGCGCCGGGGAACGTAACGCGGCACGCATCTTCGGCACGGACGAAACCCTGTTTGTCGTCGGCGGCACCTCGACGTCAAACAAGATCGTGTGGCACGGCATGGTCACTCGCGGCGATCTCGTGCTCTGTGATCGCAATTGTCACAAGTCCATCCTGCACTCGCTGATCATGACAGGGGCCACGCCGATCTACCTCGTCCCGTCGCGCAATGGTCTTGGAATCATTGGACCGATCTCGCGCGAGCAATTCACTCCGGAATCCATT
>WNFL01371807.1_pt2 | contig 19245 bp, 19 predicted proteins | sample 5400361 | NCBI WGS metagenome assembly WNFL01 (sample SAMN13153351, study PRJNA577476) | soil metagenome | isolation source: 40 cm soil on Douglas fir-dominated hillslope | place: USA:California | collected 2013-09-17
GGCCTCGCAAGGAAATGGAGCACAGAGCACAGAGCACATGTTGGACCCGCACCAATCCAGGTCACCCGAACAGGTCGCCAACACGTGGTGAGACACGACCGTATTTCTTTCGTGTGATGAGGGTATCGTTTGGGTCGTTTATACAATCGCAGAGTACCCTAGATTTTCACTCCGAGGCGCACTTCGCATTCCCGTGGATGGTTCATTCCTGATTCCCGCTACCGCCAATCCGTCAAAACACAATTGCTACTCCCTTTTCTCCGGTTGATATCGTTGGCCGATTGACACCCAGTCTGGTATTGTTTATTTGATGGATTCCGGACGGAGATAGTCCAATTTGGAGGTCTCGATTTTTTTCTCATTCAAGTGAGGATATGATACAAAGTGCCCTCCAATATCACTCACTCGACCAGTCGTTCGGGGCCTGGACATTCGATTGATTCGCCTTTTTGTGTATTGCATCACATCACAATCGTTCTGGAGAGACGATTAAACGATTCGGCCCTTTTCTTTTCTGTGGAAGACGACAGAACGACTGTGTCCGGTGTTCAAACGTCGGACGGAATGCGGGACACCATCCTGTCCTTCGGGTACCCTACAACACCAAACACTGCGTCACCATGCCATGTCTAAATCCATCCATCGATCTACCACGTCCGGTTTCCTCCAATAGTCGGCGGGCGGCGGGCGAAATGACAGTGTTTGTACGGCGCTTGCTCACTTCCTTGCCTACTACCTACCATGGCCTCCGGATCTATCGGCATCGAAAAAGAAGTGATAGGTCAACATACTGCGGTGAATGCTATACATGTAAGACTCCGGTCTCGTTCCCAGGTCGGTCCTTGAGCGGTCCTTAACCGAACCGCCACCCGGTCCTGTCCTCCAATAGATCTCAAGTACTGAATACATCTCTTCATCTCACTCACAAAACATACAGGGCTGCCTTTTGCGTGTGAAAAGTAATTTCTTCACATTTCTTCGATGCCTCCTAACCACTGGCTGATCATCGTCCAGGAAAACGCGCACCGACAGAGAGGAGAGCATCAACCGCTACAGGTCCCGATGCAGAAGCATTGTACACGTCTTTCGGACGCGACTGTCATCACCTGAGCTCATTAGGACCCTCTCGACTGGGTCTACACATGCACATGCACGTGGACCATAACCGGCTTGATCAATCCCAAGACCGTGAGTTCCATGGAGGGAGGGCATTTCCTCCTGTTCCTGAGGGTCCCACCGGGACGTTGCTAACAACGGCTTGTTCTTTACAGAGCGGGATTCGGGCCACCTCACGCCTCTGGCGCCGCACAGCAGCAATGCCTCTGAGGATTGCCGGAATCCTTGTGGTACATTGCTTCTACCTCCTAATGTGTATGCCTCTATTGGCGGTTATTGACACACCGCATAGACTTTGCCGGCAACACCCAAGACCCGGAGGGGGTGCAAGGCCAGACCCACCCAAGTGGTATGCAGACGTCGCCTTTAGCGGTCGGGAACCCCTCGCTTATGATATCCCTATAGCCATATACTCAACTAATGCAATATCGGACTCGTCCGCGATGCTACAACTGGTGCCTTGTACCAACGCCTCCGGTGAGCCCCCGTGCATCTCGAGTGGCGCAACGACCCTCTCGCTCAACCGTTTTCAGTGGAGGCTGAGGCGGCCTGTTTGATCATCTCCGACTCGCCCGCATCCAGTCCAGGGTCAACTTCTGGTTCAAGTGGACGCGATTCAGCATCACCAGAACGTTCTCTCAGTCCCCCACCTTTGGCATCTATCACTCCCACCATTTCTTCAATCATTCCTTCCCGGAAACGAGCCCATGATGAGGAGTTCGGGGGACACTCGTCTAACAAGAAACGTCGGACAGAAAACGCAGTCCCCCCCGAGTCCCACATTATGACAGGACAAGTGCAATTTTCTACTCCGGAGAGTACGGGCCCAGAACAATCCAACCCTAACGTCAACACAATTCCCTCTCCGCAACTTCGGTTTCCCACATCTCAACCACGGCACGGAGCTACTATGGAGCTTGTATTTGTATATGAAAGCGGGTATTCAGATATGGATGGTGCATCAGAATCCTCGGGGGAAAGTAATGACGAGAATGAAGATGGGGGAGATTTGGGACATGTTAAACTTTCAGGTTCTGATGCAGGAAAGTGCAGTCCTTCTCGGGGTTGCACTATCCCCATAGATGGAGATCAGCCCCGCTTAGAGAAGGTAAGCTTTCATCTAGACGTATGATTATATGATTGCCGACAGCGATTTTTATTTATTTAGTTTCTGGGCCTGTCACACACTCCTGAAGTAGGTTGAAAAGTTCTGTATTTGTGTGCAATAGTTGATGACATTTGCCAGGACTCTGTGTACCGCCCGGATTATCCGTCAGTCGCCTCCCAATTCGTCTGTAAGTCATCTACCTTTAGCTATTCAACATATAGACTAAATTTTGCACAACTAGGGGACGCTTCCAGTGGCGGTGCCGTGGAACCTGCTGATCTGGTTCAACTTGCTCGCCGTAACCCGCCCTTTGCCCAACTCCAATCCGTGGGGTACCCACCAAATTCCCGCATATGCCTCACCGATTATCGTTCCGACGCGCCGCTGATCACCCTCAGCGAGTTCAAAGAGCTTCTTGAGAGCCTTGAAGTGTCTGTCGACGACGGACACATAAACGCCCCGGCTCCCCCTCATATGTCGGGTCCTCGCTTTCCTTCCTCGTTCCCCTTCTGGCAATGCGCCTTGGAAGACGAAACCTTTGTGTTCGCCGACAAGGAGGAGGCAATCCAAGCGAGCAGATTTTGGATCGAAGCGGTCCAAAATGTCAGAGAAGATATGCAAGCATATTTGGAAATGACTGGCGAGATGTTGGTCTACACTGCATTCGATCTCGACACCGACCCGCTCATTACTGCGAGATCAAGGAAGCCATCCATCCGGTATCCCCGCTTGATCAGCCGACTTGTTAACGGTCTCTACTCTTGGACGCCCTGGCGCATTCCTCTTAACGCTACCTTCAGCGATACCTTAGATCTCGACGGAAGCGAAAACGCGCCTCTCGAGAGTCCAGCCACTTCCACATTCACCGCAGACCTCGAGCCGATTGAACGCAATATTCCGGAGCTATTCCTAGTCACCCCCGGTAGCGACCACGACATGGGTTTCAACAAGGGTTCAATCTCCGTGGCCGAGACGATAAAAGACAATCAAGCCCTTCACCCATGGAGAAGTCACTATTCCCCTTCAACGCTCCGAAAGCACCTCGTTCCGTCGTCCAAACCCTCCGCTGCGCCTTGAGTGCCTTTCGAACTAGTTTAATGATCAGGAACATACACGAATTCTACGATCATTTTCTCAATCTCATGGATCTTTATATCGATATTTTATTAGCGCTACCGCTCTTAACTTGCTCGCCGCCCAATCACCTAGGCTCGAATTATTCCCCGACGTCCCTGTTTTATCACGCGCATCCTCGATCACATCATAAGGCATATCCCGTCGTGTACCTTTCCCCCCTTCTAATCTAACTCTTCGTTCTCTCTTCCACCGTGCGATTTCGTCCCCTCTGGATCTGTTAATTGTGTAGCGATAATCACGCCGTAGTTTCAGCTTCTTCCGTTTGTCGTCTCATGCTTCGTTCGCAGGAATAGGCTTGAAATGGATCCACGCCTTGAATCTTTCGTTTGTCAGAAATCGCTCGCTTAGACATCCTGGAAGGAAAAGCGAAAGGTACGAAAGTGCAGCCAAACCGATCCGATTTCCATCATATAGTGGCCTATTGGAGGACCATCATGGATCTGCATCTCGAGACTCGAGACACGGCGTAGCGTATGTACGGAACCTTCCCACGAACTTTCCCACCCACCAAGCTTCTCGGGGGATTACGGGAGGCACGGAGGCTGACACACCAAGGCACGATGAATCGACAACGCACATATGGATACGGACTGGCGTCGGTTCGGTACGGTCCAGGGGTCACAAAGGGTAGTACAAAGATATCCACGAATTTGCTGGCCGCTCGCTGTCGGATGGACGCGTGCTGCGTGCTGCGTACTCTCCGTCCCGTCCCACGCTAAAACCCCAGGTTTACTTGATCGTCCTCTAGCTAGCCTGATCTACTCAGGAACTCTGGACTCTCTGCGTCACCAAAATAAAAACGCCGGGGATTCATCGTGGGCGCTCCTCTACCAAGCTTGCGATTGATCCCATCTATCTATCAGAGAAGTCTAACCTAGCACCAGCGTTCTCCACCTCGGTCCACAGCACTCTCCCCCTCCCATCCCATTGACTCTCGGCAGCTTTTTGCATATTCGCGTGCCGTTGCCTTTGGTTACCCCCCTTTCCCTACCTTCTAAATACACATGTTGCCCTCAAACCATGCAAGTAGGTTTCCTCCTGGTTCAGGCCAGCAACAGACCCAGCGATCGTACTACCAGCCCAGGGTGGACCAGGCACCGCTCAATCTAGAGTCTGCATCCACCATTGGAAACAGTGTTGACATGTCCTGCGACACTCGGACTAGCGTCGTCGATTCTCACTGGTCCTACGACTCCACCAGGGATATTGGACAATATGTTCGTGAAGTCAATGGCCGTCGGTTCAATGCTCAGAATAGCACTTATTTACTTCCATCTGGTGGGTTGTGCCTAGTGGCTAGCTGTGAGACGCTCATATGGAAATCACTTCTATTTAGACCCTGCTGAATACTCGCGTCTGTGAGCCAAGAACCATTGCCCCTATCCCTTTGGACTTCTCTGAAGGCGCTCCCAGTGATAAGCAGCACCTAACACAGCTGTTGGGTGTAGGTGGCTTGTATGCCGCAACAGAACAGGTACGAGCGGCGCTAGCTCCTGCCCCTGGTGTACAGAGAGCAATACTAGATCTTGGTAAGTTCATCGTTACCCTCGGTGCTCAAGCCCTGACGCTTTCCCGGAGGTTTTGGTACGGGAAACTGGTACGCATAGTCGAAATTTGAGGTTCTCACCATTAACCCCAATATGAATTTTATAGGGCAATAGCAATGGCCCTAGAGTTTCCCCATGCTCGAATTGTGGCCGTCGATCTCGCTCCAAGTGCCATAGACGACCCACCTCCAAATTGCGCATTTGAATTGGACGACATCAATCGAGGCCTTAGTCACTTTTACGGACAATTTGATGTCGTTCATATGCGCTCTGTTGGCTCTGGGGTGAGTCCCTGAGTATTGGAGGTAACGCCAATGTAACACCGATCCGCCCGGTTATTTCCGGTTGCTGGTTGCTCTCACAGTTGAGGGACTATTCAAGGGCTATCGAGGAAGTTGCTATGTGCCTTCGACCTGGTGGGGTGGCTCTCTTTGTGGACGGTGATATGCACCTCGTCAAAGAAGACATGGACACTTTTCAAGAAGTTGCGTGTGACGCCTGCCCTAGCGGTTCATGGATGCAACGATACGTTCATGGTCAGTCTGCCGCATTTCCTCTCGACACCCAACGCTCAACCAGGTTGTCACAGAGGCGCGACAGGCACAGGTAAATCGTACCGGGTGTGGGAAGAACTCGCCTGAGCAGCTTGATGCTGGGCTCTGGGATCACCCCATGTTCGACTCCCAGACTTGTGGAGCAGGTGGCTGCTATACCCCTTTAGGACCTTGGGCTACGAGTCAGTTAGCCACACCAGTACATCTAAGATGAACTGATGCCCCCAGGCTCTGACCCCGATGAACGACAGAAACTTAGTATGGTTGGTACTCTAATGCGTCAGAATATCAAAGTATTCCATCACATCTCCATGGTACTTCGCCGTCTTACCATTTGCAGGAATTCTTGCGCGGTGCGCGCCAATTGCTCTTAGAAGAGGGCATCCCGAAACACCTCCTCGATGAATGGACCGAAGCTGCTGACCACGAACTGGACACTACGAAATTCCGTAACTGGCTTCGTTTCCGCTACGCATGGGGTCAGACACCTTCCCCGGACAACATTCCCATCCCAACGCACAGTTCAAGTCCGACATCCGCACCCCAGGCCTTTAAGGGAATGGCACTCGTGCCTACGGCCACGATGGAGGCTCATACCGAATGTGATGGCCCCGTGCGTGGGTTGTGGGGCCCCCCGAGGCCAAGGCTACGATATCAGCAGTTCAAAAACAGAACAAGGGAGGAAGCGGCAATGGATATGGCGAGAAGGGATAAACTCATAAGGGAGAGGGAAATCTTGATTGACGGCCTAACAACAGTTAAACCGAGATACGCATTGATAAATTGAGCAAAGGAAATCGCATCCTGATTGATATCTTGACATTGATGCGTATGAGGCTCACGGTCGGTCTCTCACTCGGAACTCTTAAGCGATGCAGCTCGTCCTTCCAACATATGACGGTCCCAGGCCGGCGTAAGGCTCGGATGGTCATCCTCAATCTGCTTTTGAGACCGTCCCACGCACTATCAGAACAACTGTGAATCTAATATCTCAGGTCTCCCTATTGTGCGGGTTGGCTTGATTATCAGTGAATGAGCTATTAGACAGTCACATCATAGTACACTCAGCAAACCTGGATAGTAAAACAACAACCCTTGTCCAACCACGAAAATCCAATGGGCACGATAGGCAAAGACTATACACGAAATGTGGCACTCAATGTCTCCGAACAACAGCCACCATGAGATCCCAACCACCGAAGATATACCTTAACTCCATCAGTCTTCGTAACTCTCGCCACCCGCCATGTTCATCTCCGAAATCGTGCATATCTTGTGCGTCCCTCGCAACGTAGACGAAATCAGCGGGGGAGAGTAAAGATCGAAGGAGTGAACCAATGAGAAACGAGATGAGGGCGATAACAATCGCACTAGAGAGTGGAACTGTGACTCTTTGCGCCACGCATAGGGCATTTGAGGTCAATTGAGGAAGTACTGATATCCCGCCATCCTTGGACACTCCTTCGTTGGCCGATGAGTCCGGAACACCCGTAGGGGTTACGTTAGACGGTGAATCCTTTGCTGTCAAAGTGCTTGTCTTCTTGCCAAGGTTCCCTGTGATCCATGTCACGCTGGAGGAATATGCGCCAAACAAACTCATGAATTTGGCCGCCTGTGTAGCCTGTTCGCGCACTGGTGTGTCCTTTGAGTTGACGGGTACCTGCACTAGTACGTTAGAGGGAGTAGAGCATTGTTTAAAGCACGCACCTCGTCAGAAGAGTCGGCTACTATGTTGGCTGTTTCAGGTGAGGTAGAGTGTTCGGGCAGTGGCTCTTCCTTGGGTGGAGGGTCGTTGAGAAAAGGCGTGGCGACACCCATCGGATCCGCTAGTGCTCGAGGAAACAAGACAGCATCAGACCTACACAACAAGAAGTCAGTGCCATACGACCCCAATCAAATGCTTTGACATACCGGGCTAGCCAAGGCATCTTTGAAATACGTTCGTCGTCGAGCGCCTTTCCCAGCATTACGACTGCTCTCTTCTCGCCGACCACTTCGACAAGGGCACCCTCGACGAGCACCTTCATGGGTTCGGTTTTGGAGACATCAGGCTTAGTGACATCTTGCCCAAAGCTCCCCCTCTTCCTGTTTGTAGCACCTTTGAAACTCTCGCCGACGGCTAAAGGTTTGATTAAAACATCGACTACGGCTCCTCTCTCGCGTAGGTCCTTCAACCATTGAGGATTTGGCGGTGCAGCCCTCATTTCTCCCGTCAATGGATCCTCGATGGTGGGGACCTCGTATCTTGCAGTAGGGAAGGTCAACCGTACCAGATACCTTGTTTCCGTCTTGTCCGAAGGTCGTAATGGAGAAGGAGGTAGTGTAAAAACGGTCGTGATTATGGGTAGGACTGGTGTATCCGCTCTCGGAATGACAACAAGTGGGATTGTCGATTCCTCGTTTGATCGTAAGACCGATGTTGTCTGAATTTCGAACCCTAATGGATACAGTTCCGAGCTCACAATGATTTCCCCTATGAGAAAGTCCCCCTCGAGCTGGCGCTCATTACCACTCAAGCTGGTCGTAGGTCGCCGAGGTGAAGTCGAGTTGGCTCGCACAGGTGCCCGCAAGGATATTGTTCTTCCACCCTGCGTGTGTGTCAGGCGAGGCGTTGTTCCACTTTCGATGCCAGTGGAACGGATGGTGGACGGTGTGTACCGTTGCCCAGAGTTGGATGGGTCGAGGGTGGCGGACCGTTCGGGTGAATCCGACGAACGAATTAAGCTACCAGGTAAGAGCCGGCTCGGCGTTGGAGTTCTATCCTCTGGTGGGGGTCCCTCAAGTGGCGGTAATTCCACTAACACGGTCGCACGGAAACGCTGGCTTTGAACCGCATATCTCGTCCCAACTAATTGTCTCTCCAAATCCCGTCTCTCATACGTCCACCCCTCCTGAGGTCCCTCTTCCCGCTCAACTGCAATGACAGGCGTCGGCATTCGCAAGCTGGGCAAGAGAGCATTAGCTTTGATATAGCTCTCCACACCGAGTATAGCCCGCGGCAGCGCTGCATTGAGCACCGCATTATATGCGACTGGAACGGCACCAGCAAAATCAACAGCTACGAGGTGCGTGCATCTGGTCGATGGGATGGTATAATTCTCCGCAGTGTAGGGGTCAAGGGTCTCTAGTATCCATCCTTGGAGGTGAACCCTCCCGATTGGTAGCGAGTATGGGTTGTATTTGGCCGCAGAGAACCCAGACACGGAATCAGGGTGATACGAAGTAGTCGCGCAATAAATGACCGTTGAGGTTCCTCCGGTAACTCGACTGTCTCGTCTCGATGCAGTATCATCCGCGACTCGCGCAATGACCGACGCCGTGTAAAACCCTCGATCGCGGAAAGGGAAACCCCCTTTGAGTATTGTAAATGCCGAATGACACCCTGCCCCATAATCCTCCAAGATCACCCCCGAATCAAACTTGTCGTCCCAGACACGCCTACACTCATAGCTCGCCAGGACGCTGGCAACATCCTCTGCCGCAAATCCCTCGATGACTTTCTCGCCTCGATGAACGGGAATAGACGTCGACACCTCTGTTTCGAGCTTCTTATGCACGGCAAAACCACCAGTCTCATTAACGAGTGTCCAGCCGTCTTTGGAGGGTCGATTGTAGTACATTCGCAAGTATGCGAGCGCATCGAGCGCATGCTGGATAGGCACTTTAGACGAAGATGGCACAGATTGCTCCGTCATTTGCACGAAGGCAGGTTTGCCAACCGCGGCAACGGCTGCTGCAGCGGCAGACGTTGAATTGGTAGCTTGTGAAATGGCAGTGGTGAGGAACTTAGTAAAAGGGCTGGCTCCGAATCCCCTCACAGAGGAGGGAGGTGCACCAGAAGGCGCTACAATCGCCGGATCCTTCAAGCCGCCCGACTCCGAGGCCCGTCCCACCTCGTCTACCTCGTCCGCCCATTCGGCTTTGCGCCTTCTGATGACACTGAGCACAGGCGGCTGGTCCAACGGTATCCGCGAAGGTCGCACGCGCTTGCGCTTCACGAGAGACTTGACGTCGGCCTCTGGCAGTTCTTGCACCTCAACTTTGACCTTCGCGCCATTGACGAGCACCGTACCCTTGGCGCCGGTCCCTCGGCGGACCATAACTTTGAGCTGTTCATCCATCACAAAATCTGCGTCGTGTTCGATGGTGAGCCATAGTCCGCCACCACCCTCTGCTAATCGGTGCCGTCGTAGACACGAAACAGACTGGGCAGGTGGGTCAATGAGAACTTCGAGGGAAGTCGCCCATGTATCCAAATCGCATCGCAATTCGCATTCGATAAACGGTCGGAAAGGTGCGGTGGACGTAACGGGCGTTTGGATCGTTGTATCCGATAAATCAGTCTGCGAGCTGGAGGGCGTGGCAGCAATCGAATTGGTGCTATTTGCTCGCCTGGATATATCTCCCTCGTACTCAAGCCGGAAGACGCCCTTTTCGTGATCATACCGCTTAACGTGTGTCCTTCCTCCACCAAGACGACTAACTATAGGAGGTCCACCCGTCTTGATGCAGAACTCCCCCACTCCGGCCAAAGTGGCGATCATCTGCTGAGGAATGGACGACTTATTTGACCAACCTTTTGGGTCTGACTGCTCGATGAGGGTAATCTGTGTGGTGTTCGGCGAGAGTGCTTCAATTGCCCAACCGCGTAAGTCGACTTGTGTGCGGATGACGTTAGGGTCAGATGGCGGAATCTGGGGAAAGAGATTGGCATCGTCGGTAGAGAAAGAGAAGAGGTGCACAGAGTTGGGAGATTTGTAGGATATCCGCAATAAGACCGATTCACGTGCTCTGGAAACCCGTCAGTACAAATTAGCGCTTAAATAGGGTTGACTTACTGTACCGGCCAAGCAGCCTTGGTCTTCAGATGCCATAGGTCGGTCAGCTCGTTGACATCCTCAAGCAGGATAGCATCGTCGAAGGCCTTGTCCCAATAAAGTGCAGCACCCGGTGTGGAGACGACACTCAAGAGATCCCACAGCCCGACTCCCACAAATACAGCCTCCGCACGGTAGACCACGAGTGTCGGATCGATAGAGTCAAGCTGATTGACTGTCACACCTCGTGCTTCGGCCAGGGGTTTCCACCTAATTTTCATCCAGTCAGCCAAAGCGTTACTGACGATTTGTGCAACGACTCACTTTGCCTCTGGTTCCTGCAATAAAGATGCAAAATAGACATAATTCCGCCGCACAAGGGCCAAAATCGACTTGTCGCCGTTCTGAGTCCGCAAGCCAGCTAGCCGAAGGGACATGCGATTCGACGTCGTGTCACTCTGGCTGTTCTCAGCAGTGGAAATCGTCTGGAAACTGAGCCCAGTGACGCTTGTAGCGTCCTGGAGGAGTGGCTGGGGAACGCGGAATGAGCTTGGGTCACGGGATTCGGTCTGCCCAATGGGGTGTGGGGAACCATTCAGTCGCAGACCTTTTGTCCCACCTGCGACTTCGATACTGAGGGTCACTTTAAGAAGTGCGTGTTTGGAGGGTAGAGCCACATGTCGTGCGCAGAGCAAGAGGTATTCGCGATCCGCTTCGCTCGTCATCCGGACGACCTCAACTGTCCATGGTAGCGCGGTGACTTCGGAAGACGACCCTCGTGTCGTCAGTTGGACATCCCAGCCAACATTTGAGGGGAGGGTGCACTCGATGGCACGCTCAAGTCGCCGGCGTTCCTTCATCGCATGCAACTCTTCCATGTTCTTTCGCGCTTTCCTCTGTAAATCGTCGTCTTCTGAGTCGTGATGAATTGAGTATTCTGTTGTCAATGCTTCGCGGTTGCTGTCGAATGTAAGGTTGTCGATGCTCACGCCGAGGCCGAAGCCGTGCAGTAAAGGAACACGATTCCCCCGCTTGCGAACGACCTTTACAAGGCCAATTAGGAGCGCCGTGAGGTGCTGAGGACGTGAAGCGGTTCCAATGCCCCAGACGGCCTTCAGGTCGTGCTGCCAGAAGCAAGTGATCCGGACCTTCTTAGCATCCGGTGCAGGTCCTGATAATATTTGAATGCACCAGGCCACGACTGGAGCGCAGGTGAGTGATGTGGCAAAATGGGAAGTCGAAGACTTACGGTGAACGTGCGAACGGACATAGGGTGGTGTCGAGCGTAAATAACCAGGTTCGTCAGGAGATCGTGGAAGGGAAGTTGATACATCGATTAGGGTGGTAGGATCCGTGTATGTTCGTGAAATCGTTATTGAATCTCGGGGACTGGCACTCTCTCAGCCGGACATTCACGGGGATATTGACGGTTCTGTACTCACTTTGCAGGCCACCCGAGGGTGTAGTACGTCTTTGTTATGCGCGTATTCGAGTCAAAAGTCTCGATGTGGTGGGCGTTCTCTACTGCTGGATCCCACTCCTTACGCGTCTCTGGCGTGGCGAGGACAGCCTTCCACGATTCCATTGAGGGTATATCATCATCTGCTGGAATGTCGAGAACAAGGCGAAAAATGTCACCAGACTTTGAAGAGCGCTTGTGAATGTTCACGTCGGCTTCGTCAGGAAGCGGCGGAGCTCGACCTTTACCCTTTGGTGATGGAGGAGATGCTGCTGGGTCTTTTGCGGGCGGTGGAACACGGCGCCAAATGTTGGATGAGGAAGAGACGAGGAAGGATCGGAGCTGGGCCTGCGCTTCGTTCAGCGCATTCGTCCACGACTCTCGCAGACTGTACGAGAGATGATTATCAGATATCAGGGATATTTTGCACTACGAGGCGGAGGTTGCTCACCGAAGGCCATCGGTCATCCTGCTAAGACGTGGTTCCGGTCCAAAGCTAGTGCGTCACTTGGACGGAACGTGGCTTTTGGATTGCACGACATCTGACGCAAGAAATCGCCTCATTAGAAAATTCAAATATTCATTGTTTCAAGCATAATGTGCACAGTACTATTACAGTATGCCTTACATGCCGGCCAGGAGTTGAAGCGAACAAAAAAAAAACCCCCCCAACGTGGTCGTCATTAATACTCTCCAAGAGGATAGTCTTCAATATGCATGCAGTATGCAGTATCGAGGGGTCTCGTGTCAGTGTTAGATTGATGGCCTTGCGGGTAGCGGGTAAACAAGTGCCGAAAGCGGCGCATATATTCCGCGCACGGCACGGGTATCATATCGTCAACTCGTCAACTCGGCATGCGAATCTCTCTCGCAAACCCACGCTCAAGTCGAAACGGCTACGGCGGCGTTCCCCTACATTTTGGTTACCAATGACTTTGCAAGATCGTTCCGAAACGACTATCGACCATAGGTCAAGCACCAGCGATACTGACCATTTTCTACGCCCAGTTCAGTGGGTTTTATAGAGTCGCAAGTCCGTTCGTAGAAGCTTGAGTGCCACGGGCCACAGAGGCGACTTTTTAGCGCTCATTGTGGGTCAACCGCCATCCGGAGAAGCGTCCACAATCAATACCTTCCCCTTCCAGGTCAGCCGGTGCTGACCGGACTAACTTTAAAGCCCCAAGGCCGGCTGTTTCACTTTCTTCTTGGGATTCATTCACCTTGGATTTCTCGATTCGAGCACTCCTCCGCGGCTTCGTATCTTTGGTGGCTGGTGTATTCGTCGTGTGCTTCTTTCTCACCCCTCCCTTTTCCGTCTTTTTGACTTCTCCAGTCCAATGAGATGGGCCTCACCTTTTAACCGTAACAGTCCAGAAGCAGGGCCGTACGTTGCCCTACCCGCTTATCGTCCGGAACTTCTTCAAGCGCTGTGCGAATGTCAACATGCAACAACTGCTCCTGATCTGTCCGCTCATGTCTGCCCATGAATCGGAACACCCCTATATGCTAATATATGGAGCCGCGGCCGATCTCGGAAGGCGTTGATCTTTCGGTCTCCGCTCGCCTCCCTTTTCTACCTGCTCCTCGTTTCCATCCTGCTCCTCCGTTTCCATTCTTCCCGCACCCCCCAGCGCATCCCCCAAAGACCGCCAGAGACAGACCATGATGCTCCTTGCGGCCAGCTCCTGGCTTGCCCTCCTCCCGCTAGCAGCCCTAGCAGCTTTGGATCACTCTCAACACGGATCACTGTTCAACCTCCGTTCTCTCCATTCACACCCTGGTCATCGACGTCACTCACGCGCTGGAGGTCACGGTCTCAATACAGAGACCACGAGAAGGGCGCCTCTTTCACGGCGGCTGGACTCGACGAAAAACTTCACTCTCGTGGATCGTCATGAGGGAGAATCATTCTTCAAGTGAGACCAGTTGCTTTATTATTATTATTTTCATCGTTAGCCTTTGACGCTACCTGTCGTCTCTTCTCTCTGCATATGCTCACCTTCGAATTCTAGAGAATGGACTTTCTTCTCAGCCGGCGATCCAACTCACGGGATGGTACAATACGTTGATGCCCCAACCGCTTTCTCCGAAAGGTTGGCGTACGTACAGGATGGAGTCGCCGTGATGACCGTAGATACAAAGACCCAATTGCCCGTCGGTCAAACCCGCAAGTCGTGAGTCGCAGACAGAATTGAAGTGGCGGTCGATCGAGCTTATTAATCCAATGAACAGAGTCCGTATCGAGTCCAAGAAGTCCTATGACGGAGGTCTCTTCATCATCGATGTACAGGCAATGCCTTATGGGCCTGCGGTCTGGTTAGTGGTGCCTGCACAGCGGCAGAAGGGTTTACTGACCTCCTCAATGAACCAGGCCAGCCTTCTGGATGCTTGGTCCCGATTGGCCATCCGGAGGTACTACCTTGATCACTTCCCTCTCGTTTCTTTCTCACCCATCTTTTACCAGGCGAAGTTGACATAATAGAAGGTGTCCACGACCAAGATTTCAACCTATATACCCTTCACACGTCCCCGGGTTGCAAACTTGATGCATCCAAAGCTGTATGCTCTGTTGCGCCTTCGGACCTCAGCACATCGAACCTAAGCAACATCTTTAGCGGCACGGTGCTCTCGACCATCTGCGACGCTACGGTCAACGGCAATTCTGGGTGTGGGATCGCGGATACTGATGCGGGCAGTTATGGTGCCGGTCTTAATGATCAGGGAGGGGGTGTGTTTGCCACCCTTTGGGACGCCGACGGAATTCGTATCTGTGCGTTCTTTCCCTCATATGACCCGCAACGCTATTCCTGTGTCCCTACATACAATGCATGGCTGACTTTTCTTTAGATTTCTTCCCCCGCTGTGAGGTTCCCCTCGACATCCTTGCAGAGACACCGCATCCATCGACGTGGGGGAGCCCTAAAGCCTTCTGGGCAAGCTCGTCCTGCTCGTCCAGCGCCTACTTCCACTCGCTCGCGATGGTATTCGATATCACACTATGTGGCGATTGGGCAGGGGCGACATACAGCTTGGCTGGTTACTCCGGGACTTGCGCGGAGAGGGTTGCCAATCCTGCGAACTTTGAGAGTGAGTTTATCTCCGGCGCTATTCACCAGTGGAGGCTTACGGTTTCCACCGCAGCGGCGAATTGGAAAGTTCGTTCCATCAAGGTTTATAATTAATATCTTACAATGTTTCGTGACTTCTGCTTGCGGTTATATGGTACCTCTTCTGCGCCTGCCGTAACATCGGTTGACCGATGTATCCGATCCTTCGTGATATTTATTTTCACATATTTTTTCATAGTAATCCGGTGTCAGTGCAAAGGTGTCCCTAATGCTTGGAGGTATGTCCAACGGCTTTCTCATTTTAAGAACGAGAAGGAGTATGATGCTTTCTGATTGTTCCACTAAATCCGTTGTGATCGAGGGGGATTATGGGCACAGAGGACAGACAAATATCGAAATTCGTGTGCGAGCGATTGATACAGGATCATAGCCCGGTGTGATGGCACTACGGAGCGGGACGGACCGGCCAAGGCAGTATCCTAGGGGACGACCTAAGCAGCGGTGCAGGGACAAACCTGAACCTGAACAGGGGGACTATGCTTAGCAGGGCCTGAGAGGCCCGGGTTCGAGTGCCTGAAGTGGTTGAAGGACTAAAGTGTCCGCGAGACACGCGAGACATTCAAGAGTACTTTAGTAAAGTGTCCGCACATGGTGGATCCGAATGTGGAACAAAATGTGAATGCAAGAAAGAACACCTTACAGATATATCACTCAGTATGTAAGTAGAAGCAAACTAAGGCGGGATCGGCCCAGTTATATAGACCGTGTGGTTTTTACAGGAAAGAAAGATCGAAGCTACTACTACCATGTACGATGTACGATGGGCGCCGTCAGCGTGTTGGAGTCCGATAACGCGATGGGGCCCATATCGAACGAACACATCAGGGATCAAGACCTTAGTATTCACCCGAGACGTTGCTATGAGATACTCTAGGCCATGATCCTGTAACAATCACTCCCACACGCATTCCGATATGTCCGTCCTCGATCACAACAGATTCGGTGGAACAAAATTCCCGGACGTCAGGAAGCACTGTACCCCTTCTGGTGAACGTCGCAAGTGTTCTTAAAATGAGAAAGCGGTTGCGAGCTTTAGAGAGACACCTCTACACTTACATCTGCTTGGTATGAAAATATAAATATGAACATCCACGAAGACGAGGATACATCGGATCAACCGAGGATACACTCCTGGAAGGCAAGCTAATCGCTTCCTCAGCCCAGGAGTGGGGGTGCCATAGAACTGAAAGCAGGAGTCACGAAGTATTGTAGGGTATCAATTATATACCTTGATGGAACGAACATGCCAATTTGCCGCTGCGGTGGAAACAGTAAGCCTTCAGTAGTGAATAGCGCCGGAGATGGACTCACTCTCAAAGTTTGCAGGATTGGCAACCCTCTCCGCACAAGTCCCGGGGTAACCCACCGACTTGTATGTACCCCCTGCCCAATCGCCACACAATGTGATATCGAATATAATCTGGAGCGAGTGGAAGAAGGTGCTGGTCGGGCAGGACGAGTTTGCCCAGAAGGCTTTAGGACTCGGCCACGTCGATGGATGCGGTGTCTCCGCAAGGATGTCGTAGGGAACAGCGCCGTGGGGGAAGAACCCTAAAGAAAAGTCAGCCATGTACTGTATGTAGGTACACAGGGATAAATTTGTCAGTTCTATGAGGCAAAGGACGCACAGATACGAATACCATCAGCGTCCCAAAGGGTGGCAAACACACCCCCTCCCTGAGCATTAAGACCAGCACCATAACTATCCGCACCAGTATCCTCAATCCCACACCCAGAATTGGAGCTGACCATAGCGTCGCAGGTGGTCGAGAGCACCGAGCCGGTAAAGATTTTGCTTGGGTCCAATGTGCTGAGGAGCGAAGGCGCGATAGAGGATACAGATTTGGATTTATCAAGGATGCAACCCGGGGCCGTGTGGAGGGTATATAAGTTGCGAGCTTGGTCATGGACACCTTCTATTATGTCAATTTCGCCTGGCAAGAGATGAGTGAGAAATGAGAGGGAATTTATCAAGGTAGTACCTCCGGACGGCCAGTTGGGACCACACATCCAAAAGGCTGGCCTGGTTCATTGAGGAGGTCAGTAAACCCTTCCGCCGTTGTGCGGGCACCACTAACCAGACTGCAGGCCCATAAGGCATTGCCTGTACATCGATGATGAAGAGACCTCCGTTATAGGACTTCTTGGACGTGATACGGACTCTGCTCGTTGGAGTAATTCGATCGACTGCCACTTCAATTCTGTCTACGACTCACGACTTGCGGTTTTGACCGACGGACAATTGGGTCTTAGTATCCACAGTCATCACGGCTACTCCATCCTGCACGTAGGCCAACCTCTCGGAGAAAGCAGTTGTGGCATCGACGTATTGTACCATCCCGTGAGTCGGATCGCCGGAAGAGAAGAAATCCCATTCTCTAGAATTCGAAGGTGAGCATGGGCAGAGAGAAGGGGATCCTTCGACAGGTATCGACGAAGGCCGACGATGAAAAGAACTATAATAAAGCCGTGAAACCGGTCTCACTTGAAGAATGATTCTCCCTGATGACGATCCACCAGAGTAAAGTTTTTCGTCGATTCCAGCCGCCGTGAAAGATTCGCCCTTCTCGTGGCCTCAGTATTGAGACCGTGGCCTCCTGAGCGTCCATGGCCGGGATGCGAATGGAGAGAACGGAGGTTGAACAGTGAGCCGTGTCGAGAGTGACCCAAAGCTGCTAGAACAGCTAGCGGAAGGAGGGCAAGCCAGAAGCTGGCCGCAAAGAGCATCGTGGTCTGTCTTTTTTGGAGGTCTTTGGAGGATGCACTGGGGGGGGCGGGAAGAATGGAAACGGAGGAGCGGGATGCAACGAGGAGCAGGTAGAAAAGGGAGGCGAGTGGAGACCAAAAGATCAACGCCTCCCGAGATCAGCCGCGGCTCCATATAATAGCACATAGGGTATTCCGATCAAAAGTCGAGTGGAGGCGATGCAACCTCGAGTGCTAGAAGTTATTAGCCCTCGTGAGTGTAGAAGTCATTTGCCCTCGTGAGTGCTAGAAGTCATTAGCCCTCGTATAAGTCATTGAACGGAAAGTAGTTGGTGGCGTGAACGTAAGGTCGAAATGGAAAAGTTGCGCGGATCAGTAACAATTTTAACCATGAAAAAATGGACCATGTAGAGGTATCCTTTTGCTATTTTGCATCACTGAGTACCACAAAATGAATATAAGTTCACTATTGTGAGCAGCAGGAGGAGGTTGTGGATGCAGGCTGCGCTAAGAGTCACGATAAATCAATTCTGGTGAACCAGAGGCCATTTCCTCACTCACCAATGTTCATTTACTACAGGTTGATGACAGGGGGTTGAAGCAGAACTTGTTGGCGCCAACTATGTAAATACAGTACCGCGACGCCCGTGGGGTCGACCGTTTCGGACCCAACTTGCTGATCCACTAGGGTACCTGGTGTCACTATATTATGTACTGCTCGTCTGTGAAGAAAAAATCTTCGAGCCGAAATTATGACAATTTGTGTGCCGGCCGCTGTGGAGGAAGGCCGACCACGGGGGGCAGCGGGGGTAAAGAAAGGTGTTTAGTTTATACATCCGCATCCGACAAGTCGCTGATGATGCTATCATCATCACCGCCTGAGGCAACAAACGCGATCTTTGCTCCCTGAAGGTGCTGCCTGTACTTTCCACCTTTGACTCACGTTTGGAGAACCATAGATTTGGCCTGAGGCATGTTGCGGGAGGTGATAGGTACGCGAGATGGATTGGACGATGACCTTCTGGTCGTGGGCGGCGTTTGTGACTTGATTGGTCCCCCCTCAATGCAATTCTTCGCCTCTTGCCACCAAACTTGGTTTTCGAGTACACGTGATTTGTATTTTACTATCTATAGACGGGATTTCGTATGGATCACTTGTTTGGCGCTCGACTTTGGGCGCGTTGGCTCGTTGGCTCGTTGGCTCGTTGGCTCGTTGGCTCGTTGGGAGTGAAAGTACTGTACATCTCTTGAGTAAATTTGGAGGATTTCTTCTAAGAAAATGAAGCTGAAATTATTGCCCATAAACAGTTTGGACAACGAACGGCGCGTGGAATAAGCCTCGAAATCACATGCACAACCGACGGGTCGATAGCCGAAGGTCCAACCGACCAATCAAAAAGGCCCGCGTCACGTTCCCCCGCATCGCGTTCCCCTCTTGTCCTCCACCTCATCGTTCATCGTCGCCGTCGCCGCCGTCGTCGTCTTCTCCCTCGTTAAGCACATTCAGCAACCTCTAGCAAGCAAGCACACTACTCAAATGAGCAGCAACCGTGCGATCGTCGTTGGCGGTGGTCTCGCCGGTCTCTCCGCCGCCCACACCCTCCTCGAACGAGGTGCTTCCGTCCTCTTACTCGATAAACAAGGGTGCGTGCTTACTCTCCGCTCTCTCTCAC
>WNFL01171893.1_pt1 | contig 19235 bp, 14 predicted proteins | sample 5400361 | NCBI WGS metagenome assembly WNFL01 (sample SAMN13153351, study PRJNA577476) | soil metagenome | isolation source: 40 cm soil on Douglas fir-dominated hillslope | place: USA:California | collected 2013-09-17
CTGCTGACAAAGAGCAGGAACGCCGGCGTTTAGAAGACTTGCCGGAAACAGTTGGGCCAGAAGGGCGCTTCCCGCGAACCCGGCGCAATTTCGCAACATTCCGCGCCGTGTGTTTTGCTTCTGCAAAAAGCTCGGGATCATTTTCGTTCCGCCTTTCGAATGTGGATTCGGTTGAGTTGTCTTTCGTTATTCTGCCGCGTACTCTAACTGAGTTTTGTTTGTTCCGCTAACGGGAAAGTGGCGAACTATGTCGGAAAAGGGTCAAGTTCGTAAATCCATGTTCTCGGTGCAGAATATGGAAGAACTGGGGCGTCTCTACGAGAGCGATACGCCTGTGCTGGCATATGACTTCAAGAGGCGGATGGTAGAGGGCTGGACGCCAGAGCACAGTCACCACCGCGGGCAACTCGTCGCACTGACGCAGGGGTTGCTGATCGTGGAAACAGAAAACGAACGATGGCTGTTTCCCTCCCGGCGTTGCGCATGGACTCCACCAAATTGTAAGCACGCGGCGCGTTCTGTCGGAGGCGCTGCTGGCTCGATGGTCGACTTGTCTCCGGAGATGTGCCGCGGACTACCCAAGACGCCCTGTGTGTTCAACACGTCGGAGCTGTTGTTCGCCATCGTTCATCGCATGGTCGGTTGAGACCTGCGCCAACCGCTCGACGCGGCGAAAAAGCACTTAATCGCAACGCTTCGTGATGAGATTCGACAGCCTGACCGGCAGCTCTTGCGGTTGACCATACCCAGAGAAGAAAGACTGGCCATGCTCCGCCGCTGGCTTCGACCGAATGAGGAAGGGCAAGAACTGGTGTACAAGGGCCATCCGTTCCTCGGCACAATTTTGTCCGCCCACCCTTTGCGTTTGGGTGTGTTGTTGAGTGGTGCCTCGATCCTCCTGCTCTTGCTTCCAGCGCTCTGGGCGCACGTGGCGCTCATCAAAGACACCGCAAGTCCCGGTTGGCCCGGAGTCGGTTTCTGGCAGCGGTGGAATTGGTCGGCGATGTACGTCGTGGTGCTTCCGCTTATTTTCGCGGGTACGGCGGCGTTGTCGCGTGCCTGCGCTTCGATTTTTGCGAGGCTCACGATTCCAGAAACGAACGGGGCCGAGGCGACCGTCACAAAACTCGACGGGAGTCCGGCGAGCGATTTCCTCGCTTCGATCTCCACGGAGATTAGCCGATCTCGGCACCTGATCTTCGGCGGAGTTTTCGTCATTACCGCGGCACTGACGATCGCGGATGTCGCGCTCATCGCACGCGGCTATTTCTTGCGGATCGCGAGGCACGTGGCTTTTCCGTTCCCCGATTCGGATTGGAGCGTGGCGTTCCAGCTGTCCCGCCCTGCCTTCGACTTCTACGGCTGGTCGCAGCGGGGCCCCGCGTCGAATCTTGCGTTCGATTTCTTGGCCTATACCGCGCAGACTCTGGCCGTCTTTTTCGGACTGTTTTGGATAGCAAAATACTGGGCGACGTTGAACAGCTTTTCAAAGCAGTTGATCGACAACGAGATCGACTTTCGCTTCAATCCTTGGTGGTCGGACCCACTGCACCGGATGGGTCTTCTCGAGGTTGGCAAGCTTTTCACCGGTTTTCTCTTCGTCGCAGTGTTGTTTCAGGTCTATGTCTTCGGGCATCGTTTGCAGCTCATTGCACGCGCGGGAACGAATCTATCGAAATATGCCGATGAGATCATGAAGAATCCCAAGAGCATTCATGTGTTATGGGAACATCGCGCCTTCCAGTCGTGCACGCTGGGCATGTGGCTTCTGCTCATCTTTGTTCTGCTCCCCGTGGTGGTGATCTCCTGGGTTCCACTGCTCCGGTTCAGGAGGTATCTGCGGCGAATTATTGCCGAGCGTCATCGCACGTTGCGCGGGGATCTCAAACGATTTCCGGAAGGGTCCGCGGAGCGGAAGACGGTGTTGCGCGAATGGGACGAAGTGAACGCCGCGAACATATGGCCGAACGGGGACTTCGCGGGCTGGATCTTCCTGACGTTGATGGTCGTTCTAACTATCGCGGCTTGGTTTCCGCCGGGGCTAGGTTACCTCGCGGTGGGAGGCGGCGGAGCACTGCTGCTCAAGCTGCTCGGTGGCTTCCTTCCGAAGGCCAAGGCCGCCGGAGATTCCTGACCTCGGAATCGATTTTGTTCTCTCCTTTCGGAGATACGAACTGGTTCACGAGTTTTGTTCTCAAGAAACTAACAAAAAACAACAGGTTCAAGACTCTAGATCTCTGACCTCCAACTTGAGAACAGAATGATAAAAAGTGCAAAGAAAGCGACAGGTTAGGGAATGGAGAGAGAACATAGCGGGGTGAAAAGGATGCTGTGCGCGTGCAGGATCATCTAGCGTTAACGTAGGAAGACAATTGCAGGATACGGAGACCGGGTATGGTCGGAAGGTCGCGATCATTCGTAAGAAAAGCTGTGCAGCCGAATGCCAATGCCGCCACAACCTGGAGAGAATCAGGCGTCTTGACTCCCGTTGCGGCTCTTAGCTGTGCAGCGGCGCGCAGATGATCACGAGAAATATCTGCAACGTGGACGCCGCGACTCTGCGTGAGAAGAGCTTCATATCGCCCGGCCAGCAGGTGGTCTCCAGAACGGTAGGGAACGACCAAGACTTCGAGCAAGGTTAGCGCCGATGTAACCAACTCCTTGCGGCCCTCATTCACTTCTCTGAAAAGAGGCTCAACCAGCGGAAGAAACCGGGGATGTTCTTCGATGAAGTAGATGAAGATGGCCGTGTCCACTCCTACAGGGCCGCCGCCGAGATCGGCCATCAATCCCATGAGGCCCGTTCTCGCTCAATATGTTTCGAAGGGTCAACTCCTCTCCAGTGCTCTTTGCCCAAACCCTTGAGATCAAGAATCGACAGAGGTTTCGGCGCTTCAAGAGCATCAGTAAGAAGATGAGTAACCTCCTGAGCGACCGATCGGTGCTGACGCTTCGCTCTAGCCTGGAGCTTTCTGTAGAGAGAGTCGGGGAGATTTTTGATGTTTAGAACTGCCATATGGTTCCTCCTAAACTCCTCCATAATGGAGGAATTATCAGCGATCTGTCAAGGCCATTGTTGGCGCCAAAAAACTTCCGCAAGTGTTTGACGGCCCAGGCGACCACCCACTCTTGACCTGTATCGGCCAGCGATGGATGAGTCTAAACTGGCGACGCAGAGAGATATCGCACTCGCAATTACGGGCGGACAGTCGCAAACTAGAATGGCAGTATGCAGTCAACCGGAATCAGAACTAAACAAGCCTCTCGACGCGCCAGCTTCGGTCCGCTCCAGAAAGCGGTCCCAGGTCCAGCGGCTTCGTTGACTTCGTCGACGGATCGTACGAACTTTGAAGTGGTGGTGAGTGCCGAATGAAGAGATTATTTCCTTAGCGAGTATGGGATTCACTCTGGCCTAGGACTGCCTTTTCGCACTGCGCCACACTCCAACCAATCTTGTTTCAAAATCGGCGGAAGACGCTCGCGTTGCCGGCAAATGTGCAACAGGTTGCCAATAAGTGTAGTAGAATCAATGTGGAGGAGTGGCAGAGTGGCTGAATGCGACGGTCTTGAAATTCGCTAGGTAGTACTCCCGCCTGATACAAATCAACAGCTTACGGTACGCAGTACTACATAGAAATGGGGTATTTTGGGCGACTTTGGCAGCCTTTTGTGCAACAGAATGTGCAACGCGCAGAATTTTGTGCAACAGGACTTCTCGCTCCGTCCCTTGTCGCGAATTGCTAATTCCTAATCCTGCCGCTTACGCGACATCAAACTCGATGCGCATTTGCACGAGTTCGCCTGAGTTGCTGAGGTCACGATAGACTTCGGAAACATAGGCCGATAACCTACTAACGAGATGTTTTCGCCATCGAACAAAAGGACCATGAGCATGTGGAGGCTGCTGACGGTATTAGTGACCTTGGCGGTGCCTTTGGTCGTAGCGACCGTACCGGAGTCGGGCCTTGTGGCGATCGCGGCGCAACAAGTCACCACAATCATGCCGCACGACCTCCAACCGGTACCTAACCCGCAACTTTCAACTGGCGAACGTCTCGCGCAGCTTCATAAGGCCCTCGCATCGCCCGGCGATCCTCACGACGTTATTCTGGAGATTGGCACAATCGGAGACGCCACGTCCGTTCGGCGAAACAGGGGACGGTGCCGCGCGAAGGACTGTACGCCGCCATTGACACTCGTTTTCACGTGCTGGACGCCCTCCAATCAATCACCAATCACGATGCAGGACGTAACGCCGAAGACTGGCGGCTGTGGTACGAAAAGAACAAAGGTAAGTCGCAAGCGCAATGGATCAAAGATGGGTTCGTCGAACACGGGTTTCCTGCCTCCGACCCTCCGGACGACGCGTTCGTCACGGCGTTGATCCAAGCTTCGGATCCCAAATTTCAGCTGCGGTACCTGCAAGTAAACGCCCTGCGAATTCTGCGGACAATCCCTTCGGAAACCGTCGTACGATTGGCGAAAGTACTGAGCGTTTCAAAAGAGAGTGCCGCCAGAAGGGCGACAGTGGCAGCTCTTGAAAGAGTTGACAGCACTGGTCGTCTCGACGTTCTTCGCGACCTCACGAAGGACAGTGACGTCGACGTTGCCGAGAACGCGCTCAGAACATTGAACGAGGCTCTTCGCTCGACTCTACCCGCAATCGCCGCGGAGACGGTCTGGGACATCCCACTGGCCAAGGCGGGAGTTCACGTTCTCAACGTTCTCGACGATCACACTGTAGTCCTCGGAATCGGATACGGAATTGTCGACAAGACTCGAGTCTCCGGCTTCGACCTCGTGTCTCACAAGATAATCTGGACATATCCGACGACAGATGCCGTGCGGTCAAATGCGGTTCGGATTGGAGACCGCTTGTACTTCGTCTCCGACGACCGTGTGGTTCATTGCATTTCAGTCAGAGGCAAGCCCGTGTGGGCGAAGCCGTTGACCTCGAATCCCACCCTGGGAACGACGGGGCCGTCGATCGTTGCGGCGTTGGGCTGGCTGTTCGTGCCAGACGACAAGTCCGTGTACGTCGTAACTCCCGATGGTCAGATCCAGACGTATGCGATGGGCGAAAACGTATCTCGGAGTCTGGTGCAGGGGCGGCGGCGGGTGTTTTCGGCCATTCACAACGGTCCACTTCTGGTGTTTGACGACCCGACCCAAGCGCCAACTCGTGTGAGTACCGGGCTAAAAACTGCCGCGCTATCCGCGTTCGGCGACGCGGTCTGCGTCGTGAGCTTTGGTCCGACGTACCAGCTCCAATGCCTGGAGCAAGGGACACTTCGCGAGCTATGGCGCGCCGATCTGCCAAATGAGTTGGGGGCATATAACGGGCTTGAGCAGGACGGCGAGAACGTCTACGTTTTGGCACAGGGCCGCGCACTGGCCTTCAACGTTGCAACCGGGAGCCGGCTGTGGGCCACCGACGAGTTCACGAGCTTTGCATTTTTCAAGATCTTCGGTAGAGCCGCCGTGACGCGCAACGGACATTTCGACCTTGAGTGGCGCGACCCGTCGTCGGGCGAAGTGATCGCGGTATGGGGAAAACGAGACGGCGGCTTTGCCTCGAATGTTGTGATGGCCGGTGAGAATGTCATCGTCGAGACCAGTGACATCAGCCATCGGGGTGATGGTTTGCGTCTGTTGAAGGTTCCAGACGCGCTCAAGCAGCGACTCAGCAATGCCACAAAAGGAGCAATGCGCTGAGATTGACCCGATTATACGAGCGAGTTTTTCAAAACGTTTAGGGATAATGGCGATTCTCGGAATCCCGAGATAATCCACCGAAAACATAAACCGCACGAAAGTACACAGCGGCCTTGCTCTGTCTAGGACCACTGAATCCTGAAGGTTTCCAAGGTCGGAGGATTTCCATCGCATTCCCGCCAGCTACAGCGAGGCAATCTCTGTCAGTCGCAAAATAATGGTGCCGACTCTTTCTTGGCTGGCGGCGTCCGGCGGCACATGGCCGGGGAGAGCGTCGTTAAACGCAGGGATCGAAATCAACTCGAAATCAACCTCTTGATTCCCTTCGCCAGGTAACTGCGCACATTGCTCTCCGCAGCTCGAATTTCTCCGAGCAATTCGGCACGACCGTCGACAACAGCAATAATGTCTTCCAGATCCCTGCTCCCGGCAAAATCATCATTTCCGCGCCGCTCGAAAGCCTCGAGCTTTGAAGCACAGAAATATACCGGCGCCACCAACCGAATCTTCAATCCATTTTCGAGCTCGCGTTCTTCCGAATGTTCCATTGCCGGCCGATACCATGAATTCGAGAAACCGAGAACCTTTGGATCGAGCGGCATCACATCAAGAATCGTCGTCTCTTGCCGCCAACGGCAGCGCGGCGCGTCTTCTTTTGTGTCTTCTTGAAAACCGAGCTTTTTGAGTCTTTCCGAAAAAGTATCGTATCCAGCATAGGACGTGATTTCCGCAATCGCATCCACATCAAAAGTTGGACGCACGTCGGCCGCTGCCTTATCTGTGATAAGCAGTGCCGTCGCACAACCGCCCACGAACACCAATTCTCCGAGCAGCGGCTCGAGCAACTTGGCCGCATCCGTCAGAAGTTCAAGATTAGGATTGGCCATGAGCCGACCTTAACCTGTGGACTAAATCGCGCTCAGCTAGATTTCGCTCGCGCGCGCGTCCATCCCGAATTGCATCTACGAGCGCCAGAAATTGGTAGAGCGCTGGGTCACGTAACGCGGCATGCGGCACGCTTTTGTAGAGAGGATCGAGGCTAACACCACGGGTTTCGCCGTCAGGCCAGGGCCAGACTGGCGGCAAATCGTTCGAGGCGGCGATTTCACTCTTCAGCGGCTCGGCTGCATACGAAGTGGCAACGCCCCTCGTCACCTCGCCGTGCTCCGCAGGAAAGGCGTATTTCAGTCCATGGACCAAGAATTCTTCAAGACCAGAAATATTCGGTTTGTCTCTCAGCGCGGGACCATGCAGAAGCTTCGAGCTTCTCAGCCGCTGAATGGCTCCATGAACTTCCGACGGGCTAAGGCCGAGATCACTCGCTACAATCGACATTGCTGGACGACCGTTCGGATAGCCGAAGAGCTTCAGCGCAACCACGACGTCTTGGGGCTTCAGGTTCATGGTTTACATTCTATATTCGCGATTCGCGAATAGCAAATGAAATCTTAGGGAGGCATAAGTCCCTTCTTTTGCTAGACATCATAGGTTGCGGGGATAGGTATATATACCTATCCCCGCAATGTCCGAATTAGGGCTACCTTGGTATGTATACCCAAGGTAGCGATGAAGACCCTTAACCCAAGAGAAGCCACTCTCAGGGATCAATTCCGGCAGAAGTTAGTCGACTCCTCAAGAAATGTATTCTCCGAGGCCGACCTATTGCAGCTGGCTGTTGAACTGCGCCTGAAACAAGGATTTCCCAGATCGCTTTCGGAACGCAATTTTGTTCGACGGATCATACAGGATGTGATTCTCAAGACAATCCCCCTCAGCACGACGTACTCGTTCGAGGCCAAGCGATATCACTACGGAGCTTTCACCGGCTACGAACTTGCCTCGTCTCTTAAACCTGGTGGTTATCTCTCTCACGGCACGGCGGCGCAGCTGCACCATCTGATAGACCACGAACCCACAATCATTTACGTCAACAAAGAACAGTCTCCGAAGACCGCGAAGGGGACTCTCAGCCAAACCGGCATTGATCGCGCCTTTTCGCATAAGCAACGACAATCCGGGTACATAGTGACGCATGATCGAACGCGGATCGTTTTGTTGAGCGGCAAAAGTTCCAACCGTCTCGGCGTGGTAAAGATCGCCGGCCCGCAAAGTGAGCCGCTCGAACTGACGAACGTCGACCGCACTCTCATCGATATTGCAGTTCGACCTACTTACGCAGGCGGTGCAAAGAGCGTTGCAAGAGCCTATCGTAATGCTTTTTCTCAGACATCCGTCTCGCGTCTAGCGAAGATGCTTGGGGAATTAGGATACCTCTACCCGTATCATCAAACTCTCGGATTCTACCTCCAGAACGCCGGCCACCCCGTTTCGACGTTAGAACCTTTGCGCGATTTGGGCCTCCACTTTAACTTCTACCTGGAACATGGCATGAAGGGTTTGCGATTCGATCCAACATGGCGCGTTCACTATCCCGAAGACATCAATGCTGGAGCCTGAATCTTCCTGCATTTACTGTGTTGCGTTTTCCAACGGGCACTCGCGCTCTTGTGGAACTCCGGAATAAGATGGTCAGCAGACGCCTGTGCGGAAAATTGTTCACATCGACAGTCACCGAAGAAAAGCTCAAAGGCTTCGACGTGACCACAATCGCAGATTTGCGACGCCTCGACCTGTCCGTGCTCGAAACTCGCTTCGGACGCTACGGCAGCTCCGTTTATGCAGGACCTGATCGTGTTCGGCTTGCACACAGGGTTGCGCGTTGGAGAGATAGTTTCGCTTCGTTGGTCTGACGTGGATATGGAGAAAAATGTCTGAATATTCTTGCTCAGAAAACCGGAAAGATGCGGCACGATTCCGCTCAATTCCAGCGGTCTAAAAGTGCTCGGGGCTTGGAGTTTGAACAGGAAGAACGACCTTGTCTTCTATAACCACGGAACGAGCGAAAAACTCGTCGACCTAAAGGCAGGCTTTCTTTGGCTTGCAAGAAGGCCGGAATTTCCGACGTTTCTTGGCACACGCTGCGACATACATTCGCATCGCGATTGCTCGATCGAGGCGTGGATATAGTGACAGTCCAGCAATTGTTGGGACATTTCGACAGTCACCGTAACCATGCGTTATACGCACACAAATCTCGAGTCGAAGAGAGCCGCGGTAGCAAATTGGCGAGCGTTCGTGGACAATTTGGTGACAGTTGCACCAAAATGCAGCAGCGCAAATGCTCAATTGTCACAAATGGCCGTCTAACCCACAGATTACGTTATAATTAAAAGCGGAGGAGTGGCAGAGTGGTTGAATGCGGCGGTCTTGAAAACCGTTAGACTCGAAAGGGTCTCGGGGGTTCGAATCCCCCCTCCTCCGCCATCGAGGCGAGCGATTTGCGCGGTTTTTTATCGCTTGAAAACCGTTAGGCTCGAAAGGGTCTCGGGGGTTCGAATCCTTCCCTCTCCGCTGCCGAGTGAACTCTTTATTTTCAATTCTTAGTCTGCGTTTGTCAGGAATTCCCCGGCTACCTTGTCGCCAACGCTTGCAACAATGTTTGCCGCTCCTCCTTCGCTTCGCATTTCGTTCACTCATCTCCAGATTTCCAGCGAGGTACCGGTATAGTCGAGCTTTTCTGAGATTATCAGATACTTCCTTCTGCAACTTTCTTCTGCGTTCTTCTGCGCCGCCGCATTTATGGTATTAGAGATAATTCTAAAGCAAATATATGAAATCAGGCTCTGTGGTGAGGTGCCGCTAATCTCTGCAGAGCGAGTTTCCTAACCGATGGATTTTGCGGTAGCATCCAAGACTGGAAGCCTTGAACCGTCGAGCCTTGAAGCAAACGTGCGCTACCAACACGAATCAGGGCTCATCTGAAATCAGTAATTGCTTTTTGTTCGTTTCCCAGCATTGTGCGCGACCTCCAATCTAAATTGATGTCTGCTTTAGTCTGCTTTCTCGATTTATTTTGGTGGAAATTGCGTCGCACTTGTAGAATCCACTGTACAAGCGGGAGATTACCCTCTATAAGCTGGGATCTCCTTAATTTGAGACCCAGGTCCCTTCGACATGACATTGAAATCGAAAATGTCAGACTCGAAATGTAAGGCGACTCTGCCCGGCTCCATCCGGGATTTCGTCGGACGGCAGACGAGGCTTCCGCTCGAGAGCCTGTTCGAGGATAGTGAACCGCCCTCTTATCCTTACTGCGAGTACTGGCGCCGGGCCGTCGCCGCCATGCTCCTCTCGGGGCGGATTGCGGCCAAGGATGACGGCTTCCCCAACATGACGGACGTGAACCGGATCTGCAAGGAAGCAAACTTCGATCAATATTTATTCGAAGCGACGAGCCGGTTTCTGGTTGCCGCGAAAATCATCCGGCCCAACAAGCGAGGTTCCCGGTATGAGCCCGCCAAGTTCAGCGATGCTTTTTGGAACCACCGACTCCAACCTTTGCGGGAAACGGCGCGCCAAGCCTTTCTCGAATTGGTCCAGCAGTTCACCTCCTTTCGGGTGTGGCGGCCCACCTTCGCCATCAGTTCAATGCTGGATGGGTTTGTCGCCTTGTTTGCTGCCGCGTTTCAAGACCTGGCGATCCGCAGGGACGGCGCCGGCAAGGTCTTCCTTGAATTCAGCAAGCTGCCCACCTCGGACCTGATCGGTCTTGGCAAGCAGTTGGGCCTCAAGAAGTTCCAGTGCGATGCAGAAGGTTGGGACAGCTGGTTGGACGAGCCCGGGCAGCAGGCCTTACTTTCCGCGCTATATTACTCCAGTTGGGCTTATACCACGGACCACCGGAGGCAGAGCTGGATCTACCTAAGCGATACCGCACGGATCATCTTGGGGCTCCTGGCACCGCCGGAATTACCGGCGCCGGCCGTCGACTTCAAGGTGCTCCCCAACCAATGTGTGCTGGCCGGTGCGGACCTGCCTCCGGAGAAACTCGTGCCGCTATTCCGCCATTGCAAAATCAACCGCATCGATCGAGTATTCGAATTCCAGTTGGACAAGCGGCAGTTGACAGAGACAACATGGCAAGAGCCGTTGGTCAGGAAGCTGCGCGAAGTGTTGGAAGAATCGGGGCCTCTGCCTGCGACGGCTGACAGCCTGCTTAGGCACAGGCCTCTCGGGGGCGGCGAAATCCGGATTCGCGTCTGCAGTGCGATTGTGCAACCGGAAACCGCGGAGGTTTTGGATGCCATTCGGCAGCACCGCCGCTTGAAGGGGTACCTGGAGGCGGGCGCGCCGAAGGGTTATCTGCTCATTAAGCAACAGTCGAATCCAAGCAACTTTGTTCAGCGCTGCGAGGAACTCGGCTTTAGAGTCACACTATTGCAGGGCTAGGTTGAAAGAGAGAGGAATGTCCACTGCCCGGTACGAAAATCCCCTCATCGTGCAAAGTGACCATACGGTTCTGGTCGAGGTGGACAGTCCCTGCTATGTCGAGGCACGAGATGCGCTGGCGCGTTTTGCCGAACTAGTGAAGTCGCCCGAGCATGTTCACACCTATCGCATCACACCGCTCTCGATCTGGAATGCGCGTGCCGCCGGTGTGACGGTCGAATGGATCCGCGAGAAGTTACGCGGGCTTTCCAAGTACGATGTTCCGCGTCATGTCGAGAGCGAAATTGCGGAGTACGCTGCGCGGTACGGAAAACTCAAGCTAACGCGAGATCACCACGATCTGGTGCTGAGCATTTCGGCTGCAGTGCTCGCCGAGGAACTGATTCGTCATCAAACTGTGGCCTCCCTCCTGGCCCAGCGTATCGGATCGCGCGAGTTCCTTGTCGAACCGGCAGAGCGAGGCCGGTTGAAGCAAGCCCTGATTAAGGTCGGCTATCCCGTCGAAGACCTGGCAGGCTACCGCGAGGGCGAACAGCTTGAGCTCGTCCTGCGCAAAGAGACACGAGGGGGGCTGAGCTTCCACCTGCGGGATTATCAACGGGAGGCCGCCGAAACCTTCTACGCAGCGGGAACGGCGCGCGGCGGTTCAGGGGTAATCGTGTTGCCCTGCGGGGCCGGGAAAACCATCGTCGGTCTGGCGTGCATGGCCCGCCTGCAGACCTCCACCCTGGTATTGACTACCAGTGTCACGGCGACTCGCCAGTGGATCGCGGAACTCATGGACAAAACCACGCTGTCCGGAGAGGCGATCGGAGAATACAGCGGCCACACGAAGGACATTCGACCGGTGACCATCGCGACCTACAACATCCTCACCTGGCGCGCGGACAAGACCGGCAGGTTCGCCCATCTGGAGCTGTTCGATCAGCGCGATTGGGGGCTAATCATCTACGACGAAGTCCATCTGCTACCGGCGCCCGTGTTCCAAGTGACCGCCGGGCTGCAGGCCCGCCGGAGGCTGGGCTTGACGGCTACACTCGTGCGCGAAGATGGCCGGGAGGATGACGTGTTCGCGCTGATCGGACCGAAAAAAGTCGACATGCCATGGAAGGAACTGGAGCGGCAGGGCTGGATTGCCTCAGCCCGCTGCCACGAAGTGCGTGTCGCAATGCCTGAGCCGTTGCGTATGGATTACGCCGTAGCGTTGCCGCGCGACAGGTTCCGCATCGCCGCGGAAAACCCGCTCAAGAAAGAGATGGTGCGGCAGATCCTCGCGTATCACCCGCATGCACAGACCCTGATCATCGGAGTGTATGTGGAGCAGCTCCGCGAACTGGCGGAGGAGCTCGAGGTCCCGCTTTTGACGGGATCCACCCGGCAAAGCCGGCGTGATGAGTTGTTCACCCAGTTCAAAACCGGCGCGATCCGCTTGCTCGCAGTTTCGAAGGTTGCCAACTTCGCGGTCGATCTACCCGACGCGTCGGTGGCGATCCAGGTTTCCGGGACGTTCGGTTCTCGTCAGGAGGAGGCCCAGCGGCTGGGCCGCATTTTGCGTCCTAAGCCGGGCGAGAACCAGGCGCACTTCTACACCCTGGTCTCGCAGGACACAGTCGAACAGGATTTTGCGCTAAAGCGGCAACTATTTCTTTGCGAGCAGGGCTATGAGTATGAAATTCACGATATCAAGCAGAAACACCAAAAGCAGCTGGCCGACCAGAGTTGTCCGAAACTTCCTTTCCCGACATGGCGCGGGTCAAATGAATAACGCGCGTTTTTCCGTTCTTGTGGTGAGAGGGCGGCTCTCATGATCGCCACGAATGAGATCCTGGATTCTCTTCTGCCGTTGTTGCAACCCGACGGCCCGGAGTTGCATGTCAACGCCGCCGTCTTAGAGGTGGCCGAGCCGGCACTGCTGGCGGAATTGGCCGCCGATCCCCGGATTCGCAGGTATCTGCTGGCGCGCCTTTCCGACACTGTCGTCCTGGTCGACCCCGGCCATGTCCGAGACTTAGAGAGCGCGCTGCTGGATGCCGGTCACACTCCCAAGGTGCTCAGAGGAGATTTCGAATGAAACTCGGCCCCGTCCTCCAATCCACGGCCAAGGTGAACGTCGAACTCGAAGGCTTTCGCTCCGATGAATTGAAACAAGCGGCCCGGTTTTGGGTGGGCAAGGAAGCGGGCTCCTATAACAAAGAAAAGTGCATCGCCGCCTTGACCCAGGCTATGAGCGGTGATGATGCCACCCAGCGCGTGCAGGCCGCTTTGTCGGAGAAAGAGCGGCAGGTTCTGGCCATCTTCACACGCTACGGTCCGACGGTTTCCGGTGGTGTGTTGACGGCAGAAATGTATGCCCGCGGCTTCGTCCAGTCGCCGCCCGAGGACAAGGCTTCGAGAAGTTTCTACCGCTCTTATTGCGAACAGAAAAAAAACGACCTCATCCGCCGATTATCTGAAAAGCTCGTACTGGTCGGCAACTCTTACGACTTATACTATTCCAATTACTATACTGACAGATATCCACAATTATCGCTTCATCCCGCGCTCATGAAGGCGGTCAAGCCGGCCGCTCCGTTGCCCTGGAGCGCTTCCCGCGTATGCCCTGAGACCGTGGGAACCGAGCGTCGCTCATCCGCGGAGGTGGCGCTCGACCTGTGGCGGGTTGCGTCGGCGCTGCGCAGGATGGGGGCCTGGGCGACCGTCAAGGGCGAGTCGCCCTCCAAGGCGACGCGCGCCCGCATGCGAAAAGAGGTGGGCCTGCGCGATGCCGAAAAAGATCCGCTTTCGCCGCCCGATCCGGAGTCGCTGTTCTACGAACTGCTCCACGGCATGGGCTTGCTGAATTTTGGGGACAAGCCGTCATGGATCCACGAGCAAGCACTGGAACGACACCTGCAACAACCTCCCACCACACAGGCGTGGCAGTGGGTGCGCGCCTGGCTCCACATGTCGCTGTGGCAGGATGGCATCGGTGTCGTTCCCGACCGCGACAGCGATTACGTTTTCGTTCGCATCGAGCCGGAAAAGCTCTATTACGCTCGTGAATTGCTCGCATGGGCGTTGAGCGGGGTGGCGCACGCGTCCGATTGCTGGCTCGACCTGGAGACCTTTCTGCGGGACCTCTGGCGGGCATCGCAGAAGAATGCGATCGACTTCTACTGCGCTCGCTTCGCCTGGAATCCGGAATTCGAGATGGCTCGAAAAAGGGAGCAATATCCCGCGGGGAAGGACCGCATGCTTGCATTCTGGCTCGCCGGCGAGGCTGTCTGGGCGGCGAATGCCATCATGGTCACGCTGGTCACGCTTGGATTGGTCGAACGCGGCCAGACTACCGGGGATAAAATCCGCCCGTGCTTTCGACTGACAGAATTGGGGCGCGTTGTGTTCGGCGCACCGGAAATCGAGGCTGTTCAAAAGCCGGGAGAGTCGCGTTTTCTAACGGTACAGCCAAATTTGGAAATAGTGGCGTACCTGGAATCGGCCGATGCCCGGCAAATTTGCACATTAAACCGCTTTGCCGCCGGCACGCCGAGGGCCACTGGCCCCGTCCAGACCTTCGAGCTCCGCCGCGAATCCCTGTACGCGGCTCTGGAATCCGGGATGACCCTTGATGAAGTCCGCCGTTTCTTGACCGCACATGGGAAAACCGAACTACCTGCAAACGTCAATCGCATGCTGGCGGAATGGGCAGGCAGACGCGAGTCGTTGGTGCTGCGGACGAAGGTGGTCTTGGCTTTGGGGCCTGCGGAAACGCGGATTCGGAGCCGGGCGTTGAATGGCAACGTATTTCTGCTGCCTTCGATGACCGTCAAGATGGCTGCCAAAGAATTTGCGGGCTGCACGATCCTGGACCATGAGGACAAGCCGGAACGAACGTGGACCACCGACGAACTTGGCAGCCTGACAAGCAACAGTGGCCACAGCATTTCACAAATGCGCCTCGCCCGCATCGCGGACCGCACGGCGACAGGCTGGAAGATTACGCAAAAGTCCGTCGCACGCGCGCGCCTGAGTGGAATAACGGCCGATCAGATTCTGGAATGGCTGGGCGGGCATCTGACCGCGGAAGTCCCGGCCTTGCTGGAAGTGGCCGTCCGCAATTGGACGGGCCGCCAGGGCGTCAAGCTAAGTCAAGCCCAGCTGCTGCGGATAGTGCAACCGCAGGCAAAGGAGGCCCTGCTTCACAGTTCGACTTTCCGGCCATTCCTGGCCGGACACATCCCACCGGAATGGTTCTTGATTCGCGAGGATCATTTGAACGAAGTCCGCGAATTGCTGGAAAGGCTGGGATTTACGATCGGTGACTCATTGGATCCGCCGCTGCTCGGGGCGGTGCAGAACACTGCGAAAGATTCGCTGGCAGCCACTCTTCGAACCAGCTTGATACCAAAGCGACCACCCCGACCGTGAGCATGGCTCCTGGCAGAGGTTAGGAAGAACCTCGTCCATAGGGAATCAATGGATGTTGGCGCGGATCCGCTTCCTCGAGAATCAAGAAAGCAGATTGATAACAAGAGACAAACCCATGGCAGCACGCTCCCGTCCGTTCGTATCTATGGTATAACTGTTATACTAGCCCATGCGCTTCGATTTTGACACGAAGAAAAGCAAGAAGCTCCGGGCAAACCCAAAGCGGGGCATAGGTTTCGAGGAAGCGCAGGAAATCTTCACGCGTCCATACTACCTGGATGCGCGTTCTGATGTTCCGGAACAATATCGCGTGATCGGCTGGGTGGGTGGCCGAATGTACTCCTTGATTTTCGAGATGCGCCACGATTCCGCAGGCGAATACTACCACTTGGTCACGCTTTGGAAATCCACGCATCAGGAAAGGAAACTCTATGAAGAGTACTCGTAAAAAACCAAGGACCGTTTCCGCCGAGGCCATTGCGCGCCTCGCCGATCGTGGAAAAGACGTCTCTCGTTTTTTCACGAATTCCGGAAAAATGATGCCGCCCATTCAGCGCGTCAATGTCGACCTCACCGCCATCATGCTCAACGAACTTGACGCCGCCGCGAAGGAACTCAACATTAGCAGGCAAGCCGTCATCAAGACCTTGCTCCGCCAGGGCCTTGATCGTCACTATCTCGCCAAATCCCGCGCCCGTAAACTCGCGTAGCGTTCCCTGGTGCCCTGCATCCTCATTGTCGTCCGGAACGAAGCGAAGGATCGCACCCGATTCGTACCGAAACCCGATCTATCAACTCCTCAGCCGTAATTTGCGCCGCTTCTTTGGCTGATTTGCTTCCTTGTCTAACTCAGCCGCGCAATGGAAAAAGCAAACACACTAACCGTCAGCGTCTTAGTAAAGGGCACATTCTGGTAGCGACTCAAGCAGAACCAATGACGTCAGCGAGCGGCAGAAAAGGTGCTCAAGTAGCTGCTTAGTGGTTTCGAAGGGAAGTTCACCACCGGGAAGAAAGAATTCGCATGATACCATCTTGCGCGATATCAAAGACTCAATCGGCAAGGGGATCCGCAAGCAGAAAAAGGGCGGAGGGCGAGGCACAACCTACTCTCTGGTGCTCGGTGACACCCGCCGATGAGAGATGCATGACTTTACGGAATTCACCATCTACGGGCTCGTTATCCGCCCCAACGGAGCGGCGTCAGGCCGCCACCGCAGACATCTCTGGTGCAGCGCAGAAGCATGGCTCTAACCAGAACCGCTGATTGCTAAACTGAGAATAGCACCTCACCGAGCCCCTGGCGCCACCGCACGTACGGTCCATTTCTTCCAGGCCCGGCTCGGCGCTTACATTCCGGGCATGTGACGCCGTTAGGCCCGCGATTCCAGGTAGACGCGAGCCGAGGCTTCGTCGGGGAACATCTCAAAAAGTTTGAACATGCTGATTGTTGGTCATTCGCCGGCGCCAAATTCCCACCTCGAATCACGCACGGCCCGTGCAGGGAGATCCTTGCTTTAATGACCCCAACGGTTGACGCGAGAACCACCTCGAAGCTCCTTTCGTGCTTCGTGCCACTACTAAACCGTTGTACGCGCGAGCGACTGGCGGGGCTTTCATGTGGCGCATAACTGTGGATAAGACAGTCATACGATTCCGAGAAGTCCATCCACTATCGGGTTCTCGATATTTCGGCTTTTACAATTCGTTGCATTCTCGGTCCCGCGGTGTAATAGCCTTTATCCCAATTTATCCCAATGGGCTGAATTGCGTGCCCAAACCGTCCAGAGCCTGCCGACCGTCGTCTTGCGTTATCATAAGGTTAGGCCGGAGCCGGAGCGCAATCACCCGTCTTGAAAACCGTTAGGCTCGAAAGGGTCTCGGGGGTTCGAATCCCTCCTCCTCCGTTGCCTCTGGCTTTCTTACACTAGCCCGAGTTTACCGCGCTCGCCTGATTTGATTTAATCCCCGCAACAGGCCTAGGTCCTTCCGCGCCCCATTTGGACTGGGCCGCAGGCCCAGCTCGCCTCAGCCCACGTGGCCCGTTTTGTGTATGACCTAATTCATTTATGGCAGTGTTGTTGGCGCTCAGTCGGAAAATGTGCCTAATATGGAACTGTTACACCAGTATTTGCGGATATTTTGCCATTGACATACAAGCAGTAGTGTGTAGTATGACCTAACATAATGCCAAGCCTCACCAAGAAGATCATTCGCGGCAAACCCTACTACTACTTGCGCGAATGCCAGCGGGTCGAGGGTAAGCCCAAGATTGTTTCCACCATTTACCTAGGCCCCCCGCAAAGCATCCTGGATCGTCTGATGCGCCCCGAACCGGCTCAGCTGGCCATCTATGAATTCGGCGCCTCCGCAGCCGTGTGGGATATGGCTCAGGCCATCGATCTGCTCGCCACCATTGATCGGCACGTGCCCAAACGGGCTTCCCAGGGACCCTCGGTCGGTCAGTACCTGCTGATGGCCGCCTTCAACCGCTGCATCGCCCCCTGCAGCAAGGCCCAGATTGCCGATTGGTACCAGAAAACTGCGCTGCGGCGCCTGCTGCCCCTGTCTTCCGGGCAACTCACCAGTCAGCGGTTTTGGGACAACATGGCGCGCATCGGCGGCAAACACATCACCGCCATTGAACAGGACATCACCAGCACGGTAGTTTCGCGTTTCGGTCTGGATCTGCATTGTCTTCTCTTTGACGCCACGAACTTCTTCACCTTCTTGGACAGCTTCAACGCACGAGCCAAGCTACCGCAGAGAGGCCATAGCAAGGAGGGGCGAGATAATCTTCGGATTCTGGGCCTGGCCCTCCTGGTTACCTCCGATGGCGAGATTCCCCTGTTTCATCACACCTATGCGGGGAATCAGCACGACTCGGTGACTTTCCAGAGCGTCGCCGAGGAACTGTTGGAACGGTGCCGTTCTCTGGCCCAGGGGGCTTGCGACATCACCCTGGTTTTCGACAAAGGCAACAACTCCGCGGAAAACCTGGAGTGGGTCGGGAACAGCCCCTTTCACTTCGTGGGCTCCTTAGTTCCTACCCAGCACAAGGATCTGCTGCGCATCTCGCGGAAGGCGATGCGCAGGCTCGATCCCACGCAGTTGCCTGCGGTTTGGTCCTACCGGACCCGCAAAGTGGTCTTCGGAATCGAGCGCACCATCCTCTGCACCTTCAACCAAAAGCTCTTCGACTCCCAGACGCAGACCCTTTCCCGCGAGATCGTCAAGCGCAAACGGAGATTACAGGAACTCAGGACCCGCCTGGAAAATCGCCGCCCCGATTCCCCAGGGAAAGTGCCCACCGTCGAGGGAGTTCAGAAGAACGTGAAGGTGATTCTGCGAGGCCGCCACATGGCGGATCTGTTTGCTGCTCAGGTACGCCAGAATCGCGCGGGCCTGCCGCGACTCTCTTTCCGCTTTCGGGATAAGGCCTATCAGCATCTGCGCTCGACACTACTGGGCAAGACCCTGCTTTTCACCGACCGAACCGACTGGTCCGATGAGCAGATCGTTCTTGCCTACCGCGCCCAACACCACGTCGAGGCTGACTTTCGACGTTTGAAGGATCCGCACTATCTGACCTTCCGTCCCGCTTTCCACTGGACGGACCAGAAGCTCAGGGTTCACGCTTTTTACTGCGTGCTCGCCCTGCTGATGCTGAACCTGTTGCGGCGCAAGCTCGCACAGGCAGGCATCCCGCTAAGCATTGCCAAGATGATGGATTCGCTTACCGATATTCACGAGGTGACGCTCCTCTACCCCGGAGCATCTGGCTCCCAGAAGCCTTTTGTTCGAACCGTCCTGGCTGACATGGACCC
>WNFL01400691.1_pt1 | contig 19234 bp, 19 predicted proteins | sample 5400361 | NCBI WGS metagenome assembly WNFL01 (sample SAMN13153351, study PRJNA577476) | soil metagenome | isolation source: 40 cm soil on Douglas fir-dominated hillslope | place: USA:California | collected 2013-09-17
GGCACCGCGCAGGGCGATCTCATCCCGCTGACGGCAAGCTTGAACGGCGGATTCGTGAAAGATGAGTCGGGCAGCTTCGTCAAGTCGCGGCTCGATGAACCGGCGCTCAAGGCCATCGCGGCGGCCACCGGCGGGCAGTACGCCCCGCTGGGCGCTCAGGGGCAGGGATTCGAGGCCATCTATAGGGGCAGCCTGGCACCCCTGCTCAAGCATGATCTCGCGTCGCGCCAGCAAAGAGTCTACATCCAGCGCTATCAATGGCCCCTGGCGGGGTCGCTCGCGCTGCTCCTCGCCAGTCTGCTTATCGGCTCACGCCGCCGGATCCGTGTTCGGCGCCGCGGCTCGGTGTCCCAACCGCGGCCGGCGTTCGTGAGTCCCGCCGCGCTGTCCCTGCTCATCCTGGCCTCATCGCTGGCGCCGGGCGGCCCGGTGCGCGCTTCGACCACGAGTGCCGAGGAGGCTTACAAGAAGGGTGAATTCGCTGCGGCCGCGCGCGACTACGCCGCGGCGGCGCAGCGCTCGCCCAACAAACCGATGCTGCAATTCAATGCCGGAACGGCCGCGTACCGGGCTGGGCAGTTCCCGCAGGCGGCAAAGGCGTTTCAGGAATCCATCAGCCGCGCACCCTCGGGAGACGCGGTGCGCTTGGCCGATCAACAGGATGCGTACTACAACCTCGGCAACACCCTGTACCGCACCGGACAGAAGACCGAGGAGAGCGCCCCCGAGCAGACCATTCAGACTTGGACTCAGGCCGTAAAGGCCTACGAAACCGCGCTGCAACTCCGTGCCGATGATGCGGACAGCAAATTCAATCGCGACCTCGTGAAGCGCAAGATCGATGCACTGAAGCAAAAGCAGAACCAACCGCCGCCGCAAGGCCAGGGGCAAGGTCAAGGCCAAGGTCAGGGTCAGGGTCAGGGTCAGGGTCAGGGTCAGGGAGGTCCGCAACAAAAGCCGCCGCCGAATTCGCCGCAGCAGCCGAACGCCGGCACACCGCCGCCCGGCCAACAACCGCCGGGCCAACCGCCACCAGGGCAACAACCGCCCGGTCAACAGCCGCCAGGCCAACAACCTCCCGGCACACCGCCGCCCGGCCAGCCCCCGTCGGCCCAACAGCCACCCGGTCAACAACCCCCGGGCCAAAGGCCGCCCGGTCAACCGCCGCCGGCGAACCAGCCGCCGCCGAGCGCCGATCAATCCAAGCCCGGCAACGGCCAACCCAAGCCCGCGGCCGGCAATGACGACAGGCAACCCGGCGAGGCCGGTCCCGATCCGGCGGATGCCGAGCGGCGCCCCGGCCAGATGAGCGCCGAGGAGGCGCGTGAATTGCTCGACTCACAGAAGGGAGAGGAGCGGCACGCGCTGGGTCTGCCGGTCGCCCGCAGGACACCCGATGCGCCTCCGGATAAACCTGTGAGAGATTGGTGACATGAGAGTGTGCATGCTTCGCCAGGCCGCCGTGATCGCGGCAATCGCGCTCGGCATTTTCGCAGCCGCTGCGGCCTCGGCCGCCGTCCCCTCCGTGGACGCCAGCATCGAGCCGTCGCAAATCGAAGTCGGCGAGTCGGCGCGGCTCACCATCCTGACATCGGGCAGCGGCGCGCTGTCCGTGACGCTGCCGGTGGTTTCCGGATTGGAATTCCGGGTCGTGGGCCAATCGCGCCAGATCCAAATCGTCAACGGGATGGCGATCGAGTCGACGTCGACCATCGTCCGGGTCACACCGGAGGAGGCCGGCGTATTCACCATCCCAGGCGTCACGCCGACCTCGCCGCCCCTGGTGCTTCGAGTCAATCCCAGCGGCGGCAGCGGGTCGTCCGGCCTACGCGGCAACGGCGCTTCACCGGACCAGTTACCGTTCGTTCCAGGCGGCTCCAACACTCATGGCATTCGCCTCACACCGGACGGCTCGGCGTTCGTGCAATTGGAAGTACCCAAGCACGAAATCTACGTCGGGGAGAGCGTCCCCGTGGAAATTCAGGTCGGCATGCGCGATGGATTCGTCGCTTCGATCAACGGACTGCCGAAGCTCAACAGCAGCGACTTCACCCTCAATAGTCTTTCGCATCAGCCGGAGCACGCGGCGAAGTCCATCGATGGCAAGGCCTTCACGGTATACACGTGGCGCAGCCTTCTGGCGGCGGTCAAGCCGGGCAGCTATTCGCTCACCTTCGAGACTCCGCTTACCGTGCGGATCCGCACCCGGCCGCAGCGGGATTCGATGCTGGACGATCTCTTGGGGGACCCGTTCCTGCAGAACATCTTCGGCGCGACCGTGCCGAAGAATGTCAGCGTGACCAGCCCCGAGGCACCGATCACCGTGTTGCCCTTGCCGGCGCAGGGACGACCCCCCGGCTTCGGCGGCGCTGTCGGCACCTTCAAGATCAGCACCGACATCTCGTCCGCGAAAAATACGGCGGGTGATCCGCTCACGCTTCGCTTGCACGTGACGGGTACCGGCAATTTTGATCGGGTCGAGAGCTCCGGGCTCGGCAGCGACGGGCGGTGGAAAACGTATGAGCCGAAGGCGACTTTCAATTCCACCGATCCCAACGGCTACCGGGGCGAGAAAGTCTTCGAGCAGCCGCTCATTGCGACGCAGCCCGGCGTTCAAACTATCCCGGCGCTCGACTTCAATTACTTTGACCCCGCCACGCGCCGCTACGAAACGGCTCGCAGCGCGCCCCTAAGCGTGACGGTTTCACCGCCCGCGGACCTCGCCTCGAGCGAGCCGCCGCCGGCGAACGGAGCGGGCGCGCCAGTCGACGCATCGCACGGCGGACTGCGCCCCGATCATACGGTGTCTGAAGCGCGCGTCGATTCGTTGATTCCTCCCTATTTCCAGCCGCGGTTCGTGGGCCTCTCATCCGTTCTCGCCCTGTTGTTCGGCGGCGGCTGGGTGGCGCTGCGCCGCCGCGAGCGCGACGCGCGCGATACCCAACGACAGCGCCAACGCGCGCGATTGCAATTGACCCACACCTTGCTGGCGCAGATGGCCGCGGCGTCCACCGCCGGCGACGCCGCCGAGTTCCTGAATGCCGCGCGCTCCGCCCTACAACAAACCTTGGGCGCGCGCTGGGAGGTGTTGCCCGAGCAGATTACCGAAGACCTCGTCGAGGCGCAGCTCGAGGGTGACGACAAGGACGACATCCGCCAAATCTTCGCTCTCGCAGATGAAGCCAATTATTCCGGCGATGATTTACAGGCGGCCGACTTCGAACGCTGGACGCAAATCGTCGGCCGCCAACTTGGCGAAGAGACGACGGCATGAGTGGCCGCATGCTCAGCCGCCGCGCACCCTGGGCCGTCGTCGTCATCGCCCTCGCCCTCGCCCTGTTCACCGCCGCGAGCCACGCCGCGCAGGCGCAGGCGCAGGCGCAGGCGCAGGCGCAGGCGCAGGCGCAGGCGCAGGCGCAGGCAGGATATTCCGCGCCGGCTCTGTACAACTTGGCAAACGCCTACGCGCGTTCCGGCAAACCCGGCTTGGCGGTTCTCAACTACGAACGGGCGCGGCTGCTCGAGCCGAACGATCCCGATATCGACGCCAACTCGAGTCACGTTCGCGCGGCGGTCGGATTGCCGCCGCAGTTCCGTAGCCGATTCGAGCGCCTGGCCGGATTCGCCAGTCCTCGAATCCTGGCATGGGTGGGCATCATCGGGCTCCTGACCACCGGCGTCGGCGTGCTCGCGCGCCAGGTGTACCCACGGCATCGGCGCAAGTTCCTCACGACGGCTTTCGTCGGAATCTCCCTGCTCGGCGTGACCATCGGCAGCGGCATCGCTCTATGGCCGATCATGCATGAGGCAGTTGTCATTACGCAGACGGCGCCGGTCCGCGTCTCGCCCGTGCCCATCGAGGAGCCGGTATTCGAGCTGCCGGAAGCATCCATCGTCAGGATGATCGAGGAGCACGACGGCTTCGTACTCATTCGCACCCAAGCGGGCCGCACGGGCTGGGCGCAGCGGGCGAACGTCGCGCCCGTCGTGCCGAAACACTAGTTCCGAGTGATCCCGGCACCGCTGGTCAAATAAACCGCAAACGTTCCCAACCAGTGGCCGCCCTCGTAATGCTCGCCGGTCACGGCGGGAAGCGCCGCCTCGCGATGACGCATGGCGATCGCCCGCAGCACCGGGACTCGCCGATCGTCCGCTTTGAGTCCGTCGGCGATGCCCTCCAGCATCCAAGCCCGGCTCAAGTTGAGCCCGTCGATGTGGGCGAGCTTCGGATCGGCGCGGTCGGTCACCACCGCCGGCGCCAGCCAGGTCGAGTCCGCCTTCCCCGGTATCCCCGGCAGGAACGCCGACAGCCAACGGCCGAACGCCGGCGGATCCAGGACGCGGCGCATGAAATCTGCCTCCGCCAGGCATGGCGACAAGAAGTCCTCGCCGGACGGCTCATAGTCGATCGGGCAGCAGCGGTCCGCCGCGTAGAATCGACGCGCGGCGTCCACCAGAACACTGCGCATCTCCGCATCGCCGGCAGCGCCCGCCCAATCCCAGATCAAGCCGAACGAGAACGCGGTCTGATCGTGCTCGCCGACTCGAATCGGATAGTGCAGCTTGGGCACCCATCTCTTCACACGCGCAGCCGCTTCGGCTTCGAGAGGCCGCAGCGCGCTCGCCCACTCGCGCGCCTGCGGATCGTCCCAAGCGCGCAGCTCCGCCGACAGCTTCAGCAGCCACGCGAGGCCATAGGGCCGTTCGAAAGAAGCACGATCCGCACGCTGTAGATACGCGATTTCGGCGGCGACGTTGTCCGCGGTGAAACTGCGGGCGAGTTCCGTCCGCGCCATCGGCGCGAACGGCGCATCCGGAATCAGCCGCAGCAGGCGCACCAACAGCCAATGGCCGTGCACGTCCGAGTGCCAGTCGTAGCAGCCGTAGAATGCTGGGTTGAGCGCATGCGGAGGACGCGCATCGGCATCGCCGTCCAAGGTATGACTGATGTGGTTGGGATACTCCGCGTGCAGGCACTTGAGCGCGAGACCGGCGAAGCGCGCCGCCGCCGCCGGGTCCAGCGCCGGCGCTCCATCGCCATCGACGCCGGCCGCGGCGCCACCGGCGCAACTCATGGATGCAAGAATCGCCGCAAGATAGCCCGTTCGGCGCATGATGAACCGTCCTTGACGCTGTGGAATGACGGAGGATTATAGGCACATGACGAATCCAACGAGTCCGCTCTGGCCGGAGCTCCGCTACGACGCCTGGCAGGATACCCGCGACACGCTGCAGCTCTGGACGCAGATCGTCGGCAAGATCCGCCTGACGCAGACACCCTGGCTCAACCACAGCTGGCACGTGCCGCTTTACGTCAACTCCAAGGGACTCACCACCTCGCCCATCCCGTACGGATCGCGCAGCTTCGAGATTCAATTCGATTTCATCCTGCACGTGCTCGACATCACCGTCAGCGACGGCAGCGCGCGGCGGCTTGCGCTGCGGCCGCAGAGCGTCGCGGACTTCTACGCCGCGCTGATGGCGGCCCTCGCCGATCTCGGCATCCGCATCGCCATCACCGAAAAGCCGTCGGAGATCGCCGGCGCAATCGCCTTCAGCCAAGACCGCGTGCACTCTGCCTACGATCCCGAATACGCCCACCGTTTCTGGCAGGTCCTGCTGCTGACCGAGCGCGTATTCACAAAATTTCGCACCGCCTTCCTCGGCAAATGCAGCCCCGTGCATTTCTTTTGGGGCAGCTTCGATCTCGCGGTCACGCGCTTCTCCGGCCGCCGCGCCCCGCCCTTTGCGGGCTCGGTCCCGGGACTTAAAGCCGAGGTGATGCGCGAAGCCTATTCGCACGAAGTCAGCAGCGCTGGATTCTGGCCCGGCGGCAACGGCACCGACTTCCCCGCCTTCTATTCATATGCGTATCCGGTGCCCGCCGGCTTCCGTGAAGCCGCCGTGCAGCCCGAGGCCGCCTACTTCAGCGAGGCGCTCGGCGAGTTCCTGCTCCCCTACGACGCCGTCCGCACCGCGGCCGACCCGGAGGCGAGCTTGCTCGCCTTCCTGCAAAGCACTTATGAAGCGGCCGCTCGAGCTGCGGACTGGGATCGCGCCGCGCTCGAATGTCCGCGGGGCCTCCCCCGCGTCCCGCGCGTCACATAGCAAGATCGACTTCGGCGCGCAATCGGCCTATACATGTCTCAAATTCGAGGGGGGCATGTCATGACGCAGCACAGCGCATCGAGTTCTTGGTTCGGCATGCGGCGAAGCACCTGGCTAGCTCTGCTCTGCGCCGCCTCCGCCTCCGCGCCGGCCGTGCACAACCGCGCCGTCGCAGCGGACGCCGCGCCCGCGGCGCAAACCGAATTCGGCGGCCAGTGCGTGGAGGCGCTGGCCGAAGGCCAGCATGTCTCGACCAACTGCACCACCACCTGGACCGACAAGGACGGCAAGGTTTATTGCTTCAGCAACGACGGCGCGAAGAAGACCTTCCTGGCCAACCCGGCCGAGAATCTGCAGCGCGCCCGCAGCTTCATGGCCGCGAGCAACGTCGAGTCCACCGAGAAGGCCATGCAGGACTTCACCAGTTCCGACGCCGAAACCCTGGTCAAGGCAGTCATCGCCGACAAGGTCAAAGCGAACAATGGGATTTTCCCCTTCGACGATCCGCTCAATGGCGAACATTTGAAGTTGAGTTATGACGACGTCGATTTCACCCGCACCATCGATGGCTACGGGTTTTTTCCGGACGTGAAATTCCACGATTCGCAGGACGCGAAGAAAAAATACCTGATCGATTTCTGGGTCGTGCCGGAGGGCGGCAAGCTGCTGGTGCAGGAGACCCGCATCTACAAGGAGCCGCTGAAAGTGGAGGGAAATTGGACCACCATGGCCCGCCAGCCCGTCCCCTGGTGGTGGATACCGGCGTCCGAACACCCGGGACACCTGGCCACCAAGCGCGGTTGGGAGGTGATGTCGGCCGTCGAACACGACGCCATGAAGCAAAGCCGGCAGAACAACGGCGTGTTCAAGCTCAAGGACGACAAGACCGGCAAGGAACTCGAGCTCGAGTTCGTCGACACCCACCAACCGGTGCGGCAGCTCGACGACGGCCGTTACTTTGCGTGCACCGACTTCCGGGTCGTCGGCACCAAGGACCAGATCTACGACATCGATTTTTGGGTCAACGACAAAGACGGCGCGATGAACGTCGATCAGATCAAGGTCCACAAAGTGCCCGAACTCAAGAGCGGTCAGTGGATCCAGGTGCCGCGCTACGAATGGAAGGACGTCGGCACGTCGCACGTCGTGCCGTGAACCGCGCCGGTCACTTGATGTGGCGCGAGTTGGCGACCAGCCCCTTCAAGTAGCTCACGTCGGCAATTCCCGGCACGAGTTGCCGCCCGATCACCAGACCCGGCGTCCCATCCAGGGCGAGCGCATGCGCTTCGATGTCGTTGCGCTCGAGCAGTGCGGCGATCTCCTTGGCATGACTGACGCGATCCTTTTGAAGGGTGTCCGTGTTCACGCCCGCGGTCCGTAGAATCGTGTCCACCTGATCGTTGTGCGCCAGGCGCGGTCCGCTGATCAAGGCGTCGTGCGCCACCTGATACTTGCCCTGATACCCCGCGGCCAACGCACCTGACGCCGCATACACCGATACGTCGCCCAAGATCGGCCAGTCTTTGTAGAGGATGGCTATTTTCGGATCTTGCGCCAGCAAAGCGTGCAGCGTGGGCACCAGCTGCTTGCAAAAAGGGCAGTTGTAGTCGAAGTACTCGACCACGATCACATCCGGATCGCGCGCCCCCACGGCGTCGACGCCCGGTTTGGCGAGCATTTGCTTCTGCCCGGCGCGGGTGATGACCTGAATCTCCTGCGGCGAGCCTGTGTCCTGCGGCGCAGCTGCCTGCGCCGAGGCTGTCTGCACCGAAGCTGCCGCCGCCGGCGTCAACGCCGCATCGAGCAGCAGCACGCACCCCAGCATCGAGAGGAGGAGAAGTCGGCGACCGGCCGATACGGGTTTGACGCACAGCATCCCCCCATCGTAACCCAATCCCGGCAGATTGTTGGCGGCGCGGCGTGCCCCGTCCACCCAGCGACGCGCGCGCCGCCGCGGCTCGTCAATGAACGGGACTGATCAGGCCCGCATCGTCCGGCTCGGTGGAATTGACCCGCGGACTCACCGCATAGGCCTGCATCCAGGCTGGGTTGTAGGGTTGGATCGCGGCCTTTGCTTCGACAGGTGTTCCGCGTAGCCAGGTGTCGTAGTCTTTGCGTCTCAGGATGGCCGGCATTCGGAGGGCAAAGTCGGCCAAGAGATCGTTTGCCTGCACGCGGATGACGGAGCAGCTCTCGATCACGTCGTCGTCATCGGTGACCGAGCGGTCCCAGACAGCTGCCAGACCGAACACCGACCGGTTGAGGAGGTGCACGAAGTAGGGCTGGCGGAATTTATCGCGGGTGAGCTGCCACGCATAGAATCCCGACGCGGGCAGGATGCAGCGCTGACCGCTCAACCAGGGCATGCGATAGACGTTCGAGCGCTCGATGCGGTCGATTTCGGCGCAGGCCGTGGCCTCGGCGGTAGGCTGACCCTCGGCCCACGACGGAATCAGCCCCCAGCGAAGCATCATCCCTTCCGACTGGCCGTCGTGGATGCGGACCGCGGGAACGTACTGCGGCGCCGCGACGTTGAATCGCGCCGTAAATTTCCACCACGCCTGCGCGGGCAGGAACTCGCGTTCCGCCGCCGATTGGTCCGGAAGCGCGTAACGATCACACATAATGCAGCCAGATTACGGCCATTGGCTGCGGGAAGCTGTGACGGAGCTCTAACCAAGGGGAAATTGCGGCCCCCTTTGCCGCATCGCGGCGGAGAGGTCCTTGCAGGCGACCCGAGCCCCTCTCGCGATCGCCCGACCCCAAGAACAGCCGAAGAAACACGGGATGGCACAAAAGCGCATCCCGTGCAGGGCCTCGACGAGGCTACGCGGCCTTGCCCGCGGCCAGGGCCTGGACGTCCAAAGTTCGCAGCACTTTGCCGCCGATCGCCCAGTCTCCGCTCTCGAATTCATTGACGCGCACCCAGGTGACGGGGCGCATGTTCTCGCCTTCTACTTCGATCATCGCCTCCGTGACTTTGGCGATGAGTTCCTTCTTTTGCGCCGGCGTGAAAACGTCTTTGATCACATCGATGGTAACGAGTGGCATGGTGTCTCCTGTAAGTTAAGTTGATTGCCTGATCACGGACCCGTTCGCGGGGCCGATGAGCACAGATTCGCAGCTGCGTTTCGCCGAAGCTTGCAGAATCCCTGGAGAAATCTTGATGATTCTTTGGAGATCTCCGCGGTGTGGGCTAATCTGTGGCGATGATCTACCGGTTCGGCTCTTTCGAGCTGGATTTAGCCACGGTCGAGCTGCGGGACGGCGGTCGAGTCCGCAAACTCGAGCCGCAAGTCTTCGCGCTGCTGGCGTTGTTGGTCGAGAACCGCGAGCGCCTCGTCTCGAAGGAAGAAATCATCGACAAGGTGTGGGACGGCCGTGTCGTCTCGGACGCCGCCGTCGCCAGCCGCGTGAAATCGGCGCGGCAGGCTCTGGGCGACGACGGCAAGTCGCAGCGATTCGTGCGTACGATCCACGGCCAAGGCTACCGATTCGTCGCGAATGCCAGAGCGTCACGGGACACCGCAATCTGGTCGGCGGATTCCGCGCAAACCGCCGCTGTCAATGCCGCCGGCGTTGCGGTTCAGCACGTCGACACGATTTCCAGGCCCTCGCTCGCGGTGCTTCCGTTCCGGCTGATCGGCGACGGCGGGCGCTACGCGGCGCTTGCCGTCGCGCTGCCCGATGAGCTGATTACCGAACTGTCCCGCCTGCGCTGGCTGTTCATTACGGCTCGAGGCTCGTCGTTCCGGCTGCGCGCGCCGGATACCGATTTCTCCGAAATCGGCGCCCTGCTCCGCGTGCGCTACTGCCTGTGGGGCACGGTCGAGGTATCCGATCAAAGTGTCGTGGTGGCAGTCGAGCTCGTCGACACCGCCGACGGAGGCATCGTTTGGGCCGAGCGGTTCTCGGGGCGAATCGACGACGTGCACTCCATGCGCGAGAACATCCGTGCGCGGGTTCTCATGGCGCTCGAAATTCAGATACCCGCCCACGAGGCCGCTCGCGCGCGCTACGGCGCCGCCGAAGACCTCGAATGCAGGGAACTCGGGCGTTCACCCACATGTCCGTCGGCGAGGACGTGGAAGCGGCGGAATGGGCCGATCGCGCCGCACGCTCTCCCGGATCTCACGTGCTGATCGCGATGATTGCAGCCGTAGCGAATGTGTTGAAGCACGATCCCGTGCGCGCCGCCTTTTGGGCCCAGAACGTCCGTGAGCGCAATAGCACGCTCACCAGTGAAGATTTTGGCCGCGCGTTTCCCATGAAGTCGGATGTGATGCGCGTCCGGGTGCAGCAAGCACTCGCGCAGCTGGGGTTTAGCTCGCGGGCCTGATCGCCTGTTGCGTCGCAAGCGCCGTCGGATTGGGTGTGGGCTCAGCGATCTTGCGCAACCGGTTGCGGTCGGTGTGGTGAAATGTCTCGGTCTGACCCGGAATGGTCAGCAGTGTGTCCTGGTCGTACGACCACGTGCCATCTGCGTGGATGTCGACCTTGATCGTGTAGCGATCCGTGCGGAACGCCTGCTCGAGAAAAGGATTGGAGATGATGCCGTTGGTGAGCGAACCACGCACAGCTTCGAGCGTGAATGACTTCGCATCGGGGGTTGCCTGGCCGACGGCCATCGCGGTCTGGCCCCGGGGAATCGATAACGTCAACAGTATTGTGTGAGTGGCCGGCTCCCACAGCCAGTAGCCGACCTGGTCGTGAAAGGTCTCCGGATCATCCGGCTTCACAATCCGCGTGTGATAGCGCAGCCCGTAGAAAAGTTGCGGCCCGTTGGTCTGGGCGTCGATCGGTTGAAGCTCGTAGCGCTCGATGAACCGCTGGTGCTCGGGACCGTCAGGCTTCGGATTGACGTCTTGGCCGGCGGCGCTGGTCCAGATGCCGGCCATGCCGGTCAGTGGCCCGAGGTTTGCCAGCGTGTCCGTATCCGGTTCGGGCTCAGTGTAGATGTCCGCGGGGTAGTGATACATGAAAAACTCCAGGCGAAGAATCGGTCTGCTTTCCAGGATCGCAGCGTCCATCGACTACACGGACGTTTTCATCGGGACCCCGCCAGCGTCTGGCTATGTACTAATTTTGAATGAATTAGTAGGAAGTTAGTAGCAAACGGTTACGGGTCGATGAGGTTGAACGACACGGGGTTTGGCGCAGACGATTGTTCTGCTGCGTGTCGTTGCTTTGATCGGCATACGAGGTGAGGTATTGTCGCCGCTTGCGGCACGCTGATCGGCAACAGGGAGTAACTTATGGAAGAGAACGTTTATGCACCGCCCAAAGCGGTGCTGGCCGAGCTAGGCACCGTCAAAAACAACATCGCAGTGCGGTTTTTTGCCGTATCGCCCGTCAAGCTGGTGGTGCTGTCGACCTGTACATTGGGGCTCTACCAAATCTATTGGTTCTATAAGAACTGGGTTCTGATAAAGGAACACTCCGAACCGGACATTACTCCCTGGGCGCGTGCATTTTTTTGCTTCTTCTGGTGCTACAGCTGTTTCGAATTCATCAGGAATGACGAGCGGCAATTAGACCTCGAGCCTACATTGCCTGCGGGACCGTTGGCCGTCGGTTGGATTGCCGCGTCCCTGGCCGGGCGGTTGCCCGAGCCGTATTTCTTGATCGGCTTTCTGGGGCCGCTGCTGCTGATTCCGGCGCAGCGGCATGTCAATCGCATCAATGGCCTGGTCGCGCCCGATCACGATACGAACACGCGATTCAGTGCCTGGAATTGGCTGGCGGTGACGGCGGGCGGAATCTTCGTTGCGCTGATCGCACTCGGTTTGGCGCAGACGCGGCACGCTTGACGCAGCAGACCAGGACGAAACGCGTATCGGATTGTGCCCACGGCGTCGGCTCTCGTTGAACACTCCGACGTCTCGCGCCCGGCGGCTGTGAGGTCGCGCACAGGATTTCAAACCGGTTGCCACCGGCTCACGACACCGGGTTATCATAGTGTATCGATCAGCGCAAGGAGCGAACATGGCCACGGAATCGAGCAACTTATATGCTCCCCCCAAAAGTGCGGTCAAAGACGTTGATGGTGACGAAGCGCTCGAACTAGCGTCCAGGTCGGCGCGCTTGGGGGCCGCCATTCTCGATGGACTGAGCGGCTTTATCTGGTTCGTGCCGGCCTACGCCGCGAATTTTGCGAGGATTGCACAACAGGCGCGCGGCAATCCACTGGCGGTCTGGATCAACCTCGCAAAAACCGGCGGTTGGTTTTATCTCGGCCTCATCGGCGCGCTGGTCGTACTCGCGATCGATCTCACCTTGTTGGCGCGCAATGGCCAGACGATCGGCAAGAAGCTGCTGGGCATCAAAGTCGTGCGCGTCGACAGATCGCCGGTCTCGTTGTTTAGAGTCTTTTTTCTGCGCTATGTCTGCAATACTTTTCTGACGCTCATTCCGCTCGTCGGTTCGCTGTATTCCTTGGTCGACTGCCTGATGATATTCAGCGAGTCGCGACGAACGGTGCACGACCGCATCGCCGATACCATCGTCATAAAAGCTTGATCTCGACCATAGACACGGTCATTACGGCGGAAACACCCGAGGGCATCGCGATTTCGATGCGCGCCGCAGGCTTTCCCGTGCGGTGCATGGCTTTTCTGATCGACGCTGCGATACGCTACATGATCGTTTCCACTGTCGCCACCGGTCTCAATTTCGGGGGCCGTGTGGGCAAAGGCGTACTGCTGATCATCGTTTTCCTGATTTTGTGGCTTTATCCGGTCATCTTCGAATTGACGCCGGCGGCGGCCACGCCGGGAAAGCGTGCGATGGGCATTCAAGTGATCATGGCCAATGGCCTGCCCCTCACCCCCGCGGGCTGCTTGATCCGCAACTTGATGCGCGCGGTGGACATGCTGCCGCTCTTGTATGGCTTCGCGATCGTGTCCATGCTGTTGCGTCGGGACGCCCGCCGGCTCGGCGACCTAGCGGCCGGCACGCTCGTGGTGTATCGCGATCGGGCCTCCCCAACGAGCGATTTCGGTCCCGGCGAGCCCCTGCGGCCACCCCTCCCTTTGACCATCCGTCAGCAGACGGCCATTGCCGCCTTCGGCTGGCGGAGCACTCGACTGACACCGGAGCGCGCCGAGGAAATCGCGGTTTTGGCCGCCGACGCCGTGCCGGGCGGCAAAGACACCGCTGTGGCGGCCCGCCTGGTCGGGATTGCGCGTTGGCAGCACGGTCAGCGGGCCGTGATCCCGAGAGACGCGGCAGAGCAGACGTGACGCCGTTCGACTTTCAAGCCGCGAACCAGGCCAGCTGGAACGAACTCGAAAGCGAACTCGCACGCAACCAACGCCAACTTGATCCCGACCGGTTCCTCGCCCTCTATCGGCTATGTTGCGAACATCTGGCGCTCGCCCGATCGCGCAGCTTTCCGCTCCACGTCATCGAGCGCCTCTCCTCGATCACCTCGCGCGCGCACCAGATCATTTATCGCCAGAGCGATGCCGGCCTCGGGCGCATCGCTCGAGCATTGCTCGAGGATTTCCCAACCATGGTGCGCAGGCTCTGGGCCTACATCGCGATCGCAGCGGCGCTGCTCATGATTCCGACGATCGCGATCGCAATTGCAACCTACCTCCATCCGGACTTGATCCTCTCCATCGTGGATCGCAATACAGCCGCGGCGTTCGATCAGATGTACAGTCCCGCGGCGCAGGCTATCGGTCGCCCGCGCGACATCGCGAGCGACTGGATGATGTTCGGTTTCTACATCAAGAACAACATCGGCATCGCCTTTCAATGCTATGCCACGGGAGTGCTGTTCGGCCTGGGATCCTTGTATTTCCTGCTGACCAACGGAATGTTCGGAGGCGGTATCGCCGGTTACGTCGCTTCCTTGGGCTACGGCGGCACATTCTTTCCCTTCGTTGCTACGCATTCGGCATTTGAATTGACGGCGATCGTACTGTGCGGAGGCGGCGGTCTGCGCATCGGTCAATCCGTGTTGTTGCCGGGGCAGCTGACTCGGGTCGCGGCATTGGAGCTCGCAGCCCGGGAAACCAGCCTGATCGTGTTCGGCGCCGCGGTCATGCTGGTGATCGCGGCCGCCATTGAGGCGTTCTGGTCATCCGCTCCGTGGGTAACACCGACTGCAAAGTACACTTGCGCGGGGTTTTGCTGGGCTTTGGTGCTTTGCTTCTTTTTGCGGCGTCCCCATGCAAAATGACGCCGCGGACGTGGTATGGCGGCCCCGCAGCACCTGGGAGGGCTGCGACCTGGGTGTTCGGCTCCTGCAATCCTGGCTGCGTCCGGTGTTCACCTGCTACCTCGCGGTCGCTGTACCCCTGTTCTGCCTGTTCGCCGCGACCGGCGCAGTTGCTTCATGGTTGCCGTTCCTGCTGATTTGGATCTCCAAGCCCTGGCTTGACCGGACAATCTTGTTCGTGCTGTCACGCGCGCTGTTCGGCCGGCCGACCTCGCCGCTCGACGTGTGGCGCACACGCGCCGATGTATGGTGGCACCAGCTGGCCGCCACTGTCACGCTGCGCCGATTGACTGCGTCCAGGTCTTTCACGCAACCCATCGTTCAGCTCGAGGGCCTCCGCGGGACCGTATTGCGGGCGCGGATGAGCCAGCTCACCGCACGGCATCGGGGCGTTGCGCGCGCCGCGACCCAGGCTTTCGGGGCAGCTGAGTTCGCGTTGTTCGTCAGCCTGTTTTTTTTGCAAGTTTGGCTTGCGCCGCATACGGACGGCGACCCTTGGAGCGATCTGCGTTCGCTTTGGCTCCCCGGTCATGCCTGGGTGAGCACGGTTGAATATGCGGCGGTCGTCTGTTTTCTCGAGCCTTTTTACGTCGCGGCCGGTTTTGGCATGGATTTGAATCGGCGCGTAGAACTCGAGGCATGGGATATCGAACAGGAGTTTCGTCGTGCGTTCGCGCACTAAAGCCCTTGCGCTCGCCGTACTGATCAGTCCGCTATGGTCGGTTACGCCGGCCGTCGATGCCGTCAAGCCAGCGCCGCTGGTGGATACGGTAATTTCCCCGGCGACAATCGATGCCGCCATCGCGGATCTGCGTCATGATCCGAACCTCGGCGGCCAAACCAAGACCCGTACGCTGCGCTGGGTCACCCCGTCCCAGCCGCGACCTCCACCGACATCGCCCACTTGGATATTCGGATTGTTCAGCTACATCGGCCAATTCGGCGGATTGATGCTGTGGATGGTCGGCACCGGAGGGGTGGCGGTGGCGGCGATTTGGATCCTGCGGGTGCTCAAGTCAGGCGCACCGCGCGCCGTCCCGGCCCAACCCGACGTGGGCGACCGCCAGGTGCTCGATCTTGATATCCACCCTGACTCGCTGCCCGACGACGTCAGCGCGGCAGCGATGGAGCTTCTGCGCGCCGGGCGCCTGCGCGACTCCCTGTCGCTCCTGTACCGAGCGTCGCTTTCCTCTGCGGTGCATCGTTTCGGGGTGACCCTCGGTGCCCATCACACCGAGCGCGAGGTGCTCAAAGCGGTCAAAGTCGCGCTCGACGATGCCCGCGCGCGCTACTTCGCGGACCTGGTGGCGGCCTGGCAAAGGGTCGTGTATGCCGGAGAGGCCGTGTCACCAGAGGCAGTCCTCCCGCTCTGCGCGGGGTTCTCCACCCACTTCGATCGGCAGCCGCCGTGAACGGCAGGCGCTGGTCGCAATTGCTGGTGGCCGTGATCCTGGCGGCCGTCGTCGTCTGGATTGCCATGCACACCTATTGGGACTACGTCACGGTGGACAACCCGCCGCAGGGCGAGGCCGTAGCCAATCGCTACTATACTTTCGAGAAGCTGACCCAAAGGTTCGCCATCCACACGAGTCAAGTTCCCACCTTACGGACTTTGCCCGCGGCCGATGGCGTGCTGCTCGTGGACGACGTGCGAGGGGCTCTGTTGGACATTGACGCGCTCGAAGTATGGGTCGCCGGCGGCGGCCGCTTGCTGGTCTCGCCCGGTGCATTGCTGTCCAATGCCAGGTTGCGATCGTGGAGTGGTATAGGCAGGGCATCACCCAGATCCGACGACGAAGATGGCGCGCCCGGCGCTCCTAAGCGCGCGGCGGATCCCGATGACGACTGCGCGCCTTACTCGGAGCGTCTTGCAGGCCGCGAAACCGGAAAGAGCCTTCGCGCCTGTTTAGGGACGATGCGCGTTGCGTTCTCGAGCATGCGCACTCCCGCGTGGTCTTTGTCGAACGGGTACGGATTTCAGATGCTACGCATCGATATCGGTAAGGGTAGTATCGCCGTGATTGCTTGCGAATGTTTGATGGGGAACAAGAGCCTGCTGCGGGCAGACCATGCACGCATCGTATTCGATTCCATACCCTTGAGAGCCGGCGATCATGTGGACATCCTCAATCCGGTCAGTGCAGAAAGCCTGTTGGCCTTGTTGTGGCGGCTCGCGGCCGCCGCGATCGTCTGCGCTCTGGTTGCCGTCGGATTGACGATCTGGCGCAACCTGCCGCGCTTCGGGCGGATCGCCGCCTCGCCGCCGCCGCTGCGCCGCTCGCTCGCCGAACAGATTCGCGCCACGGCGCGCTTTGCCTGGCGTACCCGACGCCTCGCGTCCCTGCGCCGGGCCGAGCGCCAGGCGCTCACCCAGTCGGCATGCCGGAGGCTCGCGTTCTATGAACGGATGGACGCCTCGCAGCGCATCGCCGCGTTGGCGGCGTACACGGATCTCGACTCCGGCATCGTGCGCGACGCGCTGAGTGAAAACCCCGACGGCGGCGCGGAATCGCAACGAACGGCAATCCTGCTGCTCGAGAAAATGCGGCGACAATTAAGCCATTGAGTTACAAAACCAAGGTGCGCGAGCATGAATGATGAATCGAATACGATATTGCGGGCCGGCGAACTGCTGGCGAAGCTGCGCGAAAGCGTCGGCAAAGCGCTCGTCGGACAGACTGCGGTCGTCGATCAGACCATCATTGCCCTCTGCGTGTCGGGGCATGTCCTGGTCGAAGGAGTGCCGGGCCTGGGCAAGACGTTGTTGATCCGCGCCTTGGCAAAGGCAATGTCCTTGAACGTGGCGCGGATACAATTTACGCCCGATCTCATGCCGTCGGACATCACGGGGCACGCCGTCCTAGACAGCACAACGCGTGAGATGCGCGTCGTGCGCGGTCCGGTGTTCACGAACTTGCTGTTGGCCGACGAAATTAACCGTGCACCGGCCAAGACCCAAAGCGCGCTGCTCGAGGTCATGCAGGAATACCAGGTGACTTTAGAAGGCCAAACTCTGCTCTTGCCCAAGCCCTTCATGGTGCTGGCGACCCAGAATCCCGTCGAAACCGAGGGTACCTATCCGTTGCCCGAGGCCCAGTTAGACCGCTTCCTGCTGAAGATCGTCATGAACTATCCGAGCGAGGCGGAAGAGGTAGATGTGGTGCTTCGCACCACCACGGGTCAGAACGGGGATCAATTGCCGCTCTCGGGCGTGACCGCCGTCTTGAACGAAAGGGCGGTGCTCGCCTTGCAGAATCTTACCGCCCGCCAGCACGTCGATCAGGCGGTGGTCGACTATGCGGTACGCATTTCCCGCGCCACGCGCGAGTGGCCCGGCATCGCGATGGGTGCCGGTTCACGCGGCCCCATTGCACTGGTGCGTGCCGCCAAAGCGGTCGCGCTGATGGAGGCCCGTTCATTCGTGATTCCGGACGACATCAAGTCCGTGGCGCTCGGCGTGATGCGCCACCGTATCGTGCTGTCCGCCGACGCACAGCTTGACGGGCGCCGGATCGACGACCTGCTTCGCGGCATTCTCGAGGCTACGGCTGCACCTCGCGCGTAAACCGATCAGATGCTCACGGCCGTCATTCCATCTAGAAAGCTGATCGCCATCTTCACGGGCGGCGCCGCGATCTGCACTGCGTTGGCCTTCACAACGACCGCTTCCATGCTCGTTGAAGGAGCGACCCTGGCAGGCGGCGTGCTCCTGTTCGCGGTGTGCGCCGCCGACCTACTGTTGAGCGTCCTGGATTGGCGCCGCGCGCCCCTGAAAATGCACCGTCATCTGCCCCACGCCTTCGCCATCGGTGTGCCGGTCATGGTGCAGGTGAGCATCGACAACCAGGGCGATACGCGACGACTCGGCCAGTATCAGGAATATGCGGATCCCACGCTCGTGATGCCCCAATTGCCCCTACCTTTCGATGTGGGTCCGCGGCGGCGCGAACTGCTGAACATTGAATTGACTCCCACGGCGCGCGGACTGCAGCGTTTCGACGTTGGACAGGTTCGCCTGCGCTCGCGTCTTGGCATGCTGGACCTGGATCTTCGGATCGGAACGAGCGAGTCGCGCCGGGTATTCCCAAACTTTCAGGAACAGGCCCGGTTTGCGTGGTTGGCCGGCGACCGCCGCGTCCAATCGGCGGGACTGAAGTCCGTGCAGCGGCGCGGATCCGGCACGGACTTCGATCAGTTGATCGACTATCAAGCCGGGGATCCGATCCGCCACATCGACTGGAAGGCCACGGAGAAGCATGACCGGCCGATCGTCCGCAAGTTTCAGGACGAACGCGATCAAGATGTAATCATATTGCTCGACTGCGGCCGCCGCATGCGCGCCGACGATACGCAGCATGGAATCGGCGCGACGCATTTCGATCAGTGCCTGAATGCCTTGATGTTGCTCGCGTTCGTAGCCTTGAGCCATGGTGATGCGGTCGGCGCGATGACCTTCGGCGTGGCCGACGGCGCGCAAAAGCGCTTCGCGCCGCGCAAGGGACGACAATCCCTCAACGCCTTGATGGCGGATCTTGCCGACGTGGAGGCCACGGCGACGTTTTCCGATTACGAGCACATAGCGGCCGAATGCCTATCGCAAAGGCGAAAGCGCGGGTTGGTCGTGATGATCACCAACAGCCGCAACGAGGACGCGCCGCAACTCGGAGCCGCCCTCGCGCTGCTGCGCACGCGGCACATCGTCATTCTCGCGAACCTGCGCGAAGAGGTGGTGGCGCTGACCACAGGACAATCTTTGACGAATCAGGAAAGCGCGCTCGAGTGCGCGGCCGCGCTGGAATACGCACATGCACGCGATCGGCTGCTCCAGCGGCTCGCAAAGGGTGGGGTGCGCACCATCGATTGCGAACCCCGGCGCCTGGGCGTGGAACTCGTGAATCG
>WNFL01411525.1_pt1 | contig 19228 bp, 16 predicted proteins | sample 5400361 | NCBI WGS metagenome assembly WNFL01 (sample SAMN13153351, study PRJNA577476) | soil metagenome | isolation source: 40 cm soil on Douglas fir-dominated hillslope | place: USA:California | collected 2013-09-17
ATAGTTATTGCGCAATACCAGACTCGCTACTTCACCCGTCATCTGCACCAGCAGGCGATCGCGTCCCGCGCGCGTGATTTCCTTGGCGCGCACCGCGCCGTTCAATAGAATCTTCAAATTGACTTCGACGTCCGATGTGTTTACGCCGGCGGAGTTGTCGATGAAATCGGTATTGAGCCTGCCGCCGCGCCGCGCGAACTCGATGCGCCCGAGCTGCGATACCCCCAGATTGCCGCCCTCGCCGACGACCTTGCAATTCAATTCGCGGGCGTCGATTCGCACCGCGTCATTGCTGCGGTCCCCGACATCGCCATGGCTCTCGAACGTGGCCTTGACGTAGGTGCCGATGCCGCCGTTCCAAAATAGATCGACGTGCGACTTCAGAATGGCTTTGATCACTTCGTTCGGCGTGACTTGCGCCGGCAGCTCGAGCAGCACCTGTGCTTCGCGCGACAGGGTCAGGTTCTTGGCGGTCCTCGAGTAGACTCCGCCGCCCTTCGAAATCGCCTGGCGAGAATAATCCTCCCAACTGGAGCGGGGCATTTTGAACAGCCGCTCCCGCTCGGCGAACGAGCGCAGAGGATCCGGCTGCGGATCGATGAAGATGTGCAGGTGATTGAACGCCGCGACCAGCCGGATGTGGGGGGACTGCAGCATTCCGTTGCCGAACACATCGCCCGCCATGTCGCCGATTCCGGCGACGGTGAAGGTCTGGCTCTGGATGTCGACGCTCATCTCGCGGAAATGCCGCTTCACGCATTCCCACGCGCCGCGCGCGGTGATCGCCATCTTCTTGTGGTCATAACCGGCCGAACCCCCGGAGGCGAAGGCATCGCCGAGCCAGAAGCCGTATTCCTCGGAAATGGCGTTGGCGATGTCGGAAAAGGTGGCGGTGCCCTTGTCCGCGGCGACCACCAGGTAAGCATCGTCCTTGTCGTGGCGAACGACCAAGGCCGGAGCGACGATCTTCTCGTCGACGATGTTGTCGGTAATATCCAATAGGCCCCTGATGAGCGTCTGATAGCACGCGATCACTTCGGCCTGCTGTGCCTCGCGCTCGGCCGGCATGCGCTTGACGACGAATCCGCCCTTGGCTCCCACGGGAACGATCACCGTGTTCTTCACCTGCTGCGCCTTCATGAGGCCGAGCACCTCGGTGCGGAAATCCTCGCGCCGATCCGACCAGCGGATGCCGCCGCGGGCGACATAACCCATGCGCAGGTGCACGCCTTCCATGCGCGGCGAGAACACGAAAATCTCGAACAGGGGCCTGGGCAGAGGAAGCTCCCGCAGTTGCTGGCTTTCGATCTTGAAGGACAGGTATTCCTTGATCTGGCCCCCGCCGCCCGTCTGGTAGGCATTGGTTCGCACGGTCGCCGACAGCGCGTTCCACAGGGCCCGCAAGATTCGATCCTCGTCGGAGCGCGTCACTTCCTCGAGCGCGGAACGGATGCGTCGATCGAGCCGAGCGAGCGCACTCTGCCGCGCCGTCGCCGAGTTTGCCGGATCGAAGCGCGCCACGAATAGATCCGCCAAGGTCCGGGCGATCGCCGCATTGTTCACCAAGACTTGCGCGATATAACCCTGGCTGAACGGCAGTCCGGTCTGCAGCAGATAGCGGCAATAGGCTCGCATGACGATGACCAGGCGCCACGGTATGCCGGCGGACAGGGTCAATTGATTGAAACCGTCGCTATCCATGCGGCCGGTCCAAACGGCCGTGAATGCACTCTTGATTTCGCGCTCCAGCGCCTCGAATTGCGTCACCGTCGACGCCTGCATCACGAGTTCCAGGTCCTGAATCCAGGCGCGCCGCCCGCCCGGGAACTCCAATTCGTAGGGACGTTCGGCGATCACCTTCAGTCCCATGTTTTCCAGCATGGGCAAGAGGTCGGAAATCGGGATGGCGTCTTGATTGCGGAAGATCTTCAGAAAGAACTTGTCCTTGCGCCGCGGCTCGGGTCGATAGATGTCGAGATGCAGGCGCGTCGGCTCCTTCTCGACGGCCTCGAGGAACGACACGTCCAGGGCGGCGGCGTCGCCCTGAAAGTCCTCCGTATAGGCCGCGGGGAACGCCTGTGCGTACTTTTCGAAAAGCTGCAAGGCGTAGGCTTCGTCCAGACGCGACAGCAAGGCCGTCTTGAAGCCGTCCAGCCACGATCGCACCGCCGCGGCGACGCGCCGTTCCAAGGCGTCGGTATCGACTCGGATTTCATCGCTCGGGCTGGTCCGCGCGACGATGTGAATGCGCGCGAGATTCGACTCCGCGATCTGCACCTGCGATTCCATGCCGACGGCGGAGAACGCCTCGCGAATGACTTTTTCGATGCGCTGCCGGACTTGCGTGTTGTATTTTTCGCGCGGCACGAACACCAGGCAGGAATAGAACCGGCGAAAAGCGTCGCGCCGCAGCAGCACCCGAACCCGCGGGCGCTCCTGCAATCCGAAAATGCCGGTGACGATGCGGTTCAGTTCCGCAACGGTCGCCTGGAACAGTTCGTCGCGCGGAAAAGATTCGAGAATGTGCTGCAGGGCCTTGCCGTCATGGCTGTCGGGAGCGAGCGCGAAGTGTTCCACCACCTGATTTCGCGCGGATTGCTGCTGTATGCCGCGGACGTCCACAAACCCAAGAATCGCCGTTCGCCGAGCAAGCGGCCCTTGGCGTCGAAGTGCTTGACGCCGACGTAGTCGAGATAGCCCGACCTGTGCACCGTCGATTCGAAGTTCGCCTTGGTGACGAGGACGAGGTCGCGCGAGCGGCTCTGGCGGCGGATGTCGCTCGATCGGATCCGGCGGGTGCTCCCCGGATGCCTGTGGCCGGGACGCAGCAGCCCCAGACCGCTGGCCGCGATCGGCTGCAGGGCCTCGCGCCCTTTGCGCCCCTGCAGCCGATATTCGCGGTAGCCCAAAAAAGTGAAGTGGCGATTTTCCATCCACGTGAGCAGCGCGACGGCCTCGCTCAGCACGTTCGGGTCGAAACGCGCGCTCAGGGAACTTAAGTCCCGTGCGGTCTGGTTGGCGGCTTGCTGCATCTTGCTCCAATCGGCGCAAGCGACTCGAACATCGCGCATGCTGCGCTCGATCTGCGACGCGAGAGAATGCAACGCGGCGGGATCGACGATCCTGTCCACCTCGATGTGCTGAAACGATTCCAGCCGCAGGTTCTTTTCAGCGGGCAGATCCTTGTCCTTGGATGCCTCGCCGCGCTCGCGCAGCGAGAGCAGGTTCCCGGAGCTGTCGCGCGTCACCGCGAAGATGGGATGCGTCAGAAAATGCAGGGCGAGGGAGCGCTGGGTCAGCGAGAGGCTGATCGAATCCACGAGGAACGGCATGTCGTCGTTCACCATCTCGATGACGGTGTGCGGCGACGTGAATCCGTGTTCGCGCAGCGTCGGATTGAATACCCGCACCAGCGCGGATCGGCGCCGTCGGCGCGCGAACATCAAGTGCGACAATGCCGTGCCGGCAAGCTCGGCCGGTTCACGCGCGGCGAGGTCGGCCGCATCGACATTGGCATAGTAGGCCTTGAGGAAGCGCGGCCAGTCCAGGTTGCGCATCGATTTGGGCGGCCGAACTGCCGACCGCGCGACAGCGGACACGATCTTGCGATGTTGTTCCGAGGCAGCCTGATACATGGTTGATCCTTGCGTTAATCCGGCTTTTCAAGATCGGCGATGACTGCGCCCAAGAAGCGGCACGCCTCGCCGCCCGTGATGCACCGGTGATCGAAGCTCAAGGAAAGGGGCATGCGCCGATGGGCCCGCACTGCGCCCTCGAAGACGACCGCATCTTCGCGCACTTTGCCTGCGCCCAGTATGGCGACCGCGGGAGGCACCACCAGGGGGATGCCGTAGCGGCCGGCGAGGGTGCCGAAATTCGACAGCATCAGGGTGAAGTCGCGCAAGTCCTCGGCGGCAGTGCTGCGCCGGTGCGCCGCCTCTTTTTGCAACGCAATGGCCGCACGCAGTTCGTCCGGCGATTTGCGCTCGATGTTGCGCACCACGGGAACGATCAGTCCGCCGGGCGTGTCGACGGCTATACCTAAGTCGACGTGCGCAACCAGGAATCGAGACTGTGTCACCGGGTCGTACCAGGCGTTCAATGCGGGTTCCGCGCGCCAGGCCGAAATCATCGCGCGCATGAGGCGCAACATGTAGTCGCCCCGCTGCGTCCAACGATGAATGTCGGCATCGTCGCACACCGTGCTGCCCGCCACCTGATCCCGCGACTGCGACATGCTTTGCGCCATCGCGCGGCGCACGCCGCGCAAGGGCTCGACAGAACCGTCGGCGGGGCCGGCGGCGGCAATCGCCCGGGCGGCCGGAGAAGCCGGCGCGCCGTTCGCGGCGGCGGCGCCATTCGCGGTGCTCGCGCCGTTCGCGGCCGTCGCACCGTTCGCGGCGCCCGCGCCGTTCGCGTGTTGCAGAACGTCGTCGAGCGTGATCAATCCTGCGCGGCCGCCGCCTCGGACCGCGGCGAGATCCACGCCCAAGCTCTTTGCGAGCGCCCGTGCCGCCGGCACCGCGCGCGCGCGCTGCGCGCCCTGCCTGTGCGCTCCGCCAACCAAACCCGATTCAACGAATTCCTCCTCGCCGGTCGCGGGCATGCGGCCGACGACCGTTCCGGAATCGAACTCGACGAGCGGCGCGCCGGTGGGCACGATGTCGCCGGGTGCGCCGCACAGAGCGGCCACGATACCGCTAAACGGCGCCGGCACTTCGACAACCGCCTTGGCCGTTTCCACCGAGACCATGGGTTGATCGACCCTCACGTGATCGCCGACCGATACATGCCACTCGACGATCTCCGCCTCGGCCAAGCCCTCGCCCAAATCCGGAAGCCTGAATGTACTCATGAAAACAGCCCCTAGCCGTCGAGAGTGAGTTCCACCGCGTCGATGATTCGCTGTACGCTCGGAATGTAATCGTGCTCGAGTTTGAACAGCGGCATGATGGTGTCGAAGCCGGTGACGCGCTGAATCGGGGCCTGCAAGTCATACAGACCGTGCTCCGCGACCAGCGCCGCTATCTCTGCGCCTACGCCGACGTTGCGCACGGCCTCATGCACGATCACGAGCCGGCCGGTATTCGCCACCGACGCGAGAATCGTTTCGATGTCGATCGGGCTCAAGGTCGCAAGATCGATGACCTCCGCGCTGATCCCGCGCTTGTCGAGCTCGCCGGCCGCGCGCAGCGTTTCCATGGTCATCGCGCCCCAGGTGACGATGGTCACGTCGCTGCCTTCGCGCAGTATGAAGCACACGTCGAGCGGCAGCGCCTGGCCGTCGTCATTCACTTCCTGGCGAATCGCGCGATACAGGCGCACCGGCTCCAAAAACATGACGGGGTCCGGATCGCGGATGGCCGCCAGCAACAGGCCGTAGGCGCGCAGCGGCGAGGACGGGCAGACGACGCGTATTCCCGGAATGTGGCACAGCATGCTTTCAGTGCTCTCCGAGTGATGTTCGGGAGCGTGAATGCCGCCGCCGTGCGGTGTTCGAATGACGACCGGGCAAGTCAGGCGGCCGCGGGTGCGGTTACGCATCCGCGACATGTGATTCACGATCTGATCCAACGCCGGATACAGGAATCCCATGAACTGTATTTCCGCGACGGGCTTGAGGCCATGCGTCGCCATGCCCACCGACATGCCCGCGATGGCCGCTTCCGCCAGCGGAGTATCCTGCACGCGGTCGTTGCCGAAGCGTTCCTGCAGCCCGGCGGTCGCGCGGAACACGCCGCCGTTGGCGCCTACATCCTGGCCGATCACGACTACGTGGTCGTCATGCTGCATTTCCCAGCCATGCGCCAGCGCGATGGCCTCAACCATGGTTATTTTCGGCAATTCAATGACCGCTGGGTTTCGAGGCGCCAGGTTTAGATGAATAATGGCGCGCGGTGAGGCGCTGCTCGTGCAGGTGCGCCGGCAAGGCGGCGAACAGGTGGTCGAACATCGCGTCGGTCGACGGTTTCGCCTTTCCCAAGTAGTCGGTCACCGCCGCGTCGACTTGCAGAGTGCACTCGTGCAGCAAGGCTTGTTCCTTGGCCGCATCCCATAGCCCGGCGGCGGCGAGAAATGCCCGAATCCGAATCAGGGGTTCGAGCGCCCACGCATCTTTGACTTCTCGGTCGGAGCGATAGCGGCTGGCGTCGTCCGCGGTCGTGTGATCGCTCAACCGGTACGTCAGCGTCTCGATCAGACTCGGCCCCGCGCCGTGCCGCGCGGCTTCGAGCGCCTCGGAGACCGTCGCGCGCACGGCAAACACGTCGTTGCCGTCGACCTGCACTCCCGGGATGCCCGCGGCCACCGCCTTTTGCGCCAGAGTTTTCGCGGCCGTTTGCGCCTTCGTCGGAACGGATATGGCCCAGCCGTTGTTGACGACGACGAATACCACGGGCAGGGTGCGCGATCCGGCCAGGTTGAGCGCCTCGTAGAATGCGCCCTCGGATGTGCCTCCGTCGCCGATGTAAGCAACAGCGCAGCGGGGCTGCTTCAGCACTTTGAAGGCCATGGCTGCGCCGGCTGCGTGCAAGGTCTGGGTGGCGATGGGTACGCACCAAGCAAAGTCCTGCCGAGGCACGGCAAAATCGTTGCCGCGCTCGTCGCCGCCCCAATAGGTCAGTATCTCCGTCATGGTGACGCCGCGCCAAAGCTGAGTGCCGAATTCGCGATACACCGGCGCCAGCACGTCTTCGGGCCGCATCGCGGCGCCGACGCCGACGTGCGTTGCTTCGTGCCCGAGGGACGAGGGGTAGGTACCGAGTTGTCCGGTGCGCTGCAGGTTCACCGCCTTCGCGTCGAAAACACGGACCAGGGTCATGGCTCGATACATGCGCAGGACCTCGGCGGTGTCCTTCGCAAACGGCGGCAGCGGTGCCAAGACGGCGCCATTTCCCCCCAGGATCTGCAGGTAGTGGATTTTGAACTCGGCAACCGTCTTCATCTTCGAATTATGCCAGGTGTTGATGGTGTTTCCATTAGGGGCGATGCTCGCCGGCGAGATAGTGCTGTGTTTGCATTTCGACGAGGCGGCTCGCGGCGCGCTGAAACTCGAGCGCAAGCCGTTCGCCGCGATAGAGCACGGCCGGAGCCGCGGCCGCGGATACCACGAGCTTGACGCCGCGATCGTAAAATTCGTCGATGGCCGCGATGAAGCGGCGCGCGGCGTCCTCGTCCGCCCCGGTGAATACGGGGATGTTCGAAATGAAGATCGTGTGGTAGGAGCGCGCGAGTTCGATGTAATCAGTCTGGCTGCGCGGTCCTTCGCAGAGGTCGCGGAATTCGAACCACGCCATGCCGGCGCCCGTGGCGATCGCAGCGATGCCGCGGTCTTCGATGGACAGCACCGCAGGATGAGTGGCGGAGCCTCCGGCGAGCGTCGCAAAGCGCTGTTGAAGCTGCGCGGACGTGCCGGCGAGCGCCGAATCCAAGTAAGTGGGCGCCTGCTCCAGCTGCCGCAGACGATAGTCGATTCCGCCGTCCAAGTGCACGACGTCCATATGTTCCTGGATCAACCCGACGGTCGGAAGGAACCGGTCGCGCTGCAGACCGTCCTTGTAGAGATCCTGAGGCGCCGTATTGGAAGTGGCGATCAGCGTCACGCCGCGGCGGAACAATCCCTCGAACAGACCGGCGAGAATCATGGCATCGGCGATGTCCGCAACGAAGAATTCGTCCAGGCAAATCACGCGCGTCCGCTGCGCCAGCCGCTCCGCGACGGCGTCGAGAGGTTGCGTGCGGCGCGTGACGGCGCGGAGCTCCGCATGCACTTGGCGCATGAAGCGGTAGAAGTGAGTGCGCTCGCGCCGCGAAAATCGAAGCGATTCGTAAAACCAATCCATCAGCATGGTTTTGCCGCGGCCGACGCCGCCCCACAGATACAAGCCGCGCGGCGCCAGCGCCGCCGGCGCCGGCAACCAGCGCAACAGCGCGCGCAGCCGCTCGCCGGCGGACCGGGACGAATCCAGAAGGGCCGCGCTCAAGCGATCGAGCCGAACGGCCGCATCCCGCTGGTCCGCGTCGACTTCGAGCCGGCGGGCTGCAACCTCGCGCCTGAGGCGCGATTCGACCGAGTGAGGGGGGCTGGCCACCGCCGGCGAAAGGATTCTAAAGGCTCTGGTAATTGGGGCCGGAACCGCCCTCGGGCGTCACCCAGGTGATCTGCCCCGCATAGGGGTCTTTGATATCACAGGCCTTGCAGTGCACGCAGTTGGAGGCATTGATCTGCAATCGTGTCCCGCCGGCGCCGTCTGCGATCATTTCGTAGACATTTGCCGGACAAAAATTGGTGCAGGGATTGCCGAATTCCGTGGCGCAACGCGTCGCGCACAGTGAGGTGTCCGCCACGTGCAGATGCACCGGTTGGTTCTCATCGTGCGTCGTCGCGGCGAAGAATACGAAGGCCAGCCGGTCGCGCGGCGGCAGTTCGCGGTCGCCCCAGCCGCGGTCCGGGGATATGTAGTCGCCCAGGCGCTCGAGCGCAGTGTCGTCGGCGTGATTGGCGAGCGTCCACGGGAGTTTCCCCATGGTCACGGTTTCCAGCGCCGCATTGGCGAGACCGAACCACAATCCGCGGCGGAATCCGGGCCGGATATTGCGTACCTTGTGCAGTTCCCGTCCGCCGGATGATTCGCGCCAGCGCTTGTCGAACCCCGAGCTCGTGCCGTGCTCGGCGAAATGCGCCGCGGCCGTCATGCCCGAGCGAATCGCTTGATGGATGCCCTTGATCTTCGGGGTGTTGAGCGTGCCTCCGGCGTCCCCGACCAGCATCGCGCCGGGCATTTCGAGCGTCGGCATCGATTGATAGCCGCCTTCGATCACGGTGCGCGCGCCGCCCGCGATGATTTCACCGCCCCGCAGCAGACTCTTGATGTCGGGGTGATTCTTGTATTGTTGGAAAGCCTCGAACGGCTTGAAGCGCGGGTCTTCGTAGTCCAGGCCGATCACGAACCCCACGTACACTCGATCGTTGTCGAGGTGGTAGAGAAAGCTTCCGCCGTACGTATGGCTGTCGAGCGGCCAACCTAGGGTATGTTGAATGAGACCGGGCTGCACGCGTCCGGGAGGCAGCTGCCACAACTCCTTGAATCCCAAACCGTAGGTTTGGGGCGACTTACCGGCGTCGAGGCGGAACCGCTTGATCAATTGCTTCGAGACGCTGCCGCGGCACCCCTCGCAGAACATGGTGACCTTGGCGTGAATCTCCGGCCCCAACGCGAAATTCGGTCCGGGCGCGCCATTCTTTTCGACGCCCATGTCGCCTATGGCTACGCCTTTGACGGCTCCGCCTTCGTCGTACAAGGCTTCGGCGGCGGCAAATCCCGGGAATACGTCGACGCCCAATTTCTCGGCTTCCTGGCCGAGAATGGGCACCAATTGTCCCAGCGAGATGATGAAGTTGCCGTGATTCGCCATTTGCGGCGGCGGGAAGCGTTTGCGGCGGGTCATGAACAGGAACTCATCGCGTGCCGCCGGCACGCAAACCGCCGGCGGGCGACTGCGCCAGTCCGGGAGCAGCTCATCGAGCGGCCCGGGTTCGAGCACCGCGCCAGATAAGGAATGCGCCCCCAAACTCGCGGCCTTTTCCAGCACGCAGATGTTCAAGGCGGGTTTGAGTTGTTTCAGTCGGATCGCGCAGGCGAGGCCGGCAGGACCGGCGCCGACGATGGCAACATCGTATTCCATGACATCGCGGGGGGATTCGCTCATCGAGTAGGTACCTAAAAAATTGGGCGTTAGTAGACCACAAACACGAGTTACCGGGGAGGCGTCCACCTGGCGGACAAAGTCGTGAGGGAATCTTCGTGGCCGCGTCGCTTTACTCTATGGGGACACCCATGTTGACAGGCCACGGACGCCGCCTTCCAGGATGGCCAATGGATTTGGGCATGGATTGGGCAAGGACGCCCACCCCATTTTGCGCCCGGTCGAGCCGAATCGGCTCGGCGGCCGGCGTTCAGTCCTGCCGCCAGCCCGCCTTGCGCTTGGCGAAGAAGGCGCTGAAGCCTTCCCGAGCCTCCGCCTGGACGCGCAGTCGCGCCAGCCGCGCAGCCGCCTCACTGGATGCAGCCGCTCGGTTCGGGGCCGACGTTCGCGCCATATCGCGTATCAGCGTCTTGGCTTCCGCCAATGCGCGGGGTGCGCCCATGAGCAGCGCCTCGGTGATGCGCGAGCAAACGGCGTCGAGCTGGTCGGCCGCCACCACTTCGTGAATCAGTCCCAGTTCCTTGAGAGTCGCCGCGGTCAACGTCTCCGCCGACAAAAAGTAACGCCGCGCGGCGCTCTCGCCGATCTTGCCGAGTACGAAGGGGGAGATGACCGCGGGGATGATGCCCAGGCGCACCTCGGTGAAAGCGAATTTTGCCGCATCCACCGCCACCACGACGTCGCAGGCTGCGAGCAGCCCGAGCGCTCCGCCATAGCCGTCGCCGTTGACGCGCGCGAGCGTCGGCTTCGGCATGGAATCCAACAGCGCCAGCATCGCCGCGAGCTGCTCGGCATCCGCCAGGTTGGCCGCCTCGCTGGCATCGGCCTGCGCCTGCATCTCGGTCAGATCGGCGCCGGCGCAAAACGCATTGCCGGCCCCCGTGAATTGCACGAGGCGCACGGCGGCGTCGTCAGCGCAGCTGCGCAACGCCGAGATCAGCGCCGCGATGACCGCACGATCCAGGGCGTTGCGTTTCTCAGGCCGGTTGAGCGTGATCTTCGCGACGCCGCCGGCGACCGTCGTCAGAACTGACGGATTCACAAGATCGCCCGCTCGCTGGATGCATTCACGCGAGTTCGATCGCGATCGCCGTCGCTTCACCGCCGCCGATGCACAAGCTCGCGATGCCGCGCTTCTTGCCGCGCGCGCGCAGCGCGTACAGCAAGGTGGTCATGATCCGCGCCCCGGTCGCGCCGATCGGATGCCCGAGCGCACAGGCGCCGCCGTTGATGTTCACTTTTTGATGATCCAAACCGAGATCCTTCATCGCGGCCATCGGCACCGCCGCAAACGCCTCGTTGATCTCATACAGATCGACATCCTTCGCCTGCCAATCCAATTGCCGCAGCAATTTTTGCATGGCGCCGACCGGCGCCAACGTGAACCATTCCGGTTCGCGCGCGAAACTGGCGTAGCCCAGGATACGCGCCAAGGGCCTTCGGCCTTGCGATGCCGCGAAGGATTCGCGCGTCAACACCAGTGCCGCCGCGCCGTCGGAAATTCCGGAAGAACTGGCGGCGGTCACGGTGCCGTCCTTCTTGAACGCCGGTTTGAGCGTCGGGATCTTGGCGATATCCAGAGTAAACGGCGTTTCATCCTTGTCGACGAGCGCTTCGCCTTTGCGAGTCTTGGTCGCGACCGGAGCGATCTCGGCGGCGAAGTCGCCGTTGTTGACGGCGGCCAGCGCCCGGCGCACCGATTCGGCGGCGAAATCGTCCTGGGCTTTGCGGGTGAAACCGTACTTCTCCGAAGTGGCTTCGGCAAAACACCCCATGAGCTGTCCGTCCCAAGGACTTTGCAAGCCGTCGTAGAACATGTGGTCCAGCACCTCTTGATTCCCCATGCGGTAGCCCGCCCGAGCCTTGGGTAGAAGATAAGGCGCGTTGGTCATGGACTCGATTCCGCCCGCCACCACGACATTGGCGGAACCGGCGCGAACTTGATCGCAGGCCAACATCACTGCGCGCATCGCGGATCCGCACATCTTGTTGACCGTGGTGGTCGGAACGCTCGCGGGAATCCCGCCGCCCAAGGCCGCTTGCCGTGCCGGCGCCTGGCCGATTCCGGCCGACAGCACGCAGCCCATGATGACTTCGTCGATTTGCGCCGCGGCCATTCCGGAGTCCGCGAGCGCGGCCTTGATCGCGACCGATCCGAGTTGCGGAGCAGTGACCGAGGCGAACGCGCCTTGGAAGGCGCCGACCGGCGTGCGCCGGGCCGCTAAAATAACGATGGGATCGGAATTCATGAGGCTTTCCCGTAAAATTGCTGGGGGATGCCTAGTATAGCCGCTGCGACGCCTGTTTTAAGGCGCCAGCGGATCGCCCACGGCATGCGCAATCAGCTCGCGGCTGCGCTGCCTGGCATCGCTCGCGCTGAGAACTTCAAGTATTTCAACGCGGATGGTCGAACGTTGGACCCGCAGGCCCCCCGGGGGCAGAACGGCCCTCGTGCCGTGAATGGCCACGGCCACGACGGGCAGTCCCAAGCGTTCCGCGATGGTGAATGCGCCGCCCAAAAACTTGCCGATTTGGGGAATCTCGGTGAACGTGCCCTCGGGAAAGAACACCAGGGATTGGCCGGTGGCGGCGAGTTTAATCACGCGACGCGCGTCGACCGCGCCCTTGTGGCGATTGAAGCGTTCGACGAACTGCGATCCCAAGCGCCGCAGCAGCAGTCCGGCGAGAGGCACACGCACCATTTCCTTCTTGATCACGAAGGCGAAATCCGGCGGCAATGCCGCGGCGGCCACCAGACCATCGATATAGCTCGCGTGATTCGCCACGACCACGCAAGGGACCTGCGGCAGGCGGCTCAGCCCCTCGACGGTGAACGGAATGCCGGCCGCGCGCAAAAAGGCGCGCGAGAACACTCCGGCCACCATCCGGCGCCGGCGCAGGCTCGGGAGGAACAGATTGACCCCCAGCACGGTCAACCCTAGGGCGATGAATACCGCCAGGCAATAGGCGGTATACAAGGACCTTGCGGCCGCGCGGTACGGGGATTGCACGCCCGCGCGCACCCCAGACTGCTTGTCTTCTGTGATCTGGTTCACCTTATGTTAATACTTAACTGTACTGTGATTCTGGTCACGCCGACCAGCCGGCACCCCTCGCATACTCGATCCCTGTAGCGCGTACAGCACCATTTCGTGCGAACACACCCACGCGGAAGAAGTATGGCGACGGCTCTGAAACGGACGGTTTATACACGCACCTCGGGCGCAGGGGTACCGGCTGTCCGCGAAGCGGCGGACCCGGCCTTGCAACGCTTCCTCGACGCGGTGTGGCTCGAGCGCGGGCTGTCGGCGAATACGCTGGCGGCGTACCGCGCCGATCTGACCGCGCTGGCGCGCTGGCTGGAAGAGCGCGACAGCGCGTTGCTCAAAGCCACGCGCATCGAAATACTGGGATTCATCGCAGCGCGGGTCGAGGGCGGATCGAGGCCCCGATCGACCGCTCGGCAGCTGTCGAGTTTTCGACGTTTCTTTCGTTTCATGGTGCGCGAGGGGTTGATCGAAGTCGATCCGACGGCCCAAATCGCGATGCCGAAAATCGGCCGATCCCTGCCCAAATCGCTGAGTGAAGCCGAGGTCGATTCGCTGCTCGAGGCGCCGACGGTGTCGGATCCGCTGGGGCACCGCGACCGCACCATGCTCGAAGTACTGTATGCCACGGGCCTGCGGGTTTCCGAACTCGTGAGCCTGAAGCACAATCAGGTCAATCTGAACCAGGGCGTGATGCGCGTGGTCGGCAAGGGAAATCGCGAACGCTTGATTCCGCTCGGCGACGAAGCGGTGAAGTGGCTGCAGCAATTCATGCAGGGCCCGCGAGTCGAAATTCTGCTGGAACGTCAGACCGATTACCTGTTTCCGACGCGCCGCGGCGACCGCATGACGCGCCAGGCGTTTTGGCACATCATCAAGCGCTATTCCAAGAAAGCAGGCGTTGAGAAAGAGCTCTCGCCGCATACTTTGCGGCATGCCTTCGCGACCCATTTGTTGAACCACGGGGCGGATCTCCGCGTCGTGCAGATGCTTCTGGGGCACAGCGATCTGTCGACGACTCAAATCTATACCCACGTCGCGCGCGAGCGCCTGAAAGAACTGCATTCCCAGCATCACCCCCGCGGCTAGGCGGCTCGAGGCCCGCGCGGCCGCGGGATTCGGGCGGCCCTGCTAGAATTGCCTGAACCTCCCGGTTGCCGCAGGGTCGAATCATCAAGTTCCGCTGGAGCGCCCAAGCATGTTGAGAATTTTCGCCACCCTTACTCTGGCCGTCTGCGCCCTGGGATTGGGCGGGCGCGCGGCGGCCGATCAGGGGCAGACACCGGCGCAAACGCCGGGGCAGACACCGGCGCAAACGCCGGGGCAGACATCGGCGCAAACGCCGGCGAGCGGCCAGGCTGCAGATCCGCGCGCAGCGCTCTTGAAGCGCTTGCCGGCCGGGTCGAAGTTGGAGGATTTGCGGCCTTCGCCGATTCCCGGCATGTACGAATTCATGCAGGGGGCCGAGATCAGTTACTTGACCGCGGACGGCAAGTATTTTATCGACGGCAATCTCTACGACATGGATTCGCGTGAAAATCTGACAGAAGAGCTGCGCACGCGCGCGCGGCTGGCCTTGATCAGCGCGGTTCCCGAATCGGAGATGGTGATTTTCGGACCCAAAAATCCGCTGTACACCATTACGGTGTTCACGGATGTCGATTGCGCCTATTGCCGCAAGCTGCACAGCGAGATGGCTGAATTGAATCGCATGGGAGTTCGCGTGCGCTATATGTTCTATCCGCGCACCGGTCCCAATACGGACAGTTGGAAGAAGGCCGAGGTCGTGTGGTGCTCGCCGGATCGCAACGAAGCGCTGACCCGCGCTAAAAGCGGCGCTCAGTTGGATATGAGCAAGACTTGCAGCGCGACGCCGGTCGCCCGCGAATACGCCTTGGGACAAAGCATCGGCGTGCGCGGCACGCCCGCCATCCTCACGGAACGCGGCGACTACATTTCCGGCTACATGCCGCCGCGCGAACTCGTGCAGCAAATCAAGGATCTGCAATTGGCGAAGCGCTGAGCTTCGGGCGGGCGTCAACGCTCCAGCAGCTTGAGCTTCTCCGGTACGCCTTCCCATTGCTTCGCGTCCGCCGGAGCGTCTTTCTTCTCGCTGATCACCGGCCATTTCTTGGCGAGTTCCGCGTTCAGTTTGAGAAAGCTCTCCTGGCCGTCCGGTATCTCTTCTTCCGAATAGATGGCCTCCACCGGGCACTCCGGTTCGCACAGCGTGCAGTCGATGCACTCGTCGGGATCGATCACGAGAAAGTTCGGGCCTTCGTGGAAACAATCGACCGGGCAAACTTCCACGCAATCCATATATTTGCACTTGATGCAGCTTTCGGTGACCACGAATGCCATGACTTACCCTTCTATTGACCGATTGAACGTGAATACTATTCTGCCACAGCCGCAAAGCCGGAACCCGAATGTGCCCGAGGCAGCGCGGGCGGTCAGGATTTCAGCCGGCGGCTCAGCTCGGCGAAATGATGCCCCTCGCGTCCGGCGCTGCGGTCCTCGAAGTATTTGCGCAAGGTGAACTCGCCGCTCGGAAACGCCAAATGTGCCCAGGGAATCTCGGCCTCTTCATACAGGCCGACTTCCAAGCTCTCCGGTCCCGGCGCGAATTCGGGCTGCAGCAATTTGGCCCGGAACATCACGTGCACCTGGCTTGCGCCCGTCACGCTGACCACCGCCAACAACGAGCCGATTTCGACCGTCGCCAGAGCCTCTTCGTAGCATTCGCGCGCCGCCGCGGCCTGCAAGGTTTCGCCGTTTTCCATGAAACCGGCCGGCACCGTCCAGTACCCCAAGCGGGGTTCGATCGCGCGGCGGCACAGCAAGATCTTGCTCTCCCATTCGGGCACGCAACCCAGAACCAACAACGGGTTCTTGTAGTGAACCATGCCGCAGTTCGAGCATACGAAACGCGGTAGGTGGTCCCCGGCGGGGATTTTGAGCTCGACGGGTGAGCCGCAGTTGCTGCAGAAATTCAAAGGACGTCCATAATTAAATTCTGGTGCCCGGAGAGGGAATCGAACCCACACGGTGTCACCACCACCGGATTTTGAGTCCGGCGCGTCTACCAGTTCCGCCATCCGGGCATGCCAGACCCCGCAGTATATGCGAATGCCGCTCTTGGTAGAATGATTAACTCAATGCGCCGCACGGACTTTCATTTCGATCTTCCCCAGGAACTCATTGCCCAGCGGCCCACCGAGACGCGCTCCGCCAGCCGGATGCTGCTGTTGGACGGCGCCGACGGATCGCGGCGGGACCTGCAATTTCGCGATTTTCCCGCCTTGCTCGAGCCCCTGGATCTGCTCGTTTTCAACGACACCCGCGTGATTCCCGCGCGCGTATTCGGCGTCAAGGAGAGCGGCGGTCGCGTGGAGATCCTGCTCGAGCGCGCGCTGACGGCGACCACCGCGCTGGTGCACCTCAAGGCCAGCAAGGGCCTGAAGTCGGGCGCCGCCGTGAGGCTCCCCGGGGATCAGGCCGCGCGCATGCTCGGCCGAGTGGGCGAATTGTTCCACTTGCAGTTCAGCTGCGACGTCGCCTCTTTTTTCGAGACGCACGGCGAAATACCCCTGCCTCCGTACATCGGCCGCAAGGCCGAAAACGCCGATCGGGAACGCTACCAGACCGTGTATGCGCGCGCCTCGGGCGCAATCGCCGCACCGACCGCGGGGCTGCATTTCGACGCCGATATCTTTGCGGCGCTCGAGCGGCGGGGAATCCGCCACGTCTTCATCACGCTGCACGTCGGCGCCGGCACCTTCCAGCCGGTGCGGGTGGACGACATCGCAGGCCACCGGATGCACGAAGAATACCTGGAGGTGCCCGAGGCCGCCTGCGATGCGATCAACGCCGCGCGCGCGGCCGGCGGACGCGTGATTGCGGTGGGGACGACGGTGGTGAGGAGCTTGGAAACCGCGGCCCGCGCCGCGGACGATTTGCCCGGCGCGAACGGTTCCGCTGCGGCGGGGCCGGCGCGGCATCGCTCCGTACAGAGGCGCCACGCGCATTTTCATCAAACCGGGCCACCAGTTTCGCGCCGTCGACGCCATGGTCACCAACTTTCATTTACCGGAATCGACGCTGCTCATGCTGTGCTCGGCCTTTGCCGGACGCGAGGCGCTGTTGGCGGCGTACGCCCACGCGGTGCAGGCGCGGTATCGATTTTTCAGCTACGGTGACGCGATGTTTCTGACACCTTGCGCATCGGCGCTGCAGCGCGCATGAGCGCTTCTCGGGGCGGCGGCCTCGGACCGATGCGGTTCGAATTGTTGGCGCGAGACGGCGCGGCGCGGCGGGGCCGGCTCGAATTCCCGCGCGGCACCGTCGAGACGCCGGCGTTCATGCCGGTCGGCACCTACGGTACGGTCAAGGCAATGACGCCGGAGGATCTCGAGCAGATCGGCGCCGAAATCGTGCTCGGCAACACCTTTCATTTGTATCTGCGGCCGGGCCTCGACGTCATCGCGGCGCATCAGGGATTGCACCGTTTCATGCATTGGCGGCGGCCGATCCTCACCGATTCGGGCGGTTTTCAGGTGTGGAGTTTGGCGAAGATGCGGAAAATCTCCGAGGAGGGCGCGCGATTTCGCTCGCCCGTCGACGGTGCGGAGGTGTTCCTCTCGCCGGAGGAATCCATGCGAATTCAGCGTACGCTGGCCTCGGATGTGGCGATGAGCTTCGACGAATGCACGCCGTATCCGGCCAGCGAAACCGAAGCGCGTGCCTCCATGGAATTGTCGATGCGCTGGGCATTGCGCGGATTTCATGAGTATTACCGTACCGAACCTCCCGGCACCCTGTTCGGCATCGTGCAGGGCGGCATCTATCCGCACTTGCGTCTGGCGTCGTTAGCCGCCCTCGAGGAAGTCGGTTTTGCGGGTCTCGCCGTGGGAGGCCTCGCGGTGGGGGAGAGCGAGGCGGAGCGTGACCACGTGCTCGACGAGCTGCTGCCGCAGATGCCTCGCGGCAAGCCGCGCTATCTCATGGGCGTGGGGCGCCCGGAGGACATCATCGAGGCGGTGCGGCGCGGCATCGACATCTTCGATTGCGTGATGCCGACGCGCCATGCGCGCAATGCCCATTTATTCACGCGTTCCGGCGTGGTCAATATCCGCAATGCCGCCCACCAAAAGGATACGGGCCCGATCGATCCCGGATGCGATTGCTACACCTGCCGGAACTACAGCCGCAGCTATTTGCGGCATTTGGACAAATGCGGCGAGATATTGGGCTCGCACTTGAACACCATACATAATCTCTATTTCTATCAACGCTTGATGAGGGAGATTCGGGGGGCGATCGAGGCGGGCCGGTTCGATGCCTATACGGCGGAGTTTTACGCCTTGAAAGAGGCTGGAAGCTCGCGTTAAGTTTGCGCACCGCTCCTGTATACTACTCGGCTTTGTGTCGTGGCGTCTTCGCTACAATCAGGGTGTAACAATGGATTTCTTCATAAATACAGCAAATGCGCAGGCCGCGGGTGCGGGCGGCGGGCAAAGCATGTTGAGTGCCCTATTGCTGCCCGTCCTGCTCCTGGTCGTGTTCTATTTTTTGCTCATCAGGCCGCAGAACAAGCGCGCCAAAGAACAACGTGAAATGCTGTCCAAAGTCGCCGTGGGGGATGAGGTGGCGACCACCGGCGGCATTCTCGGCAAGGTGACCGAGGTCGGGGAGCAGTTCCTGACCTTGGAAATCGCCAGCGGCGTCAACGTCAAACTCCAGAAATTTCAAGTCGCGCAGGTCCTGCCCAAGGGCACGGTCAAGAGCGCATGACCGCGTATCCGCGCTGGAAGATCGCCATGGTGGCGATCGCGTTGGCTCTGGGGATTTTTCTGGCGGTGCCCAATCTGTTCGGCGAGGAAAACGCGCTGCAGTTGGCGCGCGACCGGGCCGCGGTGCTCGAGGCCGACCGCTCGAGCGTGGAGCGAATACTCCAGGACAAGGGCGTAACCCCGAGCGGCGCGTTTCTCGACCAGGGACGCCTGACGCTGCGTTTCAGCAGCAAGCAGGATCAATTGAAGGCGCGCGATCTGATCGCCGAGGCGCGCCCCAATCAGTTCACGATCGCCCTCTCGCAGGCTTCCCGCGTTCCGGAATGGATGCGCAATCTGGGGTTGAGCCCGTTGAAACTGGGCCTGGATCTGCGCGGCGGCGTGTACCTGGTGTATCAGGTCGATGTCCAGGGCGCCGTGAAGCAGCTGCTCGATCGCTACGAACAGGATTTTCGCGCGTCCCTGCGCAATGCCCGTGTGCCGTATCAAGACGTGCTGGTGGACTACCCCATGTATCGGGTGCGGGTGTTGTTCCGCGACGCCGACAGCTTCGCCCGGGGCAAGGCCGCGATAACGGCGGATAGCCGAAACCTGACTTTGAGCGACACGACGGTCGACGGCGCGCCCGCCTTGGAGCTGAAGCTGACGCCGCAGCAAATCAAAGAACGCCAGGATTACGCGGTT
>WNFL01364447.1_pt1 | contig 19227 bp, 22 predicted proteins | sample 5400361 | NCBI WGS metagenome assembly WNFL01 (sample SAMN13153351, study PRJNA577476) | soil metagenome | isolation source: 40 cm soil on Douglas fir-dominated hillslope | place: USA:California | collected 2013-09-17
CACAACGTAATTGGGATCATCCATCAGCTCTTCGCGTTTGAGGATTTCGTGCACCGCCTCTTTTTCTGGACCCTTGAGCTGGAACACACCTTCAACAAATGCGGCATCTGAATCAGTGCGCACGAAGGTCGTATCCGCTTTGCCGCCGATGAGCATGACGACGGCATCGAGAATAATGGATTTGCCTGCGCCGGTTTCACCCGTGAGGATAATGAGACCAGAGCCGAAGCGCAGGTCGAGCTTATCGATGATTGCAAAGTTTTGGATGTGGAGTTCGGTTAGCATAGTTTATAGGTTATCTGAACAATTGGATTCCAGAAAGTCGGGTATATACAACGGGCGTAACGATCACTAGATAGATCACTTGAAAGACGATTCCGAAAATATTGCCTACGATGAGTTGAAATAAAATAACGGGGATTGCGCCAACTACAACGCCAGCGGCAATCGTAATGAACAACGGACGCGAACGACGTTTGCTTGTGACAGCGCGCACCCCTTCAGAGATCACGACGCCGACTGTAGGGGCGCCCGCGGCGATGAGGAACCATCCGATGAAACCGATGCTTCCAACCAGAGTGACAAGGAACGCGCCAACACCTGAAAGAAAAGCAGCGACAACAAAGCCGAGAGCATAGTCATACCATTCGGCGGTGTCGAATGTTTTTTGGCGATCACGCACACATTCCTTACAGCGATAGCCTGTCGGTGTGCGGACGGCGCATGAAGCACAAATCGGGCGTTCGCAGTTGTTGCAACGCAAAGTGGTTTCGCGGTTGGGGTGTACGTAGCAATATAAAGTTTCGGCCATTGAACAAATCCTAAAAAGACTCAAACACTAAGGCTGGACCAGTGAAGAGCGAATCGCCTCTCTTTGGATTTTCTTTGTGTCCGTAGTGTCCTTTGTGTTTAAAGATTTTCATCTTGGTAATCCTAAAGAGTTTTCATTCATGTGTGCGGTCAGATTTCGATAAAAATAACCTGGGTCGCCAAAGCGGACGAATTGTGTCGTGACATCAGCGACATGGATATCAACATGGTCATCATCCATTAGTGTAATCGAGGGTTGTCCATCTACGCTCAATACGGCATTTTCACCTTTCACTCGAATACTGACCATCGAACCTTCGGATAAAACAACGGCTCTATCAACAGATAAGTGTGGCGCGATGGGCACTAGCAGAATATTTCGTAATTCAGGAGGCAATATCGGTCCGCCTGCCGCAAGTGCGTACGCTGTGGAACCTGTGGCAGTGGAAGCGACGAGTCCATCTGCCACATAACTGGTGAGGTGACGTCCATCCACTGATGCGGAGAGTCGTACTGGGCGCAAAGTTCGCCCACGTCCTACCACGACTTCATTCAAGGCATTCCAGTGACCCAGCGAGTCGCCTGCGCGAACATGCTCTGCCCGCAACATCATGCGATTCTCGATCCAGGCTTCGCCGTTTAATAATTTTTCAAAGTACTCGCGCCATTCCCTGCGATCCACTTGAATTAAGAATCCAAGCCTGCCTAAATTGACGCCGAGAATCGGCACACCCAAAGGACTGCCTAAATTGACGCCGAGAATCGGCACACCCAAAGGAGCGCATAAATGTCCGGCGCGCAAAACGCTCCCGTCACCACCGGCGATGATGAGCAGGTCAAACTCGTGATCCTTGACCCGTTTGCGGAGTTCCTCGTCATATAACGAACCTTGCGGTGCTTCGATACCTTTCTCTTTCAAATAACCCGACATCGCTTCGGATTCTGCGAAAGCATCAGGCATTTTTGGATATGCCATAATGACAGGTCGCTTTGGATTAAATGCTGCGTTGGGCATGATGAGGTAATTATAAGGTAAACGCGGATACAAGTACACCGGAGCCTACGCTACCTTCTGATCACACACCTCTCGAAACCCGCATCGTTTACAACGGGACGCCTGCTCATGCGACCGAGGAACCTCTTTCTTCATCCAATCACGCTGCATCTCCGTCAACAACTCCAGCAGGGATTGTTCCAACTCGTGGGTGTAATCGACTGCAAAATCGCGCCCTTCATAATGAATGATTCCATAAGGCGGACGTTTAGTATAAGTTTTTTCCACTAGCAAACAATACGATGCCAGTTGATAAATATGCGAATCATACGGTGCATCCGGTGCGCGCCCCGATTTCACTTCTACCGGGATAATTTGTCCATTTTTTTCGATGAGGTAATCGGGTTTGCCGGTCAATTCGAGAGCCGCGTAAAACAACGGCTTTTCTACTTTGTTCCAGCCGTGGGTGTCGGTGTAGATGACGCGTCCGCCAGGGAGCCCAGCAGCTTTCCGCTGGCGACCCGATTGCCAGAAGAAGATGAAGGCGAAGAAGAGCAGAGCGAGAGCAAGAAGCGGAACTGTCATGAATTAATTCCAGGCGGAGTTTTCGATCACCACACGATAGCCATCTACATCTTCAAATGTTCTGCCAGATTTGTCCCAGTAGGGATTGTATGAGTTAACTTGCTTAAATCCAGCTGTGAGCATTTGCTTACAGCACTCATTCCATTTATTCTTATCAGAGATATAAAAGACAAGCAAATTATCTTGTGTGGGGGCTCTGCCAACTGAATGATCGTGATGATGGGTGAACTCAAAATGATAGGGCATTTCTTTATTACCCAGCACGATGCCATCAAAGCCTTCGTGGTTTTCAAAACGCGTAAGGACTTGAAGCCTGAGCCCATGCTCGTACATGTTGGCGATGACTTGTAAATTGTCGGTGGGGCGCGCAACTCGGAGATGTGCCTTCATAACTTATTTTGTTTGTGCCTGTTTGATGACTTTCTTCACGCGCGTCAAACCGCCGCCAGATAAATCTTCAATCCGTTTTTCAAGAACTTTGATGAAATCCGCTTTGTTTGATGTGTTCACAGCAGGCTAGGTTTTCTCGGAATGTTGTGGCACTTCCTTTGGGCGGCAACTGGAAAGATGCTTGAGCATATAAGGGAAGATAGTTTCGTTATATTTCTTGTTTCCTGCTGCTGTCCATGCCAGAGTTGAAATGGCATTGTCCACGGTGATGACGGAGCCAGTCTCCTTTGCCTTCTTGATCGAATCCAAATTCTTGAAGACAGCCTCAGGGTTCGCCTTGGCAACTTCGGCGAGAGCCGTCATCCCACCCCAAGCGAGACGGTTATTTTTGTTTCTAAGACACTTTACGAAATCTTCGGTGTAATCCACGATGAGCTTTGGTTCGATGAAGCCAACCTCATATAGAACCTTGATGCAATCGGCTTGGATATTCTTGTCCTTATTCCACAGGTTTTCAGCAATTTCACTGATGCCTTTCTTGTCCTTCTTCGCGGCAAGTTCACGCGCCAGTTCCTGGTTAGGAACTTCATCGCGGCGACCGAGGGAGTGGGCGAGTTTATCGATTACAGACATATCATTTCTCCGTAGGGGCAGGGCTTGTCCCTGCCCGTTGGACGACCATGAAGGTCGCCCCCTACACAATACGTGCCGTGCAATATGCCACGAGCATCACTAATGCGATCATCAACAGAATCAGCCCAACCGTCCGCGTAATAGACGATGCCAGCACCTGACGTCCATGCCGAACGTGGAGTTCTGTACCGGCCGCAAGTTCAGCCTGGTTCACGGATGGGACGCCCTGCTTCTTGTACCACCAGGCGCGGCGGCAGTAGAGATAGGTGCCAATATCAGAAGAACGGATTATGGGCATAGGGCGGAGTATAGCACAAATTTTCTAATTTTTCTCCTCTCGTCATTGCAAGCTCAGATAGGGCGAAGCAACCTCCGTTATGTGGTTGGAGATTGCTTCGGGCGGACGAACCGCCCTCGCAATGACGGATGATTAGCCTTGTGAAATGTTTCCCACTACCCTTGCGAAAACTTTCCTTGAAGAATAATCGCCGTTGACGATAATAAGAGTGTAAGTTGAACTGAGAGAGTAACAAACAATAAAGTGTGGAGGTGCAGGATGTCTAACGAAATGAAAGTCAGGTTTTGGGGTGTGCGTGGGAGTTATCCTACGCCGGGTGCGGAAACTGTGAAGTATGGTGGGAATACAGCGAGTGTTGAAGTGCAAGCTGGGAATCGCACGATGATTCTCGATGCGGGTACTGGCGTCATTCCATTAGGTCATGAGTTGGCGCGGACCAAACGCGCAGGTGAAATCCTTTTGTTGTTGAGTCATTTACATCATGATCACACGCAAGGCTTTCCCTTCTTTGTCCCAGCATATATGCCGAATGCGAAGTTGCATATTTATGGTCCGGATGGCACGCATGAGTCAATGAAGAATGTGTTGGAACGCAATCAATCATCAGAGACGTTTCCGCTGGGGTTGCGCGATATGGCATCGTCGAAAGATATTCAAGCGGTGCGCGAGTCGCAGGTCATTGTTTGGGATGAGGCTGGAGTCCGTGTCGCTGAATCAGCTTCCGGCTTGAGTGATGAGGCGGTCGTCATCCGCATTCACAAATCGTATGCGCATCCCGGCGGTGTCTTTATCTATCGCATCACGTGGCATGGCAAGTCGGTTGTGTATGCGACGGATACTGAAGGCTACGTCGGCACGGATAAACGATTGGTGAAGTTTGCAAAAGATGCGGATGTGTTGATCCATGATGCGCAATATCTGGATGAACATTATTGGGGACAACTCGAGGGGTTTCCAGCCACGCAGGGATTCGGCCACTCAACCGTGACGATGGCGTGTGAGGTGGCGCTCGCTTCAGAGGCGGGACAGTTGATCCTGTTCCATCATGACCCCTCCTACACTGACGATATGATCGCTGGCATGGAGAATACTGCGAAGAGTTTGTTTGCTGAGTCGACTGCGGCATATGAAGGTTTGGAACTTGTGTTGCGCGAGGAAAATATGTCAGTGCAATTGCAGTCGCCCGCTATAAACGGGAGGGATGTACAATATGCTCAGAATGGTTAATACAAACACTGACGACACCCGCAGCCTGCTCTTGAAAATTAAATTATTCGAGGGCATGACACCCACGCAATTGGATTGGGTCGCGCGCAATACGCATCGCCGCAGCTTTGAATCGGGACGGAATGTGATGACGATCGAACAACCTGGCGAGGCGGTGTTTGCCATTATCGAAGGATCGGTGAAGATCCACATTGAGCAGGGTGAACGGGATGTGATCCTGGCGATTCTGGGCGAAGGGGATTTACTTGGCGAGATGAGCCTGATCGATAGTGTGGGACGATCTGCCAGTGCAGTGACTTTGGAAAATACGCTGGTGTTGTGGATGGACAAGACCACGTTCAATTATATGCTCGATAACTTCCCGCCGATGGCGCGTAATCTGGTGAGGATCATGACTGTCCGTGTGCGACTCTCTGATCAGTTAATCCAAGCACTGGCAACGCTCGATGTGAATGGACGGGTGGCACGGCAGTTGCTGGCGTTTGCTGAGAAGTATGGCTACCCAAAAGATGACGTGACCCAGATCCGCATTTTGCTCACGCAAAGCGATATCGCTGATCTGGTCGGCGCATCGCGCAAACGCGTCAATCAGGCGATGGTGCTGTTCAAAGAGCAGGGGCTGATCGATACCGATACCAATGGAAGAATTGCAGTCAAGGATGGCGAGGGGTTGGCGAGGTATTGTAGGTAGACTCGTAGTCTGTTTTAATAGTCAGATAATCCATGAGTTGGACAGCATTTTGGGAGAAAACATGCCATTAGCCCTTAATCTTTTCAAGAAGACTTTGAAATTCCCAGTACTATGGGTAAGCCTGATTTACTTGTTTTGGTGGATACTCATCCCCACAGATAAATCCTTTAGTGATGGAATAGGTATCCTGATTATGTATTTCATAATCACGGTTTTGGAAATATTATTGGGTAAAAACAAGATACTTTCCATTGTGTTGTTTATTATTTTGCTGCCAATTACATGGTTGTTCAGTATAGATACATTAGAATTATGGTTTTCAACAGTGTGGTGGCTAAATCGTGATTTTATTTACCTTCCACTGATAATACTATCTTCGAGTTATATCCTATACAATTTGTTTCAGCGACCTTCCAACGAGAATAAAACTTTACGCACTCTTGTTTTTATTGCCACTCTCCCTATTTTGGCGATGAATATTGCATATCCGATAACCTGCTTTCCTGATGTGCTAGACCAAAAGGAATTTAGAAACTTCAAATATTATATTGTTTCGGGACTAGACGAGGATTACAAGCCTTATGTCTTCTCATCATTCTACAAATGTAAGAAATGGAGCTTTAAGTGTGATTATCTGTCTACAGATATGAATGTTGACAAGATAATTATTGATAAAGAAAGGAACGAAGTAAGTGCTGTGAATAGCAATTTAGGACTGGGTTATACCGACGGTAACAATCCACGTGTGTATGAAGCATATTCCGTGCAGCTTGGAGAACATGTTTACCAAATGGCGATAAATGCTCGTGAATTCATGAAATGTATAGCACCTTCTTGTGATAGTTATACTTACACATTATATGAATGCAATTTGGATTACACATCTTGTGATCTGCTCCCTGTACAATATAGTACAACGGTTGATGATTATGGGTGGAATTACTTGGAAGTAAATGAAGCTACCAACGAAATAAACGCGTATAACCGTAACGATAACCTAATCTTTACCTATGGTGCACATCCCGTCTGTTATGTAGATAAGTGTGTAATTCTTGATCATTAGACGCACTTCATTCCCATAGGAATCTTTTAGAATAAATCCTTTGACATGCAAGGCGTTATAATCGTTCTATGAGCGATTTTTTGTTTTATCAATCAATGAATCGATGTATGGCGGTGACCCATGCTTGAAGCTGAGCGAATTGCGAATAACAAAAATAAATTACTGGAACTGTATCCGCCTTATCGACCGTTGATCGACGGGGTAATGAAGGATATGGAAGCGGCGGGATATCGTCCGCGTTTGCAGACGGCGTGGCGTTCGCCGGCTGATCAATTGGATGCCTATAAAAAAGGCACCAGCAAGGTGCAATTCGGATTCCATAATGTGACCGGTGCGAATGGCGCGAAAGAATCACTGGCGACGGATATTTGGGACGATGATCGACTCGAACAAGTGAAAGTTGACTTCATGTTGCATCTTGCTGCGGCCGCTGAAGCGCGTGGATTGATCACGGGCATCCGTTGGGATCTGGCAGATGAAGACGCTGTGTTGATCGATATCGCTTTGCAGAATCAGAATTGGGGCGCGAAGATCCGCGTGGGTTGGGACCCGTTGCATGTGGAGCCGGTGGGGATCACGATCCAGGAGGCTAAGGATGGGAAGAGACCCACGTTTCAGAACCAGCCTCCAGTCACGCCAGAGCCGACCCCAAGTCCAACACAGAATAAAAAACATTTCCGCGTTGTCAACGTTGATACGAACGAGACTGTTGAATACAATAATTGGAGCACAGTCTTTAAACCGATCACGTTGCTGCCAGTGCCATATGTGTCGCAGCTTGGCGTTGGCGCGGAGGGACATAAAAATGATTGCGGCGCGGCGAGTGCAGTGATGTTGTTGATGGCCTACACTAACTCAACTATGACGCCCGATCAGTTTTACGCTGAGTTCAATATTCAAGGCGATCCCTATTTGAGCGTGACGACTTTAAGCAATGCGATGAACAAACTCGGCGTGTTGACGAGTTTTAAAGCTGGGCTGACGATGGCTGATCTGTTCAACACATTTGCCACAGGCAAGCCTGTGATCGTGTTGATGCGCTATAAAACCTTGGAAGATGCGGGGCTGACGGAAAAACATTATGAGGGTCCGCATTTTGCGGTGGGCGTGGGCATGGATTCAAAATATATTTATTTGCATGATCCGTTGTATACAAACGTGTCAGATGGCGAGGCACATGCGTATCCGTTGGATATATTTTGGAAAGCGTGGAAGGATGTGGCACTCGATCCACAATTCCCGAACCCGGAACGTTCCGCGATCATTCCAGCTGTGGGGTTGGGATACCACATGGAGCGATCGGTCACTGTGAATATTCCATCGCTGAATGTACGGTCGGGTCCCGGTCTGACGAATGCGGTCGTGGGTTCACTCAAGCAGGGACAAATGGTAAAGCTAACACGCGAAGTCAATGGCTGGGGCCTGATTGATACCGACCGCTGGATTTTTCTACAATATACATTGCCCGTGCCGCAGTAATATTATAGACCTGACAGGTTTTCGCGAAAACCTGTCAGGTCTTTTTTATCGAAAGGTATAATCACTGTATGGCCCATTTCAAATTTTTTCATCCAGTCGAAGTCCGTTATGGGGATTTGGACCCGCAGGGACATGTCAACAACGCCAAACATCTCACGTATTTTGAGCAGGCGCGGATTGCCTATATGGTGGAGCTGGGATTATTTACGAAAGACCAGTCTTTCATGGAGATCGGTATCATCCTGGCGGATGTGCACATCACCTATCTTGCGCCAGTTTATTTTGGTGAGCAGATCAAAGTTGGAGTTCACATTTCGAAATTGGGCACCAAGTCTATGACGTGGGATCAGGATATCGTCGATGCAAAAACTGGCAAAGAATTAGCCAAAGGGGAAGTGATTATGGTGACGTACGATTATAAAGAAGAGAAGACTATCAATATTCCGCATGAGTGGCGGGAGAAGATCAAACAATTCGAGGGGTTATAGGTCTGAATGTTGGAAAGTTAGAACGTTCAATATTTAAACCTGTCAGCTTGTAAACTTTTAAACCATAAGAGGAAATATGTCATTGCCAGCTATCAATCAAGAATACTTCACTGACTTTCTCGTCAAGTTATTGAACATCACCTCACCTACGGGTTTTGCGGAACCTGCGATTGCTTTTGTGGAAAAGGAATTATCGCAATACAAACAATTGGAATTATCGAGAACGCGTAAAGGCGCATTGGTAGCGAAATGGAAAGTAGAAAGTGATCTGCCTCCCGTCGCCCTGACCGCGCATGTGGATACACTCGGTGCGGTGGTGAAAGAGATAAAGCCAAGCGGACGATTGAAGTTGAGTCGCATTGGCGGGATTCAGTGGCCGACGGTTGAAACGGAGGGGGTGTGGATATATACATCTAAAGGTGAGAAGATTCGCGGCTCGGTGTTGATCGATACGGCTTCGGGTCATATCTATAGCGGGACAGGTAAAGAGACGCTGCGCAATGATGAGCATATGGAAGTCCGCCTGGATGCGCGCACGACGTCTGAAAAAGAAACGCGTGCGTTGGGAATCAACGTTGGTGATTGCATCGCTTTCGATCCGCGCGTTGAGGTGACGAATGGCTTCATCCGCTCGCGGTTCCTCGATGACAAGGCTTGCGTGGTCAATATTCTTGCAGCGATCAAGTCGATGGCAGAAGCAGGTCTAAGTCCGGCACGAAGCGTTTATTTCCACATCAGCAATTATGAGGAAGTCGGTCATGGTGCGTCGGCGGGAATCCCATCTGATGTTGCGGAGTTGGTCACAGTGGATATGGCGGTCGTGGGCGATGGTCAGGAGTCCGATGAGTTCAGCGCGACGTTGTGCATCAAAGACGGCGGCGGACCGTATCATTTTGGACTGAACAATAAAATGCGCGCGCTCGCGGAGAAACATAACATTCCATATAAGACCGATGTGTATCTGTTCTATGGTTCCGACGGCGAAGCGTTCTGGCGCGCGGGCGGCGATGTGGCGCTGGCGTTGATCGGTCCTGGCATTGATGCGTCGCACAATTATGAACGTGCGCACATGGATGGTCTCGTCGCCACGACGAATTGGATCATGGCTTATTTGTTGGATTGAAATACCGATGGTCGAGTAGTCCCGCATGCTTTTTGCGGGATGTATCGAGACCATCACTAAGCAGAATTATTTATTCTTGTAACAAAATCACCTTGCTTATTTGGTGGTCTCGATACGTGCTTCGCACTACTCGACCACCGAGGAAATTTATGAAATTCGATGCCGCACTTCCCATCACTGGATTGAAAGATGTACCCGCGATTGTGCAAGCTGCGGAGCAAATTGGATTCGATGCGCTGTGGACTCAGGAGACTCAACACGATCCCTTCTTGCCCTGCACATTGATCGCCGAACATACAACGCGTCTTAACTTCGGGACGGCTATCGCGGTTTCCTTTGCTCGTTCCCCTGCGAATTTAGCGTACATCGCTTGGGACTTAGCCGCCCAATCCAGCGGACGCTTCATTCTCGGGCTTGGCACACAAGTCAAAGCGCACATTGAGCGGAGATTTGGTCAGCCGTGGCCCGAATCCGTGACGGGGAAACTGCGCGAGCAAATTCAAGTGATGCGTGCATTTTGGGATTGCTGGCAGAACGGCACGAAGTTGAATTATCGCGGGGAATATTACAAGATCACTTTGATGTCGCCGTTTTTTAATCCAGGCGCCATCAAAAATCCAAATATTCCAATTTATATCGCAGGTGTGAATATAGGCTTGGCAAAACTCGCGGGTGAATTATGTAATGGCTTCCATGCGCATCCGTTTAATAGTCCGCGTTATTTGAGGGAAGTTATTCTGCCTGGTATTGAAGAAGGCATAAAGAAGACCAACCGCAAACGGGAGGATGTTTCCGTTTCAGTGACCGCCTTCGTTGCAACTACTCCAGAAGAAATGAATTTTGCACGTGCGCAAATCTCGTTCTACGCATCAACGCCGTCCTACCGCCCCGTCATGGACTTGCACGGCTGGAGCGGCGTCGTTGAGCAGTTGTCTGTCCACGCGGCGAAGGGCGAATGGGCTGAGATGCCGATGCTCATCACTGATGAGATGTTGAACGAGTTTTGTCTGATAATAGAGGAAGATAAGCTGGCAAGTGAATTAAAGAAACGCTACGCTGGCATCGCTGACCGGCTGACGTTGTACACGCCATTTATCCCAACGGAAAAGGACGAGTGGTGGAATAAATTAACGAATAAATTCAAATAGTATTTAGTGGCGACTCGTAAAAATTACGGGAGTAATTCGATGAAATCTCAACAACAAAAACCAGGCGCTCCCTGCGGAGCGCCTGGTTTTTAGTATGGCAGTGATCAAACTTTTTCAACAGGGATTTGGATCTCCGTCATTGAATTTGACAAGTTGCGTTTGTCATGTTTAATATAGATCTCGCGATATGGACCAACGATCTTATATCCATTTGAGTCGATCCATTCGAGCAGAGCGGCATGACCCTGCGTAAAATCTTCAAACTTCCCCTGATGCACTACTGACACGACCAATATAGGTGAAAGTTCGTATACCTTTATTCTTTCATTCCCTTTCAGTGCGCGGTCAATCGGCACGATGGCTTCAGCATCTTCATTTTCGTATACGTCACTTGGACTATGCCATAAGGCAATACACGGACTTATATCTTTTGCACCTTGTTTACGAACGTAATCATACGCCTCATCGAATGCTGGCCCAAGATATTGTGGAACCTGATCATTCGTTGGGATCGTGATACGCCGTGAAGCAACCAGCATGGCCGGCGCAGTTTTGAGGACAACATCATAGTTTGGCATTTTATTCTCCATTTCGATTTGTCTCAGCCTGGACTCGATGCGTAACAAGCGTTCCTGCTCATCGGCAAGCCGTTTCACCACTTCTGTTCGCTGCATGGTTAACATGTTGCGCAACTGTTCCACAGATAAACCATCGGCAAGTATTAATTTGATCTGCTCGAGTGAAAAGCCCAAGTCTTTTAGAGCAAGGATGCGGTTGAGTCGTGGAAGTTGATCAGCTGAATAAAAGCGATAGCCTGTAAACTGATCAACATTCACAGGTTTGAGCAGGTCTGTTTCATCGTAGTAACGCAAGGTCACCACCGATACCTGGCTGAGACGTGCAAAGTCACCAATTTTGATCATACACTTCCTCCGTGCGCGCGGATGCTGATACTATACACCTTCAGGCGACCTGAGAGTCAATAGTGGATTTTGTTATGAAAACTCTCTGTTTGGTTATAATCTCTCCATTAATGGAAATCTAAATCAACTTCTGAAAAGAGAATCATATATGAACTTCACTGTCTATCAAACCAAATCACGCAAGACCGCGTGTTATCCTGCTATCAAACCTTCACTAGATTTATCCAAAATTGAGACAATGGGTGTAAAGAGTCGGCAAAAGGTTACAAATATCTTGACATCATTGTGAAAAGCTCTATAATTAGCACAACCGTTCTAATAACTAAATATTCTTATAGGAGGCACCCATGCTTACCGAACTTTTGATTAGAGATGAAACAACTGCCAGCTTGGGTAAAACGGAACACACTTTCACGATCCATGTTTCGGGGGAAAAGATCAGTATCCGTGAATTGATCCGTCAGCGCGTGACCCAGGAAGTCGAAGAATTCAACAGCCGCCAGCCTGCCGTTTTTCGCATGTTGGTCCAGCCCAATGACACCGAGAGGACCTTGAACGGATTCAAGTTCCACAAGCCGCGTCTGGTTGATCCGATTACGCAGTATGAAAAAGCAATTGAAGCCTTTGAGGGAAATGGATTTATTATCCTGGTGGATAGCTATCAAGTACAGGGTCTGGACGATGAGATAGCTCTTCATCCAGAAACGTCAGTAACGTTTCTCAAGCTGGTTCCTCTTGTAGGTGGATAAAAAGATGAGAGGCACCCATGTTCAACTTTCTCAAATCAAAGCTCACAAATACACCTGTTAACTTTGAGGCAGATGCCATAGTCGAGGAATTTGTCAATCAGGATATACGGCACTATTCCTATAAATTAGAAAACTTCACCGCGGGTGTCAAATTTCAAAATGCTGAGCCGCACTTGCAACGTGATGTAGTCATGGCAATGCTGATATGGTTCGGAAAAAATCCGCGTTCCATGTTTAATCCCCGAGACACGAAAAACTGGCAGATTCAATGGAAAATGCATAATATATTTCTCCACATGCTCAAGCACAAACTGCCATTCTCAGAGCAGGATGTCATTGCCATACTGGATTGGTCGGTAAACAGAACGGATAATCAAACTTATTTCCGCGGTGTACCGCAGATGATCAAGGTTATAGGAGATTATCTCAAAGGGAATGAGCTAGCTGGTGATTTGAACAAAGCCATAGGCAGCTTGATCAATGTCATTCAGTCTGAACATATGAGCGTCGAGACGCGTCGCTGGGTTCTGCGTCTTAAGGAATTGAGAGGTGATACTGATATCAGTTTGCCTTTGGCCCCTGGGGATATTTGGGCAGACGCGGCTCTAAACGAACTTCATACTTTGGACATAACGACACAAACAGCATGGGCAGAGCTTCTGCTTCATTGTTTGCGCGCGACAGGTTCTGCCCCAAGCAGCAAATGGCTGAAGGGGATTAACAAATATTTGGACACAATTGGAAGCCAAGATTTCTTCAACAAACTTTTATATTGGTTCACGCTCGTGGATAAGTCTCGTGCAACAGCCTTTAACCGCTATGATAATGTTCAGAGTCTATTGCCAGTCAATGCTGATATTCTGAAGGGATTGGTTTGGCTGTGCAGCAAGTCAGATGATCCTGAAATTGCACGCGTGCTCACTGCATTAGCTGTCTCAGCCTATAAAAAGATTCCAGGGTCCGGTCCACGTGCTGGTAAAGTGGGGAATGCCTGCTTCTGGGCATTGGGAAACATGCCTGGCAGCGAAGGTGTGGCACAACTAAGTATTTTGAAGGTCAAGGTCAAAACTAATACGGCGCAAAAGGTGATTGCCAATGCACTTGAAATCGCCGCCAAACGGACCGGGATTACTGCCGAGGAAATCGAAGAGATGTCCGTGCCGACGTATGGGTTGGCGGAAGTCGGCTTGCGGCACGACGAGTTTGATGAGATATGCTCTGAGTTGAGAGTCAATGGCAGTGAGGTGGAGCAGGTGTGGACGAGGAAAGATGCGAAGCGTCTGGCGTCTACGCCAAAGGCTCTTAAGGAAAAATATCCCGAGGAGTTAAAGGAGATTGCGCAGGCGGTAAAGGATATTCGCAAGATGCTGCCCGCCCAGCGTGACCGTATCGATAATTTATTTCTTCAACAAAAGCAGTGGACATACGGTTCCTGGCTGACGCGTTATGTTAATCACCCGCTCGTTGGCACGATCGCGCGGCGTTTGATCTGGAAGTTCAGCAAGGACGATAAAGCCGCGTCTGCGATTTGGTTCGATGGACAAATGGTCGATAGAGAAGGCGGACCTGTTGACTGGCTCGACGATTCAACCATGGTCGAATTGTGGCATCCGATCCACACCGAATCGAATGTCGTGTTGGAGTGGCGGCAATGGTTGATGGAACACGAAATCCGACAGCCTTTCAAGCAGGCTTATCGCGAGATCTACCTGCTCACGGATGCCGAACTGAACACGCGCGTCTATTCGAATCGTTACGCCGCGCACATCCTGCGTCAGCATCAATTCAATTCCCTGTGTGCGGCGAAGGGCTGGAAGAATTCCCTACGATTAATGGTGGATGATACGTTCCCGCCCGCAACAAAAATATTGCCACAATGGGGCTTGCGCGCCGAGTATTGGATCGAGGGGATTGGCGATCAGTATGGTACCGATACGAATGAGACCGGCACATTTCTGTACCTGACCACCGACCAGGTCCGCTTTTATCGTGTTGGCGCGGTGGAAAATTGTGCGCACGCAGGTGGAGGAGGCTATACAGCTCAGCGTTGGAATGGCGTGGGGAATGCCGAGCCGTTGCCGCTTGAAGAAATCCCGACATTGGTATTCTCTGAAATCATGCGGGATGTGGATATGTTCGTTGGCGTGGCAAGTGTTGGCAATGATCCAACGTGGATCGATGGCGGTGGGGACGCACGCTACCAGGATTACTGGCATAGTTATTCGTTTGGCGAGCTGACGGAGTCTTCCAAGACCAGAAGGCAGGTGCTTGAAACTCTTGTTCCGCGTTTGAAAATTGCCGAGCGCTGTAAACTTACTGACAAGTTCCTGGTTGTGCGCGGTGATATTCGGACATATAAAATCCATCTTGGTTCAGGAAATATTCTTATGGAACCGAACGATCAATATCTTTGTATTGTGCCTTCAAGCCGAAGTGGAGAAATGGGCAATGATAAATTGTTTGTCCCCTTTGAAGGCGACCAGACATTGGCGATCATTTTGTCTAAGGCTTTTCTACTTGCAGAGGATAATAAGATCACCGATACAACCATTACACGCCAACTTAAGCGATAAAATAATGCATTATGAATTTCAACGACTACCAAACCAAATCACGCCTCACTGCAAAATATCCTGCGATTGGGCATGCTGTTATTTATCCCACGCTGGGACTGGTCAACGAAGCAGGCGAAGTGGCGGGCAAGATCAAGAAAGTGTTCCGCGATAAGGATGGCGAGATCAGCGAAGAGACCCGGTCCGCGCTCAAAGCTGAACTCGGCGACGTGTTGTGGTACATGGCGCAAGTCGCCACTGAGTTGGATTTAACTTTGGATGAAATCGCTGAATATAATATTGCGAAGTTGATGGATAGATTGGAAAGAGGCAAGATCAAAGGCGATGGGGATAATAGATAGCCATATGTCGTTGCAAGGGCGAAGCCCGAAGCAATCCCGCAAGGGGATGATATCTCAAGTAACCTTCCAAAGCTAAATTATCACGCCTAGTTGCGAGCTGGAGAATCCTTTCAAATGAAAGCCCTTAGCGGAATCAGAATCCTCGACCTTACCCATATGCTCAGTGGTCCGTATGCCGCGATGATGCTCGCCGACCTTGGCGCAGAGACCATCAAAGTGGAACCACCCAAAACGGGCGAGGCGACGCGTCGGCTATTGGAACGAGACCCAGCCAACAGCTTGAAAGGATTCGGCGCTTTTTATCTCACACTGAATCGCAACAAGAAAAGCGTCACGCTCGATCTGAAATCCGAAAAGGGTTTGAAGATCTTTTACGAGTTGGTGAAGACTGCGGACGTGGTCATCAATAACTTTAGTGTGGGCGTCACGGAAAGACTCAAAATAGATTATACCCATTTGAGCCAGATCAATCCGCGCATCATCACTTGCACCATTACCGGCTTTGGTGAAACAGGACCCGGCAAAGATCGCGCGGCGTTTGATATGGTGGCGCAAGCGATGGGCGGCGCCATGAGCATTACCGGACAGCCGGGCAATCCGCCCACGCGCCCGGGTATTCCATTTGGCGATCTCGGTGGTGGGCTCATGGCAACCATCGGTGTGCTGACGGCGTTGAATGCACGTCATACTATCGGGCGCGGTCAGCATGTGGATATTTCGATGCTTGATGCGCAGATCAGTTTGTTGAGTTATATTGCCACGATGCACTTTCTTTCCGGCGTGATCCCCGAAAGACTCGGCAATGGACACTTTGTGCATGTGCCTTATGATGCGTATCAATGTTCAGATGGTTTTTTTATTATTGCGATCATCGCCGATAATTTTTGGGAGGCGTTGTTGAATGTCATTCCGGCTGATGATTTGAACACCACAGAAAACAAATATCAACCCGGGCGGCTGAAGAACAAAGCACTGATCAATCGCCGCCTCAACGAAATCTTTTCCACGAACACGCAGAAATATTGGCTCGATAAATTGCAGACGGCACGTGTGCCTTGTGCACCGGTCAACAATTTGCAACAAGCCTTGAACGATGAACAAGTCCTGTTCCGCAATATGGTCGTGGATGTGGAACATCCGCTCGGTGGATCGGCAAAGATGCCAGGTAATCCCATCAAACTATCGGACACGTACGAAGACACGTTCACTCCGCCGCCATTGCTGGGTCAACACAACGAGGAAGTTTTTTCCACGCTGTTGGGACTGAGCCTTGAAGAAATATTCGAATTGAAGAATCAAGGTATCATCTAACCATTCTTTATCTTATGTTCAATCAACCCAACCAGACCAAAGCCAAACTCAAGCAGGGACTACCCATCTACGGCGTGATCTCTACATCCGATGACCCTCAACTCGCGGAACTCTTCGGCATCGCAGGCTTTGACTATTACATGCTCGACGCCGAACATGGACTCATTGACCCCACTCAAGCTGTGAATGTGATCCGCGCTTGTGAGCGAGCCAACATCACGCCGCTAATGCGTATTGGTCCCAAAGACCCGAAACTCGTTTTGCAATATCTTGATGCTGGAATGATGGGCGTGATGATGCCCGGACTCGAATCTGTAGAAGAAGTAAAGATGCTCGTGAATGCCGTCAAATATTTTCCGCGCGGCAAACGTGGTATGGGAATTTCGCGCGCCTCTGGATATACATCATACAGCGGAAGCACAGCGCCTGACTATATCAACTTTGCCAATGAGCAGACGATGGTTATCATCCAGTTTGAAGACGATAAACTGTTGGAGAAATTCCCGGCGATGTGCGCTGTTGCAGGCTTGGATGCCTGCGTTATTGGTCCGCGTGACCTTTCGCTTAACATGGGCTTCCCTGATGGGCACAATCATCCCGAAGTGCAAGCCGTCATTGACGAGGCGATTGGAATAATGCAAAAAGCTGGCGTTTCGGCGGGTATCACCGCCGGGACATACGCTGACGCGGAAAAACAAATCGCACGAGGCGCGAACATGATCCTCGCTTCGTCACAATCTTTGATTCTCTCAGGCTCGAAAGCATTCCTGCCAGAATAAATCTGTTTTATAGTTAGCAACTCTTTGGAACAATCAATATGTCATTAAACTCTTTTTTGAAATTAACACCTGCCTATCGCGATTATGTGTGGGGTGGGGAACGTTTGCGACCTGGGCACTACCCAACTGCTGAAGCGTGGGTGGTTTGGGAAGATGATGTTATCGAATCAGGTTCACTCGCGGGTAAAACGTTGAGTGAAGCCGCGGCGCAATTTGGTGAAGCACTCTTGGGCGCCAAAGCCATGTCACGGACGGGGACGCGTTTTCCTTTATTGATAAAGCTACTTGATTGCGCGCAATGGCTGTCTTTGCAAGTGCATCCCAACGATCAGCAGGCCGTGGAGTTGGAAAGCGAGGGTCAATTCGGGAAAACAGAGGCGTGGCACATTCTCGATTCGAAACCTGGTGCAAAGTTGATCGCTGGGGTCAAGCCAAATACATCATCGAAAGTGCTCGCTGACTCAATTCGCAATGGGACCGTCATTGACCATGTTCAATATTCGGACGTCAAACAAGGCGACACAGTCTTCATGCCCGCTGGAACATTGCACGCACTGGGACCCGGTTTGCTAGTGTATGAAGTACAACAAACCTCCGATTGGACGTATCGCGTTTATGATTGGGGTCGTCCGGCAACAGAGAAACGACCACTGCATATCGAGAAATCTATTCAAGTGACGAGAGCGGATTTTACAGCTCCAGTTACTTCTTCACCTGAAACTGGCGATGGCACAAGTCATAAGCTTGTGCAATGCGATTACTTCACACTTGAATTGCTTTCCGCCCAAACCAACGCAATTGACCTGGATACCAAAGGTGAGACCTTCCACACTATTACCGTGATCGAGGGAAAAGCTGCTTTGCTTGCAGGCAGTGAACAAATGGAGTTGGACAAGTTTCAAACAGCAGTTATCCGTGCAAATGTGGGGCGCTACCAATTCAAACCTTTGACAAATTGCCACGCGTTGAAATCCAGTGTGTGATATTGAGAAACAAAATCTCTTGCGGAAAATCAATAAACCTGTGGTTAAATTGCAACACCAACCCAAAGGAGAAGTAAAATGACAACTGTGCGAAATGACTTTTTCAAACTTGGTGAAAAGTTCGTCACCATTCTTGGCGATGATGTAAAGGTCGGGGATGTTGCGCCTGAATTTACTGCCATGCTTCCCGGCTGGAAGCCAATCAATCCTCTTCAAGAATCAAAAGGCAAGGTGATTATCCTGTGTGCGGTGCCTTCGATTGATACAGAAACCTGTGATATCGAGACCCGCCGTTTTAACGAAGAAGCTTCGAAACTCGGCCAGGATATTGTGATCTACACGGTCAGTACTGACTTTCCGTTCGCGCAAAAACGCTGGTGCGGCGCGGCAGGCGTGGAACGGGTCAGACTGGTTTCCGATGTGCTCGAAACCGAATTTGGTTTGAAGTATGGTTTGCTCATCAAAGAACGCCGCTTCTTCCGCCGCGCAGTCTTTATCGTTGATCGTGAAGGCAAACTGACCTACGTCAATTATTTACCTATCCTTGGTCAAGAACCTTCTTACGATGAAGTGGTTGCCGAAGCAAAGAAAGTGCTCGGATAAACATACAGCCCTCGCAAATGCGAGGGCGTTTGATTT